>Ga0214472_10007075_pt1 | contig 11755 bp, 18 predicted proteins | sample RVTome_6_FD_207662 | JGI IMG/M metagenome (GOLD analysis project Ga0214472, IMG submission 207662) | Soil microbial communities from uranium-contaminated site in the Upper Colorado River Basin, Wyoming, United States - RVT140D175 | ecosystem: Environmental > Terrestrial > Soil > Contaminated >...
TGATTTCGCCCGGGGCGTGACCGACCCGAATGCGTTGAATGAGTTCTCCTCTTTCGTCCAGAACTGCAAAGAGCGAGAAGTGCTTGTGGGCATCGCAGCCGACCGTATAATCTGAGGGAACCATCCTGCACCTCCTGTGGGCTGACGGGACTTTGACAGCCTCAGTCTACTGGGGGTGCAGTGCTTTCATCTAATCAACTCGCTCGAGCGGACCCCGCAAAGAGCGCGGGACAGGTGCCCCGCGGGCCGGGGTGTTGATTGATGGGTCCGGTCAGGCAGTTTGTTGGCTTTGGGTGTAAGATGGAAGGCGGGCCGCTCAGCTCGAAAGCGTTAGGGGGCTGACATTGCAGTTGCCAGACAGCCCCATTGCATGGCGCGGTGGCTTCATGCTAGAGGAGGACCACAACTGAGGATGCGGGACATACTAGTCACGGTCTTTATCCTGACCGCGGCGCTGACGTTAAGTTCCTGCGGCCAGGCAAGCCTAGAGGGTTTGACCGAGTCCGATTCATCGGAATTCACCGCCGATAACTTGGTGGGGTCGGTGTGGCTACTCAATCCTGGTGACACCCTCCTGAGCTTCCATTGGGATGGAAGGTATCGGATGGATCCTGGAGGAGCGCTAGGCTACTCCCCGGACTATAGCGGATCGTATGAGATTGCCGACCACGAGTTACATTTGGAGCAGGAGCAAGAGTCTTCCGACGGCTGCCCTGCCGGGACCACGGCGAGCGCGCGCATTGAGGAGGTCAATGGTACGTTTGCACTGCGATGGCTACACAGCAGTTGCTACCGTGAGGCAGCCGGAACCACCTGGTCATTCGTGCGGATTTCACCCAACAGTCATCTCAGCCCGGAGCTCCCTGCGGTTCATCCTTCAACAACCTTCCCGCCCCGCGAAGGAAACATCCGAGGCGTCTGGCAGGTTGTGGGAACCTCCATTCTCATCTCATTTGATGGGAAAGGCGCCTACTCCTGGGACGACCAAGGTCTGTTAGCTTGGGAGCCAGTCGAACGTGGCACGTACTCACTGCCTGGCAGCCCTGGACGGCTCCTACTAACCGTTGCCACATCCACACGCTGCGAGCTGGGTGAACGCCTCATCCTTTCGGAAGCTTTCATGTATTCAACGCCTGGGCTCATCCGCGTCCTGATGGCCGATGCGACGGATGCTTGTGGACGCGTCGGCGGTCCGGTTTCTCTTGTATTGGTGTCGAGCTAGGCCTTATGCCCGAGGATCATGGGCGCCCTAACATCTCGCTGGAGCGGACCCCGCAAAGAGCGCGGGACAATTGCCCGGCGGGCCGGGCTGTTGATTGCTGGGTCCGGCCAGGCAGCCTGAGGGATTTGGGTGTAAGATGGAAGGCGGGCCGCTCAGCTCGAAAGCGTTAGGCGTCGCCTAATGCATCGGCGCGCGCCCCTCCTTGCTTGCTCCGCCATGGTTGCTCCTCGCACGCGCGAAGAAAGGAACTGATATGGCAAAGCTGGTGTTCGGAATGAACCAGTCTCTGGACGGCTACGTCGACCATATGGCGTTTGCGCCAAGCCCCACGCTCTTCCGCCACTTCATCGAGGAGGCACAGGGGCAGGCGGGCAGTGTCTACGGTCGCCAGATGTATGAGGTCATGCGTTACTGGGATGACGATCATCCTGAATGGGATGTAGATGAACACGCCTTCGCGGCAGCGTGGCGGAACCAACCGAAATGGGTCGTCTCGCGCTCGTTGAAGTCGGTCGGCCCCAACGCCAGGCTTGTCGAGGGTGATCTTGAGGCCGCCATCCGCGAGCTGAAGGCCGGGCGCGACGGGGAGATCGAAGTTGCTGGCCCGGACTTGGCGCAAAGCCTTACCGAACTTGGCCTGATCGATGAGTATCGAATCTACCTGCACCCCGTCGTGCTTGGTCACGGCAAGCCATATTTCGCTGGGCCCCGGCCGCCGCTCCGCCTTGTGACCAATGATCGGATTGGCGAGGATGTGATCAGGTTGACCTATGTTCCTACTTAATCCCGCGACCCGCCGCACCCGTTCTGAGTACTTGCAGCATGGCGCCGGGGCGAGTGCCGCCTAACCCTTCGCTCGAGCGGACCCCGCAAAGAGCGCGGGACAATTGCCCGGCGGGCCGGGTTGTTGATTGATGGATCCGGCCAGGCAGTTTGATGGCTTTGGGTGTAAGATGAAAGGCGGGCCGCTCATCTCGAAAGCGTTCGACAGCAGCCCATCCCATCCCGCGCTCTAGTCGCACCGCGAAGGGGATCCCCCAAGCATGAAGACAACATTACTGCCTGAAGAGCCCGATGCGAAATCACCCGCAGGGGCTGACATCCGCTTCCTTATGGACGGGCGTACAGGCAACATGATCCACAGCACCGTCCCCCGACACCAGACCAACCGGGCGACTGTACATGCCACCGTAAGTGAGTTCTGGTTCGTACTCGAAGGGCGTGGTGAAATATGGAGAGACGACGGCGTGGACACCGGTGTCACTGCGCTCTCTCCCGGCACATCGATCGATATCCCCGTGGGCACGTCCTTCCAATATCGCAACGTTTCCGATCAGGAACTGAAGTTCATTTGTATAACTATGCCACCATGGCCAGGTGATGCGGAGGCTGAGTACGTAGAAGGCATATGGGAGCCAACGGTTGCCTCCTGGCCGACCGCATGACTTGCGCTCCCCTGCTAGTCCGTTTCAGGCTGCTGCCTAACAACTCGCTGGAGCGGGCCCCGCAAAGAGCGCGGGACAATTGCCCCGCGGGCCGGGTTGTTGATTGCTGGGTCCGGCCAGGCAGGGTGGAGGATTTGGGTGTAACATGGAAGGCGGGCCGCTCAGCTCGAAAGCGTTAGGCGGCATTTGTGGCCAGGCGCACTCAACAAGAGAAGGGATCTAAATGAGACTAAGCCGTTGGGTCTTCGCCATTGCTGGGACATTCGGCGTGATCCTGATCCTCCCATTCGCGTACACAACGGTGGTTTCGGGCGAGTTGAGCCTACCCGACGGGAGCGGGGCGGGTCTGTTCCTCATTGGTTCTTTCCTCCAACACATTGTGTGGCAGATTGTCTACTTCATCATTGCAACTGATCCACACCGATTCCGACCAATGATGGTCCCGGCCATCTTCTCCATGGGGATCAGCGGGTTCAGCTCAATTTGGATCTATGCCTATGGTATTCGGATGGGAGTACCTGTCGGAGTCGTAAGTGTTTTGATGGCCCTCACCTTCATCGTCGCATATTGGCAATCCGGTCTACGAGCGCAATTGAGTGCCGCCTAACAGCTCGCTGGAGCGGACCCCGCAAGGAGCGCGGGACAGGTGCCCCGCGGCACCGGGCTGTTAATTAACTGGCCCGGCCAGGCAGGCTGGTGGCTTTGGGTGTAACATGGAAGGTGGGCCGCTCAGCTCGAAAGCGTTGGGCAGCGCTGACCACTGGTGTGTGTGTTCGCACTTACGACGTTCGCTAGCCACTGCCTCGGGTACCCACGAACCATCTCGAAAAGGCCCGGCAGCGACTTCCTCAGTCCCGGAAGAAGGTCGTCCAGCTGCGCGGCGATACTCCAATGCCGCGGCCTAGTTGCGCTGCGGTCCACTATCTGGTTGGGTCGCAGATCGAGCTGGTTCTGCAAGAGCTCGGCTGCAGTCTGCGCTGCGAAACCCTCCGGCGGTCGCTGAAGTCTCTCTTATTGGTCGGTCACGATGATTGGCGCGCCATCACCGCGGCAGCGGCAAGGCAACGTGCCGGCCCTTCTGATCGCTCCGCTCATCGACTCATGACCGCGAAGCTCAAAAATCAGCGGTGCTTGTGCGCGAACTGCGACCTAGCTCCTTAGCCCTTACGAAGATGCTTGATCCGCAGTCGGTTCCCCGAGTCGTCGATCAGCGTCGAGAGTCGACGTTGTCGTGTCCCTTCGCGCTTCGCGCCCATGACCCATCTGGCCGTCTGACGCCGATACCCCGCTGGCTGCTCTTGGTAGAACTCCCAGGCGCCGGAGGTAGCCTTGAAGCGCTCGATCATCTCGGCTGTGAACTCTGCGGTAGGGTCCGCGACTCGATATCCGCTGTCCGGGTGGATGTCTTTGTGGGCGAAGGCTGCCAACCCCTCTGGCTTCATCCGACCTTCCGCCGTCAGCCGCTCCACGAGATCGATGTTCCGCTGACTCCACACGCTCTTCGGCTTCCGGGGTGTGAAGCGGATGACATAACTCTCGTCGTCACGCGACTTTCGAACCCCGTCGATCCAGCCGTAGCAGAGCGCTTCTTCGACGGTGTCTTCCCAGGTGACCGAGGGCTTACCCGTGCCCTTCTTGTAGTAAACCACCCAAAGATGGTCCGCCGAGGTGTGGTGCTCTTCGAGCCAGGCCCGAAAGTCGGCCGCTTCGGGGAAGAACGTCGGGTCTTCTTCTGACATATGTCGTCCATCGATCTCGCGATACTGGTAGATCAGGTATACGCCGATAGTATAAAAGAACTGCGGCAAGTCATCGTCGCCACCGACGTGCACAACATGCCATCTATGTCTCGAACGTCTGCAAGCAACTATTCGCCAGGTGGGTCTTCAACCACCGGCCACTCGAACGCGTCCATATCCTCGCCACAGTTCACCTGCACGTTTCAGCTCCGCCGGGCCGACGGCAGCTTGAGCAAGTTACATGCTTGCACGGCGACTGGTAGTCTACGCGGCGCGGCTCGCAGAACTGACAACAAGCAGGCTGGAACCTACCACTTTGTGATGGCATCGGGACCACTTCCGCAATAGAGGTGGTCTCACCGTAGTCTTGTGGGGCGCTGCCCAACAAACCGTTGAAGCTGACGGAGGTTGGCCATGGCCTTCGGCCATGGCCAGTCCGGGCGGCGCACGCCATCGTGGGGATGACAGCAGCAAGGTGCGCCGCCCGAACGGCCCGCTTCGCGGGCCGCGCTCCGCAGCTTAACTTGGGGACGTTAGGCAACGACTCCCAGGGCATGCGCTCCTTCAAGAAGGAACGAAGGCATTGACACAATCAAATCTTGACGAGATCGGCCTCGCACTCGAAATGGCGAAGGAAGCCGCCCGAATGTGCCGTTCGCTAACTGGGAGGCCACTTGGCATCACGGGCGAAGTAGCAGAGTTCGAGGCAGCGCGACTGCTAGACCTCGAGCTCGCTGATGTGCGCCAGGCTGGGCACGATGCTGTTCGCCATGATGGTGGCAACCGAGTGAGGATTCAGATCAAAGGCAGGCGGATTGCCGGTGATCCGAAACCGGGCCAGAGGATCGGCGGCATTCGATTCAATCACGATTGGGATAGGGTATTGATTGTCATCCTTGACTAGGAATTCGATCGATTAAAATTCACGAGGCCGATAGACTGACCGGTAAGGGGGCCCTAGAGAAACCGGGCTCCAGATCTAGGAACGAGCGCGGCGCCCTTGCAGTCTCGAAATTCAAGTCGATCGGCCGACTCGTCTGGTCTCGAGCCTTAGGTCACGTTGCCTAACAATTCGCTCGAGCGGACCCCGCAAAGAGCGCGGGACGATTGCCCTGCGGGCCGGGCTGTTGATTTATGGTTCCGGCCAGGCAGGCTGGGGGATTTGGGTGCAAGATGGAAGGCGGGCCGCTCAGCTCGAAGGCGTTTGGCAGAGCAGTCAATGCGCTACACGAACAACCGTTCTGAAGACTGGAAGGTCAAGGATCTTGGATTCGCGAATGAGGACCTTCAGAGCGAGATGGCCGAGCTACTGGTGTTTGGGTCCGCTGAGCTCTGGCGGAGATTGTCTCCGAGCTTATAGGACACTGTTTCAGAGGTCAAAGAGTCCTCGCATGAGGTTCAAACTAGGGGTTGCGGGTCATCACGACGGTCATGTGGTCGGTTGGGTAGGCGAGATCAAACAAAACGGGCGTTACGCTGGCGAAATGCACCCACGCGTCGCCCCCAAATCTCTTAGGGAGGTTTGCGTGTTGGACCTGCCCTTGTACGGAATCTGAAGGAGCGAGTTCGCGTAGTGGGTGCGCAAGTAATCTGCGAAAGGGTAACCAATGCCACGTAATGACGAACAAGCTGGAATCGAGGATTACTGGAGCAGGCGTATTGAGGAGTCGGACGCGGGCAGGAAGGATACGGGCAAGTTCTGGTGGAACGCGGGACCAGATATCTATGCGTACCGCAACAGACGGATCTCCGGCGACCCAGCCGTCGGCTGGGTGGAGTACACGTTGCAGACCCACTTGGCTGACCGACTTCCGTTGCATCGCTGCTTGTCGCTAGGCTGCGGCGGCGGCCGCTTGGAGCGGAAACTGGCGGGTTTGGGGACGTTCGTACACTGTGACGCCTACGACGCATCCGCGGGGGCAGTCCTGCAGGCAAGGCAGATTGCCAGTACCCAAGGGTATGACATCGAGTACTACGTCGCCGACATAAATACTCTGGAACTGCCAGCCGCAACGTATGACGCTGTATGGGCGTCGCAAGCGTTGCACCATTTCGAGGCGCTGGAGCATGTCTGCGACCAAGTGAACTATGCCCTGAAGCCGGGCGGTATGCTTATCGTCGAAGAGTACGCCGGTCCCAACCGTTTTCAGTTCCCAGCCCGGCAGAGAGAACTGGCCAATCTGTGCCTCGCGTTGTTGCCGACCAAATACCGGCGCAAGGTGACGGCCACGGCCGACCGATATCTGAGCCTACCAAGGGGCCGGAGACTGGCATCGCGGCTGGTCGAGAAGTTGAAGGATGGTTCTCTCCCACGTGCGGTGCAGCGACGAATTGTGGCCGCTTGGTCCAGAGCGACCGGTCGGCCGGCGGAAAAGACGACGATCCATTTCCCGACCGTCGCTGACGTGGTAGCCATCGATCCGACCGAGGCCGTGTGCTCAGCGCAGATCGTGGAGGTGCTGCGCCAGAAGGTTGAAATCGTGGAAGAACGCGGGTGGGGCGGCAACATCTTGCAGTTCGTGTTGGCTGACATTGCCGGCAACTTCCGCGAGGGCGATCCGTACCTCAAGATGCTGATTTCGATCGAAGAAGCAATGCTTGAAGCCGGCGAGTTTCCCGACGATCACGTTTACGTCGTAGCCCAGCCACGAAACGGTAGATAGGTTTGCAGCGTCTATTCACTTCACAAAGTGTCTAGCACCAGAAACCAGCTATCCTTCGGCACTGCAACATTCTTGTCAGAGAGAGGCAGCCCAACCTGAGGAGTAGTCGGATCCCTCATATCATTTCGCAGGTGGATGTGAGCCGGCGCCAGGCGGATCTGGCCAACCGAGCGTTACCGAAGTGTTGACACTGACCTCCAGGTTCCACCTAACAACTCGCTCGAGCGGACCCCGCAAAGAGCGCGGGACAATTGCCCCGCGGGCCGGGCTGTTGATTGATGGGTCCGTCCAGGCAGATTGGTGGCCTTGGGTGCAAGATGCAGGGCGGGCCGCTCAGCTCGAAAACGTTAGGCATCGCAACCATCCCGAAGGCAGGAAGGTAAGGAGTGTCAAATGGGTTCCGTGGATAATAAGGATTGGGCAGAGTACGACGGCCTTCAACATGGCAAACACCAACTGCTCAAGAAGTATCTTGGAGGGCGGTTTCCAGTTCCTTATGCCAAGCGGGCCAACCGGCGTCATCGGGATGGGACATGATCGAGTGCGTGTAGCTGCGCTTCGGCACAGGAACCGCACCCTGCCGGCGTCGAGCGTGCGACCCCAGGCAGGGCCTGATCCTTCCCGCGCGGCTGGGACACCAGCGAGTACGATCCAATAGGCCCGCGCGGCTCGGAGGCGTTGGGCAGCCCTGACGAAGGCCAGGCCGCCCATGACAAGCGGAACCTCCCCAAAGCATGACCCGCGCATCCCGGAAGTTCACCGATTCGAGACTGCCCCACTGCCTGGCTGCGGGTTGCGAGATGGGGCCTCAACACTCCCGCTCTCTAAGAGTCGAGAGTACCCCGCATTTCCTCGAACTGCTCCTCTGTGACCTCACCGCTTGCATAGCGCCGCTTCAGGATCTCCAATGGAGGCTCGTCCACCTGCCTCCCACTTCCCTGATTCGATGCGTCCCGAGATAGTGACTGAACGATCCATACAGCGCCGCCGATAACCAGGCCCAACAACACGATACCGATGATCGGACCCAAGAAAGGTATCCCCCACCAGGCGCCCATCATGCCCGGCCCCATCATTCCCCAGCCATAGCTGCGCCCCCAAGCGCCCATGGCGAACAGTCCGGCCCCTATCACAACGACGAGACCCAAGGTAATGACGATCCCGATGGTCCAGCCGCCCCTGCTCATTCGGTTCCGCCTCCATGCTGTGCGTGCCGGGGATTCGAGACATCTGCACCCTTGGGCGCTACGCCAAGAACCTGTTCCATTTCTTCGAGTTCTTCTCGAGAGATCTCGCCGAGGGCATAACGGCGTCTTAGGATGTCATGCGGCGCCTCCTGGTGCCCGCCCGCCACCGACATCGAACCGGGCTGGGCCTGGTGATCCATGGCATGCGTCATCATGCAGCACATCGTTGTTGCTCCTCTCTGCTTGGATTGCGGCTGGTGTTTACCATTGGCTCTCCCGTGTCCCGCGAGTGAGCGACGGCTTGCCCGGCGTTGTATCCTTGGTCTGACAGCTAGTTCACGCTGCGCAAGGGCCCAAGGGATGTGGCCGACCAAGCGGGCGCACTGCGGGCGCAGGCTGGCAGGCAATCATCGGAGCCGTCGTACAGAATCGTTTCGATACATGCTGGTCCATTCGGTCCGGATTTCAAAAGGCCCAAGTCGAGCAGCCCGCGTGCCTTTGGCAGCCATCCCGGTCCAGAGAAGCGATCAACACGCGCTGTCCACCACGCCCGTCTCGCCGATCTCAGAAGTTGATGACTTGGTCTGCCTCGAGTGTCCACTCCCCCAGCAAGTCCATGCTTCCCACACGTACACCGTCGACAAACCGCTCGGCCTCGATCCCGCGAGCTTCTTGACATGTCCCACAGGTCGCCACCTCCCCACGCCGAGCGACGGACCTCAACATACGCTCGATGCTGTAGTAGCCGGTCGGCGGTTTCTGCCCGTCGATCGCACAGTAGACGGCATCTGCCATCAGAAACATCCGCACTCTCGCCGACCGCTTGGTCAGGGCCAGGGCTAGGCGAAGGGCGTTGTAGGGCCGCTCGCTCCCATAGGGGGCGTCATTGATGATAATGAGATACTGCTTGTCAGCGGGTTCGTCCATACGCCGTTTCGCCTGCTTCATCCCCTTGCCAGCGCTGCGCCGGCTTCTAGATGCTCGACCAAGACCTCTCTCATCAGTTCACACGCCTTGACGATCTTAGGGTTGGCCAGCCTGTAGTACACGTTCAACCCCTCACGCCGGGTGGTCACGATGCCCTTCTGCCTCATCAAAGCCAGGTGCTGAGAGAGATTGGGTTGGCTGATATCGAGGGCCTCGGCCAGATCGGTTACGGAAACCTCCCCCTCTCGCAATTGCTCAATTGCTTGCAGCCTTTTCGGATGGGCGAGAGTCTGGCAGATACTGGCATGCAGTACGTAGAGATCCCGGTCCGTCATGCGACACTCCGTGGCTATGTTAGAAGTTTAGAATATTGTTATATATAATGCCTCCTGGGTCAAGGGCCAGTCCTCATGACGTCGCTTCCTTCCCAGGCCTGCACTTGTCCCGGTGCGCCCGCTGGCCAAAGATTGTTTTCAGGGGGAAAGTCGTCGCCTGGGAGGAACGGGCTCGGATCGCGGATCGAGCGAATGGGCTTCGCAACATTTCACCCGGCCAAGGGCACTGGATCTTCGACTGCCCCGCGGGGAACGCGGGATCTACGAAAGCGTTAGGCTAGCATTGCTTCCCGGCGCCAGCTTAGGCCAGTTGACTCGTTTTCGCGATCTGACCATAATTCCCGAGCCCCCATCCAAGCCTCCGTCGAACCATTCCCTCCGGATTCAACCGAAAGGACCGTTTCATGGACCTGCAGAGGCTCGCCGGTTGGCTGCTCATCCTGAGCTTCGTATTCCTGGCCGCGGGTGCGATGGCCGCCCCTCCGCTGGCCTACAGGGGGCCGGACATTCCATCACGGCTCCGAGTCATCCAAGAGAATCAAGGGCGCTGGATCCTCTCGAAGGTCTTTGACGGCCTGGCGATCTTCACACCCGCTGTCGCCATGCTTGTGCTCATGCTCGCGCTGCGGGAGCAACAACCAGTGCTACCTTTGGCCCTTGCCACTATCGGGTTCTGGGTCTCCGGCCTCGTCGGTCTAGTAGTTGTCTATCGGCTTGCGTTTGATCCCGAGGCTTCATTTACTACATCCCTTCCGCCCATCCTCGACATTCCGGGCTCTCTCGGTCTAACCATCGGCATGCTCTTCGTCGGCTGGGCGTATCTCCAGGGTGCCTTTCCAACCTGGATTGGATACCTAAGCATTGCTGCAGGCATCCTCAGCCTGGGCGCCTACTTTTTCATCGGCTTCTCCCTGGCTTTCTACGTCGCAGCCATCCTGTACATCATCAATACAGTCATTGGGATTGTCATAATCAGAGCATCCGGATAGCCTGGGTACAGCGCAACGAATCAGAAGCTCGCCTAACAGCTCGCTTGAGCGGACCCCGCAAAGAGCGCGGGACAAGTGCCCCGCGGGCCGGGCTGTTGATTGACGGGTCCGGCCAGGCTGGGTGTGGGCTTTGGGTGTAAGATGGAAGGCGGGCCGCTCAGCTCGAAAGCGTTAGGGAGCCTGCTCGCCCGTCCCGAAGTCACATTTCGTGTAGAATGCGGTCACTTGAATCGACGGCGATGGAGTTCGCCGAAACCGCGATCTCGCTGATGACTCCTACCACTTCGCAATCTGTAGGAGTCGCATATGCGAGACGTTTTCTTGGTAGGTATCGGCGGATTCATCGGTGCAGTCCTGCGCTACGTCCTTTCGGGGGCAGCGCACCGAATGGTCCAGTCGGTCGAGTATCCTGTCGGCACCTTGGCCGTAAATGTGATTGGTTCCTTCCTCTTAGTCTTGCTCGCTTCGGCCGCCGAGTTGATCGGCATATTCGGCCCAGGGTTTCGCACGTTCGTCTTCATCGGTCTGCTGGGCGCCTTCACCACGTTCTCCACATTTAGCTACGAAACGTTGGCATTGCTAGCGGATGGCCAGTATGGTGCTGCGGTCGGCAACATTGTGGCGAGTGTCGGCTTGTGCCTCGCCGCAGCGCTTGCTGCCCGCAGTCTTGCACTTGGGATCTGGAGGTAACAATGGTCCTTCCTGAAGAGGGCTCGCTGCTCAGGATCTTCATCGGGGAAAGCGACCACCAGGACGGTCGACCCCTGTATGAGTGGCTGGTGCACCAGGCCAGGGAGATGGAGGTAGCGGGCGCCACGGTTCTCCGAGGGGTGATGGGTTACGGCTTGAGCAGCCGCATTCACACGGCCAAGATCCTGCGCCTCTCCCAGGATCTCCCTATCATTGTCGAACTGGTTGATTCCCGGGAGAAGCTTGAAGCCTATCTTGAAGCGGTGGGTCCATCGATTGAGGAAGGGCTCGCTACGATCGAGAAGGCTGAAGTTCGGTTTTACCGGGCTGCCGTATGAATCGAAGGCTCCCTAACATCTCGCCCGGTCAGGAGCACTGGATCTTCGACTGTCCCGCATACAGCGCGGGATCTACCAGAGCGGATGCTTCGCCTGCACTCAGCACGGGCTCCCGCGGGCCGGGTTGTTGATTGATGGGTCCGTCCAGGCAGTTTGGCGAATTTGGGTGTAAGATGGATGGCGGGCCGCTCAGCTCGAAACCGTTAGGCGCCTGCTTGAG
>Ga0214472_10007076_pt1 | contig 11752 bp, 10 predicted proteins | sample RVTome_6_FD_207662 | JGI IMG/M metagenome (GOLD analysis project Ga0214472, IMG submission 207662) | Soil microbial communities from uranium-contaminated site in the Upper Colorado River Basin, Wyoming, United States - RVT140D175 | ecosystem: Environmental > Terrestrial > Soil > Contaminated >...
ACGGGCGAGGACCGTCGATTCGTCGAGTTCGCCCGTGGCGCGGACATGCTGGTCATGCACATGGCGATCGCGCCGAGCACGACGGGACCGACGCTCTCCGTGCACGCCACGCCGGCGCGCGTGGGTGAGGTCGCCCGGGATGCCGGAGTGTCCCGGCTCGTCCTGAGCCACCTCGTGCCCCAGCCGGCCGACCTCGAGGCGGGCGTGGCGGACGTCCGCAGGGGATACCAGGGGTCGGTCGACGTCGCGGCGGATCTCGCCTGCTTTCGTTTGGGCTGAGCGGCGGGCGCGAATGGGAGCGCGCCAGCGTCCTTCCTACCGCCCGTCCCCCACCGACGGTGGCCGGAAAGGCACGTACCGCACCAGCCGCTCCCGCGCGACCTCCCCCGCGTAGATGTTGCCCGCGAAGTCGACGCCCAGGAACTCGATCCCCGCGCCGACATCCTCGTCGGCCTGGGGAATGAAGTGCACGACCCAGGCCTGCTCGGTCTTCAGGTCCCCGATGCGTATCCCCTTCTCCCAGCCGAAGTTGCTCCGCCACGGATCGGGCGGACCCGTGCGCGCCATGCTCGAGAGTCCGTCACCGGCGTAGAGGATGTCGTCGCGGTCGATGAAGAGCCCGCTCGGCTTCCCGTAGTGCGTCCAGAGGTACAGCAGGTTGCCGTTGGGGTCGAAGACCTGAATGCGGCTGTTCCCGCGGTCGGCCACGTAGACGCGCCCGCGCGAGTCGACCTTCACGTCGTGGGGGTCGCTGAAGCGCGCGGCCTCCCTGCTCTCCGAGCCCACGCCGCCGCCGACCGCGGAGACGAAGCGCCCGTCGTCCGAGTATTGTACGAGCCGGTTGTTGCCGCCCCGGTGGCCGTCGGCGATCCAGATGTCGCCGTTCGGCGAGACCGCCACGCCGGACGGTCCGTTGAAGTGGGCCTCGTCGTCGCCGGACACCCCCGCCTCCCCCAGGCGCATCACGACCTCGCCTTCCTGGGTGAGCTTGAGGACTTGGTGCCCCATCCCCATCTGCTCGCCCAGCGCCGCCCGGCTGTCCCCGTGCGAGCCGCCCTCCGTGACCCACAGGTGGCCTTCGTCGTCTAGATAAAAGCCGTGCGGGAACGCGAAGAGGCCCGCGCCGAAGCTGTCCACCAGGTTACCATCGAGGTCGAGCTTGAGAATCGGGTCGAGGTCCGTGCCCGCGCATTGGTTGCCGCCGCACCGGTCGAGGATCCACAGGTGTCGCCCGTCGGGGTCCGGAATCACGCCGCTGACCACGCCGAGCGTGCGTCCCTCCGGCAGCTGCTCCCAACCGAAAGTCGCTCGGTATGGGTTCGTGGTGGACGACTGCGCGGTCGCGGGGCTGCACCAAATGAAGGCCACAACCAGCACCGCGATGGCCGTTCCCAGCCAAGACGCGCCGCGAGCCGAGTACCTCATTCGCTCCTCCCTGACCTACGTTGCGAGAACCGTCACATCGCCCGTCCGTGACACGTAATATTCGAGAGAGCGGACTCCGACAAGGACGGTGCCCCATGACCCTCTTTCGTTCAACTCTTCAGATCGCGACCAGCTTGGCCCTTGCGGCGCTCGGGGCTCTCTCGGCCACCGAGGTGCATGCCCAGGCGGTATCCGTCGGCGTCGCGTTCGACCAGTCGTTCACCTCGCTGGACCCCCTTCCCTCGCCGACGGGCCTCACGCTGACGGCGGGGGCCATCCGACTCTGGGGCCCGCTCGGCGGGCAGGCCACGTTCCGCAGTGTCTCGGAGCCTGGCGGCGTGGTCGACCAGCGCTGCGGCTTCGAGAGCTGCGTCCCGGGGCCGTTCGAGCAGACGTACGCCATGCGGACGGCGGGGATCGGCCTCTCGTACGATTTCGTGAACCCCGTGGACGTCTGGCTCACTCTCGTTCTCAGCGGCACAGCCAACTGGCAGGTCGAGCGGCTCCAGCACCTCGAGAGCGGCGAGCGCACGACGCTCGACTCCGGTGGGGCCGACCTCGGCGCGGCGGCCGCGGCGCACCTCAGGCTCTGGCCCTTGCTGTTCAGGCTGCGGCCCGAGATCACGCTGCACTACGACAGGGTCTTCGCGAGCGAGTGCATGCTCGACGCCACCTGCTGGCCGGCCCGGGATGTATTCGGGATCTCGGCGGGGTTCGGTTGGGTCTTCAACCGGGCCCCGGTGAGCTGAGCGCTCCGCTCCTACCCCGCGCGGTCGGCGCCCCTCAGCGCGTCGGCTGCTCGCGCACCCCCGTGCGCAGGAACGCCGCTCGCGTCGCCATCCCGATGTCGTTGCCGAGGTGGTCGGTCTCGGACACCTCCTCCATCCAGTACGTGCCCGTAGGCTGCACGGACACCTGGAGGTACTGCGCGTCCGTGTGCGGTGCGGCGCCGTGCCAGTGTTCCTCCCACGGGCGGGCGAGGTCGCTCTGGCCGGGATAGAGCGTCTGCATCCGCTCGCCTCGCTTCTGGATGCGGCCCTCCCCCTCCCACACCACCAGGAGCTGGCCACCCGCGTGGCAGTGCCAGTACGAGCGCATGCCGGCCTCCCAGTAGGCGCCGGCCCACGGCTCGCCGTTGATGACCACCTCCGGCACCGGCCTGCTCTGGTAGACGCCCGTGGCCTGCACGCTGCTCATCTGCTGTCCGGGGCAGCCCGGGGCCTCCTGCTCCGCCTCCGGCGCCGTGGCCGCCACCAGGGCGATCTGGCCCAGGATCAAGGCGCCTGGCACCGCGAGCATGGACAGAAGCTTATACGGGAACTTCGTCATGAGAGCCTCCGGGGAGTCATCTGCGCCCGTAGTCGGGCCGGTAGTGCTGGTGACACGTTACGCACGATTCGTACATCGGGTCGCTCAGCGCTTCCAGCGCCGGAACGTCCCGGTCCTTCGCCGCGCGATATGCGGCCTCGCCGGCGTCGAGCATCAGGCGCGCGTCGCGCATCCACTGGTCCAGGTCGCGCGCGCGGTCCGGCATCATGAGCAGGTTGGCGGACTCGGCGAGCATCAGCGTCTGACCCTGGAGGACTGCCCACTCCTCGCTCGTCGTGGGCGTGCGCGAGGAGATGTAGAAGACCGCGTCCGACGCCGGATAGATGATGTCGACCATGAGCTCGCTCATGGTCCCGACGCGGTAGGAGTGCTCGGCGAGCGCGTCCAAGGGCGAAGAGCCACCGCCACCCGTCGGCGGCGCGGGCGTCTCGGTGGCGGTGCCCGCGCACGCCGCCACCGAGGCCGCACCGACCAGCGCGAGGAGCCGTGTCATGCGGGCTCGCTCACCCTTTGCCTTCCTGCCACCGTGCGGGAGGGTCGCCCTACTCAGCACCTCCCGTCTGCGCCCGAGAGGGAGCGCCGCTCCGCGCCGTCCTCGGGGGCGCCGGTGCCGGACGATCCCATGAAGAACTTGCGTCCGTCCGGGAACGTCACGTCACGGCCGTTCGCGCGCTTGAGGGTATGGTCCTTGGCGCGATAGCCATCGACGACGAGCCGGCTGCCGATCGGGACGCACTCGCGCCTGAGCCCGCGACGCACCAGCACGTTCGGCGTGCCGCCCTCCACCATCCAGACCTCGGCCGACGGATCCGCCGGCTCGATCGTCTCGCCTTCGAGCACCATGCGATGCACCGCGAGGTGGATCCACGAGTGGGGGTTCACCCACTCGAGCCGCACCACCTCGCCTTCGATCTGGAGGGGCGCGTCGGCGTCGAACTCGGCGCCGAACGCGTGATGCGCCACCGCGGGCGCGGCCCAGGCCAGCAGACCCGTCGCGGCCACCGCCATCGTTCCGTGCTTCCAGTTCCAGTTCATCGTGCTCACCTCTCCCTTGCTTGCTCGCATTGGCTCGAGCCCCGAGTCAGCGCCCGGCCTGGCTCTCTTGGTAGCGCGCCCCGCTCAGGATACCCTGGAGCGCGTAGTTCCCTTCGTGGCAGGAGTACTCGTACAGCAGGTCGTCGAACTTCGTGAACGGAATCTCCCCTCCCCACGGCTCCGTGTAGTTGTCCGGGTCGTCGATCGTGAAGTCGTAGAGGATGGTCTCCTCGTCGACGCGCGTGAAACGCTCCACGACCTTGGTCCTCTCGGTCGGCACAACGCCGCGGAATGGGTGGCGCGGGTTCAGGTTCGTCGTCTCCACAACGAGCGTGCTACCCTCCCAACGCCCCCAGGAGTCACCGAACCACAGCTTCACGCCGGCCGGCAGGGGCTTCGGCTCCCCGAGTCGGATGACGCGCACGTCGTGCACCATCTCGGCCATGATCATGACCTGATCGGCCGTTTGCACGATGGTGTAGTTGTTGTTGTAGAAGGTGTTGGGGATCATGGGCGGACCCCCGCTCGTCCCGAACGACACGATGCACCGCTCCCCGAGCGGCCGGAGCTCCGGGTGGTCGTAGTCCCCGAATTGGCCCAGGAAGGCCCTCCGCTCGGCCGCGCGGCGCCGCCCCTCGGCGCTCAGCGGTGGCCGCCGCCCGTTGGCCGGCCTCGTCACCAGGGAGCTGCGAGGCTGGCCATTCACGATCGCGACCCTGTCGCCGCGATCGATGTACACGTTGTTGTAGCCGCCTACCGAACCTCCAGCCTGCGGCGGCGGACGGTCGGGGTCGCTCGGCTGAGCGGCTCTCTCGACCCGAGCGACCGCGCCGCCTTCGAGCCGGGCCACCTCGTCCCACGTCAGGACGGCGCTCCGGCCCTCCTCGCGCTCGAACGGCGTGATGGTGACGTTCGTCCAGTTTCCGGACAGGTCGGGGTGTCCTTCGGGCGTCCGCGGGAGGGTCCACGCGCCCCGGCTCTGGGCCTCGACGGGGGCGGCCGGCAGCAGCCCGACCCCCGCCACCGCGCCCAGCAGCGCCAGCGTCCGCACGGTGTATCGCATGAGCATGCCAGCCCTCCGGGTCACTCAGCGGTTCGAATGCCAGCCTCCGGCAATATGAGCAGGGCCTGACCATACAGCCAGTTGGCCCCGGGCCCACAGGTGAAGGGACTGCGTTGACAAACCCCTCGGGGGAACGAAGCTTTCGAGCCGTGGGTTAGGCTGTAGAACCCGATTCGAAGGCGATCGCGCACCACGTGAAAACGCTGCCGGCTCAGTTGCTCTCGCACACCCTCTGTCGCTGTTGTTGTTGCTGCCACCCAGCGACCGGGGACAGGAGCGTCCAACCCAGCGGTTGACGACGAGTCAAAGCTGAGAGGATGCCAAGCGGCCCCGGGGAGACCGGGCCGCTTTTTTTGTTGCCTTCGATTCGACCTCACAACACCGGAGACATTTTGATCGCCCTCGACGAACGGCTGAAGCGCAAGCTGCCGCCGGATGGCGACTTCGACTTCGACGAGTCCGACCCGACGAGCATCATCGAGTGGGCGGCGGAGACCGTTGGACGCGACCGTCTCGTGGTGGCGACCTCGTTCGGCCCCTCGGGCATGGTCAACCTGCACATGCTCGCCGACCTCGCGCCGGAAGTTCCGGTCGTCTTCGTCGATACCCTTTACCACTTCGAGGAGACACTCGAGCTCGCGAACAAGGTCTCCGAGAAGTACGGCCTCGACGTCCGCATCTTCCGGCCTGCCGAGTCGCAGCGGGAGTTCGAGCGCCTCCACGGGCAGCGCCTCTGGGAGCGGGACCTGGACAAGTTCCATGAGCTGACCAAGGTCGAGCCCATGGCGCGCGCGCTCGAGGGCGTGGCGGGGTGGATCACCGGGCGGCGGCGCGATCAGTCGAAGACCCGCGCCGACATGCCCCACGTGGAGATCGGCAACAGGATCAAGGTGAATCCGCTCGCCTCGTGGACGCGCAAAGACGTCTGGACGTACATCATGAAGCACGACGTCCCCTACAACCCGCTCCACGACCGTGGCTACACGAGCATCGGCGACGAGCCGCTCACCACGCCGACGCAGGCGGGCGAGGACGAGCGCGCCGGCCGGTGGCGGGGCCAGGACCGTCTCGAGTGCGGGCTCCACACGCTGATCTAGGGGGGTGTCCCCGAAATCCGATGGCATTTGTGCGCCGCGACCACGCGCCTACGGCGCGCGGTGCCCTCCACTCTGGCTGCGTTGCTCCTCCTCGAAATAGCCCTGCGACCGCGCTCCGCGCGGTACGCCCTCGTCGTCGCGCCTTGCCAGAGCGGCGCATCGGCACCCTCGGTGCTCACCGGATTTCGGGGACACACCCCTAGCGACGCCGCTCCCCATCGAAGCCCGCCCGCGAGCGCTGTCGTCCGCGCCGCGCCGCGACCCTCAACTCGCCGCCTCCGCCGCCTGGTGGAGGAGCATGTTGAGCATCCTGAGCGTCGCGTTGATGCCCGCGAAGACCTGGTTCGCGTTCACGCCGCGCGTCCTGAACGTGCGCGAACCATCCCGCCACGTGATGAGCACCTCGGTGAGCGCGCTCGTGCTCCCACCCTTCGGGATCCGCAGCTCGTAGTCGAGCAGCTCCGGGAAGTCGACCTCGTCGGGGAGCACCTTGCGGACCGCGTCGATGAACGCGTCGAAGCCGCCGTTTCCCGAGCCGGACGACTTGTGGACGTCACCGTTCAGCTTGACGCGGACGCTCACGGTGGACTCGAGGTCGAGCCCACTGGTGACCGAGCAGCTCAGCAGCTCGATGTGCTGGTAGTCCTTGGTCTCGAGCACGTCCGCGATGACGAACGGGAGGTCGTCCGCGGTGATGATCGCCTTGGAGTCGCCGAGCTTGACGATGCGCTTCAGGACCTCGGCCTGGTCCTCCGCCGAGAGGCGGATGTCCAGCTCCTCCAGGTTCTTCTTGAGGGATGCCTTGCCGCTCATCTTGCCGAGCGCGTAGGTGCGCTCCCGGTCGAAGCGCTCGGGGCTCAGGCGGGTCTGGTAGAGCCCGCCCTTTTGGTCCCCGTCGGCATGGATGCCGCTCGTCTGCGTGAACACGTCCGCGCCCACCACCGGCGCGTTGTCCGCGACGCGCTTCCCGGAGAAGTTCTCCACCATCCGGCTGAGCGCGACCATCTTCGTCTCGTCGATGGAGAGCGCCATCCCCATTTTGTCGCGCAGCACGACGGCGACCTCGGCGAGCGACACGTTGCCCGCGCGCTCCCCCAGGCAGTTCACCGTGCAGTGGATCGTGCGCACCCCCGCGCGCACCGCCGCCATCGCGTTGGCCGTCGCGAGCCCGTAGTCGTTGTGGGGATGGAAGTCGAACGGCTGCTCGGGAAAACGCGAGACCATGTCCGACAGGGCGGCGTGCACCTCCTCGGGCATCAGCACGCCGAGCGTGTCCGGCAGCATCACGTGCGAGACGCACGTGCCCTGGAGCCCCTCCACCAGGCCGTACACGTAGTCAGGGCCGTCTCGGTACCCGTTGGACCAGTCCTCCAGGTACACGTTGACGCGCAGGCCGCGCTCGCTCGCGCACGCGACCGTGCGCCGGATGTCCGCGAGGTGCTCCTCGAGGCTCTTGCCCAGCTGGGTGCGGCAGTGCCGCTTGCTCCCCTTGGTGAGGAGGTTCATCACGCGGGCCCCCGACCCCGTGATCCAGTCGGCGCTCCGGCTGCCGTCGACGAAGCCGAGCACCTCGACCCGCTCGAGGTGCCCTTCGCCCTTTGCCCACTCAGCGATCCGCGTGACCGCCTCGCGCTCTCCCTCCGAGACGCCGGCGGAGGCGACCTCGATCCGGTCCACCTTCAGGGACCCGAGGAGCGCCTCGGCGATGCTCACCTTTTCGGAGGTGGAGAACGAGACGTGGCGCGTCTGTTCCCCGTCCCGCAGGGTGGTGTCGAGCAGCTCTACGTGGTTCGACTTTGCCATGTAAAGAAGCGGCCGGGCCGCTGCCTGAAGGCATTTCTCTTGCCGTAACGTAGCATCCCAGTAGAATGATGCGATGGTGTCGGAGCGCCCTCGGCGCCCCCCGGCGCCAACGTACATCTCCCCGGAGGTCCTCCATGAGAGTCGCGCTCTTCGCTGCTCTTGCCCTCGTGGGCGCGTCCGCCGCCGAGCCCCTCGCCGCCCAGCAGGATGTCCACGGCGCCGCCGTGGCAACCGCTCAGCCGCGAGCCTCGGCCACGGCCGGCACCCCCACGTTCTACAAGGACGTCCTGCCGATCCTCCAGCAGAACTGCCAGTCCTGCCACCAGGAGGCCGGACTCAACATGGGCGGGATGGTCGCTCCGTTCGCGCTGCTCACGTACGAGGATGCGGCGCCGCGGGCGCGGCGGATCGCGAACGCGATCAGCTCGGGCCGGATGCCGCCGTGGTCGGCTGCGGACGTGCACCGGGGCACGTTCAAGGACGAGCGCTTCCTCGAGGACGGGGAGAAGGAGACGATCCTCGGCTGGGCCGAGTCGGGCACGCCCGCGGGTAACCCGGCGGATGCGCCGCCCACGCCGGCCTTCGTGATGCATGCGGCGGCTTCGGGGGGCTGGTCGATGGGCGAGCCCGACCTGATCCTCGAGTTCGCCGAGCAGTACTGCTTGGATGACGACCTCCGCGACATCTACGTGAACATCCCGGTCCAGATCACGGCCGAGATGCTTCCTGAGGACAAGTGGATCGAATCGGTCGAGTACCGGAATGGGCCGGCCGTGCACCACATCATCTCGTCAGTCGGGGGTCTCGTCCCGGGTGCCGCACCGCACCATTACGCCGAGGGGTATGGGCGCGTGATGAGGGCCGGCCCGCGCGAGGTGATGTTCAACATGCACTTCAATAAGGAGCCGGGGCCTGGCACCGCGCTCTGCACGAACATCCAGGCCGGCATCCGCTTCAAGCCGCAGGGCGAGGTCATCCGCCATGTCACAGGGGGCGATAACCTGAGGATCCGGGACTGGAGCATCCCGCCGGGCAACCCGAGCTACTCGGCTTCCCACGAGTACACGTTCGAGGAGGACGTCGAGCTCCTCGGCTTCATGCCACACATGCACCTGCGCGGCAAGGCGGCGCTCTACGAGGTCACGTATCCGGATGGGAAGCACGAGACCCTTCTGCACGTGCCGGATTACGACTTCAACTGGCAGCACTCCTACGACTTCAAGGAGCCGAAGTTCATCCCGGCGGGCACCGTTCTCCGTTTCACGCTCTGGTGGGACAACTCGGAGAACAACCCGGCCAACCCGGATCCGACCGCGACCGTCACGTGGGGTCTCCCCACGCACGCCGAGATGTCGCAGGGCTACATGAGCTTCCAGTCGCTGAAGCAGGTCCACCTGGTGGTGGGTGACCCGATTCCCGCGGACCTCTCGCAAGCCGAGGAGAACGAGGCGAATTAGCCTCGAGCGAACGGAACGCTCGACCGAGGCCGGGCTGCCCCCGACGGGGGCGGCCTCGTTGCTTTCCCCGACTCGACCTGTATCGAGTCCTCCAGGGTCGAGTCCTAGGGCTCGAGTCCTTCCACGGCCAGGAGCGCCTGCGCCATCGCGGCCGTCACGGCCGCGAGTGTCTCGCCGTGGACCGATCGGGGATCGTCTCCCGGTACGTGGAACCACGGGTTGCTGCCGCCGACGATGCCCAGACCCCGATAGCCGTGCTCCACGAGGTCGCGGAACTCCCCGATGCGCGTGTCCGTCCTGAGCGTGTACATGGGTAGGTGAGCGAACGCGTCTCGCATCGCCGGCGCGAGATCCTCCGTGGCCTGGAGCGTCCCGGCGGTTACTCGATCGGTCGGCCGCAGGACGCCGTCGACCTCCTCCCACGGCGGGGTCGCGATCTGCGCGCCGAGGTGCACCCAGGCGCGCGTGCGCTCGGGTGGCGGCGCGAGGTGCGCCTCGTGGAGGAGGCGTGCGCCCAGGAAGTCGAGCTCGTGGCCGGATGTCGCGACGAAGAGGTAGTTCGATCCGTCCGTGCGAGTGCCGGCCCACTCAGCGAGTGCGAGCAGCATCGCGATGCCCGGTCCCCGTTCACCGGCGACCGTGAACCAGCCACTCGAAGGCGTCGAGACCACGATCCAATCAGCGTCCTCGTCGACGACGCGGCGTCCCATCGTGCTCGTGGCGCGCGCGTCGTCCACCATCCGGCCCGTCAGGTGCACCGTGACGTCCAGGCCGAGCGACTGACGGAGCCGTGGCGTGTCGGCGGCGCCGAAGATCAGGGTGGGCACGGGACGCTCACGATCGACGTAGGATCGCGCGGCGTTGATCGCCTGCAGGACCCCGAGCCCCGCGCCATCCGTGGTCTCAATGAGGATCGCGGCGGCTCCCGCATCAATGGCCTTGAGGTCGAGTCGGGCGCGGGCGGTGGCGCCCCCGTCCGGCCTGAGCCACGCGACCGCGCCGCGCATGTCGCCCGCCGGCGTCGCGTCGTCGACCATGACGAGACGCGCGGTCACGCCGCCTTCTGGGGTGCTCCGGGGCAGCCAGATCGGGAACGCCTCGATGCGCCCACGCGCGTCATCGATGGACGCCTCCTCGAGGAAGAACTGGCGGAGCGTGAAGGTGTGCCCCGACGTCTGGAGCCCCATCGCGCGGAGGCGTTCCGCGAGCCAGGCGCTCGTCGCGATATCCCCCGGGTGCCCGGTCCGGTGGACGCCGAGGTCGTGGTACGTCTGGACATCGGCCACGAGTCGGTCGGGGTCGAAAGTCGGGCGCTCTTGGGTCTGCGCGCGCAGCGGCCACGCGAGCGCGACGAGTCCGACCGTGACGCAGGCGCAGCGTTGGTTGCCAGTCATATGGGATTTCCCCCTGTGGGCTATTGAAGTAGAGGGTCCGGGCCGTGGCCGCGAAAGCCCCCGACTCGAAGGGTTGGAACCGGCCCCGCCCCGTTGACTCGCCCCCGAGCCTTCCTTTACTCTCATCGCGGAGGTCTTGGACGTTTTGTCGTTGAGCCGCTCGGGGACCGCGTGAATATGAGCCGGATGGGGGTCTGCGCCTGTTGCTGTTGTCGCCCAACCCTGCCCAGGGAGGGGCGGTTCGGAGCCGATCGCGCCTGACGGACGCGGCGATCACCCCGAGCCCCGACTTCCCTGAGGAAGTCGGGGCCTTTTCGTTCTTGGACGACAGCAACCAGAGCGGCACTCCATGGGATATCCGATACAACTCGTAGGGCTCGAGGGGCAGCGCGTGCTGCTCGCCGGCGGTGGGCCGGTGGCGGCGGAGAAAATCGTACCCCTGCTCCACGCCGGCGCGCGGGTCCACCTGGTGACCCTCGAGGTGGCTCCGGAGATGGAGCCTTGGCTCGAGGACGTGTGGCGCCTCGAGCGCCGGCCGGTCCGCGACGAGGACGTCGTGGGCGCCAAGGTCGTCGTCGCCGCGACCGACGACTCGGCCGTGAACCGGAGGCTGGTCGACGCCGCGAGGGCCCGCGGGATCCTCGCCCAGGCCGCCGACGACAAGCCCTACTGCGACTTCTACTCGCCGGCCGTGGTGCGGCGGGGCGCCGTGGCGATGACCATCAGCACGAACGGCGGCTCGCCCCTGCTGGCCGGTCAGCTCCGCCGTCTGCTCGAGGCCGCGCTGCCCCGCAGCCTGACCGAAGTCTCCGACCTCATGGTCCGCCTGCGCGAGCGCGGCCTCAAGGGTCTGGCCAAGCGCGGCCGGCTCCTCAAGGCGCTCGCCGACCCGGCGATCACACGGCTCGTGGACCGCGGAGACACCGAGGCGGCCGAAGCTCGCCTCGAAGCCCTCTTCCGCGAGGAGGAGGAGCCTTTCGAGCCGGGGACGGTGGCCATCGTGGGCGCGGGGCCGGGGAGCCGTCAACTCCTCACGCTGCGCGCCCTCGACCGCATCCAGCGCGCCGACGTGATCCTGCACGACGCGCTCGTCGACCCCGAGGTGCTGAACCTCGCGCTTCCCGGGACGGAAGTGGCTGACGTGGGTAG
>Ga0214472_10007077_pt1 | contig 11751 bp, 11 predicted proteins | sample RVTome_6_FD_207662 | JGI IMG/M metagenome (GOLD analysis project Ga0214472, IMG submission 207662) | Soil microbial communities from uranium-contaminated site in the Upper Colorado River Basin, Wyoming, United States - RVT140D175 | ecosystem: Environmental > Terrestrial > Soil > Contaminated >...
GGCCATCGAACCGCAGTTCTATGCCGCTCTCCTCGCAGGCCTGGGACTGGACGGCGAGGTGCTGGCACCTCAGAACTCCGTGGCCGACTGGCCAGAGCTCACGGCCCGCTTCGGCGTGATCTTTCGCTCGAGAAGCAGAGACGAGTGGACGTCGGTGTTCGAGGGAACGGACGCCTGTGTCGCCCCGGTCCTCTCGATGGCGGAGGCGCCTCGCCATCCGCACAACGTCGCCAGGGGAACGTTCGCCGATCATCTCGGCGCCGGACACCCGACGCCGGCTCCCCGTTTCTCCACGGACGCGCCGGGGGGAGTGAATCTGGTGGATCCCGGCCAGCACACCGAGGACATCCTGGCGGAACTCGGATACGACCCCGACGCCATCGCAGGACTCCGATCGGGCGGCGTGGTGGCGTGAAGCTCGCCGCCGGTCTGCCGTATGGGGGTGACCCGCACGACTCCGTCGAACTGGGCAGACGTTACGAGGCGCTCGGGCTCGACATGATCTGGGTGCCCGAGGTCTACACCTTCGACTCCGTCAGCCTCATGGGTGCGCTGACCGAGGCCACGGACCGTATCGGGATCGGGTCGGCGATCATCCCCCTCTACTCCCGCACTCCGACGATGATCGCCATGACCGCGGCAGGTATCGATGCCCTATCTGGCGGACGATTCACACTCGGCCTGGGGGCGTCCGGCCCCCAGGTCGTCGAAGGCTGGCACGGTGTCGCCTACGACCATCCCCTCGGCAGGACCAGAGAGACCGTCGAGATCTGCCGCAAGGTCTGGCGCCGCGAGGTGCTCGTCCACGAGGGGCGCCATCATCCACTACCCCATCGGGGAGGTACCGGCCTCGGCAAGCCGCTCAAGCTGATCAACACACCCGTGAGGGAGCGAATCCCGATATTCCTGGCCAGCCTCGGATCCGGGAACGTCGCTTTGACCGCCGAGATCGCCGAGGGGTGGCTGCCGGCTTTCTTCCATCCCGACAGAGCCGATGAGGTGTGGGGTGACTCCCTCGCAGCCGGCCTTGGTCGACGCCACTCCGATCTCGGCCCCCTCGAGATCTCGGCTTCGTGCCAGGCGGCAGTCTGCTCCCTAGAGGCCGCCCCGGCGCTCCGTGACCTCGCCCGCCCTCGAACGGCTCTCTACGTGGGCGGGATGGGCGCCAAGGGACACAACTTCTACAACACTCTCTTCGCCCGCTACGGGTTCGAGCGGGAGGCCGAACTCATCCAGGCCCTGTATCTCGCCGGCCGCAGGTCGGAGGCGGAGGCCGCGGTTCCGGACGAGTTCCTCGAGGCGGTTCATCTGATCGGAGACGAAGGCTTCGTACGGGAGCGATTCGAAGCCTTCCGCGTCGCCGGGGTGACGATGCTCGACCTGACCCTCGTCGGTCCGGACCAAGGCCGGACGATCGACTTCCTGCGATCGCTCTGAGTGTCACGAGGAGCCGTTCGATCCGCCGTGCCGGGTCGTACGCAGGTTCCGCGTCACACCCGTTGTCTACCCTTGCTCAGGGAGGGTAGAGCATTGGATGACCGGATCGCCGAGCTGGCGCATGAGCTGAAGACGCCCCTCACGGGTGTTCTCGGTGCGATCGACCTCGTGACCGACTCTCCCGTGCCACTGGACGACACCGAGATCGCCCAACTTCTCGCCATCGCCCGCTCCGAGGCGAATCAACTCCGCTCCATCATCGACGGTGTGGTCCAGCGCACCAGACTCGACGCCGGCACGCTGGCCGTCGATCGTCGTCCGGTGGCGCTGGTGGTGATCGTCGAGGACACTCTCGCCCGGTTCCCGGAGGTCTCGGATCGTACGGCGGTGACCGGCGATCACTCCCTGGCGGCGAGTACCGACCCCTCCCTCGCCGAACAGATCCTCACCAACCTCCTCCAGAACGTGGCCCGATATGCACCCAGCGGTCCGGTGTCGGTTTCGATGCGGAGCGACGGCGGCTCCGTCTGTGTCGTCGTAACCGACAGCGGTCCCGGTCTTCCCGGTGGCGAAGTTCCCTCGTCAAAGGGCCTCGGCGTGGGACTGTCCACCAGCAAGCAGCTCGCAGAACTGCTCGGCGGCTCACTGCGACCGGTTCCGTCGTCCACCGGCTCGGGGGCGAGCTTCGAGTTCTGCATGCCTGCGTCCGATGAACCCGTGGAGTCGCGATCGGTGTTCGGCGCCTCGACGACACCGCCCCCCCGGGCGAGGTTGTTGCAGGAGGTGGCAGACCTGCTCGTGGGCACGTCCGTGGACAGGATCCTGACCGGTGTCGGTCGCCTTGGACGGGAGATGCTGGGAGCGAACACGGTCCGTGTACTCGAGAAGCGGCATGAGGAACTGGTATGGCTGACCGCCGACGGTGACCACCGCGCCTTCGCGGTCGACGGTGAGGCGCGTCGGATCCTGGGCCTGCCGAACGGCGCCGTGACGACCATCGACTCGCCACAGACCTGGCTGGCGGATCTGTCCGACGAGCCGGTGCTCGCCGCAACGATGCGCTCGGTGGGTGGTCTCGAGGGGATGCTCGTGCTCGGATGGGATCTCACGAAGAAGCCGAGCTTCGCCGAGGGGGTGCTCCCGGCACTCGCCGCCCTGGCCCTGATCGGTGTCGACCGCCGTTCGCTGGGAGCGGAGTTGGAGTTCGAACGCCGGGTGCGCGCCGAGGTCATGGACTCGCTCCCCATCGCCATTTCCGTGTTCGCCGGCGACCCGCCCCGGCTCATCGGCATGAACAAGACCGAACGGCAGATGCTCGGCATCGTTCGAGACGACGAGCGCCCCGACCAACTCGAGGAGAGTCAGCATGCGTTCGAGGTCCGCTTCGAGGATGGAACGCCACTCACGGCCGAGAACGCACCGGTGGTCGAGACGATTCGTACGGGCCGATCCGCCGGGCCGTTCTACCTTCGGCTGATCCGAACCGACGGTGTCGAGATCGTCACACGCACGCATTGCGCACCCGTCAGGGACGAAGACGGGGTGGTGATCGGGGCGGTCGTCACCTCCGAGCTGATCGGCGACTGACCGACGGAGGAGCTCAGCCGAACTGGAGCGACCGTTTCGACAGTCCGAACCAGAAGCCGTCCACGACCGTCCTGCCGCGGTCGCCGTCGTCGACCGACGCACCGAGTGTCACGAACAGAGGGGCGAAGTGCTCGGTGCGGGGATGGGCGACGCCGGCGGCCGGTGCCTTCGACTGGAAGTCGAGGAGGCTGTCGATGTCGTTGGCCGCCACCTGGCGGGCGAGCCAGTCGTCGAACTCCGCCGACCAACTGGGCGGAGGGTCGTAGGCCGGCCGGTCCATACGCATCTCCCGCAGGTTGTGCGTCGAAAATCCCGATCCGACGATGAGGACGCCCTGGTCCCGCAGGGGCGCCAGGCGGCGCCCGATGTCGTAGAGGACGCGGGGGTCGAGCGTGGGCATCGAGATCTGGAGCACCGGCACGTCCGCCTCTGGGAGCATCTCCACCAGCGGCACGTACGCCCCGTGGTCCAGGCCCCTGGCCGGGTCGTCGTGGCTGTCGTATCCGGCATCCGCCAGGAGACGACGAACCTCGGAGGCCAGGGCGGGAGCACCGGGGGCCGGATAGGTCACCTCGTAGTACTTGCGCGGGAACCCCCAGAAGTCGTAGTAGAGCGGGACCGTGGTGGTGGCGCCGATGGTGAGGGGATCCTCCTCCCAATGCGCGGAGATCACCAGGACGGCGCTCGGCCGCGGCATGTCCGATGACCACGATGCGAGTTCCCGTGTCCAGATCGGGTCGTCAGCCAGTGGCGGGGCGCCGTGGCTGAGAAAGATGGCCGGCATCCTGCGATCTGAGAATTCGGTGACCATGCGGTCATTCTGACCGATGCAGGCGGATGTGGTGTGCCCGGAGTCGGTCACGGGAGGGTACGTTGCATTCGATGCTGCCCGATATTCTCCGGCTCGAACCGCTGCTCGTCGAGCGTCCCTGGGGGGGCCGGCGACTGGCGCGTCTCGGCAAAGCGGTGCCGGCCGGGGCGCTGATCGGCGAGAGTTGGGAGGTGGCGGATCTAGCGCCGACGGCCGACGAAGATGCGCGCTGTACGCGGGTGACCGGCGGTCCGGCCGACGGGTCCACGCTGACCGATCTCATCGAGCGCCACGGCGCCGAGTTGCTCGGGAGCGCTGGACCGACGTACGACGGCCGTTTCCCACTGCTGGTCAAGTTCCTCGATGCGGCCGAACACCTCTCGGTGCAGGTCCATCCGCCGGAAGCCATCGCCGACGTCGATGCCGCCGTACGGGCCAAGACGGAGTCCTGGTACGTGATGGACGCCGATCCGGGGTCGGCCATGTGGTTCGACATCCGCACCGATGTCGACGACGCAGCGTTCGCGGGTGCCGCCGGGACTTCGTCGGTGGTGCCCATGCTGGGGGTGGTGCCCGCCCGCGTGGGCGACTTCCACCACATTCCCGCCGGCCGTGTCCATGCCCTGGGAGCGGGGGTGATGGTGCTCGAAATCCAGACTCCCTCCGACACGACATTCCGTCTCTACGACTGGAGCGACGAGTACAGCCGTACTCCGCGATCGCTCCATGTACGGGAGGCGCTCCGTTCGGTCGTTCGGGGGGATCCCACCGCAATCTCGGTTGCCGGCTCCTCCGCCGCCGGGGCCCGTGAACTGGTTCGTACGCAGGCGTACTGGATCCGCGAGCATAGGGCAGGGGAGGTCCCCATCGCCCTCGATCCGAGACCGGAGCTGCGGGTGGTGGCCGTCGTGGCGGGCGAGGTCTCCATCGATGGAGAGCGCCTCGGTGTCGGGGCGGTTCGAGTTCTTCCCGCCGGCTCCCGTGCGTTCGGTGTGATCGACCATGCGGATGACGCCGTGGTGATCGAATCGGGAGTCGCCTAGCGGTTGTTCACCGAGAAGTGCATCCAGTCGTCCAGCGTCGACCATCTGCCGCCCCAGAACCATCCGATCGACTGGAACGCGGTGACCACCGGATCGCCTTCGACGATCATGCCGGGCAATGCGAGGTCGCGGTCGGCGTAGAACGACGCCAGCTCCGGCAGGACCAGATCCCCCTTCAGGTACGGGTTGTGGAACGGGTTGAGGTCGATGGCCAACCCGTAGGCGTGCATCGACCAATTGCCGGAACCCACCGCCGGGCGGCACACGAAGGCTGTGGTCACGTTCCCGTCTCCGGTGGGCGGAGCGTCCAACTCGTCGGCCCGGATCACCCGCATCTGCTCGAGGGGGAACTTCGCATCCCACAACTGACCGAAGACCGCGCCGATCGCGTCGGCATACGCGGCGTTGACGATGAGCTCACCGGTATGGGACAGGCCGTCGAAACCTCGATGCGAGACCGTCACGTATGCCAGCTCGTCGAGGGTGACGGGGCACTCCGGCGTCCAGGTGGAGCGAGCGAGGACATCGTCGGGCACGGATGAGACCGTGGCAGTGAAGTCGTCGCCGACCGGAGGCGGAAGCAGGTCGTCGGTCCGGAAAGCGCGCTCCACGAGATCGTATGGCGTCGGTAGCACCTCGCCATAGCCGTCGGGCCGCAGCGGAAGGGGCCGCGTTCCGAGCCAATCGGGCGGCGCGTACGGGTCGATCGTGGTTGTGGTCGTGGAGGCTGCCGCGCTGGTCGTCGTCGAGTCCGCCACGGTCGTCGTCACGGCAGTCTGTTGGGTCGTCGGCGGTTCGGTCCGCTCCGTCGTCGCCTGCTGCTCGACGGCGGTGGTGCACCCGGCGAAGGCGGTGGCGAGGGCGAGCGCGAGAACGGGGATCCGCATCCCCGTGAGGGTATCCCGGGAGGGGCTCTCTCGACCCCGTCGGTGTTGTGTGCCACCACTGGGAGTGGGCGGATTCGGCCCTTCTCAACGCAGGTAGCGTGCCCGGATGCGCGACCTCTTTCGCATCCGCGCCTTCGCCCTCGTCTGGGTGGTGGGGTTCTTCCAGGGCATCGGCTTCTTCCTGCTCGTCAACGTTCCCGGTCGGTTTCTCGAGCTCGGGCTGGGGGAAGCGGCGATCGGGCTGATCTATTCGGCGGCTGCCCTCACCGGATTGGCCCTGCGACCGCCGCTGGGAAGGACGCTCGACGTCGTCCACCGTCGCACTGTCATCCGGGTTGCAGGCGTGGTCCACGTGCTGGCGTTGGTCGGCATCATCACCGCCCCGACTGCCGGTGCCGCCCTCGTCCTCGCCTTCGTCGTCGCCCGCGCATCGCAGATAGCGATCTTCACCGGCACCCTCACCTACGCGGCCGATGCGCTGCCGGTGGAGATGCGGACCCGGGGCCTCGCCATCTTCGGTCTCTCCGGGCTGATCCCGATCGCGCTCTCCAATCTCCTCGGCGATCGCATCATCGCCGTCGCCGGCTACACCGGCGCCATCGCCGCCTCGGCGGTGCTGTCGTTCGTCGGCTGGCTCGTGGTGTGGTGGATGCCGGCGCTCCCCGTCATGGGCGCCCGCGCCCGCAGGTCGTTCTGGGCGGCTCTGGCACAGCCCGATCTGCGGATGGTGTGGTTCATCACGATGATCTTCGCGATGGGTACGGAGACGCTGTTCGCATTCATGCGCACATTCGTCGACACGCATCCGGCGGTGGGCTCGCTGGGGTCGTTCTTCGCGGTGTACGGAGGCATGGCCGTAGTGGCTCGATTGCTCAACGGCCGCCGGTTCGACATCGTGCCACCCCGTATCACGGCAGCGTCCGGCGTGGCGGCGCTCGGCGGCGGTATGTTGTTGCTCTCGATGGCGGCCGGACCGTCCGGATTCCTGGCCGCCGCCGCCCTGGGCGGGGCCGCCCACGGTGTGGTGTTTCCCGTGCTCAGCTCCCAGGTCGTCTCCCGGGCGAGGACGTCCGAGCGGGGTTCGGCCATTGCCACATTCACGTCGATCTTCGACATCTCCATCCTCGGCCTCGTCCCGCTGGTCGGCTTCGTGATCGACCGCGCCGGCTACACCGAGGCGTTCCTGGGTGTCGGAGGCGCGATGGTGGTCGGTTCGGTCACCTACGTGGTGTGGGACGTTCGTCGGACCGCCGTGCTGGTGCTGGCCGAAGTCATGGCTCATCGCGATGACCCGTCCACGCGTACCCAGGGTTAGATCGGACGTATACGTCCAATCCGGCCCGCGGTTCGGGGAATACCCGCCTGGTTGCCATCATTGTCCAGAACATGCATATGGAACTCGGACTGACGACTTTCGCCGAGACGATGCCCGATCCTCGGTCGGGGGTCATCATCGATCACGGCACGCGGTTGCGGCAGGTGGTTGCGGAGGCCGAACTGGCCGAGGCGGTCGGCCTGGAGGTGTACGCGGTGGGCGAACATCACCGGCCCGACTTCGCTGCTTCCGCCCCTGCCGTCGTCCTTGCCACCATCGCCGGCAGGACCAATTCGATCCGGCTCAGTCCTGCTGTCACGGTTCTCTCCTCAGACGACCCGGTGCGCGTGTTCCAGCAGTTCGCCACCCTCGACCTCCTCTCCTCCGGCCGAGCGGAGCTGATGGTCGGCCGCGGCTCCTTCATCGAGTCGTTCCCCCTGTTCGGATACGACCTCGCCAACTACGACGAACTGTTCGCCGAGAAGCTCGACCTCCTGCTCCAGATTCGTGACAACGAGCGCGTCACCTGGAGTGGCCGTTTCCGGGCTCCGCTCGACGATCAGTTGATCACGCCACGGCCGCACCAGGATCCGTTGCCGATCTGGGTGGCGGTGGGCGGCAATCCGGGTTCGATGGTGCGGGCGGGCGTGCGGGGCCTGCCGGTCGCGCTTGCCATCATCGGGGGCGACCCGGAGCGATTCGCCGGCCTCGCCGAGATCCACCGTCGGTCGCTTCGAGAAGCGGGTCACGACCCCGCCGGCGTCCCGCTCGCCGTCCACGCCCACGGCTACGTGGCGGACAGCGGTGAGCAGGCGGCAGAGGAGTACTTCGAGTCGTACTCGATCGCGATGAGTCGCCTCGGTCGTGAGCGGGGTTGGGGCCCGATGACCCGGATGCAGTACGACATGATGCGCGGTCCGCAAGGCTCGCTGGTCCTGGGAGGGCCCGCAGCGGTCGCCGAGAAGATCCTCCGCTGGAAGGAGATTCTCGGGATCAGCCGGTTCATGTTGCACGTGAGCGTGGGAACGCTGCCGCACGAGAAGGTTCTGCGTTCGATCGAGCTGCTGGGGACGAAGGTGGCTCCGCTGGTGAACGGCGGCTGACCCGCTGTCGCCCAACGGGTCCCGGGTATCGTCGGAGCCGATGCTGCCCGAACCATGGGATCCGCAGATCCGGCCCGACCCCCACGCCTACTGGAACGAGCTTCGCGGCGTCGAACCGGTCGCGGCGAGACAGGGCCCGGTGACCGGGAACACGTTCTGGCTCGTGACCCGGTATGAGGACTGCGTCGCCGCGCTCCGCTCCCAGGTCCTCGGCAAGGAGCCCGAGAAGCACCTGGATCCCGCCCTTGTCGCCGACTTCGGTGAGCAGGGCCCGTTCGAGATCCTCGGGAGGAACATGCTTTTCCTCGACCCGCCCGACCACTCGCGGTTGCGCGGGCTGGTCCGCGATGGCTTCTCGAAGCGGACGGTGGACGCGCTCGTCCCCCGGATCGAGTCGATCGTCGACGGCCTCATCGACGATCTAGGCGACAGGAAGTCGTTCGATCTGATCGAAGCCTTCGCCCTCCCGCTCCCGGTGACGGTGATCGCCGAGCTCCTCGGGATCCCTGCCGGTGATCAAACGCGATTTCGGGACTGGACCGACGCCTTCCTCGGCCGGGTGGGCACCCAGGAAGAGTCGATGTCGGCGGCCTTGGAGTTCATCCAGTATCTGAACGACCTGGCGGCTCGGAGGCGTACCGAGCCCCGCGACGACATGATCAGCTTCCTCCTCCACGCCGAAGAGGACGGGGAGGGCTTTGACCATCAGGAGTTCCTGGCCATGGTCTTTTTGCTGCTCATCGCCGGCCACGAGACGACCGTGAACCTGATCGGCAACGGCGTTCTCGAACTCACCAGGAGTCAGGACGAGTTCACCCGGTTGCTCGAGTCCGAGGTCGCCGTCGAATCGGCCACCGAGGAGCTACTCCGTTTTCACGGGCCGGTCGAGTCGACGACGCTGCGCTGGGCGTACGCCGACGTCGAACTCGGCGGCACAATGCTTCACCCCGGCGATCTGGTGGTTCCGATCCTGATGGGCGCCAACCGCGACCCGGCAGTCTTCGACGACCCCGACCGTCTGGATCTCGGGCGAAGTCCGAACCGGCACATCGCGTTCGGCTCCGGGATCCATCTGTGTCTCGGTGCTCCGCTTGCCCGCCGTGAGGCGCATGTCGCATTCGCCGCGGTGCGCGATCGAGTCGGCCGCCTGGAGCTCGACATGGACCCGTCCAAGCTCGAGTGGACCGAGGGCTTCTTCCTGCGTGGCGCCCGCTCGCTCACGGTGAGACGGGTCGCATGACCGAACAGACCCGCGGGCGGCGACTGGGACGATCGGCCGGTCTGGCGCTCTTCGCCGTCGTCGCTTTCTTCTATTTGGCGTCCGGCCTCGTGGTCCCCACCTGGCCGTGGCTCGTGATCCTCAACGCCATCGGCGCCTTCGGCGTGGTGGTGACGGTGAAGCTGTCCTCCGATCGGTGGTGGATGGCCCTCGTCGGTCCGTTCACCCTCGTGGCCTTCTGGTATCTCTACGTGAACCTCGGTGACGCCTTGTTCGGCTGGACGGCATGACGGGCGAGCCCGTCGAGCCGCCGCCGTCACCGTTCACGTTCCCCGAGCCCGTCCACAGCCCCGACGACGTGGTGGCGGTCGGCGGAGATCTCGCTCCGGGAACCGTGTTGGGGGCGTATCGCAAGGGGCTCTTCCCGATGCACCTTCCCGACGGCCGGCTGGCATGGTGGTCTCCGGTGCTCCGCGGGGTCATCCCACTCGACGGCCTTCGGGTCAGTCGCAGCCTTCGTCGCTCCCTCCGACGCTACGACGTGACCGTGGACCGGGCCTTCGACGAAGTCGTGGCGGCGTGTGCAGATTCGTCGCGACCGGGCGGATGGATCACTGAGGACATCCGTCTCGCCTATACGACTCTGCACCGGTTGGGTTGGGCGCACTCGGTGGAGGCGTGGGGCGGTGGCGAGCTCGTGGGTGGGTTCTACGGGGTGGCGATCGGCGCCGGCTTCTTCGGGGAGTCGATGTTTCATCGGGCGAGGGATGCGTCGAAGGTCGCCCTGGTGCGTTTCGTCGCAGCCTTCAAATCGAGCGGAGGGTATCTGCTCGACGTGCAGTGGGCCACGGATCACCTGGTGTCGCTCGGCGCCATCGAGCTGGCCCGAGAGGAATACCTCGCCCGCCTCGATCGAGCCCTCTCGGCTCCATATCCGAGTCTCTGGGCGGGCCGCGACGAAACCGGCGAGTAGCATGCCGGCCCGGGGCCGGTGAGGAGGAAATACTTGGCCACGGTGCTGGCTGCGATCGATCTCACTCCCTTGGGGAGGCGGGTGGCAGACCGCAGTCGTCTCGTCGCCGAAGGCGTCGGCGGCGAGGTACGTGTCTTCCATTCGGTGGAGCCGCTCACGGAGGCATTCGTCGGCAGCGGCGTGGCCGAGATCATTCGGGATCATCGCCTGCGAGCGACCCGAGAAGTGGCGGACTGGTGCGCCGAGCGCTCGTCGGTTCCGGTGCACGCCGTGACCGTCAAGGGAGCGCCGTCGTACGAGATCGTGAAGGCCTCGAAAAGCGTGGATCTCGTCGTCCTGGGGTCGTCGACCACCGACAACGTCGAGGTGGGCGCCACGACCTTCCGGGTGGCGGAGACGGCTCGCTCCGATGTCCTGGTCGTGCGTCGCCAGCCCCGGGTCGCCTACCGACGCGTGATCGTCGGCGTGGATTTCTCTCACGGTTCGGTGATGGCGGTGGATTCGGCGATGCGCTGGGCGGCGCCGGACGCCGAGATCACTGCCGCCTACGTCCTCCCCTCCCGTTTCGATCCGTTCATGCTCGAGGCCGGGATGTTCCCCGAGGAGGTCGACCAACTGCGCAGGGTTCGCCTCGAGGAGGCCGGTCTGAAGCTGGAGGAGTTCGTCGAGCGGTGGCCGGGTCGGGTGCGACCGTACTTCACGGACGGTCCCGCCGAGTCTGTCCTCGAGGACGTGGCGCGGCGCCGCAACGCGGATCTCGTCGTGGTGGGGAGCCGCGGGGCGGGAGCGACCAAGATCGTCCTGTTGGGGACGGTGGCCTCCACCGTCCTCCGCGCCGTGCCGTCCGACGTTCTCATAGCGAGGGTCCCTGGTGATTTCCGTCGGCCATGAAACGGATCCGGCGCCGTGACTGAGCCAGATCGCCTGCTGGCCCATCGCCGGGCGCGAGTCCTCGCCGGTGGGATCGCCGTCGTCGGCTTCGTGATCCTGGCAATGCTCGAACCTCTCGCCTGGTCCCTCGCCTGGGCGGCTCTCGCCTTCCTGGTCGTTTCGCTGGTGGAACTCCGGGACGGTTTCCGCAACCCGAACACACTCGTCGTGCTCGATTCGGTCGTCGCATTCGGGGCGATCCTCGTTGCCCGGCCATTCCCGGGCGGGGAGGCGCTGGCTCTGGCGTTGACGATGAGCACGGCCATCATCTTCGCCGGCAGGAGGGCTCTCCGTATTCTCCTTCCAGCGCTCACTGCCGTGGCGGCCTTGCTGGGTCTCGTGAACTGGGTGATCCGGGACCCCGTGGCGTGGTCGGCTTCGGCGATGGTGGCCAATGCGGTCGTGATGGTGGGTGCGCTCTCGCCGGTGATGTTCTGGATGGCCGG
>Ga0214472_10007078_pt1 | contig 11751 bp, 9 predicted proteins | sample RVTome_6_FD_207662 | JGI IMG/M metagenome (GOLD analysis project Ga0214472, IMG submission 207662) | Soil microbial communities from uranium-contaminated site in the Upper Colorado River Basin, Wyoming, United States - RVT140D175 | ecosystem: Environmental > Terrestrial > Soil > Contaminated >...
AGCGTCGGTCGACGAGGGCGAACAGCGTCCGGTCCAGCAGGTCGTAGGAACGGCCGAGCTCGCCCTCATCGGTCTGGCCCGGCCACAGGTCGGCCGACGGCGGCTTGTCCAGGATCTCCTCCGGCACGCCGAGGTGCGTCGCGACGGATCGCAGCTGGGTCTTGTACAGGTCGCCGATGGGCGCCAGCCCGGCCGCCATGTCGCCGTGCAGCGTCCCGTAGCCGAGCAGCGCCTCGGTCTTGTTGCTCGTGCCGGCCACCAGGGCCCCGAACGCAGCTGACCGGTCGAAGAGCACAATCATCCGCTGCCGGGCCATGACGTTCCCGCTCCGCACGTTGAGCTCGTCGGACGGCACCGGCGCATCGGGGTTGGAAATGATCCCCAGCATCGGGTCCACCATCGGCGTGATGTCCACCCGCTCGGTCCGGCAGCCGAGCGCATTGACGACCCGCAAAGCATCGGCCTCCGAAGCCTCCGAGGAGGTGCGGTACGGCATGCGGACGGCGAGCACGTTGTCGGCCCCGATGGCCTCCGCACAGAGGTACGCGACCGTGGCCGAGTCGACGCCGCCCGAGAGGCCCAGGACGACGCGCGAGAAGCCTGCCTGGTCGAGCTGCGAGCGGATGAAGCCGACGATGACGGCCACCGCCTGAGCGGGCTCGATGGCCGGCAGCGGGGCGCGCTCGTCGAGGGTCATTCGGGGCGCTCCTCCCCCGCCTCGAGTCCCGCCCGCTCCGCGATGATCCGATCGAGCTCGCGACGGGTCAGCTCCAGGCGCTCGTCCGCCAGCAGCGGGAGGTTGTAGCGCTGCATGCGCACGTCGTCGGTCTCGAGGGTGCCGACGACGAAGGCCTCCTCCCAGAGCGGGGCCTCGACCACGGTTGCGCCATCGGCGGCGATGACGCGCGAGCCTCCCCAGAAGGTGAGCCCCTCCTCGTTTCCGACCCGGTTGCAGAAGGCAAGCGGCACGCTGCCCAGCAGCGCGTAGGTGTCCTGCATCTTGTGCCAGCCGGCGATGGCCACCAGCCCGGCGGTGCTGCCCGGGGCCCGCGACGGACCGGCGGCCACGTTGACGAGCAGCTGGGCCCCGTCCAGGGCCTGGAGCATGGGCAGGCTGGGATGCCAGAAGTCCTCGCACACCGACAGGCCGATGCGGCCCACCGGCGCCCCGGCGTCGTGCGTGCGGATCCGCTCACCCGGGCGCGTGAAGCGGCCCTCGTCGAAGAGGCCGTACGTCGGCAGGTAGACCTTGCGATGGAGGCCGATGAGCTCGCCGTCGCGCAGGAGCGCGACGCTGTTGCAGTAGCGGTGATCGTCGGTCTCCTCCACGAAGCCGATGGCCACGAGCATCCCGTCCGCTTCGCGCGAGAGCGCCGCCAGCCGGTCGTCGTCGGAGCCGATGGCGACGTCGGGCACCAGGTCCTGGAGCAGGTATCCGGTGAGCGCCAGCTCCGGGAGCACCGTGAGGGCAGCGCCTTCCGTCGCGGCCCGACGCACGGCGTTCGAGGCGATCTCGAGGTTCGCGTCCAGGTCGCCGAGCCGCGGCGCGACCTGCGCGAGGGCTATCCGGTACTCCACGCCGGGCAGTATCGCCCAGCGTGGGTCTGCCGTGGGTCAGGCGCGGGTCAGCCGTGGGTCAGGCGCGGGTCAGCCGTGGGTCTGCCGTGGGTCTCGACGCGGGGCTGCGTCCGTTCCTCGGGGTAAAAGCTCTCGTCCTCGATCGGCGGGCGCTGGTCGGTGGGCGCCACGGCCTCCTCCTCGTCGGTCGCGCGCACGTCGGAGTGCGCGGCACCGGCCGCCAGCAGCCGGTCGCGTCGCTCGCCGCCGGCAAGCTCCTCCGCGAAGTGGCAGGCAACGCCGTGGCCGGGATTGACCTGTCGCAGCCCGGGCCGCTCCTCCACGCAGCGCTCCGGGTTCCCGAGCTCGCGGCGCAGCCAGCAGCGAGTGTGGAAGCGGCAGCCCGACGGCGGGCTCGCGGGCGAAGGCACGTCGCCGCGCAGGATCATTCGGCGCCGCCTGGTCTCGATCTTCGGGTCCGGGATCGGCACCGCGCTGACGAGGGCGCAGGTGTAGGGGTGGATCGGCCTGGTGTACAGCTCGTGCGACGGAGAGAGCTCGACGACCTCGCCCAGGTACATGACCGCGATGCGGTCGCTGATGTGCCGCACCACCGACAGGTCGTGAGCGATGAAGAGGTACGTGAGCTTGAACTCCAGCTGGAGGGCGGCGAGCAGGTTGATGATCTGCGCCTGGATGCTCACGTCGAGTGCCGAGACCGCCTCGTCCGCGGCGATGAACTCGGGCTGCACGGCCAGCGCCCGCGCGATGCCCGCGCGTTGGCGCTGGCCGCCGGAGAACTCGTGCGGGTATCGGTTCACCGCGTTCCGCGGCAGCCCCACGGTCTCGATGAGCTCGCGGACCCGATGGGACGCCTCCGCGCCGGAGGCGATGTGGTGCACGCGCAGCGGCTCGGCCAGCATGGAGCCGATCGTCATGCGCGGGTTCAGCGACGCATACGGATCCTGGAAGATCATCTGCATCCGCCGCCGCATGCGGCGCAGCTCGTCGCCTTGAAGGGCTGTGACGTCCACGCCGTCGAAGAAGATCTTCCCCTCGGTCGCGTCCACCAGCCGGATGACGGCGCGAGCGTAGGTCGACTTGCCGCATCCGGACTCGCCCACCAGGCCGAGCGTCTCACCGGGGTAGACCTCGAGCGAGACGCCGTCCACCGCCTGCACCGCGCCGACACGGCGCTCGATGATCAGGCCCTCGGTGATCGGGAAGTGGACCTTGAGGTCCTCGGTGCGCATGAGCGGCGGGCCCGCGCGCGCGGGAGCGGGCGTTGCCGCCTCGACCGGCGGGGGCGCGACGGTCACGACGCGGCCTCGGCCTGGTAGCCGGATGACACCATCGTCTCGCCCTCCGCCGGGTACCAGCACGCCATCACGTGCCCGGGATCGGCGTCGGGGGCCTGCTCGAGTGGCGGCATCTCCTGTGTGCAGCGCTCCTGCGCGTTGAAGCAGCGGGGCGCGAACGGGCAGCCGCGGATGTCGCGCGACAGGTCCGGCGGCTGGCCCTGGATCGGCACGAGCTCGCCGCGGCCGCGCTCGTCGAGGCGCGGGATCGAGCGCAGCAGGCCGACGGTGTACGGGTGCCGCGGCCGGCCGTAGAGCTCGTCGGTCTCGGCACGCTCCACGATGTGCCCGGCGTACATGACGTTGATCGTGCGCGCCATGCCCGCCACGACGCCAAGGTCGTGGGTGATGAGGATGAGCGACGTGCCGCGCTCGGAGACGGCAATGCGCATGAGGTCCAGGATCTGGGCCTGGATGGTCACGTCGAGGGCCGTGGTCGGCTCGTCGGCGATGAGCAGCTGCGGGTCGCAGGCCAGCGCCATGGCGATCATCACCCGCTGCCGCATGCCGCCGGAGAACTGGTGCGGGTAGTCGTTGAGGCGCCTGCGCGGGGCCGGGATGCCGACCAGCTCGAGGAGCTCCACCGCCCGATCGATCGCGCCGCGTCGCTTGAGCTTGCGGTGCGTCTCGAGCACCTCGGTCAGCTGCCGCTCGATGGACAGGACCGGGTTGAGCGACGTCATCGGGTCCTGGAAGATCATCGCCATCCGGTCGCCGCGCATCTCGCGCACCTCCTCCTCGGACATGCTCAGGATCTCCTCGTCCTCGAAGATGATCGTTCCCGACCTGATCTTCGCCGCCGGCTTCGGCAGGAGCCGCATGAGGGCCAGCGAGCTCACGCTCTTGCCACTCCCGGACTCGCCGACCACGCCGAGCGTCTCGCCGCGCATGAGGTCGTAGCTGATGCCGTTGACGGCATTCACGACACGGTCGCCGGACCCGAAGCTCACCGCCAGGTCGCGGACCGAGAGGAGCGGGCCGTCGATCAGGGCGTCACGACGGATCAACGTCGCAGCCTCGGGTCGAGCGCCTCGCGCATCCCGTCGCCGAGCAGGTTGAAGCCGAGCACGCTGATGACGATGGCGATGCCCGGGAAGAAGGCGAGGTAGACCGCGTCGTTGAGGTAGCGGTACGTGTCGGAGAGCATCGTCCCCCACTCCGGTGTGCGCGGGTCGGGCGGGCCCAGGCCCAGGAAGCCGAGCGCGGCGGCGTCGACCACCGCGGTCGCCAGCGCGAGCGTGGCCTGCACGATCATCGGGCTCATCGCGTTCGGCAGCATGTGGCGCACGAGGAGCGTCGGGCCGCGAACGCCCACCGCGCGCGCCGCGGTCACGTAGTCCGCGTCGCGCAGGCCCAGGAGGCTGCCGCGGAGCAGGCGGGCGAAGATCGGGATGTTGATGATGGCGATGGCGATCGCGATCTGGACGACCCCACGCCCCAGCCACGTCACGACGGCGATGGCGAACAGCAGCCCCGGGATCGACAGCATGATGTCGACGCCGCGCATGATGGCCGCGTCCACCCAGCCGCGGAAGTAGCCGGCCAGCGCGCCGAAGAAGGAGCCGATGGTCACGCCGATGGTCACGGACATCACTGCGATCCCCAGCGTCAGGCGCGTGCCGAAGATGATCCGCGACAGGACGTCCTGGCCCTGGATGTTCGTGCCGAACGGGTGCTCCCAGGACGGCGGCAGGTAGCTCTGCGCGAGGTCGCCGCGCGTAGGGTCGTAGGGCGCCAGGAAGGGCGCGAAGATGGCGATGAGCACGAAGAAGCCGATGATGCTGCCACCGATGAGGGCTGCCGGGCTGCGGCGCATGCGGCGCAGCGCATCGGTCCACAGGCCGACCGCTTGTTCCTCGCGCTGCGTGCGGAGGGCGACCGTCGCCTGGCTCACGAGTACCTGATCCTCGGGTTCAGGAAGGCGTAGCTCACGTCCACGAGCAGGTTGACGAGCACGAAGATGAAGGCCAGCAGCAGCACCCCGCTCTGGATGACCTGGTAGTCACTGGTGCGCACGGCGTCGTAGATCCAGGTGCCGACGCCTCCCCAGCCGAAGATCGTCTCGGTCAGGATCGCGCCGCCCAGCAGGAGTCCGGTCTGGAGGCCGATGACGGTCACCACCGGCAGCATCGCGTTGCGCAGCACGTGTCGCGTGTCGACGATGCCGCTGGGCAGCCCCTTCGCGTTCGCCGTGCGTACGTAGTCCTCGTTGAGCACGTCGACGACGCTGGCCCGGGTGATGCGCATGATGATGGCGAGCGGGATGGTGCCGAGCGCGATCCCCGGCAGGATCAGGTGCCGCAGGGCGTCGACGAAGCCGCCGAACTCGCCCGCGAGCAGGGCGTCGACGGTCATGAACCTGGTGACCCTCGGGATCGCGTACTCGATGAAGTCGATGCGTCCCGAATCGGGCAGGATCGGGAACTGGATCGCGAAGACGTACTTGAGCATCAGCCCGAGGAAGAAGATCGGGATGCTGATGCCGACCAGCGACAGCACGGTGCCGAACTGGTCGACCCACGATCCGCGTCGCTTTGCGGTGATCATCCCGAGTGGGATCCCGAGACTGAGGGCGAAGATCAGGGCGGCTGCCGTCAGCTCGATGGTGGCCGGGAAGCGCTGCAGGAAGTCGTCCACCACGTCGCGCCTGGTCAGGAAGCTCTGGCCGAGGTCCCCCCGGAGCAGGCCACCGAGGTACTCGAAGTACTGCTCATGGAGCGGCCGGTCGAGGCCGAGCGCCGCGCGGACGCGCTCGATGTTCTCCGGCGTCGCGCGTTCGCCGAGGATCGCCCCGGCGGGATCGCCCGGAAGCAGCCGGATGAAGAGGAAGATGAGCACCGACAGGCCCAGCAGGATCGGGATCAGCAGCAGGATCCGCCGGAGGATGAACTTACCCACGTTCGCTCCTGAACCTGGTAACGCGAGAGGGCCCCGGCTGCCGCCGGGGCCCTCCCAGTCTAGGTCGACGGGGAAGGCCTACTCGCCGCTGAGCCAGACCGTCGAGAAGGTCTCCGACCCGGTCGGGTTGGCGGTGTAGCCCTGCACCTCTTCAGTGAACGCCAGGGCCGTATCGCCGTGGACCAGGGTGATGAAGCAGACTTCACCATGGATGATGCGTGCCACTTCGGCCCACGCCTCGCCCCGCGCCGTCTCGTCGAGCTCAGCCTCGGCTGCCTCGATGGCCTCGTTCAGGCCCTCGACATCGCAGCCGAACTGCGCGGCCGGCGCTCCCTCGGCGTCGTAGCCGAAGTGCACGCCGTACCAGTTCGACGGGTCGTCGTAGTCACCGGTCCATCCGAGGAAGTGCAGATCGTACAGGCCGTTCTGCGCATCCGCGAGATATCCGGGGCTGTCCCAGATATCGCTACCCGGGACGACGACGAACCCGGCATCCTCGAGCATCTGCGTGACCGCAGCGTGCAGACCAGCCGGATCGGGCATGTACGGTCGGGTCACCTCCGTCGGGAACCAGAACCCGACCTCCGGGGGATTCTCCGGACCGAAGCCGGCCTCCGCGAGGAGCTCGCGCGCCCGGTCCTGATCGAATCCGCGGGGCTCGACACCGCCGACGACGGCGTCGTACCAGCCGCTGCTCGGCGGCAGGAAGATGTCGGCAACGGCGCCACGCCCGCCGTAGAACGGCTCGATGAGCGCCTCCTTGTCGATCGCGTACTCGACCGCCTCGCGGACTGCCAGCTCGGCGAGCGGATTGCCCTCGGTCTCGGCGGCGATCGGGTTCACGCCGAGGTAGAGGCTGTTGAACGAGAGGCGCTCGACGAGCACGAAGCCATCGTCAACCACCGCCTCGTAGTCGGCAGGATTGACCAGGTCGAAGCCCTGGACGCTGCCGCCCTGCAGTGCCTGGAGCCGCGCCGCCGGATCCGCGATCGGCCGGATGATCACCCGGTCGAGATAGGCCGGCGTGCCCCAGTAATCGTCATTGCGGACGAGGGTCGCCTCCTCCTCGGGCGTGTAGGACTCGAGGATGAAGGGACCGGTGCCGCCCAGGCTCGCATCGGTGCCGAAGGTCGACTCGGCCGGGTCATCGGCGTTGGTCGACTCGAGCACCGCCGGGCTCACGATGCCGAACGCCGGCAGCGTGATGGCGAACAGGAACGTCGGGCTCGGCTCGGTGAGCGTGATGGTGACCGTGAGATCGTCGGTCGCCTCGACGCTCGCGATGAGATTGCCCTCGCCGAAGCCGTTCATGGTGGCGCCGTAGTAGTAGGCGTTTGCCGAGAACTCCTCAGGGAAGCTCTGCCAGCGGTCGAAGTTGACCTTCACCGCCTCCGCGTTGAGCGGTGTCCCGTCCTGGAACGTCACGCCCTCGCGCAGGTTGAAGACGTACACGGTGTCCTCCGGTCCGCCCTCCCACGACTCGGCCAGCACCCCGACAAGCTCGTTCGTGCTACCGATGGCGAGATCCACGAGCGGCTCGTAGACCTGCTGCAGGATTCGGAACGACTCACCGTCGCTCGTCTGCGAGGGATCGAGGCTCGCCGCCAGGCGCGCGCCGGCAAAGACCAGCGTGCCTCCCGCGACGGGTTCGCCATCGGTCGGCTCTTCGCTGACCGCAGGCGGCTCAGACTCTTCGTCGACATCCGCCGACGGGCTCGCGCCGGTCTGCGTGCCGCATGCCGCCAGCACGAGCGCGAGCACGGCAAACGCTGAGAACCATCTCCAGGTGCGCATCCAATCTCCTCCAAACAGTGGGCGCTGACGTGGACGCCGGGCTCCGGTCGCTCATCGGCGCGTGCCGGTGACCTACGCCTGATCCATGCGCAAGGTCCGCTAGTCTCGCACACTCCGTCGATTCTTACGAAGAGTGCGCCGGGCGGATGTCGTCCCGTTTGATTCGAGCGGCGTTACGCCTCTGCGCGCACGGTGGATCATTTGGGCCGCCCGATGCGTCGCCGCGCCGATGCGGTCGCCGAAACAGTTCATCCAATGCAGCAGATCCGCCACGGCTTCATCCGAATGATGCATGTGGCGCACCTGCATGCACGGCGGGGGCGGTTGCGACATCAGGCGGTGGGTGCCCCGCGGGTGGGCGCCTCGGGCGGGGTGGCCGGCGCCGCGGCGCCGGCATCGGCTCCGAAGGCGTAGCGCAGGTCGGGCCGCCGGGCTGCCGCCGCCTCATCCAGGCGCCCGACCGGCGTCGTCATCGGCGCGCGCTTGATCGACTCCGGGTCGGACTCCGTCCGCGCCGCGATGTCACGCATGACGCCGACGAAATGGTCGAGCGTCTCGAGGCTCTCCGTCTCGGTCGGCTCGACCATGAGCGCCTCCTCGACGATGAGCGGGAAGTAGATGGTCGGGGGGTGGATGCCGTGATCCAGGATGGCCTTCGCGATATCGAGCGTCGTGACGCCGTGCTGCCGCTTCTGGCGGCGCCCCGAGAAGACGACCTCGTGCTTGCTAATGCGGTCATACGGCAGGTCGTACACGTCGTGCAGTCGCATGCGCAGGTAGTTCGCGGCCAGCACCGCGTCGTCGCTGATGCCCCGCAGGCCGCTGTCGCCGTTGCTGCGGATGTACGTGTACGCCCGCACGAACATCCCGAAGTTGCCGTAGAACAACCGCACCTTGCCGATGCTCTGCGGCCGGTCCGCGTCGAGCGCGAACCGCGCACGCGGCGTCGAGCGCCCGGCCCACGCGTTGCGGCGCACCTCATCGGGATCCCCGTCCACGAGCACCGGCAGCGGCACCGGCAGGAACGGCTCCAGGCGGCTGCTGACCCCCACCGGCCCGGCGCCCGGTCCCCCGCCTCCGTGCGGCGTGCTGAACGTCTTGTGCAGGTTGAAGTGCATGACGTCGAAGCCGGCCTCTCCCGGCCGGTAGCGGCCCAGGATGGCGTTGAGGTTCGCGCCGTCCATGTACCCGATGGCGCCCGACTCGCGGACCGCGGCGGCGACCTGGTCGATCTGGTCCTCGAAGATGCCGAGCGTGCTGGGGTTGGTGATCATCAGCGCCGCGACGTCCGGCCCCAGCGCCGCGCGCAGCGCATCGAGGTCGATCCCGCCGCGCTCGTTCGAGCGGATGGTGACCGTCTCGTAGCCGACCATGGTGGCGGTCGCCGGATTGGTGCCGTGCGCGCTGTCGGGGACGAGCACCTTCGTGCGCGTCTCCCCCTCCCCGTTCGCGCGATGGAAGGCGCGCGCCATGAGCAGCCCGGTGAGCTCCCCGTGGGCCCCGGCCGCGGGCTGCAGGCTCACCGCCGGGAAGCCGCTGATCTCCTTGAGGAGCTCGGCCAGCAGCCACATGAGCTCCAGGCTGCCCTGGGACAGCGCCTCGGGGTCGAGCGGGTGCGACTCGGCGAGCGCCGGTAGGCGCGCGGCCCACTCGTTGACCTTGGGGTTGTACTTCATCGTGCAGGAGCCGAGCGGATAGAACCCGAGGTCGATGGCGTGGTTCAGGTGCGCCAGCCGGTTGAAGTGGCGGAGCATGTCGAGCTCGCTCACCTCCGGAAGCCGCGGAGCCTCGCTTCGCAGGACCGATGCGGGCAGCTCCGGCTGCCCGGCGCCGCGCTCGCGAGCTCGCGCCGAGGCGGTCGGGAAGCGCACTGCGCGTCGCGTGGCGCGCGACCGCTCGAAGATGAGCGGCTCGACGATCGTGAGCTCCTCGCCGCCCGCGGCCCCGGAGAAGGCGGCGCCGCGGCCGGACGCGTCCCTGCGCTCGGGCGCCTCGGCCACGCTCACGCGGTCTCCTCGAGCGCCGACACAAGGCGCTCGATGTCCGCATCGGTAGTGAGCTCGGTCGTCGCGAGCAGCAGCGTGTCGCGGAGCTCGGGCTCGTCCGCGCCGGGGAGGTGTCCGGCCACGATCCCGCGCTCGGCCAGGACGGCGTGGCGACGCGCGGCGTCCACTACGCGCACGGTCACCTCCGCGAAATACGGACCAGAGAAGCGGCGCTCCGCGACGCCGGCGGCCTCGAGCGCTCCGACGAGGTGCCGGGCCTGGGTCATGCCGAGGTCGGCCACCTCGCGCAGCCCGGCCGGGCCGACCGCGGTCAGGTAGGCCGTGGCCGCGAGCGCCATGAGCGCCTGGTTGGTGCAGATGTTCGAGGCCGCCTTCTCGCGCCGGATGTGCTGCTCGCGCGCCTGGAGCGTGAGGACGTAGCCCTTCCGGCCCTGCACGTCGCGGGTCGCGCCCACCAGCCGGCCGGGCATCTGGCGCACGGACGCCATGCGGGCGGCCATCAGTCCGACGTACGGGCCGCCGAAGCTGACCGGGATGCCGAGCGGCTGGCCCTCGGCGGCGACGATGTCGGCGCCGTAGTCGCCGGGGGCCTGCAGGATGGCGAGCGACGTCGGCTCCACCACCGCCACGAAGAGCGCGCCGGCAGCGTGCGCGGCGTCGGCCAGCGCCCGCACCGGCTCGAGCTGGCCGTAGAAGTTCGGCTGGGCGGCCACCAGGCATGCGACGTCATCGGCAAGCGCACCGGCTGCGACGTCCGGATCCGTCGTGCCGCTGCCGCCCTCGGCGAGGTCGATCGGCACGGTGATCACCTCGACGCCCGGCCCGGAGCAGTACGTCTCCAGCACCCGTCGGTAGTCCGGGCTCACGCCCGCCGAGACCGCGACCCGATGCCGCCGGGTGAGGCGGCAGGCCATCAGCGCGGCCTCGGCCATCGCCGTCGCGCCGTCGTAGTGCGACGCGGAAGCGACCTCCATGCCGGTCAGCTCGCAGATGAGCGACTGGAACTCGTAGATGCTCTGAAGCGTGCCCTGGCTGACCTCCGGCTGATACGGGGTGTAGGAGGTCGAGAACTCGGGGCGACCGATGACCTCGCCGACCACCGAAGGAACGAGGTGCCGGTACGCCCCGGCGCCGAGGAAGCTGACCTCGGGCGCGCGATTCCGCCCGGCCAGCCTCGTGAGCTCCGCGCGCACCTCCTGCTCGGCGAGGGGCGCGGGGATGCTCCAGCTGCCGGCGCGGACCGACGCGGGGATGTCGGCGAAGAGGTCCTCGACCGACGAGACACCGATGGCCTCGAGCATCAGGGCCCGATCGGCGTCGGTGTGGGGTGAGTACGTCATGCCGAACGGCTCAGCCCGTCTCGGCGGCGTAGGCCTCGGCGTCCATGAGCGCGTCGAGCTCCGACGGGTCGGCGAGCTCGACGCGAGCGATCCATCCCTCGCCGAAGGGGTCGGAGTTGAGGAGCTCGGGGGAGTCGCGCAGCGCCTCGTTGACCTCGGTCACCGTGCCGGAGACCGGCGCGAACAGGTCGCTGACGGCCTTGACGCTCTCGACCACCCCGAAGGTCGCGAACTGCTTGAGCGTGGCGCCGGTCTCGGGGAGCTCCAGGAAGACGATGTCGCCCAGCTCATCGGCCGCGAAGCTGGTGATCCCGATCGTCGACTGTGATCCATCGGCGCGGACCCACTCGTGCTCCTTCGAGTAGCGCAGGTCGTCGGGATAGGACATGGGCCTCCTGATCCTCCTCGGGCGAGGGTCGCCGCGTCAGTCGCGCTGGCGCCGATAGAACGGCAACTTTACCTGCTGGGACCGATACGGTCGGTCGCGCACCACGACCTCGAACTCGTTGCCGATCCCCCACAGCTCGGCCGGCACCATGGCCATGGCGATCTTCGTGCCGAGCGTCGGCGACAGCGTCCCGCTCGTCACCCGGCCGACCGTGCTGCCGTCGCGGCGCACCCCGTATCCTGCTCGGGGGATCGCGTTGTCGATCATCTCGAGCCCGATGAGCCGGCGGCGCGGCCCGGCCTCCGCGACGGCGGCCAGGGCGTCACGTCCGACGAAGTCGCCCTTGTCGAGCTTGACGACGCGGCCGAAGTTGACCTCGTACGGGTTCGTGTCGCGGTCGAGCTCGTTGC
>Ga0214472_10007079_pt1 | contig 11749 bp, 7 predicted proteins | sample RVTome_6_FD_207662 | JGI IMG/M metagenome (GOLD analysis project Ga0214472, IMG submission 207662) | Soil microbial communities from uranium-contaminated site in the Upper Colorado River Basin, Wyoming, United States - RVT140D175 | ecosystem: Environmental > Terrestrial > Soil > Contaminated >...
GTCTCGCCCATCCTAGCCAACATCTACCTTCACGCAGTCCTCGACGAATGGTTCGCGACGGACGTCGTGCCTCGCCTGAAAGGCGAAGCACATCTCGTCCGCTATGCGGATGATTTCGTCCTGGTCTTCCGTGACGGCCAAGATGCCCACCTGGTCTTCGAGCTGCTCCGCGAACGTTTCGCGGAGTATGACTTGAAGCTCCATCCAGACAAGACACGGTTGCTGCGCTTCGAGCCCCCGTCGGGATCGACGCGGGAGAACCGAGACGAACCGAGAAGTTTCGACTTCCTCGGGTTCAGCCATCACTGGGCGCGATCCCGCAAGGGGTTCTGGGTGGTGAAGCAACGAACGGCCCCCAGCCGTCTCACCCGGTCACTTCATCGCATCTCGGATTGGTGCCAACGCCATCGGCATCGTCCGGTCGTCGATCAGCACCGACACATCACGCGGTACCTTCGAGGCCACGATGCCTACTTCGGTATTCCGGGCAACTACCGTGCTCTCGAACGGCTCCGCTACTGTGTCGCGCGCATCTGGCGACGATCACTCGATCGTCGCTCACAAAAGGCGAGTATGAACTGGGACCGTTTCCAGCGCCTGCTGGCACGGTATCCACTCCCGCGACCGACGCTGCACCCGGTCGTGGGCCCCGCGTAGCGAACCCCTGTCACGAGGAGCCGGATGCGCTAGTCGCGCACGTCCGGTTCTGTGGGGGCCCTGGGTGAGCGATCACCCAGGGCTACCCGACGCCCGGCAGCGCCCGCACGTAGCGGGCTGTCTCTCGCACCGCCGCGTCCAGGCCCCTGACGAGGGCCCGCATGCTCTCGTGCCCCACGGGAGGGAGCGCGTGCTCCCCGGGCGCCTGCCGATTGCCGGCCGGGGGACGCGCCGGAATCGGGGATGGGGGAGCATCGCTGGCCGGAGGCGCCGGGGTCGGCGCCTCCGGCAGCGGCCGTTCCTCCTCGCGACGTTGGAAGCCCTCGAGCCAGTTCCGCGCCCGCTGCGCCACGGCGGCGAGCCGATCCTCGTCCCACCCGAGCCCGGGGATCCCTTCCAGGAATGGGCGCCGGTGGCTGGCGACCCTCGCGAGCGCGACGGCCTTCGTGAACGCGGCGAGCGGGCTCGCGGGCTCGAGCCCGAGGTGCGCTTCGGCCAGCCGCGCCGCGCTCTGCGGCTCGACCGCGCGCCGCGCCTCGGGGATTGCCAGCGCGTCCAGGGCTCCCTCCGCGTCGCCTTTGACCTGGCGCGCGTCGGCGAGGCGGCACGCCCGGATCACGCGGCGCACCGCCGAGCCGTCTGCCTCCGGCTCCGCCGCGAGTGGCTGGACCAGCGCTCGCGCCACCTCCAGGTGCCAGGCCACCCCGCACTGCTCCGGCTCGATCCGCTCGCCCGCGCGGAAGTGCTGGAGCGCCGCCTCGGGGTCTCCGGCGTGCAGGCGCGCCACGCCGGCGAGGTGGTGCAGGTGGCAGGCGTGCCCCGGCGGCAGCGCCTCCGGGTCGGTCTCCGCGAGCGCCGGCTCGACCGCGCCCCATCGCTCGCTGGCGGCGGCCACGTCGGCGCGGGCGAGCCGCAGCCGCGGCCGGTCCCCGTGACGCTCGAGCGCGACGCTCAGCAGCGGCTCGGCGAGGTCTCCGAGCCGGCTCCGCACGAGCACGTCCACGAGGTCCGCGAGGGCCTCCGGGTCGCGGCGGCGTTCCTTGCGCCGAAGCTCCACCCAACGCGCCGCGTCTCCGCGCCGCGCGGCCTGCCAGAGGTCCCGCTCGAGCGCGTCCTCGAGGCGCGCGCCCTGCGGCCGGCACTCCCACCGCCGGGGCCAGTCCGAGCGCAGGTCCGGCACCGCTTCCGGCGTCTCTCGAAGCGCAGGCGGCGTCCCGTCCAGGACCGCGAGATCCAGCCCGGAGCGCCCGGGCACGATCACGGCCACGCGACGCCCCCGTCCGTCCTGCGCGAGGGTCGCATCGCCGCCGACCTCGTGCTCCCAGGCGAGCTCGAGCCCGCGCGGCCCGGCCCGGAAGGCGAAGAGGCGATGCCCGCGGCCGTTGACGGGCGTGAGCAGGAACGCGAGGCGCTCGTCGAGGGAGACCGCGAAGCTCGACGCGCAGGTCGCGTCCGTGCCCGCGACGACCCGCGGCGCCGCGGGCGGCCGCCCCGTCCGCATCTCCACGAGACCGAGTGGAGCGCCGTCCACCTCGCCGTCGTCGCCGGGTACCGCGGCGAGAGCGAGCCAGCCGTCGCCGGCTGGATGCGCGGCCAGCGCTCGGACCACGCATCCCGGCGGCGGGCTCCAGTCGAGGCGCGCGCCGCGCTCGTCGAAGAGCGCGGTGTCCTCCCAGTCGAGGTCGGTGCCGAGCATGCGGGCCGGCTCGGCGCCGGAAACGGGGTCGAACCAGGGGATCGGCGGCCGGCGGCAGACCCGCCACTCCTCCATGTCGACAACGGCGACGGCCTGGTTGGTGTCGGGCTCGTCGATCCCGGCCCAGAGGAAGCGGCCGGGCGGTACTGCGAAGGCGTCGCCCACGACGCGGTCGGGGAGCATGAAGGGGCGCAGCGACGCCCAGCGGACGACGTCGAGGGGCCGGCGCGAGAGCTGGAGCAGGCCGCCGCCGCTGCCGGCCAGGTGGATCGACTCGCCGTCGACCTGGGCCGGCGTGAAGCCCTCGAGGCTCTCGGGCGCACGCAGCCATCCGATCCGGCGCAGCCTGCGGCTCGCGACGTCCACCTCGCGCAGGAACACCCATCGCTCGAGGGCGCAGACGAGGACGAGGGTCGCGCCGCCGTCGGCGAGCTGCCAGGGCGGAACGTTCCCCCGGGCGCCGAACAGGTCCCGCCAGTCGAAGAGCGTGCTGCCGGCATCGGCGTCGAGTACGACCTCCCCGATCCGCCACTCGGAGCGGACCTTCGCGTCGCACCGCTCCGCGGCGACGTGCCATGCCTCGCGTTCGTCCCCCTCGGCCAGCTCGCAGGCGCGGCGCGCGTAGCGGCGCGCGGCCACCCAGTCCCCCCGCTCGCGCGCGGCCTCGAAGCCCGCGCCGGGGCCGGCGACGCGCTCGCGGGCGGCGACGCGGCGGTCCAGGTCGGCGGCCCATGCTGCCTCGCCGGGCCCGACCAGCTCCCGCGCCGCGGCGAACGTCCGGCGCGCCATCGGCACGTCGCTGGCGGCCAGGTGCTGCTCGACCTCCCCGAGCGCTTCCCTCGCGGCGCGCGCGCGGCTCTCCTCGGAGGGCGGGTTTTCCGGATCTTCCATGTGTCGAGGCTACAGGCGCTCGCAACGATAGCACCCGTCGGCGGGCGCCTTCAGCCTTCGACTCGCGCGAGCGCCAACCTCGTTGCTCGCCGGGCTGCCTCGCCTCGCGGATCGATCAGCCGCCCGACCGCCTGAGCATCGACGCCAGGCCCTCGAACAGGGCGATCAGCCCGCTGGCAGCCTCCGGAGCCGCGTCGATCGTCAGGCCGCCGTCCGGCTTCGGCCGCACCTGGAGCTGCGAGAGGACGTGGCGCAGGTCGTCCGTCGAGAGCGCCGGCCCGCCCGCCGGCTCGCTCGCCGCCGGCTCGGAGCCGGGCGGCTGGTCGGCGGCCTCGTCGGCTGCGGCGACCAGCGCCTCCAGCTCGCGCTCCTCGGCCGGATCCGCCTCGTCGGTGTCCCGGGACCGTACCGGCGCCGGAAGCGTGGCCGGTTCGAGTACGGTCTCCAGGCGCGAGAGGAACGACCCGGCGTGCTCGAAGTGGACCTCGTCGCGGTCGCCGTCGAAGAGTCCGGTGAAGAGCGCCCGCTTGCCGGCCACCAGCCCCGCGATGCGCGACTCGATGCCAGAGGCGCTCACCAGGTTGTAGACGTCGATGGGACGCCGCTGCCCGGGGCGGTGGATGCGCCCGATCCGCTGCTCGAGCACCGCCGGGTTCCAGGGCAGCTCCAGGTTCACGCAGCAGCTCGCCGCGCGCTGGAGGTTCAGCCCTACGCCGCCCGCGTCGGTGGAGAACAGCACGGTACAGGCGGGGTCGTCGTGGAAGTCGACGAGGTTCTGCGTGCGCCGCCGCTGCCGTTCCTGGCCGGTGAAGAAGGCGGCGCGCAGGCCGGCCCCTGAGAGCACGTCGCTCACGGCCCAGTGCGCCAGCGTGAGCATGCGGCGCCACTGGCTGAACACGACCAGCTTGCGGCGCTGCCCGACCGCGACCTGCTCCACCAGCTCGCGCAACTCCAGGAGCTTGGGGCTCGACAGGCTCTCGAGCAGCCGGCGGCTCGCGCGCCGTCGCTCGAGGGACGGCCACACGTTCTCGAAGTCGAGCTGGGCGAGCCCGTTCGAGACGATCCTCTGAGTGGTCAGCAGCGCCATCAGCCGCAGGAACTCGGGCTGCGTGAGAGGGCGCTCGCGGGCCCGGCGCAGCAGCACCGCGATGGGCTGATCGAGCGCGTCGTGCTCCTCGGCCTGCGCCTCCGTCAGCTCTACCGGCACGCGGGTGTCGGTCCGAGCGGGGAGCTGGGCCAGCACTTGAGTGCGCAGGCGCCGGAGCAGGCACCCCTCGAGCCGCTGGCGCAGCGTGCCCAGGTGGCGCGCACCGACCACGTCACGCTTCCCGTCGGCGAGCTGCGCGTGCCAGGGGACCAGGCGCCACTTGGGCTCGAGCGCCAGGTCGTCCACCCAGTCCAGGATCGACGCCAATTCGTCCAGGCGGTTCTCCATCGGTGTCCCGGTCAGCACCAGCCGCCACGGCGGGTCGAGCGCCTTCACGCAGGCGGCCGTCTTGGTCGCCCAGTTCTTGATCCGCTGCGCTTCGTCCAGCACCACGACGCCGGGTTTCCATGCCTGGATCGCGTCCAGGTCCCGCAGCACCTGCTCGTAGTTTGCGATCAGGAAGCCGCGGCTCGTGGCGCGGTAGGTGCGGCGCCTCTCAGCCGCGCCCCCCTCGACGAGAGCGACCGGAGCGCTCGTGGAGATCTGCCACTCCTGGCGCCACTGCTCCTTCAGGCTGGCGGGGACGATCAAGAGCCCGCGCCGCACCGCGCCCGCCGCGAAGAGCGCATGGCAGGCGGCCGCGGCCTGGAGCGTCTTGCCGAGCCCCATGTCGTCGGCGAGGACGAGCCGGCCCGAGGCCAGGAAGCGTTCGACCCCCTCGCGCTGGTAGCGGTAGAGCCGGCGCTTCGTGCTCCGCAGCGCGCCCCGCAGCCGCCCTCGCGCGCCGCGGAGCGCCGCCGTGCGCCGCAGCCGGGCGGCCTCCTCCTGGAGCAACGGGCGCAGCGCCGGCTCGCCAGCGGGGACAGACGCCCCGCGGTGCGTGCCGCACTGCACCCGCTCGAGCAGTTCCTCGACCAGCTCCAGGCGCAGGTCCGGCCGGTCCGGGAAGGCGGCCCGCAGCGGCAGGAGCCCGTCGCTTCCCGGGCGGAAGCGGCGCGCCGCGAGCTTCGCCCATGCTCCGCCCCGGCGCGCCGCGTCCGGCGCCAGGCGCACCCGCTCGAGCCAGTCACCCGGGCCGGTCAGCGGCCGGACCGGGTCCCACGCCAGCGCCGGGCGGCCCGCGCCGTCCCCGTCCGGATCCTGCAGCGCCGCCGCGAGGCGCCTCGGGTGAGAGGCCAGATCGTCGAGTGCGACCAGGAGGTGCTTGCACGCCCCGAGGGAGCTGCGCAGAAAGTCCGGGCAGTCGCAGCTCGCGCGCAGCGGCTGGAGAGCCAGCAGCAGCGTCGTGTAGGGGCGCTCCGCGTGGCCGCGGCGCCGGGTAGCGTAGACGCCGTACGGGTGCCCCCCGCGGGGCCGCGCGGCGACCTTCAACCCGTCGCGCTGGGAGAACGTCCAGCGGCGGAGCAGCGCCTCCAGGGCGGCGCGCGCGACCGCCCAGTCGGCGCCGGCCGTGACGGCGAGGACGTGCCGGCTCAGCAGCTCCGCCGGGATGGCGCCGGCCCGCCGTAGCGCCATCGAGGTGAGCACCCGCGGCGCCTCGGACTCCTCCGGCGCGTCCGGCGTCTGAACCTCCATCAATTGCTCCTCCGTCGCGAGGTCCCGAAGCCCTAGAGGCTGGCTCTTCCTGAGCTGGGGTCGCTCACGCGGCGCTCATTGTATCGCCATGGCGGACGGGTGGGCACCCCCTGCGTCGGCTCGGATGCGCGCGTTCTCGTGGGCATCGACGTCTCGTGGGCTCATGGGGACGCCGAGCGGCCATCACTGCCGCTTCGCGGAGTACCTCGCCCTCTGTCGACACCCAGTGGCAGCAGGACTCCGCTGCCCGCGTCTGCAAGCCCGGTGGCGTGAGTGGTGGTCGGACCGCATGTTCGGCGCCGGGCCCCAGCGCCGGAAACGATTCCAGGCCAGCGGGTGCGTCCCGCCGGCTTCACACCGGCGGCCCGCCGCGTCCTGGAGTCGCCTTCAAGACAGTGTTCCGGATGATGGCCGCGAGCGTGAGGTGCGTGTTCCCGCGCCAGTGTTCGACTGCCCGGACCAGGCGGAACTGCAGCGTCGTCGCCAGCTCCCGGAAGTCGGGCGTCTCCTCCTCGGGCGCAAGGGGAAAGTCCTCCACTTCCGGAACCTCCTCCCCGCTGGCGAGCTTCCGCTCGAGGAGATTCGCGGCGGCGGGGGGGGCCACCCCCGGGGGGGGCGCGCCCCCCCCCGGCCCGCACGACATCCTCGGTCGAGCGCGCGCCGACCAGGGCCTCCTTCAGGTCCGCTTCGGCCCAGCGAGGGTCGATCACGGTGACGTCCCGGTCGAGGCCTTTCATCAGCTCGTCCGGGGCGCCCTCGTCCGCGGCGAAGCAGCGGTTGACGAGGCGCAGCCTCGTCGCGATGACGCGGGGGCCGAGCCGGGGGCCCAGGAACCGGGCGCCCTCGATTGCCCGCGGGATCGAGTTCGTCTGCAGCGTCATGCCGCCGCTCTCCGGGAAGCGGATCCGGCCGAGGATGATGGGGCGCCTCTCCTCCGGAACGTCTTCGTACCCGGCCCCGAACCGCAGCGATGCCGCTTCAGCGTGAAAGAGCCACTGCCAGCACCCCTCCCCGGGATCCTCCGCCATGCACGCGAGCCGCCGCAGCCCCCTGACGACGACCGAACGGTCGGGGATCCGGTAGTAGAGCCGGACGGGCTGAAACGGCTCCATCGTCATCGTCGCCAGCAGCGGGCGCTGCTTCGCCTTCGCGGTGCGCTTCATCGTCGCAGTGGTCTCCTCCCGGCGAGCCGACCCGCCGTCTTCGCCCGGGCGGAGGCCCGGTTTGGAGGCGCGAGCCGCCACGTGCGCTCTCCGAGGCGGTACGGGCGAGCATACCTCCGCTTGGGCGCCGGGGAAGCGCACTTCCGGACCCAGGGACACGCAGCCCGCTGCGCGGGTCCGGTGTAGCACCGGTGGTTCAGGGGACGCCATGGGTGGACGCGGCACCGAGCAGGACCCGCTGGTCGCCGAGTCGCGCCAGCTCGTGCGCTGGCGTCAGGACGGCGCGCGCCGGAGAGGCGTCGCCTGCCTGGTGACCTGCTGCCCGAACCCGGACTGCGACTGCCGGGAGCTGCACATCCACGCCTTCGAGGTGGACGACCGGTTCGAAGAGATCACGGTGAGGGGCGAGGAGATCATGGTGCTCCATCGAGTCGAGCCGGGCGGTCCTCCGCCCCCGGCGGGCCACGCGCTGGCGCTGCTGGACCTCGAGACCGGGCGGCTGAAGGACGCCGAAGCCGACCCCGCCCGCGCCCAAGAGCCGGGGCTGATCGAGGAACTCCGGGAGATGGTGGACGCGGACACGCTGGAGGAGCTGCGCGCGGACTACCAGCGCTTCAAGGACCGGGCGCGCGAGCGAGCGGCGGAGGTCTCGCTGGACGCGACCTGGCGAGAACGGGACTGGACCATGTGGGACGGCGAGCAGCCGGTCGCCTGGAAGGAGGTTGCCGACGCCCCGCCCGACACCTACGGGATGGCGGGCGGGAGCTTCGAGGCGGTGGACCTGTACTGCATCCGCCCCGGTTGCGAGTGCGAGGAGGTGGAGGTCGACTTCTCCTGGGCCGGCGGCGACGAGGACGCGCCGATGATCGGCGCGGTGTACGTGGACGGCCCGAGCGGCGAGGTGGTCGGCACGAGCAACGAGGTCGGCGCGGCGGCGGCTGGAAGCCCTGTGGGCGGCCTACGCGGAGCGCCACGACACGGCGGAGCTGACGCGTCGCTGGTGGCAGGTGCAACACATCGGTCCTCAGCTCCACGCCCTGCGCCGCGAGCAGCTCCGGGCCAGGACCGTGCGGCGCGGGCCGCGCGTCGGGCGCAACGATCCGTGTCCCTGCGGGAGCGGGAAGAAGTACAAGAAGTGCTGCCTGGCCAGGACGTAGCGCGCGTCCTGGGCGAGATTCGGTGGTTCCTTATGGGCACCAGCGCGAGGCCAAGACCACGAGCAACCTCGAGCATCGCGGCGGGAGGAATCGCGCAGGACACGGTCCGCGGCCGTGCACCTCGAGGGGGGCGTCAGCCCGTGGGCCGGACGTCGCGGTACTCCTCCGCCGGGTCATGGCGAGCCAGCCGCCCGCCAGCCGGGGTTCGAGGTTTGCCGTCCGGAAGCTCGCGATCCGCGAGCTGGCGAACATGTTGGAACTCGCTTCGTGTCCTCGGCTGCTCGGTCGCTATCAGGATCGCAGTAACTTGCGGGGTCCGGCGAGTCCCTCCGAGCGGTGCTCAACTCGGCTTCGCTCGCTCGTCGCAGGCCGCGAAGAACCCGGCGCGCAAGGGCTTCTTGGTGGCTGCGGGAATCGGCCCACCAAGCAGCCGTGATGCCGTCGTGAGGAGAAGACCGTCGAGATGGGGCGGAATCGAATACCGACCAGCGGTCGCGACCTGCGTGATGGCCTCTGAATCCATCTGGCCAAGCGCAGCCTCGACGATCTCGTCGACCTTTTCGCCGGGCACTGGTGGCAATTCGGCCGGCGCGTGAGGACCTCCCTCTTCGGGGCTTGCGCCTAGGGCCGGCGACTCCGGGGAGGTCTCGGAGGGCCGACAGGTCATGAAGCCTTGAAGCTCCCCGCGAGTCATGTCACAGACGTGATCCGCTTCCTGTCTGAGGAGTGCCGCCTGGTTGCCCTCGCCACCGGGAGGCGCGGTGATCCCCACGAGGTGCACACGGACCCCGTACTCCTGGGCTTGAAGCACACCAACTCGGATGTCCTCGTCGCCCGTCAGCAGAACCGCGGAGGCCATGGCCCTGTTGCGAGCAAGGTTGATGAGGTCCGTGACGATCAAGGAGTCGACGCCCTTCTGGGCGCCCTGTCGATTGACGAGTCCCAGCCGCAGCTTGACATCGCTCTCGTAGGCCAGGGCGATGTGCCTCGGCGTTGGCGGCCCGTCGGTTCCGTCGTACCAGTAGACTCTCAAGAGCGGCAGGCCGGTCAGAGTCGCAGCTCGCTCGCGGATGAAGTTCAAGAAGGCCGCGTTCGTCAGCCGGATCTCACCACGGCGCAACTTCCTGCCGCAGAGAAGGATAGATCCGGCAGCGAACAGGTAACCCGCATCGACGAACACACCAGTACGATCCACCGGTTCTCCAAGCAAAAAAAGGGGCTCATCGCTGAGCCCCATCGAAGCGGGTGCCCCAATTGGAAATCCGAAAGGTCTGGGACGCCCTTAATCCGTCTCTCACAAGCTACCTCCACCTGACTATCCTGTCAAGTGTGCCCCCTGGCCGCTGAGCTTCTCATCTACTTTCGAATCGATGAACGCAGCCTTCTGCAAGTGGTGCCTACGACTCACCACGCTGGTACTCCGGATTGCGGAGCAACGACCCGGCGTTAAACGCATGACCAGCTCTTGAACCGTGTACTTCTTCTCCTGCACGTGCGTCTTGCCCTCCGGTGATCGCTGACCGATTTGTCAGCCCTGGTCGTCAAGCAACAACTTGCAGGCGTGGAAGAACGCGGCCCTACCGCCTTTTTCTGTGCCGAGTCCAAGGCCCGCCCGAGAGCGGCCCCACCCCTCGCGAGCAACCTTCCGTCGATCTCTCGCGGGATCTGGCCCGTTTGGTCGATCCCCGCGTGAGCGGGGGAGCCGGGTGTATCGAGTGAGCAAGAAGAATAGCAAGGGGTCGATCCCCGCGTGAGCGGGGGAGCCTGGGCAGTGATCCCGTGAGTGGGACACTCAGCGGGTCGATCCCCGCGTGAGCGGGGGAGCCCACAACGGCGGCGACGTGCTCGCGGCCCTGGACGGTCGATCCCCGCGTGAGCGGGGGAGCCCGCTGCGAAAGAGGAGAAGAAGAATGCAAAGGAGGTCGATCCCCGCGTGAGCGGGGGAGCCGCTTACGCTTGTCCCGCCCGCCGCGCCGAGCACGGTCGATCCCCGCGTGAGCGGGGGAGCCATCCGCGTGAGGCTCGCAACGGGCGCGATAGTGGGTCGATCCCCGCGTGAGCGGGGGAGCCTGAAAGGGATCGCGCACAAGACAAAGCTCGCAAGGTCGATCCCCGCGTGAGCGGGGGAGCCATCGTCCGCACGGACTGCGATTTCTGCGATTTCTGCGAGGACGGTCGATCCCCGCGTGAGCGGGGGAGCCAGGCTCGCAACCGGGAGGCTCGCACCCTGGAGGGGTCGATCCCCGCGTGAGCGGGGGAGCCTGGGACCCGGAGGTGGGCAGCCAGTCGCTGGGAGGTCGATCCCCGCGTGAGCGGGGGAGCCGGGAGGACGCGTATTGTCAAGCGTTGAGCAGCGGGTCGATCCCCGCGTGAGCGGGGGAGCCATGATCGCGAGACGGGAGACGGGGACGCCAGAGGGTCGATCCCCGCGTGAGCGGGGGAGCCGACTGGGTGACGATCACGTGCGAAAACGCACTGGGTCGATCCCCGCGTGAGCGGGGGAGCCGACAGGGCGATCATCTACGACGCCACAAACTGCGGTCGATCCCCGCGTGAGCGGGGGAGCCTGCGATATAGCGACAGCGACCTTGTCCCGGAAGGGTCGATCCCCGCGTGAGCGGGGGAGCCCCCGTGGGCCGGAGCAACGCTCAAAGCTTCTCGGGTCGATCCCCGCGTGAGCGGGGGAGCCGCTCGCGAAGGAGTCGCGCGGCAGCCTTCGGCGGGTCGATCCCCGCGTGAGCGGGGGAGCCGGACGCGCCATGAGTCGAGCAGGCGCCCGCACGGGTCGATCCCCGCGTGAGCGGGGGAGCCAGGAGGGATGGGCCGTTTAGCCGTTGCCGTTGGGGTCGATCCCCGCGTGAGCGGGGGAGCCAACAGTCGCTCCATGCGCCGAGCAGCCTCGAGGGGTCGATCCCCGCGTGAGCGGGGGAGCCGGAAGCTCTCGCGCTCCGACGGGAACTCTTGAGGGTCGATCCCCGCGTGAGCGGGGGAGCCGACTGCGGCAGTCTCGTGATCGCTGGACATTGGGGTCGATCCCCGCGTGAGCGGGGGAGCCTTCTTCAGGGGATCGCCGCGCGCAAAGGATCGAGGTCGATCCCCGCGTGAGCGGGGGAGCCTTCCGTTCTCTACCCCGGCAGTACCCTCTGCGGGGTCGATCCCCGCGTGAGCGGGGGAGCCCGAGGCAGGAGGCCACACCCGCCGCACGATCGGGGTCGATCCCCGCGTGAGCGGGGGAGCCGCCTGAAGTCGCGCCGACTGTAAAGGGCGCGAGGGTCGATCCCCGCGTGAGCGGGGGAGCCGCGTTCGTGCGCCCATCCTCGACCTAGGGGAGCGGTCGATCCCCGCGTGAGCGGGGGAGCCTTCCAAGAACTAGCGCCAGGCGAGGACGTGCAGGGTCGATCCCCGCGTGAGCGGGGGAGCCTGGGCCGAGGAGCACGGCAAGCTTTTCGCGGAGGGTCGATCC
>Ga0214472_10007080_pt1 | contig 11749 bp, 6 predicted proteins | sample RVTome_6_FD_207662 | JGI IMG/M metagenome (GOLD analysis project Ga0214472, IMG submission 207662) | Soil microbial communities from uranium-contaminated site in the Upper Colorado River Basin, Wyoming, United States - RVT140D175 | ecosystem: Environmental > Terrestrial > Soil > Contaminated >...
ACGCTGCGGTCGCGGAAGCGACCGTGATGTCCACGACCCGGGGCGAAAGGTCTTCGGAGACCCACAGATAGTCGCAACAGTAAGCGCGCCCGGGCCATTCCGCGCCGTGCAGCCCGACGGTCGGGGCATGCTTGCGATCGCCGTACCGGACCCGCCACGCATCCCGCCAGGCCGGAACGCCCGGCCGAGGATCGGCGGCCATCGACAAGTATTCGGCAGACTCCGGTTCGCAATTGAAATCGCCGCAGACAATCGCGCTCGACGGGCGCGGCCGTGCAGCGAAGACCGGGTTCGACTCCCCGGTGGTCGACAGCACTGCGGTGTGGCCCGTGACTTCTTCCTGCAGCGCCCGCAGTGCCCGGACTTGCGCGGCGCGCTGCCGCGCCGAGTAGTACTCGAGGTGCGTCGTCAGAACGCGCAGCGGTCCGGACGGCGCGTGCAGCACGGCCTCGACGCAGCAACGCTGCATGCCGGGCACCCCCGGGTCCGCCGGCCACGGCAGCAAGTGGCGAAATACCTGATCGACCGGCAGCCGCGACAGGAGCAGGTTGCCGAAACGCGCGCGCCCTCCCCGCCCGTCCGGCACATCGACCCCCGGCCCGAACACCGCCTCGTGGTCCGGAAACGCGTCCGAGAGCACCGCGACGCCGTCCTCGCAGTGACCGCCTTCGAGACCGGGGAAACTCTGTGCGACCTCCTGAAGACAAATCACATCGGCCCCACCCATTTCGCCGATCGCCCCGACCGTCCGTCCGAGATCGACCCGTCCGTCGGCGCCGCGGCCCCACTGAATGTTCCAGCTAATGATGCGCATGGTGTAGTCTCCGCCTCAATGGCGACCCGAACCGGGCTCGGCATGTTGTCCCGAATGCCCGTGCGTTCGCCTTCTCCGGCAATTGTAGTGCCCGCTCCCGGACGCCGGAGTTCGAACACAGCGCTCCTTTCCGACAATTTCTCGCGATGATGATGGCTTCGCAGCACACCCACGACGATCACGCTCATCCCGGCCATTCACCGCACGACCGCTCCCGTCGTGCCCACGCCCATCATCGCCACGCCCACGCGCTCGATTCGGGCCGGGCGCTGCGGTGGGCGCTCGCGATGACGCTGACGTTCGCCGCGGTCGAAGCGGTCGCGGGCTGGTGGTCGGGATCGCTCGCGCTCGTCGGCGACGCCGGGCACATGCTCACCGACAGCCTCGCCCTCGCACTCGCGACGGTAGCCGCAATCGTTTCGCGCCGCCCGGCAAGCGCCCGGCATTCCTACGGACTTCGCCGCTTCGAAACGCTTGCCGGTTTGCTCAACGGCCTGTTCATGCTGCTGCTGGTCGTCCTGATCGGCTGGCACGCCGTCGAACGGCTTCTCGATCCGCGGCCGGTCGCAGGCGCTGCAGTCACCATCGTCGCGGCGATTGGCCTCGCGATCAATCTCGTCGTCGCCTGGCTGCTGTCGCACGGCGAGGACGACCTGAACACGCGAGGCGCGCTGCTTCACGTCATGGGCGACCTGCTCGGGTCCGTCGCGGCACTCGTCTCCGGCGTCGTGATCATCTACACCGGATGGCTCCCCGTGGACCCGCTGCTGTCGATGCTGATCTGCGGCCTCATTCTCGCCTCGACGCTCAAGCTCCTCCGCACCGCATCCCATACGCTGCTTGAAGGCGTCCCCGACGACCTTTCCCTGCCCGAGATCGGCCGCACGATGGCGTGCGTGCAAGGGGTGCATTCGATTCACGATCTCCACGTATGGAGTCTCGATTCCAGCCACGTCGCGCTTTCCGCGCACGTGGTTCTGCGCACCGGGTGGAACTGGGCGGACACGCTTGCACTGCTGCAAAGCATGTTGAACGACAGGTTCGGCATTGCGCACGTAACACTCCAGCCCGAATCCCTTCCGGGCCAGGTCGTCACTTTCTCGCCTTGCCCGCCATCGCGAGCGGCGAACATTCCAGGACCAGGACAAGGACACGCGTAATGCAATCGGCTCAGGAACTCGTTACCGGCGTCGCATCTCTCGCGTCGCTGCCGTCGGTGTACCTGCGTATCCGCGAGGAGATCGACGCCCCGGACGGCTCGCTGTCCGCCGTCTCGGCCGCGATTTCCGCCGATCCCGCGACCACCGCCCGCCTGCTGCACGTCGTCAACAGCGCGTTCTACGATTATGGCAGGCCGATTGCGACGGTCGAGCGCGCGGTCACGCTACTCGGGCTGCAGCAGGTGCACGACCTGGCTCTCGCGATGTCGCTCGGCAGGACGTTCGCTCGGCTCGACCCGGCCCACCTGGACCTCGTCCGCTTCTGGCGCAGCAGCGTGATGCGTGGCCTCGCCGCGCGCGAGATCGGGCGCGCCTGCAAGCTTGCGGCCGCTGAACGGCTTTTTGTCATCGGATTGCTCAGCGACCTCGGCCATCTCGTGATGTATCAGGCGGTGCCGGAATCCGCCGCGGCAGCCCGAGCGGCGAGCGAGGCGAGCGGCGAAGCCCTTCACGAAGCGGAGCGCAGGATCGTGGGCTGCGATTACGCGGAGGTCGGCGCCGCGCTGATGGCGCGGTGGAAACTGCCGCACTTTTTCGCGCAGATCGCCGGCGCGCAGATCAACCCCCGGCTCGCTGGCGAACATGCTTACGAAGCCGCGATCATTCATGTCGCGGCCCACATCGCCGCGGCCGATCTAAACGGCGAATCGACCGAAACGGCGGTCGCTGGCGTCGACCCGGTGATCTGGTCGCAACTCGACATGAGCCCGGAGACGCTCGGCCGCATCCGCGAGGATGCGGAACTCAACCTCGCCGGCTACATCGCGCTGTTCTTTCCGGACGCTCGCTGACGCGCCGCTGACGCGCCGAGAGGCCGGGAGCGCCGCGGGGCGCCGCCCTCCGGACGTCGTTTCGAATGCGCGCAAGGCTGCGCGTCCTCGCCCGCGCGGCCGCCGTCCGCTGAGCGGATTTCTTTGCGCGAAGTCCTCCCGCCTCAGTGAAATCCGCCGCCCGAAGCGCCCTCAAAAATTTCTTGCGTGCTTCCGTCCGTGCGCCCGCTCCGAGCGGCTGTGAAAGCCGTGCGCAGTATGGCTTTGACGCCGAACACGCCCGCCCAATGGCTACTATATGTAGTGGCTATCAAGCTATTGACACACCGTTCAAACTCGTATCTCGCTGTTTTTTTTACGTTTTATTTTTTTGCAAGCAGCGCCGCTAACGGCTATCCTTCGACGCATCCGCAATCCCTCGAACGGACGACAACAAGACGATGAGTACAACCATCCATCACCACGCAAAAGGCAGGACCGGCGCATCTACTCTGGCAGCCCAGGAAATTTCCGGCGAAGTCCTGGTCGAGAAATATGCCAAAGGCGACGAGCGGACGGTCGCGCAAGTGCGCGCCCGGGTCGCGCGCGCCCTTGCCGCCGTCGAAGCCGAGGACAAGCGCGCGCACTGGGAAGCGAAGTTCCTGGAGGCCCAGGAAAAAGGCTTCGTTCCCGCCGGGCGCATCAACAGCGCAGCCGGCACGAACCTTCAGGCCACGTTGATCAACTGCTTCGTCCAGCCGGTCGGCGACTCGGTGACCGAAGCGGTCGATGGGCGCCCCGGAATCTACACTGCGCTCGCCCAGGCCGCTGAAACGATGCGCCGCGGCGGCGGCGTCGGTTACGACTTCTCGAGCATCCGGCCGAAGGGCGCGCTCGTCAAAGGTACGCTGTCCAACGCTTCCGGACCGGTTTCGTACATGCGCGTTTTCGACCGCTCGTGCGAGACCGTGGAGTCCGCCGGCGCCCGCCGCGGCGCCCAGATGGGCGTGCTGCGCTGCGATCACCCCGACATCGAGGAATTCATTCACGCGAAGGACCACGGCGACCTGACGAATTTCAACATTTCGGTCGGCGTCACCGACACCTTCATGAAGGCGGTCGATTCCGACACCGAAGTCGAACTCACGCACAAGGCCGAGCCGATCGACGAGCTCAAGGACGGCGGTGCCTACCAGCGTGACGACGGTCTGTGGGTATACCGCAAGGTGCCGGCCCGCGAGCTGTGGGACCAGATCATGCGCTCGACCTATAATCACGCCGAGCCGGGGATCCTGTTCCTCGACCGCATGAACCAGGACAACAACCTTTACTACTGCGAGTCGATCGAGGCGACGAACCCGTGCGCCGAGCAACCCCTGCCGCCATACGGCTGCTGCGACCTCGGCTCGATCAATCTGACGCCGTTCGTGAAGCAGCCCTTCACCGACAAGGCGGAATTCGATTACGCGGGGTTCGGCAAGGTCATCGATGTCGCGATCCGGATGCTCGACAACGTGCTCGATGTCACGCACTGGCCGCTCGAGCAACAGGAGAACGAAGCGCAGTCGAAGCGGCGCGTCGGCCTCGGCTTTACCGGGCTCGGCGACGCGCTGATCATGCTGTGCAAGCGCTACGACACCGAAGAAGCGCGCATGGTCGCCGCAAAGATTTCGGAGTACATGCGCGACCGCGCCTATCTCGCGTCCGCCGAACTGGCGCGCGAACGGGGTGCCTTCCCGCTGTTCAATGCCGACCTGTACCTGTCCGGCGGCAACTTCGCGTCGCGGCTCCCCGCCGAGGTCAAGGACAAGATCCGCAAGCACGGCTTGCGCAATTCGCACCTGCTGTCCATCGCCCCGACCGGCACGATCTCGCTCGCATTCGCCGACAATGCTTCGAACGGCATCGAGCCGCCGTTCTCCTACACTTACACGCGCCGCAAGCGGATGGGTGATGGCACCTACAAGGAGTACGCGGTCGAAGATTACGCGTGGCGCCTATACAAGCATATCGGCGGCGATGTCGACAGGCTGCCGCCGTATTTCGTCACCGCGCTGGAAATCTCGGCCCAGGCCCACAAGGACATGGTCGCAGCGGTCGCGCCGTATGTGGATACGTCGATCTCCAAGACGGTGAACGTGCCTGAAGATTACCCGTACGCCGAATTCGAGGACCTTTATCTCACCGCATGGAAGGCGGGGCTGAAGGGACTCGCGACTTATCGTCCGAACTCGGTGCTTGGGTCCGTGCTGTCGGTGACGCCGTCGAACGAACAGAAGCAGCCGCAAGACGTCGAGTTGTCGGGTCCGAACCGGCGCCTCGCGATCAAGAGCCTGCCTGCGCCGGTCCTGTCGAGCCTGCGCTGGCCCGGTCGGCCCGAGTTGCCCGACGGCAATCTCGCCTGGACCTACATGCTCGATACGCCGCAAGGCGACTTCGCACTGTTCGTCGGTCACATCGAAAACAACGGCGCCGGCGGCTTCCCGTTCGAAGTGTGGGTCAATGGCGCCAACCAGCCGCGTGGCCTGGGCGCTGTCGCGAAGACGCTGTCGATGGACATGCGCGCGAACGACCAGGGCTGGCTCAAGCTCAAGCTCGAGACGCTGGCGAAGACGATCGGCGAGAAGTCCTTCGAGATGCCCTTCCCGCCGCATGGCGAGAAGACCCTGTTCCCCGGCGCCGTCTCCGCGTTCGCGCAGGTCGTTCGCTACCGCTGCGAAAAGCTCGGCGCTCTCACCGAAGACGGCCCGACCCCTGTGCTGGACACGCTGTTCAGCCTGCAGGAGCCGAAGACCGGCACGGACGGCACGCTATCCTGGACCGTCGATATCCAGAACCCGGCCACTGGCGAAGATTTCGTGCTCGGCTTGAAGGAAATCACCCTGCCGGCACAGGACGGGTTCTCGGTCGGCGTGACGCGCCCCTACTCCGTGTGGCTGTCCGGCAACTATCCGCGGGCCCTGGACGGACTCACCCGCATCCTGTCGCTCGACATGCGCGTGATGGACCCCGCGTGGGTCGGCATGAAGCTGCGCAAACTGCTTAACTATCCCGAACCGCTCGGCGACTTCATGGCATTCGTACCGGGAACGAAGCGTCAGCAGAATTACCCGAGCACCGTCGCCTACATGGCGCAGCTGATCATCCACCGCTACGCGATGCTCGGCGTGCTCGACGAAAAGGGCTATCCGGTGCGTGAAATGGGGATCCTCGAAGCGCCGCGCGAAAGCAGCGATCCGAAAGTGATGCAGGGAGCGTTGTGCACCGAGTGCGGCAACTACTCCGTGATCCGCAAGGACGGCTGCGACTTCTGCACCGCTTGCGGAGCCGTCGGCACCTGCGGCTGAGCGTCGGCTCCATCGGACAAGCCCGCGGCGGACCTTCGTTCGCGGGCTTTTTTCACGGCCTCGGCCGGTGCTCCAATATTGACGCTCGCAGCCCGAGCCCGCGCAGAGGAAAAGGCTGTCCTGCCGTTGTCGCCGGACGACGCGGGGCGCGGCGAAGATCGCCGGCTGCCGAAATGACGCAAGGCGCGGAGCGCGCGTCTAGCGGCCGGCGTTTTGCGGAGCGACCGGACCGATCGACAAGCCTAGCGCGGCAAGTCCCTTGAACAGCGCGACGATCGTCTTGGCATCGGTAATGTCGCCGCGCCTGGTCGCCTCGATCGCGTCGTCGACGGTAAGAGTGACGATTTCGAGGAATTCGCCGTCGTCGAGCGCATGCCCGACGTGCGTGAGTCCGCGCGCGGCGAAGATTTCGATGCGTTCGTCCGAGTAACCGATGCAGGAATGCATTACGCCGAGGTGCTGCCACTCGGCGGCCTCATAGCCGGTTTCCTCGCGAAGCTCGCGGCGGGCGCACTCGAGCAGATCCTCGCCCGGATCGATCTTCCCCGCAGGCAGTTCAAGGAACGCCCGGCGCAGCGGATAACGGAACTGACGTTCGAACAGCAGCCCGCCGTCGGGAAGAACTGCGAGGATTACGACCGCGCCCGGGTGCTTGACGTATTCGCGTACCGACTCCTTCCCGTCGGGGAGCCGGACGCGGTCGCGCCAGACCTTCAGCAACGCGCCGTCATAGACGGGCGTCGATTCCAGTTCGGTCTCTTCTAGCGGATCCCGATCAGAGGGAGGCAAGCAGCGCATAGGCGCAAAGCGACATCAGACCCTGAGGCAGCAGGCCGAGCACCGCAATCGCGAGGCCGTTCGCGGACAGAAGCACGCGCACGTCCGCTGGCGCGCGCAGCGGCGCCGTATCGACCGGTTCGTCAAAGTACATCACCTTCACGACGCGCAGGTAGTAGTAAGCGCCGATCACGGACATCACGACCGCCAGAACCGCCAGCCAGATGTAGCCGGCCGCGACCACGGCCTGAAGCACCGAAAGCTTGGCGAAGAAGCCGATGAAGAACGGGATCCCGGCCATCGAGAACATCACGATCATCATCAGCGCGGCGAACCACGAGCTCCGCTTGTTCAGACCCTTGAAATCGTCGATGTTCTCGGCCTCGAAACCGGCACGCGACAGCAGGACCACCATGCCGAACGACGCGAGCGTCATGATGACGTAGGAAATCGCGTAGAACATCGCGGAGCTGTATGCGTTCAACGCGAAATGCCGGTCACCGTCGACGACCCCGGCGAGCAATCCCAGCAGCACGAAGCCCATGTGGGAAATGCCGGAATACGCGAGCATGCGCTTGATGTTCGACTGCGCAATCGCCGCGAAATTACCGAGGATGATCGACAGCACGGCCATGAACATCAGCATCGACTGCCACTGGTCGGCCAGCTCGAACAGGCCATAAACCAGCAGCCGCATCGCCATCGCGAACGCCGCGAGTTTCGGCGCCGACGAAATGATCAGCGTCACTGCCGTCGGGGCGCCTTGGTAAACGTCGGGGACCCACATATGGAAAGGCACGACGCCGAGCTTGAACGCGATGCCCGCAAGCAGGAACACGAGGCCGAAAAGCAGCACGGTCTTGTTCGCCGCCTGGTGATAGATGGATTGAGCGATGCCGGACAGTTCCAGGCTGCCCGTCGCGCCGTAGATCATCGACATCCCATACAGCAGCAGACCGGATGCGAGGGCGCCAAGCACGAAATACTTCATCGCGGCTTCGGTCGACCGCGCCGACTCACGGTCGAATGCGACCATGCCGTACAGCGCCAGCGACATCATCTCGAGTCCCAGGTACAGCGAAAGCAGGTGGTTCGAGGTAACCATGACCATCATGCCGAGCGTCATCAGCAGCGACAGCAGATAGTATTCCGGCCGGTCGATGTTCCGGTCCGCGAGGTACCCGCGGCCGTAAAGCAGCGCGATCGCGACGGTGAAATAGATCGCCAGCTTGAGGAAGTCCCCCATCAGGTCCGAGATGAACATGTTGCTGAAGGTGAAGCTCACCTGGCCGTCCATCGTCGCGATCGTTACGAACGCGGCCGCGACCAGGGTCATCTGGGTGAGGTAATACGCAAGACTGCGCGCGATGCTCCGCGCGAAAGTCGTGGCGAGCATGATTACCAGCGCCATCACCGCGACAAAAATCTCGGCAGCTGCGGGGTAGAAGTCGGGAATGACGAAATTCATCTTCTGACCAATCCGAAAAAGTGTCTCGCCTGCTCGATTAGAGCTTGCTTACGGCAACGTGCCGCAGGAGTTCATTGACCGAAGCGTGCATCACTTCGGTGAAGGGGAACGGGTAGAGGCCCATCGCGAGCACGCATAGCCCGAGAATGCCGAGGAACATGAACTCGCGCGCGCCGATGTCGTCGAGTTCGGCTACATGGCTGTTGCCGACGACACCGAAGACCACGCGCTTGTACATCCACAGCGTGTAGGCGGCGCCGAGAATCAGGGTCGTCGCGGCAGCGAACGCGACCCAGAAGTTGAACTGAACCGCACCGAGCACGACCATGAATTCACCGACGAAGCCGCTGGTGCCGGGCAGACCCGCGTTCGCCATCGCGAACAGCATGAAGAATGCTGCGAATTTCGGCATCGTCTTCACGACTCCGCCGTAATCGGCGATGTTCCGCGAGTGCATCCGGTCGTACAGCACGCCGATGCAAAGGAACATCGCGCCCGAGACGAACCCGTGCGAGATCATCTGCACGACAGCGCCCTCGAGTCCGACGCTATTGAACATGAAGAACCCGAGTGTTACGAAGCCCATGTGCGAAATCGACGAATACGCGACGAGCTTCTTCATGTCCGTCTGGACCAGTGCGACGAAACCGATATAGATCACCGCGATCAGCGACAGCGCGATCATCATCGGCGCCATCGCTTGCGCCGCGTCCGGCACGATCGGCAGCGAGAAGCGCAGGAAGCCGTAGGCGCCGAGCTTCAGCGCGATCGCGGCCAGCACGACCGAACCGCCGGTCGGCGCCTCGACGTGGGCGTCCGGTAGCCACGTATGCACCGGCCACATCGGGACCTTTACCGCGAATGCGATGAGGAATGCCCAGAAGATGAGTGTCTGTGCGCCCATTTCGAGCGGCAGCTGGTGCCAGTCGAGAATGTTGAAGCTGCCGCCCGACTCCATGAATAGATATAGCAGCGCAATCAGCATCAGCAGTGAGCCGAGCAGCGTATAGATAAAGAACTTGATCGCGGCATAAACGCGGTTCGCGCCGCCCCAGATGCCGATGACGAGGTACAGCGGAATCAGCGACGCTTCGAAGAACGTATAGAAAAGCACCGCATCGAGAGCGGAAAAAATCCCGTTCATCAATCCGGACATGATCAGGAAGGCCGCCATGTACTGGGCCACCTTCTCCTGGATCACCTGCCATCCGGCGATCACGACGATGATCGTGATGAACGCGTTCAACAGGATGAACAGGACGGAGAGGCCATCGACCCCGAGGTGATAGTTGATGTTGAACCGGGGAATCCACGGCAGCACCTCGGCGAACTGCATCGCGCTCGTGCTCGTGTCGAAGAGCGTATACAGCGGCACCGTCACCACGAAGCCGGCAATCGCTACCAACAGGGCGAGCGCCCGCGCAAGCGGCGCGTTGCGGTCGGAACCGGTCGCAAGCACGAGCAATCCACCCAGGATCGGAATCCAGATCGCAAGGCTGAGGAATGGCAAACCCGTCATCGTTACTTTCCGTCAAGTGCGTCGATCACCGACGCGCGTTTATCGTTATTTCAGTATTCCGATCGCCGGTTCAACCGAGGTTGAACCAGAACGTGAGCAGAATGAAGACGCCGATGATCATCGTGAAGGCGTACTGGTACAGGTGCCCGGTCTGGAACAGGCGGGAAATCTGGGCCACCCAGCCGACCAGCCTCGCCGTGCCATTGACCGCCACTCCGTCGATCAACCCCTGATCACCGCCCTTCCACAAGCCGTTGCCCAGCACCCGCGAACCGCCGGCGAACACGATTTCGTTGAATCGATCGAAGAAGTACTTGTTTTCGAGCAGCGCGTGCACCGGGCGGAACGTCCGCTGGATCGCCGCCGGAATATCCGGTCGCACCATGTAGAAGAACCATGCGAGCACGACACCGCCCATCGCGAGCCAGAACGGGGCGGTCTGCAGACCGTGCAGCGCCATGCCGAGCGGGCCGTGGAAGCCCTCCGCGAGCTCGGAAAGCCCGACGTGATTGTCGCCGACGTGGATGACGCCCTTGAACCACTCGCCGAACAGCATCGGCTCGATCGTGAAGAAACCGATCACGACCGACGGAATCGCAAGCAGCACCAGCGGCAACGTCACGACCCACGGCGACTCGTGCGGCTTCTGCCCCGGCGCGAGACCGTGATGGTGGTCCGCCGACGGCTCCTCATCATCATGATCACCCTGGTGGTCATGATGAGCGTGGTTCAGGCCGAACCGCTCCTTGCCGTGGAACACAAGGAAGTACATGCGGAAGGAATAGAACGCGGTCACGAAGACGCCGAGCAGCACGCAGAACAGCGCATAACCGGAACCCGGAATCGTCGAGGCATGAACGGCTTCGATGATCGAGTCCTTCGAATAGAAGCCGGCGAAGAACGGGAAGCCGATCAGCGCGAGCGAACCGAGCAACGACGTGAACCACGTCACCGGCATGTATTTCCACAGCCCGCCCATGTTGCGCATGTCCTGATCGTGGTGCATCCCGATGATCACCGAACCGGCGCCGAGGAACAGCAGGGCCTTGAAGAACGCGTGCGTCATCAGGTGGAACACCGCGGCGGAATACGCGGAGACGCCGAGTGCGACGGTCATGTAGCCGAGCTGCGAGAGCGTGGAATAGGCGACGACCCGCTTGATGTCGTTCTGGACGATGCCGAGGAAGCCCATGAACAGCGCGGTCGTTGCCCCGATCACCAGCACGAAGGACAGCGCCACGTCGGACAGCTCGAACAGCGGCGACATGCGGGCAACCATGAAGATGCCTGCGGTCACCATCGTCGCTGCGTGGATCAGCGCCGAGATCGGCGTCGGGCCTTCCATCGAATCCGGCAGCCAGACATGCAGCGGCACCTGCGCGGACTTGCCCATCGCACCGATGAACAGGCAGATGCAGATCGCGGTGATCAGCGGCCAACCGGTCACCGCCATATCGCGGGCGGCGAGCTCGCCGGCCTGGGCGAACACTTCGGCATAGTCGAGGCTGCCGGCGTATGCGGCGATAAGACCGATGCCGAGCAGGAAGCCGAAATCGCCGACGCGGTTGACCAGGAAGGCCTTGAGGTTCGCGTAGATCGCCGTTGGACGCTCATACCAGAAACCGATCAGCAGATACGAAACCAGGCCGACCGCTTCCCAGCCGAAGAACAGCTGCAGGAAGTTGTTCGCCATCACGAGCATCAGCATCGAGAACGTGAACAACGAGATATAGCTGAAGAAGCGCTGATAGCCGGGATCGTCACGCATGTAGCCGATCGTGTAGATGTGCACCATCAGCGACACGAAAGTCACGACCAGCATCATCATCACGGTGAGTGAATCGACCAGGAAGCC
>Ga0214472_10007083_pt1 | contig 11747 bp, 18 predicted proteins | sample RVTome_6_FD_207662 | JGI IMG/M metagenome (GOLD analysis project Ga0214472, IMG submission 207662) | Soil microbial communities from uranium-contaminated site in the Upper Colorado River Basin, Wyoming, United States - RVT140D175 | ecosystem: Environmental > Terrestrial > Soil > Contaminated >...
TGTGATCCGTATACGCCCAGGGCTCACGACCACAAAGGAGCCGGCGAGGCGCAGCTCTCATCGGCAAGGAACCGCACTCACTTCTTCGATGTGGCTGTCGGCTTTCCAACGATGACCGTCTGCTCGTGAGCGATCGCATCAGCGGCGTAGACGAGCGCGGCCCTTATGTCTTCGGACGTGAGGCGAGGATAGGCGTCGAGCAGATCCTGTTCTCTTACTCCGTCGGCCAGCTTGCGCAACACCAGCTCCACGGGGATCCGGGTGCCCCGAATGACAGGCTTCCCGAGCATCACCCTCGGATTGAGCTCAATTCGATTCGTCGTCGCCATGATCAGCATCAGCTTACACCGATCGTGAGTGGGCACGAAGGTCGCGCCCACCGTAAACATCACACCTCGCCTGGCCAGCCCGGGTCCAACCGCAGACAGCCGAAGGGGCAGGGCGGCCGCCTGATCGGTGATGGGAAAGGGAACTCGGCGAGTTTTGTCTCCAGAACGCCGACCCGGGGGAAGGCGAGTACCACTCGTCCGAGACCCGCACCCCCTGCCGCAGGACGGAGTACAGGTCCACGAGCACCCGGCCGCGCAGCAGCACGTCGAGGTCGTCCTCGCGGACGGCATGCCGGCTCATCAGCCGCTTGAGGGCGCCCGACTCGTAGCCACCGTAGTCATAGACGTGCATCTCGGGCCACCGCCGCCGCCGCTCCGCCACCAGGTGCATGAAGGAGCAGAACGCGGCCTTCTCGTCCTCCAGGGAGTGGGCCAGAGACCTCCCGGTAGACGGGCCGCCCGTCTTCATCGAAGAGGAGGCCGAAGAGGTACTCGAGCCCGCCCTCCCCGACGAAGATGTCGGCCTCCAGGTCGAGGAAGACGTCCCCCGGCGACCAGTCCAGGTAGGACACTGTCGCCCGTCCCTACTCCGGCAGGACTGTCGGGATCGCCTGGCGCCCGTGGCGCCGGTACACGTCGCGGAACTCGGAATCGATGGTGAGCAGCACGCAATCGCCGTGAAGCTCCGTCAGCCGGACAAGACACGCGTCCGCAAGGTCCATCGGCACGTTACCGTATCGGCCGAGGAGCTTCTTCACCGCGGGCGCCTCGGCTTCGAGCCGGAAGGAGGCACTCACCACTCGTCGCGTGAGGAGCTCGATCGCCTTTTCCGGGCCACCGGCCAAGCGGCGAAGCAGGTAGGCGGCCTCCGAAAGCACGGCTTCGCACGTCAACAACGGGGCCCGAACTGTCGCGAATGTCTCCACCGCCCATTGGTGGTGGCGATCCCTCCGGTTCAGGAAGGCCACGATCGGTCCCGTGTCCACGAGCGTCGTCAAGACCGGCCGTAACCGCGGAGGTGGCGCCGACTCGAGGACAAGTCGGGCGGACCGGAAAGGCTGCCCGCCAGATCCCGGGCGAGATCGAGACACGACCCGGCGAACGTTGCCTCTCCGTCCAGGTGCCTCTCCAGCGCCTCCCGGACGACCTCCGACTGCGTCCGGCTGCGCCGCTGGACCACTGCACGCAGGCGGGCAGCCAGCGCGTCGGGCAACTTCAACGTGATGGTTCGCGCCACGGTATTACCTGTTTGCCGCATTGATATTACCCTAGGCGGGTGGACGTCTGCAAGAGCGTGGCTTCAGGTCAAACTGGAAGGGGAGAGCGACCAGCCGGCTGAGATTACATCCGAGGCGCGCAGACCCAGGTCCGAAAGGAACGCTTCGCCCCCGCGCAATGGGCAGGCCTCCCTGGCCAGGTCCCCGACACCCGGACGCCGGATGACAGCGTCGCGCCGCCACACTTGCCGAACCCAAGAGGATGCTGCGGGCGGTGGGAGTGGAACCCCCAGCTAGGAGTCCATCGGCCGGAGCTCGGACAGCATCGTCGGCACGAGCTCGGAGACGGTCGGATGAATGTGCATCGCGCGGCGGATGACCGTCCACGGCGCCTTCGCGTACATCACGTCGAGGATCGAGTGAATGACCTCGTCGCCGCCGGTGCCGAGGATCGCGGCGCCCAGGATGGCGCCGTTCTCGGCATCGACCGCGATCTTCATGAATCCCTGGGTCTCGCCCTTTTCGACCGCGCGTGCGACGCGCGTCATCGGCCGCTTGCCGACCAGCGCCTTGCGCCCGCTCTTGCGAATCTCCGTCTCCGTCATCCCTGCGCGACCGAGCGGCGGATCCGTGTAGAGCGCGTACGCGGTGATCCGATCGCTCACCCGGCGCGGATCGTTCTCCAGCAGGTTCGCGATGACCACCTCGCCGTCGTTGTACGAGGTGTGCGTGAATGCGCCCTTGCCGTTGCAGTCGCCGAGCGCCCAGATTCCCGGGACGCTCGTGCGGAGCTGGTCGTCGACGACGATGTAGCCTCGCTCGTCGACGGCGATGCCCGCCTTGTCGAGGCCGAGATCGTCGGTATTGGGACGGCGGCCGACGGCGAGCAGCACGTGCGTACCCTGCACCTCCGGCGCCCCATCGGTGCAAACGACGTCGGCCGCGATCTCGCCGCCGCGCCTTCTGAAGCCGATGCACTTCGCGTTCAGGCGGACTCGGACGCCCTCGTGCTCGACGACCTCACGGACCGCGGTCGAAACGTCTTCGTCCTCGCGGCCGATGAGCCGTGGCCCCATTTCGATGACCGTCACCTCGGAGCCGAAGCGGCGAAACATCTGAGCGAATTCGAGGCCGATGTAACTTCCGCCGACGACGATCAGGTGCTTCGGCAGGAAGTCCACCGACATCATCGAGCTGTTGGTGAGGAAATCGATCTCGCCGATCCCGGGCATGTCGGGGACGAACGCGCGGCCGCCGACATTGATGAAGATCTTCTCGGCGCTCAGGCGCGCTCCACCGACGCTCACCTCGTGCTCGGATTCGAAGCGGGCGTGGCCCCGATAGACGGTGCAGTTCGCCATGTGCCCGAGCCAGTCTTCGAGACCGACCCGCGATTGTTTCGAGACCTCATCCTTCCGAGCCTTCACGCGCTTCATGTCGACGCGCACGGGGCCGACGTCGACGCCGTACTCGGCGCCGCGAGCGGCCACGCGCGCCGCGTACGCGCTCGCCACCATCGTCTTGGTCGGAATGCAGCCGGTGTTGACGCAGGTTCCGCCGAAGACCTTGCGCTCGACGAGCGCGACCTTCATTCGAGCTGCGGCGAGACGAGAGGTCACGTAGGGTCCGGACTGGCCGGTGCCGATGACGATCGCGTCGTAGCTCGCGGCCTTCATTGCTCAGTCCGGCAGTTGGGGCAGGTCACGATTGAGGACCACGGTATCCAGAAGTGCGAACTTCATGACCTTCTCGGGCGAATGGTGCGAGCCTGGCTCAGCCCTCACCGCGACGATCGGCGCGCTGGCCGGCGGAGGCGCTGCAGCTTGCTTCGCACCTGGGCGGTCGTCAGGCCAGAGCCAGCCGGGTGGCGCCGCCGCGACCGTTGGATCAGGGCGCGAAACTGCGGATCGTTGCTCACGGTCAGGTTTTCCAGATCCGTATGAGGCCCGATCGGCGTCAGTGCCTCTACCGGCTTGCCCTTGATCGTCACGCTTCCCCGGTGCTCAGAGCGCAATCTCAACGTACTCGGCGATCGCCGATGGCTCCGGGATCGGAAGGTGGTCCTCCCGCAAGCCCTGGACATGCATGTCGATCGCCGACCGCATGCGCGCCTTGGTCTCCTCCGGTGTGGCGCCGCTAGCGACGCACCCGGGCAGGTCAGGGGAGTATGCGGAGAAATCGCTCCCGGCCTTTTCCACGACGATCAGAAAACGGCGCATCAGGGCTACCTCAGGGCGATCTTGATGCTCAGCGCGGGATGGGTTCGAGTAGCTCCCCAGTGACCCGGAGTCCTTCGAGGTCGCCGCGTCCGACCTTCTGTCGGGTTTCGTCGAAGAGCTGCACCGTCTCTCTATCGAAGTAGCGCTCGCCACAGCGATCACACACCGTGGCCTTCGTGCGCATGGCGACGACGTAGCGGCCGTGGCGGATGAGCTCTTCGACCTCCTTGTCCCGGAGGTCAGTCGAGCCACAGCGAAAGCACTTGCTCAGGCTAGCCTGCACTACCCCGTCTCCGCGTGCGGAAGTCACTGCTCCAGCGATCCGGATCGGGCCGATAGACGGTGATCAGTATAGCTCGAAGGCATACCTCATCGAACCCCCAGAGAAGATGGACAGGTCTTCCGGCGATCTCGCAAAACACGAGACAACTCGGTCCGCGCGGATCAGAAGGATAGTCCTCGATGCAGTCGCCTCGGAGGGTCGCCGACTCGACGTCTTGCAGCAGGAGCTCATCGGCAGCCGCCTCGTCACGGGCATGGACGGAGACATGCACGGCGCCCGCCTGGATCGCCTGCTTGACCTGCGAGAACGTTTCGCTGAGAACCATGCCGCATGCTCACGGGCATGGCCGAGCGGGGGAGAGCCACCAGCCGCGCCGATCCTAATGCGCACCATCGCCAAGCGCGGTCCGATCCGGCGAGGCCACGCCGCGCGACGCCTCGAGCAACTGGCAGAACGCGTTCAGTGCCCGCATCAGCTCCGGCGTCTTGCACTGGACGTCCAGCAGCTTCGGGCTGGCCAGGACCACCGCGAAGCAGCGCGCCCGCGAGACCGCCACGTTCAGACGGTTCCGCGAGTAGAGGAAGTCGAGGTGCCGCGGCGCGTCCTCGGGGGACGAGGTGGCCATCGAGTAGAGGACGACCGCGGCCTCCTGGCCCTGGAACTTGTCGACCGTACCCGCCCGCGGCGGGAAGCCGAGCCGATCCTGCACGGCCCGCGACAGCTCCGCCACCTGGGCGTTGTAGGGCGCCACGAGCAGGATGTCGGCCGCGGTCAACGAAGCCTCCCGGCCCTTCTCGTCCGTCCACCGGCAGCGCAGCAACTCCTCCACGATCTCGGCCGCGAGCCGGGCCTCCTCGGCCGACCGCGCCGCGCGATGGTCGTGCTCCACGGGGATGAAGAGGAGGCCGGCGCCGGCACCCAGCCGGGACCCCGAGGACACGCCCTGGCCGAAGGTGCTCGCGTGGGGCAGCAGCTTCGACTCGTAGAACGCCTGCGACACGTACCGGCACAGGTCGGGATGGAGCCGCCGCGTTTCCGAGAGGAACAGGCCGCGGTCCGCGGGGATCACCGCGTGCTCGCCCAGGACGTGCTCGAGGGCCGACCGCTCGGCGCCGTCCGGGTGCGTCCCCTGCGTGACCTGCGGGAGCTGGTTGGGATCACCCAGCAGGACCAGCGACCTTACAGCCTGGGACGCTCGGCGCGACGGGCATGCCAGAAGGCGAGGACCTGAACCTCACGGCGCTGTCGCGCGAGACGGTAGAAGAGAAGGTATCCGACCCTCGGCAGGAGGACGCGCCGCACGCCTTGTAGCCGCTGGCTGGCCGCCGGGGCCCCGATACCTGGCTGACGGGCGATGAGGTCGAGCGCCCGGCCAAGATCTTCGGACACAGCGTTGGGACTTGCCTCGCGATGCTTCCGCCACCAGTTGTCTGCTTCTTCGATCTGGCGGGCTGCACGAGACCAGAAGATGACAGGCAGGCGCGGCCGGGTCACCGGCGAAGGCGCTCGAGCAGATCCTGGGCGCGAACGGTCTCTCCCCGTTCGACACCCGCGATCGCTTCGAGCAGTTCGCTCTCCTCCTCCGCCGTCGTCTGGAAGGGCTGCCTGTCGTCGTCGGCTATGACCGTAACCGTTGCGCCTTCGGGCAGCTCGACGCCTTCCTCGGGGACGATGGTTCCGCCGCGCACGCGAGCGGAAAAGACCTGCATGGGCATAGTGTACTCCTTCGATCGGCTTGGTCCAGGATTTACGTTCCGCGGAACGATGGCGGGCGGGGGAGAACCACCAGCCACGGTGAGAATACTGTCGCAGTCGGAAGTGGAGGGTCCATTCACGTCCAGACGCCCAAAAAAGACCCGCTCCAGACCGACAGACAGTCATCCCGGTTGTACGCCGCGATATCCCGAAGGATCGAAGCCCGCCCCGTCTTCGCTTCCCCGGCCCCTCGCGCGCCGGCATGTACAGCTTCTCGATCTTCTTCAGCGAGTACGACTCGTCCGAGACCCGCACCCCCTGCCGCAGGACGGAGTACAGGTCCACCAGCACCCGGCCGCGCAGCAGCACGTCGAGGTCGTCCTCGCGGACGGCATGCCGGCCCATCAGCCGCCGGAGCGCGCCCGACTCGTAGCCCTCTCTCCAGGTCCATGAAGGAGCAGAACGCGGCCTTCTCGTCCTCCAGGGAGTGGGCCAGAGACCTCCCGGTAGACGGGCCGCCCGTCTTCAACAAGGAGGAGGCCGAAGAGGTACTCGAGCCCGCCCTCCCCCACGAAGATGTCGGCCTCCAGGTCGAGGAAGACGTCCCCCGGCGACGGCAAAGGCAGGGAAGCCAGCCCGCGCCCCTCGCCGGCCGCAGACAAGGGGATCAGCTCGTGGCGGATCGCCCCGTCCCGATACTGCTCGAGCTGCAGCCGCGCCTGCGCGCGCAGGGTCTCCAGGGCCGCGGGGGATGCCGGAAACCGCCGCCAACGCATCGCTCTTCGCAACTCGGGCGACTTCGACCGCTTCATGGAGAGTTATACGCCGGATGCCAGCGTCCTGAGTTCCGACGGTGCGTGGCAGCGAGGGCGCGCGGCGATCCTCAAGTCGATCCAGGACACGTTCGGGTCGGGCGTCTACAAGGGTGTCCGCACCACCCTCACCGTGGATTCGGTTCAGGCGATCGCACCGAACGTGATCCTGGTGGATGAAACGTGGGAGCTCGCCAACATCCCGGGAGGCGGCAGCCGAAAGGGTCAGGGCTCCACCATCCTGGTCAAGTCGGGCGACACATGGAAGACGGCGGCCGAGCGGAACATGGTGCCGACGCCGGCGGGGGCGCTGAAGACGAAACCATAACGCCGCGACGACCGGTGCCGCCTCGGGCGGTCAGCGCAGGCCGCCGGCCGTCGTGATCGCTCTGAATTCGTACCTGTAGAAAGCCTTGTCCGCGGCGGCCATGCTCCGCGCCCGGCCGCCTTGACCCGAGCCGGATTCCAGTGTCCAGGCCGTCAGGGGACCGTGGTGTCGTCGCAGTCCCGTAGCTCCATCGCCAGGGTGCCGTTAACCGAGGATTTGCCGCAGAGCGTCGCGAACGGCGTCACGGTCCCGCTCTTGCAGCTCGCCGAGCCTCCGCAAGATGAGACGCCGGTCCAGCGTAGCCAAGACGGGTTTGACGATCGACGGCCTCAGGAGCCCCGCCTTTTGCCGCCCTGCGACGATGACTTCATCCGGCTTGGTCGCCATTGGCGATGTCTGACTGGTCACGGCCATCACGATGACATCGATGCGGTGCCGGTGATACGCGGCAGAGCTCACGACCACGGCGGGCCGCTTCTTCACGGCCGTGTGATCGGTGAAGGGAAAGGGAACGAGGACGACGTCTCCGAAACTACAGGCGATCGTAGACGGCGTCATCCGGATTCTCCCAGACCCTGGCGAAGGCGTCCTCGGAGAGCTTGCTGGCGGCCCTGATGAGCAGCCGGTCATCGCTCGTCCTCAGGAGGTCGACGAACTCCTCGACCTTGGCGACCTTGTCCGGTGGGAGGCTCCGGATCTTTTCGATCAGCGTCTCGTCCGACATCAAGCTCATGCTACTCCTTCCAGGGTCGCCGGGACCAGCGGTGGGACGGCCCAGCGAGCGGCCGGAAGGGGAGAGCGACCAGCCACCCCGAGGCTAGCTCACGACGGGGCAGGCCCAGGTCCGATCGCAGCTCGTCCGGGGCGAGTTGGTGTGGGATCGCGTTTGCCTCCCGCCACCCCCATTGCGTATTCTCCCCGCGCTCCCACCGAGCGAGATCCGCCCCTCGCCCTCCAGCTACCTCACGCTGAGGCGCTCAGCGATTCAAGGCGCTGGAGCGTATCCGGGTACTTGCGTACAAGCCAGATAAGGACCGCCGCCTGTTCGTTGGGCTTGCTCCGACCCTGCTCCCAACGCTCGAGGGTCCTCGGATTGACGCCAAGCTTGAAGGCGAACACTTGTCGGGACATGTGGAGTGCCTCGCGCGTCTCGCGGACGATGTAGGGCTGCAGCGTTGGGAGGACGATGGGCTCGACCTGATGCGTCCGCAGTGTAAGGCGGCCCTCGCGATGCCCGCGCATCGCCTCCACGCCGGACATGAGCTCGCGGAACAGGCTGCGCTTCTTTGCCCGCTTCCTTGTCTTGGCCGCGGTTACTTCCTCCTTGATGCTCGACGAGGATCAGACGCTACGAAGACCGGTTGATGCGAATCAGCAAGCCTCGGAGCGTCGGAGCATCGCGAACAGCCTCGCTAATCCGGGCTGCCTGCCGCTCGACGTCTGGATCTGGCGTACACACGACGATTCCCGCGTGGTCGGACCGCTGCGAATGCAAGCCGATGAAATGCCAACGGTTCAGGGTCAAGACAGCGCGACCGTGGGCCCGGGCGAACTCAACGACCTCTTCGTCACGAATCGCTCGGTTGGCCTGTCCCGCTTCCTGCGCCGTCAGGACGTCATGGCCGAGCTGACGCAGGGCCTCGACGACCTGAAGGGGGAAGTTCTCGTCGGCGTAGAACGACGCCACGACCTAGGCGGCCTCGTTCTCCCGGATCGCCTCGTCGATCTCCTGCCGGTGCGCGTCTACGTACGCCCAGGCGTGGACCAGGTCAGCGGCCCGGAGCCCCGGGTAGTTGGCCAGGATCTTCGCCTCGGTCCAACCGAGCCGACGGTAATTCTCGAGGATCCATACGGGAATGCGGGTCCGCACGATGCAGGCTGCCCCTCCGGCAACCCCAGCCGTTTTCTCGATGCCCGGCCAACTATCGTTGATCTCCTGGGCGAGGCGCTCCACGACCTCCGCCTTTTCGGCCTTGCTCAAGGCGGTCAACTCAGCTTCGAGCTCACGACGCGTCATGGCGATTGCGGCTCCCGGGGGCATGATCGCCCCGCTACATTGTAGGCCAAGGCGCTGCGCGTGCAGCGCGGGAGAGAGAACGCCCCAATCGTCATGGGCCCACCGGCCAAGCCAGGTCCGCGAACGCCGACCCGGAGGAAGGGGAGTACGACTCGTCCGAGACCCGCACCCCCTGCCGCAGGACGGAGTACAGGTCCACCAGCACCCGGCCGCGCAGCAGCACGTCGAGGTCGTCCTCGCGGACGGCATGCCGCCCCATCAGCCGCTTCAGGGCGCCCGACTCGTAGCCGCCGTAGTGATAGACGTGCATCTCGGGCCACCGCCGCCGCCGCTCCGCCACCAGGTCCACGAAGGAGCAGAACGCGGCCTTCTCGTCCTCCAGGGAGTGGGCCCAGACCTCCCGGTAGACGGGCCGCCCGTCTTCAACAAAGAGGAGGCCGAAGAGGTACTCGAGCCCGCCCTCCCCGACGAAGATGTCGGCCTCCAGGTCGAGGAAGACGTCCCCCGGCGACGGCAAAGGCAGGGAAGCCAAGCCGCGCCCCTCGCCGGCCGCATCCAGCGGGATCAGCTCGTGGCGGATCGTGCCGTCCCGATACTGCTCGAGCTGCAGCCGCGCCTGCGCGCGCAAGGTCTCCAGGGCCGCGGGAGAGATGCCGGAAACAGCCATCCCGCCCAGCGGCCGAGTCCCGAGCGCGGTGAGCGTGGGCACGCCGGCCACCCGGAGCCGGCCGGTCTGCAGCCGCGTCAGCCCCGCCACCCGGGAAAGGTGATCGTCGTCGCGCCGCCGATCGGCGCACTCCTGCCACCAGCGGCAGATCCGGCAATGCTCCACCGGCTCCGGGTAGGTCGAAACCCGCTCCGCGGACGCCAGCCGCTCCTCGAACCGCCGCCGCACCCGCCGGAAGTAGGCGTCATAGTCGTCCAGCCGATAGTGATGCAACCGCCCATCGCCGGTGACCACCGCGATCCGCTCCGGCGCCGTCCCCTGGAGCCGCCGGATCTGGTCCGCGTACAGGCAGAGCTGAAGGACGGCCGCCCCCTTGACGATGCGCGACAGCTTCGCGTCCGCCGGCTCGTAGCTCCACCCTCCGAGCCCGCTGGGCCGCTCGACCCGCAGCAGGAAGTCCGCCCGCCCCTGCCACCGCCCATCGAAAAAGGAAGCCTGCGCGATGACGTCAGCCCCCGCCCGCATCGCCTCCAGGGTCAGCCGGTCCGCCTCCCGCAGCGCCTCGACCCCGCCCAGCGGCTCCCCCGGAAACTCGACGATCCGCCGCCCCGCGGCCCGCGCCTCGTCCAGGAACTTCTCCTCCCGCTCGAACCCCCGCTTCGCGATGACATCCAGCGCCGGGTCCAGCCGCACGGGCCGTGTCCGCCGCCCGTCCGCTGCCGCGCGCTCCAGGACAGTCAAGTGGGCACAGGCCAAATGGCCAACCAGGTCCGAAGCGCTGAGGATCAGTTGCCCGTCGAGGATCTGCATGGCGAAGGGGCTCCTCAGGGAAGCCGTCCTGTCCGACCTGCGCGACTGGTTGGCCGCGCAGTCGGGACGACTGGGCTACCTTTTCGTGGCAGAGGGCAAGGCGAAATAGCTGCAGCGACCACCCGCGAAAGCAAGGACGACGGGAGGCAAGACGGAATCAGCTTGTCTTAGCCGGACGCACTCAGAAGGGTTCGAAACAGTCCCAGTTGCGGAAGTTCCGGTGTGCCGACCAAGAGGCCGCGGTCGAGGAGCCGGTTGCCTTCCTCGCACGATGTCTCAGGTACCAGGCAACAGCCATGGCAGGCCGCTAGGTTTGAACTGTCGGACCCCTGCCCGTTGCTTTCTGCACATACAGGGTCGGAAGAGCACCATGCCGCCTGCTGGAACGCTCGTCTGAGAGTCGCCTCGAGTCGACCTGGCCTCCCCTGTCGAACGAGGCCGCCCATGGTTCCTTCCGAGTCCCCGGAAGCGGTGTAAATGAGAATGCCCTGCATCGGTCGGTCCGGGTGCGCAAAGTCGCAATAGAGCCGCTCTCTCAATGAGGCGCTCCCGTAGCCGCAGTCGAAGCTCAGCTGATTGATGACGACATGCGCAAGCGTGTGCATGACGATGAACTTCACGGCGAGAGCGCGTGACGGTTGCTGGCGAGACGCGCGGCCAGCGTTGTAGCGCGAGAAAAGCGCAGAGACGCGCACGGCGATGGCGGGGCTTGACTTGATCCAGGCGTCGAGCGCGTCTTGGTTCAGCTCAAAAAAGAGCCCCTCGCCGTACACCTTGATCGCCGGCAACCAGCTAATGGCTGCATCCAGCCTCAGCAATTGGAGCCGATCGCTTACGAGCGTGCCATCCGGCGGGAGCACCCGGGTGAATCCGGCCAAAGCTCGTGTCTCGCGAAGCTTGTGGACAAGGCAGAGGCGCGAGAAGAATCGCGCCACTTGGGCGTCGTAGGCACCGAGATCGGCGCGGTCCACGTAGAGCTCGGTCTGGGGTCCGACCTTGCCGGCGCAGATAGCTTCGTACTCGGACCGCCGGAAGCTCTCCTCGTCGACGACTGCTCCAGAAGGGCCCGCGTCACGCCCTTCGAGCTTTCTTTGTGCTGCCAGTTCCAAGGTCTTCGCGTCGACCCCCGCCATTGCGGCGACAATCTGACACCGTGTCGGATCAATGCGGCCGTCGACGGTGCCTTGCGACAGCAGTGCCCACACGTGCGCCTGCTCTAGAACCGCGATGACATCCGTTCCGACGTCCTCCGCCCACAGGGGCAGATAGATTGAGCTCACCACGTGAGGGAAGTAGACGTTTGTGGCGCCCCTCTGCAGCACGCGCAGGAAATGACCGCACGGTACGGCCGCCGCGTCCATATCGCCGAG
>Ga0214472_10007084_pt1 | contig 11746 bp, 8 predicted proteins | sample RVTome_6_FD_207662 | JGI IMG/M metagenome (GOLD analysis project Ga0214472, IMG submission 207662) | Soil microbial communities from uranium-contaminated site in the Upper Colorado River Basin, Wyoming, United States - RVT140D175 | ecosystem: Environmental > Terrestrial > Soil > Contaminated >...
CCGGGTGGGCCGGCAGGTGTGGTTTGCGGAGGATCGGACCAGGTTTGCGGCGCAGGTGGAGAACTTGTGGCAGCAGAACAAGCGGTTCACCGCCAGCCTGGCGCCGCTCAACCGGAGGTATCCGCAATTCATCAACCTGTTTACTCGTGTCGGTCGCCCGGATCGGGCCCGACAGCTCCAAGAGGAGTACGACGCGCTGCTGAACCAGCGGACGCGGGATCTGCCCGGGCAACGCGCGGGCTTCCGACGCCGCAACGCCATGATCACCGCCGCCCAGGGGCAGCCGTTGGAAGCCATCGAGTTGTTGCGAGCTGTGCGCGCCGATAACCCCGGATGTCGTTTCTGCGACCTGAACCTGCTGGGAGATGCCTACGATCAAGCGGGCGACGGCGATTCGGCGGTGGCGCACTTCGAGCGCTACTTGGACACGCCGGGCAACCGGATGGGTACGGACGCGGCATGGCTGGCCCGGACGTATCGCCGGCTGGGCGAGCTTCATGAGACTAGGGGCAATTGGGAGAAGGCCGTGGAGTACTACGGGCGGTTCGTGGAGTTGTGGAAGAACGCAGATCCGGAGCTGCAGCCGCTGGTAGCTCAGGCGAGGGAGCGGATGGCGAGGTTGGTGGGGGAGGGGCGGTGAGGGGCGGAGGAGGGCGGCGAAAGCGAAGAGCCGAGCGACGGATCGCTCGGCTCTCCGGCGCAGCGGAACTGGCTACGCGACGCCCCACAAGCAACCGCAATTTACGCTGACACGGATGCTCTGGCAACGTGACGAGCCAGTCCCGTGGTGCGGCGGGTGCCAGCGCCGAGATTCGAACCCGGACGGGCTTGCGCCCAGACGCTTGTGGGGCGTCCGCGTCTACCAGTTCCGCCACGCTGGCCACCCGTTCACAATGAGCGAGACCCTGGCAGGCCCGAGAGCCGAATGACGCGCCGCCGCACAAGCGCCACCGTACCGCCTACGCAACTTGTGGGTGGGCAGAGGCAAGGTCGTAACCAATCGCACGCATTCAGGAGCGAATTGTCGCGTGACGGTTGATCTGCGCGATCGGCTCCAGGCGGCCCTGGGCGCGGGCTACCGCGTCGAGAAGGAGCTCGGCGGGGGCGGTATGTCCCGCGTGTTCCTGGCCGAGGAGGTGCGCCTGGGCCGGCGGGTGGTGGTGAAAGTGCTGCCTCCGGAAATGGCGGCCGGCGTCTCGGTGGATCGATTTGAGCGCGAGATCCAGCTCGCGGCCAGGCTCCAGCATCCGCATGTGGTACCGCTGCTCACAGCGGGGTCGTCCGAGGACCTCCTGTTTTACGTCATGCCGTTCATTGAAGGCGAGTCCCTGCGGGCCAGGCTGGCACGCGAGGGCGAGCTGCCGGTGGCTGAGGCGTTGAGGATCCTGCACGACGTGCTGGACGCGCTGGCCTACGCCCATGCCCAGCACGTGGTCCACCGGGACATCAAGCCGGACAACGTGCTGCTCTCCGGCAAACACGCCCTGGTGACGGACTTCGGCGTGGCCAAGGCGGTAGCGGAGTCCACCGGAAAGACCGCGCTCACCTCTATGGGGGTGGCCCTGGGTACGCCGGCGTACATGGCGCCGGAGCAGGCGACCGCGGATCCCCACACCGATCATCGAGCGGACATCTACGCCGTTGGCGCGCTGGCCTACGAGATGCTCTCGGGGCGGCCGCCATTTACCGGGATGAACGCCCAGGCCGTGCTCGCTGCCCATCTCACGGAGGCGCCGGAGCCGGTCACGCGACACCGCGCGGCCGTGCCGGAGGCCCTGAGCAGCCTGATCGGTCGCTGCCTGGAGAAGAAACCGGCGGACCGGCCGCAGCGGGCGGAGGAGGTGCTCGCACTGGTGGAAGCCATGGCGACGCCCACGGGGGGGATCACGCCCACCGCCACCGCGCCCCACCGGGCGGACGGAGGCGGACAGAACCGGACGGACGGAGGCGGACAAGACGGACAGGGGGACGGACAGGCGAGTCCGGCCCGCGTGGCCGGGTTGTTCGCGGCATCGTCCCTCATCGTCCTTCTCATCGTCTATTTCCTGGTCCAGTTGATCGGCCTGCCGGACTGGGTGTTCTACGGGGCGATTGCGCTCCTGGCGATTGGGCTGCCGATCATGCTGCTCACCAGCCATCACGAGCGGCGGCGGGCGGTGGCGCGGTCCGCCGGGCGCATGACGGCGACGCCGTCGGGTGGGCTCACGCCGTATTTCACCTGGCGCAAGGCGCTGACGGGTGGCGGCGTGGCCTTCGCGGGCCTGGGCGTGATCAGTGCCGGCTACATGGCGATGCGCGGGCTGGGCATTGGACCGGCGGGGACCCTGCTGGCGGCCGGTCGGCTGCCGGATCGGGCTCGGCTAATCGTGGCCGACTTCGAGAATCGGTCGGCCGACTCGGCCCTAGCAGTGCCGCTCACCGAAGCCCTGCGCATTGATCTATCGCAGTCGCCCGTGGTGCGGGTCCTGAGCGCCAACGAGTTGAGTGCGGTATTGCAGCGCATGAATCGCCCGGCCGATCAGCCCATGACCGGCGTGCTGGCCCGAGAGATTGCCCAGCGCGAGGGCATTCCCGCGGTGGTGTTGAGCGAGATCGGGACCGTGGGCCGAGAATACGTCCTGTCCGTCCGCGTGATTGCGACCGCCGATGGCGCCGAGCTGGTGGCGTTGCGCGAGGCCGCCGCGGGCGACGCCATCTTGTCCGCCCTCGACCGGCTCTCTACCGGCTTGCGGGAGCGGATCGGCGAGTCCTTCCGATCCTTGCGCGCCACCCCGCCGCTCGAACGGGTGACCACGTCCTCGCTGGAAGCACTGCAGCTCTACTCCCGCGCGGTGAAGGCCGAAGGAGCGGGGGACTACGAACGCGCCATTCAACTCCACGAACAAGCGGTCGGCCTGGACAGCACCTTCGGCATGGCGTACCGGAAACTGGCCGTGGTCCTTTCGCTGGCGTTTGCGGATCGCTCACGGGTGCTGGATGCCGCCACGCGCGCGTTCCGCCATCGCAGTCGTCTGCCGGCGGTGGAGCGCTACCTGGCGGAGGCGTATTACCACGACGTGGTCGAGCGCGATCAGCCGAGAGTGATTGCGGCGTATCGCTCAGCCCTGGATCTGGACCCGGACAACGGCGCGGCGCTGAACAACCTGGCCAACGAGCTCAACAACTCCCCCGCCCAACGCGCCGAAGCCGAAGCCCTGTACCGCCGCGCCCTGGTGGCCACGGACAGCGCTACGTGGCAGTACTTCGCCAATCTCTCGTCCACCCAGTACAGCCAGGGGAAGGTCGCCGACGCGGAGACCACCATTGCGGCGTTTGGCCGCAAGCATCCCGACAATCCCAACGCCGCCCGCTATCGTGCCTACCTGGCCTACTCCAACGGAGATTACGACGGCTATGTGCGTGAGGCGGAGGCCATGGCGGTCGTGGGCCGGGGGAACGTGGTGTGGGAGCGCTGGCGGACGGCGGCAACCATGGACGCGCACGGGGTACGCGGGCGTCTGACGGATGCGGGCCGGATGCTGGAGCGCCAGGAACGGCAAGAGCGTGAACGGGGCGCGGTGACGGAGGCTTTGGGACTTGCGATCGGACGGGCCGCGTGGGAGACGGTCTACCGGGACCGGCCCGCGCGGGCGGTGGCCCTGCTCGATGAAGCGCTCCAACGCTATCCCCTGGAGCGCCTGCCGGCCGAAGATCGGCCGTACGCCGGGCTGGTCATAGCGTACGCCCAGGCCGGTGCGGCCGCCCGCGCGCGGGCCCTCAAGCGTGAATGGCGTCAGGCCACGCCGCAGAGCTACCAGGGGGATCCCTTCGAGGCCCTGGCGGAGGGCCACGTTGCCGTGGCGGACGGGAATCCACGACAGGCCCTGGCGGAGTACGAGCGCTTTCGCGAAGCGTTGGGGTGCGCCGCGTGTGTCGAGTACGACATGGGGCGGGCGTACGACGCGCTGGGAGAGCGGGATTCGGCCCTGATTGCCTTCGAGCGCGGGCTGGACGGTCCCGATTTGTTCCGTTGGATCTGGGATCCTCGGTGGCGTCCCGGCATCTTGAAGCGGGCGGGAGAATTGCACGAGGCGCGTGGCAATCGGGAGCGGGCGGTGGCGCGCTACACTGAGTTCACCGAGTTGTGGAAGAATGCGGACCCGGACCTTCAGGCCGTGGTGAGCGACGTGCGACAACGGATTGCGAGGTTGACGGCGGAACGATGATTCTCGCGCAAGGTGCTTGAAACGGCGCTCTCATGGCACCGGACGTCCCACCCCTCACCGGCCGCGCCGAGCGGGTTTTGAAGCGGGCGCGGGAGGAACAGACCCGGCTGGGTCACCCAGTGCTGACCGCCGAGCATCTGCTCTACGGTCTGCTCACGGACAAGCTGTGCGTGGCGCTGTTCGTCTTGCGGGACATGAACGTGGACGCCAAGGGGCTGGCGGCGCGGGTGCGTGCCGAGTTGGAGAAGGGGCCGCCGGACCCGGCGGTGGACGAGCCGGCGCTGCTCCGCGCCGCCGCACGGTGGTCGGACGAGCTCAAGCAAGTCTCCATTGGGACCGAGCACCTGTTGCTGGCGCTGATCACCGACGCGTCCGCGGCGGGCGCGTGGCTGGCGGAAGCGGGCGCCCGCGAGGCGGAGGCCCGGGCCGCCACGGAGAAGCTGATTGACATTGTGCCGCGGCGGAGCGGCCCGGGATTCCGGCCGTCGGGCGAGGAAGGGGAGCCGTCATAGGTACGGCGCGGCCAGGCGCGCAATTCCGTCCCGCAATCTGACCGGCAGGCTCCGCGCGTTGAGCATCGCGGCGGTGACTTCGCGCGCCGACGCGAGCTTTTGCTCCACCAGCATCGCCATGTCCCGGGCGAACCGTTCGTCGTAACACTCCACCTCGAACTCGAAGTTGAGCCGCAGGCTTCGAGCGTCCCAGTTGGACGATCCGATCAGCGCCCAGCCGTCGTCCACCAGGAACATCTTGGAATGATCGAACGGGGGCGGCGTGTACCACACGCGGCAGCCGCGCAGGAGGACCTGCCAGAGCTGGGCGGTGGCCGCCCAATGCACCAGGGCGAGGTTGTTGACCGCGGGGAGCACGATATCCACCCGGACGCCGCGCATGGCCGCGACCGTGAGGGCACTGATGAGCCGGGCGTCGGGGACGAAGTACGGGGTGACGATCCGAATCGAGTGCTGGGCGCAGGCGATGGCGCCCAGACGCACCAGATACGCCTTTTCGAAGTCCTCGTCGGGGCCGTCCACGATACCGCGGGCGAAGACGGATCCGGCCGGCGTGAGGGCGGAGAACCATGCGTCGCCCGACAGCCGCTCCCGGCTGGTGAACAGCCAATCGTCGGCGAACACCTGCATCAAGTGCCCCACCACGGGGCCGTCAATCCGAAAGTGCAGGTCCTGCGTGGCATCCCGCGACCCGTGCGCCAGCACGTGACCCGCGCGGATGTTCATGCCCCCGGTGAACCCGACCCGCCCGTCCACCACCAGCACCTTGCGGTGGTTCCGGAGGTTGGTGTAGGCAAGTCGCCAGGGAAACAGCGTGCGACCGAACCGGGCCACAACCACCCCGCGGGAACGGAGGGCGTGGACCACGGGCGGCAACGAGTAGCGGGCGCCCACGTCGTCAATCAGCACGCGCACTTCCACCCCCCGGACGGCGGCACGCCCCAGGGCCTCCACGAATTCCCGGCCGGACCGATCGCGGTCAAAGATGTAGGTCGAGAGCGCCACCGACCGCTCGGCCGCCGAGATGGCGGCGAGCATCGCGGGGTAGGCCTCGTCGCCGTTCACCAACGCGGTCACCGCGTTGCCCGGCACGAGCGCCCGGCTGGTCACCCGATCCACCAATCGCGCGACGGGGGCGAAGCGCTCCAGGCCGGCCGGCAGGAGGCCGGGGCTCTCGGGCACGCCGACGCGGGGAAACTCGGCGGTGATGGTGGACACCCGGCCCGCGCGTTGGAGCGCGGCGCGGCGTCGGATCCGGTTGACACCGAACATCCCGTAGAGCGCCGCGCCCAGCACCGGCACCAACCAGATCAGCCCGACCCAGGCTACCGCGGCGCGGCTGTCTCGTTTGTACAGCACCGCGTGTCCCGACGCGATGACGGCGAGCAGGAGGGTGAGCCCGCCCGCGACGAACTGCCACACCTCGACGAGGACAGAGAGAAGGGTCATGGCGTGAGGGAATTAGTCGGACGATAAGGGATGGGGAAGGGCGGGTCCGACGACTGATTACGCGCGATTCACCGCAGAGTCCGCGGAGGCGGGGCTGGTGGAACGCCCTCAGGGATCTCTGCGGTGAATCCGGTAGTTTCACCGCTACTCCATTGCTGAGGGCTGCTACCGCCTTACGCGAAGACCGGCCGGCAGGATTGCCAGCATTCCCAGTATGGCGAGCGCCCAACCCAACGGCGATCGCCGCTCCGCGCTGGCGAGCTGCGCCGCGTGGTTCCGGAGTGCCGACTCGATCTCCGCGTCCGTGGCCTGGCGGGGGACCTTCCAGCCGTCGTTGGTGGTGTTGGCCGGGACCTCGGCGCCTGCCACCTGTCCGTCGGCGCCCAGGGTGACTAGAGCCGTGGCGTTATCGAGCCCGGGCGCACGGATGACAACGATCCAGGCGCCTTCGGCCGGGATCTGTCCGGTCACGCCATAGACCCCGGCGACCGGGCCTTTGCTGACCTGGAGATTGACGCTGCGGCGCACGCCGTTCACCAGGCCTTCGGCCGTGCCGGCAAGCACGGTTTCCACTGGTTGCCAGTGGTGGTAGGTACGCACCAGGAATCGGGCTCCACGCACCGGTGAGTGGTGCGGGTTGGTGGGGAACTCGATGCTGATCCAGGGCGGGCCCGCGTGGGCGGGAGGGGCGGCGACGGCGGTGGCGGCCAGGGTTGCGGCGACAATGGCAAGGCGGGACGACGTGTTCATGGCATCCTCATCGGGTGAGTGTTCAAGGTTAGGATGCCGCTGAACCCACGCGGGTTTGGGGTGCCGCCATGATCCCCCGGTCCACCGCCCACTGCCCACTTCCCATTGGTCACTGTTTCCGCCTCACCACCACATCCCCCTTGAAGCTCCTTACCGTCACGTCCGCGCCACCGGGGCCGGCGTCGAAGCTCGAGATCTTCCCTATACCGTCCCGCGCGGTGTGCGTCGGGGCCCGGGTCAGCTCATTCACAATACGCCCGTGATGGGTCGAGAGGTCAAAGCTCGCGGCCACGGCCGCGGGGAGCGTCAACTCCACCTTGCCTCCGTGGGTCTCAAAGGTGAACGTCCCACCGCGATCGAAGTCGCCGTCGTAGCGGATGTCGCCGGTGACGGATTCCAATCGCGCTCGATCCAACCGGGCGCTTCCCACCACGATGTTGCCGCTCACGGTGGACGCCGCCAGATCACCCTGGCCGACCTTGAGGGTGATCTGGCCGGCAGCGGTCTTCACCCGGACCCATCGAGTTCCGGCTGCGATATCCACGTTTCCGTCCATAGACTCGGCGTACACCTCGCCCACCTCACCGGTCACCTGGACACCACCGCTGACGGAGTAAAGATCCAGGCCGCCCGTGACGTCCGCCACGTGGATGTTGGCGCTGGCCGTTTTGATCCACACCCGGCTCCGCCGCGGCACCCGCACCTCCAAATGCGACGCCACGGTGGAGCCACCCAGGTCCTCGCCTTCGACGCCGAGCTTTGCGGCGCGACCACTCCCCCCCATGAAGAACCCTCCCGGCGCGGCGGTCCCGGTCACCGCCAGCGTGTCGCGGTCCCACCCGCTCACCCGCACCGAGCCCGGCATCATGTTGTGGATCCGAATCGATGCGTCCGCCGCGAGGGGAATGCGCCGGTCAATCCGTTGCTGAGCCCACGCGGCCGGCGCGCCCGGCGCCGCGAGCAGGGCGCACCACCCGACCAGAAACACCATGGTTTTCATAGCTCACCCGCGATTCGTGTGGCCCGTCGTAGCAGGTCCAGTTTCTGTTCGTATGCGGCCCACAGCAGTCGTGACAACTGTTGATTCTCAGGGCTCCGCGCCACCGCCGCCCGCGATTCCTGAATGGCGTCGTCCAGCACGCGAAGGCTGCGCTCCACCGCGGCGACCGCCTCCGGCGCCATGGTGCCCCGGTTGGTCAGGAGCACCCGCTCGATCTCGGCGACCGCGCCGGTATAATCCCGCTCCAGCGCCACCAGCGTGTTAGGCAGGTTGGGGGCCACAGCGGCGCGGCCCACCAGCGCCCGGTCGGATCGAAGGAACCAGGCGGTTAAGCCGGAGGACGCCGCGACCAGCACCGCGGCAGCGGCGGCCAGCCACCAGGTTCGCATCTGGACGACCCTGGCCGATCGCCGGCGCGCGCTCAGAGGAGCCGCAGGCCGGTCTCGCAGCCGGGCCGCGATGCCCGGCCACAGGTTCCGCGGCGGCTCGATGCTTCGCGGGAGCGCCTGAGCCTGGACCAGGAGGGCCTGGAACCGCTGGAACCGCGCCGCGCACGCCGGGCATTGCGCCAGGTGCCCATCCACCTGGTCTCGCATGTCGGGTTCGAGGCCACCGTCCAGGTGCGCTTCGAGGAGATCTCTCGTTTGTTCGCAGGTCATCGTTCCAGCGCCTCCCGCAAGAGCCGCCGGGCTCGGAACACTTGCGCTTTAGACGTTCCCGCCGCGATGCCCGTCATCTCCGCAATCTCGTCATGACGGTATCCCTCCACGTCGTGCAGCACAAAGGCCTGGCGCGCCCCTTCGGGTAGCCCCGCGATGGCCCGCTCCAGGTCCAGCCGGACCCCGGGGTTGCCCTCCTTCCCGGCATCCAACACCTCCAGGTCCGGTACTCCGGCGACCCGGGCTTCACGGCGGCCCGTGGAGCGCCGGTCCATGAATACCACGTTGACCGCGAGCCGGTAGAGCCAGCTCCCGAACGCGCTGTCGCCGCGGAACGAACCCAGCCGTTCCCAGGCGCGCACGAACACGTCCTGCGTCAGCTCCTCGGCCCGCGCGCCGTCGGCGACGAGCCGGAGACAGACCGCGTACACCCGCCCCGCGTGCTCGCGATAGAGCGTGGCGAATGCATCCTGGTCCCCGGCCTGGGCCCGGCGGATCGCGTCGGGCAGGCGTGACAGAGGACTATCCACGTGGCACGCGCTCCGCGACCTCCATTGGGCTTGACTCTGGGATGCCGGTGGACGGGCAGACGTTGGAACGGGAGGTTATGGAGGTTGGTGGAGGAGGGTAAAGGTGGAAGGTACCTCCACCATACTCCACGTTCCTGCGCCCCTTTTCACCAACCTCTTCCGTCGCCAAGCTCTTCCGTCCCGTCAGCCGGCAACGCAACATTGGCCAGCCTTCCAGCCAGGATCCATGCCCCATGGCCGAGTCCAGCCAGAAGCCGTTTGCGCCGTTCGTGTCGGCCCAGCAGACCATGGCCGAGTTCACCCTCCGGTCCGTGGTGCTGGGTGCGATCTTCGGGATCATCTTCGGCGCGTCCACCGTGTACCTGGCCCTGCGCGCGGGGCTCACGGTCTCGGCGTCCATACCGATCGCGGTGCTGGCCATTGCCGTATTCAAGCGGCTGGGCAAATCCACCATCCTGGAGAACAACATCGTCCAGACCGTGGGCTCCGCCGGCGAGTCCATTGCCGCCGGCGTGGTGTTCACCATCCCGGCCCTGTTGTTCCTGGCTCAGGGCGAGGCGTATTTCAACTACTTCAATATCCTGACCCTGTCCATCGTGGGCGGGATCGTGGGCGTGTTGTTCATGATTCCGCTCCGCCGCGCGCTCATCGTGAAAGAGCACGGGACGCTGCCGTATCCTGAGGGGACGGCGTGCGCCGAGGTGCTCATCGCGGGCGAGCGCGCCGACATGGCGACCAGGGTGTTCCGTGGTCTCGGGCTCGCCTTCCTGTACAAGTCGCTCATGAGCATCGTCGGCCTGTGGAAGGACGTCCCGGCCTACGTCACGTCCCGGACGGGCGCGTATCCCAACGCCACGGTGCACGCGGAAATCACCCCGGAATACCTGGGCGTGGGCTACATCATCGGGCCGCGGATCTCGGGCAACCTGGTGGCGGGCGGGGTGTTGTCGGCGTTGGTGCTGGTCCCGCTCATTTCCCTGATCGGCGCCGGCCTGCCGACCGTGCTGCGCCCCGGCGTGGGCGATATGCTGATCTCGGAGATGAGCGCGGGAGAGATCCGGCTGGGCTACGCCCGGTATATCGGGGCGGGCGCGGTGGCGGCGGCCGGCCTGATCACGCTGCTCCGCACGCTGCCCACCATCGCCTCGGCGTTCAAGGAGAGCTTCGGCGCCTTGGCGGAGATCCGGGCCGGGCGGGTGCCCGTGCGGACCGAGCGGGACATCCCGATCACCTGGGTGATCGGCGGCTCGCTGCTGCTGATTCTTATCGTGGCCGTCCTGCCGCAGCTGCCGGGCACGTTCCCCGGGACCCTGCTCATGGGGCTGCTGGTGGTGGTGTTCGGCTTCTTTTTTGTGACCGTGAGCTCCCGCATCACGGGCATCATCGGCAACTCGTCGAATCCCATCTCCGGCATGACGATCGCGACCCTGATGGCCACGTGCCTCTTGTTCGTGGCGATCGGCTGGACCGGCGAGGTGTATCAGGCGCTGGCTATTTCGGTGGGCGGGATTGTCTGCATCGCCGCGGCCGAGGCCGGCGCGACCAGCCAGGACCTGAAGACCGGCTACATCGTGGGCGCCACGCCCATTTACCAGCAAATCGGGCTGGTGATCGGCGTGGCCAGCTCGGCCTTCGCGGTCGGCTGGACCTTGCAGACCCTGGACGCCTCGATGCGGTTCGAGGGCGTTCAGCACGCCATCGGCACGGATCGGTTCGCCGCGCCGCAGGCCACCCTGATGGCGACCATCATCAAGGGTCTGCTGGCGCAGGACCTCCCGTGGGGCCTGGTCTTCGTGGGCGCTTTCATCTCGGTGGTCGTGGAGCTGTGCGGGGTCCGCTCGCTGTCGTTCGCGGTGGGCGCCTATCTCCCGCTCTCGACCACCGCGCCCATCTTCGTGGGTGGGGCCTTGAAGGGCATCATGGACCGGATGAGCGGCCGGAAAACCGAGGAGACGGAGGTGACTTCCGGGATGCTCTACAGCACGGGCCTGGTGGCCGGCGGCTCACTCACCGGTATTGCCATCGCGCTCCTGGCCGGCATTCCCATCACCGTGGACGGCGAAGAGATCTCGGTGATGCGGTGGGTGCTCGACTCGGTGGGCGTGCACGGGTGGGAACGGCTGGGCGGCGTAGCGGACCTCATCGGACTCATCATGTTCGGCGTGCTGTGCGGCTTCCTGGTGCGGGCGGCTCGACAGAAGCTGGCCTAGGGGACGTACAGAGGCGTACCAGACGTACCGGGGGACGGACAGAACAGGACGGACAGAGACGTACAAGACGTACCGGGGGTCGGGCACCCAAGGTCCGAACCGTCAGATGCAGCGGCGGGATCGACGCCAGCCGCGGCGGCTTGGACTCCCGGTTTCCGTCCCCTAGTACGTCCGGTACGTCCCAGTACGTGGTGGTCAGGGTTGGGTGGGGGCCCTCGGGGCGGCCAGCTTGCTCTTCCGCACGCCGTACGCGAAGTAGATCACCAACCCGATCCCGAGCCAGATCAACAGCCGTTCCCAGGTCCGCCAGGGCAGTGACGCCATCAGGTAGATGGCGGACACCGCGCCCATGGGAGCCACGAACCACACGGCGGGCGTCTTGAAGGTGCGCGGCAGGTTGGGCTCGCGGACCCGCAGCACCAGAATCCCGA
>Ga0214472_10007086_pt1 | contig 11746 bp, 10 predicted proteins | sample RVTome_6_FD_207662 | JGI IMG/M metagenome (GOLD analysis project Ga0214472, IMG submission 207662) | Soil microbial communities from uranium-contaminated site in the Upper Colorado River Basin, Wyoming, United States - RVT140D175 | ecosystem: Environmental > Terrestrial > Soil > Contaminated >...
CTCCGGCGGCTCAGCGCCGGTAAAGTCGTAGCTTTCGCCGCCGCCGTCCAGTTTGCGCGGACCATACCATGCCGGTACCCGATGCCCCCACCAGAGCTGCCGGCTCACGCACCAGGGCTGGATATTGTCCATCCAGTTGTAATACGTCTTCGTCCAGTTCTCCGGCACGAAACGCGTACGCCCGTCCTCGACCGCCGCGCGCGCCGGTTTCGCCAGCCTACCCGCATCGACATACCACTGATCCGTCATCCACGGCTCGATCACGACGCCCGAGCGGTCGCCGAACGGCTGCTCGATCTTCAGGTCCTCTATCCGCTCCAGCAGGCCGGCCGCCTCGAAAGCGGCGACGATCGCCTCGCGCGCCTTGAACCGGTCGAGTCCGCGCAGTTCCGCCGTAATACCCGCGGCATCCGCCTCGGCACCGTCAACGATCGCCGCCACGGCACTCAGGATATTCAGCGGCGTGTGCCCCGCGCGCTTGCCAACCTCGAAGTCATTGAAGTCATGCGCCGGCGTCACCTTCACCGCGCCGGACCCCTTCTCGGGATTGGCATACTCGTCCGCCACAATCGGAATCCGCCGCCCGACAATCGGCAGCTCGACAAACTTGCCCACCAGGGACGCATAGCGCTCATCGTCCGGATGCACCGCCACGCCGGTATCCCCCAGCATCGTCTCCGGCCGCGACGTGGCCACCACGATGTAGTCGCGCTTCTCGTAGGTGATGTTGCCCTCTTCATCCTTGACCGGATGATCATACGCCACCCCGTCCGCCAGCGGATATCGCAGGTGCCAGTAGTGCCCCGCGACTTCGCGCGTCTCGACTTCAAGGTCCGAGATCGCCGTCTGGAAATGCGGATCCCAGTTCACCAGCCGCTTGTCGCGGTAGATCAGGCCCTTTGCATGCAGGTCGACGAACACTTTCGTCACCGCCTTCGACAGGCCCTCGTCCATCGTGAATCGCTCCCGGCTCCAGTCGCACGAGGCGCCGAGCCGTTTCAGCTGGTGCACGATGCTGCCGCCGGATGCTTCCTTCCAGGCCCAGACGCGCTTGACGAATTCCTCGCGTCCGAGGCTCGCCCGGCTCTCATTCCCGCCGGCCGCCGCCAGCTGGCGCTCGACCACCATCTGCGTCGCAATACCCGCATGGTCAGTGCCCGGCTGCCAAAGCACGTTCTTGCCGCGCATCCGCTCGAACCGGATCAGCACGTCCTGCAGCGTGTTGTTCAGCGCATGGCCCATGTGCAGCACACCGGTCACGTTCGGCGGCGGGATCACGATCGAATAGGCCTCGGCGCTCGTGTCGCCCGAAGGCCGGAAGCAGCCGGCTTCCTCCCACGCCTTGTAAAGGCGCGGCTCGGCGTCGGCAGGATCAAATCTCTGGTCAAGCATGGTTGAATGTCAGTCTGGCTGGGGCACAAAAGAAAAGCGCGCCTGCGAGGGCGCGCCGTTCCCTATATCAAGTTTGGGGGTTGAGGCTAGCGCGCCATACGGGCGATGCGCTGGACTTCCGCCTCTACCTTTTCTTCGACGATCTTGGCGAGGTTGGCATCGAGCCAGTCCTTGATCATCGGTTTCAGCATCTCCTTGACGAGACCCTCGATCGTGTTGTCGCCCGAGATTTCCATCTTCGAGATCAGTTTGCCGAGCGCGCCGGCGGCAATGTCGGCGGTATGCTCGTCGGTGAGGGCAGTCTGGGCGTAGCGGGCGCTGGTCGACATGGAAGTCTCCGGAACGGGGGCAATAGGCTTGCGGGGGATCAGGGTGGGGGCCGGCGGCGGGGCAGGCTCGGGCGGCGCCGTCTCGGCCACTTGGCGGGCCGAGCCCAGCATTTCCTCGAAGGTGAACTCCGGGCCGGTCAGCTTGGTGGTCACCGGGGCAGGCGCCGGCTCCGGTGCGAAACCGTCATCGGCCTCGAACATCGACTGGTCAGTTTCGTCCAGGATGTCGCCGACCGTGGCGTCTTCAATGTCTTCGTAATCATTCATCGGTGCCGGCGTGACTTCCCGCAGGACCGGGGCCGCCGCGGCACGGTTTGGCGCCGGCTCGTCATCCGAGATGATCTTGCGAATCGACGCCAGGATTTCTTCCATCGTCGGTTCTTTGTGCGCTTCGTTGGCCATCGTAGCCCCTCGTTACTGGAATCACTTCCCAGACCTATCGTCAGACGTAGGCCGAATCCGGTTAACAACCCTTTGACAAAGTTAACGCGGGCCGCGTCCGAACACCAGTGGCTCAGCCGATAGCGTCCAGACCGCCGGTCGCACGCAACAACTGGTGTGCGGCCACATAAGCGTCCCGTTCAGCCCCGACGAGGGCCAGCCGGGCCTCGAACAACTGCTGCTCCTGGTCGAGCACGTCGAGCGTGGTGCGCACGCCCACCGCCAGCTCTTCCTTGGCGCCTTCATAGGCGATCTCAGCCGCTTCGACCTGGCGGCGCGACGCTTCGATCGCCCGAGTAGCGGCGTCATAGCCGTACCAGGCCTGCGCCACCTGCGCCCGGACCTGCGTCTCGAACGCATCGATCCGCCGCCGGGCCTGTCCGCGCTGTAGCTTGGCGGCGTTGACCTGGGCTCTCACCGAGCCGCCCGTAAACAAGGGGATACGGCCTTGCGCGACCGCCGAAACATTGGTGTCGCGGCGGCTGGTGTCGCCCCAGGTTTCCTGGATGCCGGCCGTCCCGACGATGCTGATCTGCGGGCGGCCCTCAGCTTTGGCGACATCGACACCTGCGCTGGCCGCACGGAGGTCTTCGCGCGCCGCCTGGATCGACGGATTGCCAGTATTGGCTTCGGCGAACGCCGAATTGAGATCGACAGGCAGGTCCGGAAACGGCGGCGGCTCCGCCAGATCGCCGGGCTGCTGGCCCGTGAGGAACTCATAGAACGCTTCGCTGCCCTGCAGGGCCGCTTCCGCCCCGGCCAGCGCCGCTCGGGCGCCTTCGAGGCGCGCCTGGGCCTGCGCCACGTCGGTGCGGGTCACCACGCCCACCTCGAACCGGTCCTCCGCCGCGCGCACCTGTTCGCCGGTCACTTCGACATTATTGCTGCGAATCGCCACCGTTTCGCGGTCGCGGCGCACGTCCACATAGGCGGTGATCACGTCGAGGATCAGATCCTGGCGCGCCGCATCATAGGTGCGGTCTGCCGAGTCGATGCCCGCCCTGGCTTGCCGGATACCGGCGCCAACCCGGCCGCCGGTATAGAGCGGCTGCACCGCCTGAAGCTGCGCGCTGGCAATCGGCCGGTCGCCGGTGCCGAAATTCAACACCGAGTTCGTGTCGACATATTCATATCCCCCGCTGCCCGTCAGGTTGACCTGAGGCAGGGCGCCAGACCGCGCAAGGTCGAGGTTTTCCCGCGCAATATCCGTCTGATAGCGTTCAATCACCAGCTGCGGATTGGTCGCAAAAGCGGCGGCGACAGCTTCCGGAAGCGTCTCGGCGTGAAGGGGCGCTCCGAAGATCAGGCTCGACAGGCTTGCCCCGATCAGGAGCGACAATTTCGTGGCACGCATCGCGTTATTCCTCAGCTAGGCATCGGCAATATAATGCCCTGCCAGCAAAGGTGAACAGTGTTCACCTTGCGGCAGAGTCGCATGCCAAAGACCTGTAAGGCTCAGAAGCTAAAGCTAGGTTTCCGGTCAAAAGCCGAAAAACGCGGCGGGCAGGCATCGAACCCTTCCCGGGCCGAAAGGGACTTACCCGCCTTCGTGAACACCTTGCCGCGGCCGATACCGCCAGCCTCTGCGATCACGGCAGCCAGCCGGCCACCTTCGCGCAACTGTCCGGCCCAGGCGTCGGGGACCGTCTCGATCATGCCGGCCACATAGATCACGTCAAACGGCGCCTGTTCCGGCAAGCCGTACGCGAGCGGGCCTTCTACAGCCGCCACCCGGTCAATACCGATCGCACCAAAGCGCTGGGACATGGCATCGACCAGCGGCGCTGTTTCTTCCAGCGCAATCACCGTGTCTGCCAGATGGCTGATCAGGGCGGCTTCATAGCCGGCGCCCGCACCGACCACCAGAACGACATCCGTCGTCCTGATTCCCGCCAGCTTGATGAGCTTCGCCGTGTCGCGCGAGGTCCATAGTGCCCGCCCAGGGGACGTCTCGATCTCGAGTTCGGAATAGGCCACGCTTTTGCGCGAATTGGGTACGAACACCTCGCGCGGTGTGCGCAGGAAGGCGCTCACAATCGCCGGTTCTGTCACGTCATTCGGGCGGATCTGGCTATCCACCATGATCTCACGGGCCTGATCGTAATCCATGCGTGTCACGTCCATTTGCAAAGCTGCCTGTCCGCCGCCATGTAACACGCCGCAGCGCCCGCGCAATCTTCCACAAGCGGCGAATTTGCCTGCCGGGGCCGATTGTCTCGGCCGCCGAGCCTTGCTAGGGACGGCGCGACTGCCTGAGGCTCCATGGCGGAGTGGTGACGCAGCGGATTGCAAATCCGTGCACCCCGGTTCGATTCCGGGTGGAGCCTCCAGACCCTTCCAACAGCGATTCCAATGAGCCCGTCGCTTCAGGCGCGGCGATGAACAAGCAAATTCCAGATTACCGGAGATTGTTAACTCGCAATTAACCATATGGGGCGACCTTGTGCATGTCTTCTTTGGAGACACCCACCATCACCCAACGCCTTTGGCGGGAGCTCACGCTCCCGCCTTTTTTCTGTGCCCGCCGGCCATCCGGCGAGGCCTCGAAAATTGTAGAAGCGCGGCAGTTAGGCACTTGAACCGCATGTGCGGTCTGCTATTCCCCCGTCTCCGGCTATTCCGTGATAGCTCAGTTGGTAGAGCAGGCGACTGTTAATCGCCCGGTCGCAGGTTCGAGTCCTGCTCACGGAGCCATCGCCTTTTGTGTCCGACCCGGACACATGGGTAACAGAACGTTCCGGAGAGATAGGTTACACTTTCGCCCCGAACGGGTCGTGTCCGTCCCGGTCGTGCTTGTTTCCTTGTGGCCAAGCGCCGGGGTCAGGCTGGCCAGACCGCCCTTACCCCTTGAACGTCAGCCGGCGCGGAGGGACATGTTCCTTGAACGCATCGAAGCTCTTCCACGCGGGCTCCGGCGGGTCGCAGCCCACTCGCGGCGCGTAGATAGACGGCTCGATCATCTCCAGGGCCGGAATGTAGCGCGGGCAGTTCGGGAAGATGGCCCGGGCGCTGACCCGGACAATCAGCTGCGCGCCGACCGTTCGGGACAGCAGCGGATCCTCGCGGTTCACGGTCGCCGTTCCGTTGACGCGCAGCCGCTGCGGCTTGCCGTGCAGGGCAATGAACAGCAGGCCCACATTCGCGTTGACGAGAACATTGCCGAGGCTCTTGAACATGCCGTTGCCGTCATAGTCCGGAAAGGCGAGTTCCGCGGGGCCGGTCACGCTCACGAATCCCGGCATGCCGCCCTTGAACGAGCAATCCGGACGCCCCCCGGCATCCGCCGTCGCCAGGAAGAAATACGGCATGCTCTCGATGAACGCCTGATCGTCGGCCGTGAACTCCGTCCGCGCCAGCGACTCCAGCCGGTCTGCAATCCGGCGGCTGTCGAACTCATCCTGCAGCTGGCGGTTTCCCGCATGATACAGTTGGCCTTCGCTCATCGATCTCCTCCCTCGTGCGGCGGGTCGCAGAACGGGCCGTCAGGTAGGTGTTCCGTGCGCCTCCGCGCCGGCGAGCATACCAGAAAATGGACAACCACGGCAGCGTCCTCACCGGCGAACCCGAAGGCGGGGCCATTCGCCAGCAGCGAAACATCACCACGCTTGCGATCGAACTCCGAGCCATCACCCGATCTTCAATCGCAAGACACCGGTCTGAAGCGCTGGACTTCGTGTGTCCGGACCGGACACAAGGGCAACAGAATCTTCCGGACTACAGGCCCGCCCAGGTTGCGATCCAGTAGGTCGCGCCGGCGGCGAGATAGGCGAGCGCGAAGAGATAGACGACGATCAGGGCCGTCCAGCGCCAGGAATTGGTTTCGCGCCGGGCCACGGCCAGGCTGGCGAGGCATTGCGGCGCGTAGACGTACCAGGCGAGGAACGCGAGCGCCGTAGGCAGCGGCCAGGCAGATTGCAGCACGGATGCCAGTCCCACTTCATCTGCGCCTTGTACGGCATAGACCGTGCCAAGCGCGCCGACGGCCACTTCGCGCGCCGCCATGCCCGGCACCAGCGCGATCGCGATTTCCAGATTGAACCCGATCGGTTTCAGGATCGGCTCAAGGACCGAACCGATCATGCCGGCGAATGATCCGCGAATACCGTTTCCGGAAGCCGGATAGCTCGCCAGGAACCAGAGGACGACCGATACGGTAAAAATCACGGTTCCGGCGCGGCGCAGGAATGCCCAGGCGCGCGAGAAGAGGTTGATCGCGAAATCCTGCAGATCGGGCAGCTTGTAGGTCGGCAGCTCCATCAATAATGCCTGCGGCGGGCCCTTTGTCACGGTGCGTTTGAGCACGAACGCTACGATCACCGCGCTCAGCCTCGATGGCGTCAGGGTGCCACTTTCCGCTTTCATTGAGCAGGCTTGAGGCGCTCGCCCGGAAGCCGTGGCAGGTGTGAACGTCCGGCTGGATATCGAGCCGGCGAAGTGCGTAGTTCATTGTGTTTTCGCTGAGGGGCCGTCCATCCGACATCTGCGACGGTAGGACGAGCGATCCTTTACCAGTGAACCGCTTGAGATCCTTGAGGATCTCGATGGCGGGCCCGGACAGGGGCTTTGTATGCAGCTTGCGAGTCTTTGTCCGGTCGGCCGGGATGGTCCAAATCCGTTCGTCGAATTCGAACTCGCGCCAGTGGGAAAGCCGCAGCTCGCCAGGGCGGGGATAGAGCAGCGCCAGCAGCTTCAGAGCGGCCTGGGCTTCGATCGTGCCCTCATACGACCAGACGGTCCTTGTCAGCTTCGCAAAACCCTTGCGGTCGGTCACAGCGGCTCTGTGCTGAACCTTGGGCGCGATAAGCGCGCCCTTCAACGCTACAGTCGGGTCACCATCCGCCCGGGTCGTTGCAATGGCGTAGCGAAAGATCTGGCCGATCAGCGCGCGCAGCCGACGAGCTGATTCGTAGTTTCCTTCCTTTTCGACCCTTCGAAGGGTCGCGAGAATTTCGGGTGCCTTGATGTCCCGAATGGGCTTGGGGCCCAGGTCTTCGGATGCAAGACGCGCGAGCCAGCGTTTTTTCTTGAGTGTGGCCGGGGCAAGGCCCTCGATCTCCTCCTTGTTGAGAAGCTCATCAGCGATCCGGGCGAAGGTGTCCTCAATCTCAGAGCGCCGTACTTCCTTGTCGGACTTCTTGGTCGCCGAAGGATCGACGCCTTCGAAAAGCATCGTCCGGGCTTCGAGGCGCCGCTCTCTGGCCCGCCCAAGGGAGACTTCGGGGTATGGGCCGAACGACAGCGTCTTCTGCTTGCCCTCAAAGCGGTAGGCCATCTTCCAGAGCTTGGATCCTCCGGGCGTTACCTCCACATAGAGGCCGTAGCCGTCACTGTAGCGCTTCGGACGGCTGTCTGGTTTGAGGCCGCGGATACGTGTGTCTGTCAGGGGCATTTTGTTGGCATCGTCAAAAAGTGTTGGCATTTTTCCAGCCGTTGAGGTTCCCGGCCGTCTCAATGCCAACAAAATGCCAACAGAAAAAATTTCTTCCAACGATTTTTGGTGGACGTTGGCGGACACAAGCGCCGTAGGCGTCGATCTAAGTCCTTGTTTTTATGGATTTTGGTGGATGCCGGCGGACGTCGCTGGAAGGAGAAATGGTGCCCGGGGGCGGAATCGAACCACCGACACGCGGATTTTCAATCCGCTGCTCTACCCCTGAGCTACCCGGGCGGGCCATTTGGGGAAGCGGCTACTTAACGAAGGCGCCCGGCCTTGTCCATGCCGATTTCAGTGATCCTCGTCCGGCGTCTGCAGCCCGGAGGAAGGCGCATCGTCGGCGTCCTCGGCGGGCCGTCCGGCGATTGCATAGCTGCCGTTCAGCCAGCTGCCGAGATCGGCATCGGCGCAGCGCTTCGAACAGAAGGGCCGGTAGTCGGCCAGCACCGGGTGCTTGCGGCACCGGGCGCATTTCGGCTGGCGGTGTTCAGGGGGCACGGGCTTGCTCATGACAGGGTCCTCACGTCCGGTGTTTCAAGCCTTCCGGCCTCGATCGTCAACCGCGCGCCGTAGGTTTCAGACAGTTTGCCGATCGGACCCAGCCCGCTCGCGTCCAGCCAGGCGAAGGCCGCCTCCGGCAGGACAAGGCCGATCCGCTTCATCCGCTCCGCCCGGGCCGCCGCTTCGAGCCGGCGCAGCCCGTCCAGCGCCAGCGTCTCCGCCGGGTTCTCCATCAGGCGCTCACTGAGCGGTGTCAGCTGCCAGTCCGCAGAAATCTCCATGAGCCCGAACGCCGAGGGCGCCAGCGCCTTGACCTGCCGGTCCGAAATCGCCCGGAAGGCGTCCAGGAACCGCGCCCGGATATGCCCGCCCGCATTCTTGTCGACCGGCGCGACGCAGTCGAGCACTGCGAGCCCGCCCCAGCCGCGCAAGTGGATCTGCCGCGCCAGCTCGGAAGCGGCGTCGAGGTTCACCGCCAGCGCGTTGGCTGCCCGTCCGCCGCGCGCCGAGCGCCCGCCCGTATCGATATCCGCCGCGATTAACGCTTCCGTCCGCTCGGCCTGCAGGCGGCCGCCGCCCGGCAGGGTCACGGAGGCTGCCAGCGCATCATCAAAGGCAGACTGGATTTCAGCGCAGCCTGCCGGGCGGTCCTCGGTCACCGCCGCCGCGCCGCCGTTCAGTCCGGCGCGCCACCGGGTAGCGCCCTGAACGGGCGCCGCCTGCGCATCCGCCACCCGCACCCGCGCCAGCTTGTTGCGCCGCGCTTCAGCTGCCACGTCCACCGCCAGCGCCGCACCTTCCGTGAGCGTATCGCCGGTCTTCAGCCGGAGGAAGGCTTCGCCTTTTGCGCCCAGATCCACAAACGCGCCGCCGAGCACAGTGTCGATCCGGCGCACCCGCGCCTGAAGCCGTTCGCCGATCACGGGACGCTGGATGTCACTCGCCCGTTCAAGATAAAGGGCAACCGCCTCGCCGCGTTCACCCAGCGCGGCCCAGCGGGTCTCGCCGACCGTCTGTTCCCGGAGCAGTCTGGCGACCGGCATGCTCTACTTGATCATCCGCAGCAGCGACGCCGTCACCGGGTCCTCGGCCTTTTCCGGCGCATTCAAAGCTGGCTTCAGACGCGAGGCCATCGTCTTGCCGCGCTCGACGCCCCATTGATCGAACGGGTTCACGCCCCAGAGATGGCCGGCGAAATAGGTCCGGTGCTCATAGAGCGCGACGAGCGCGCCAAAGGCTTTCGGTCCGAAGGCCGCATGCGACAGCATCGTAGAGGGCCGCCCCCCCGCATGCACTTTCTGCAGCGCAACGCCCGCCGGCAGGTCCGGTTCCTCGGCTTCCACTTCCTCGAGCGAGCGCCCGTTTGCCAGCACCTCAGCCTGCGCCAGCGCATGCGAGGTCAGGGCCGCCAGGCCTTCCGGATCCCGCGCCCGGTCCGCCGCCAGGATGAACTCGCACGGCACAGCCTGAGAGCCCTGGTGCAGCCACTGGTGATAGGAGTGCTGGCCGACCGAGCCCTCACCGCCCCAGACCGCGGGCGCCGTCGGCGGCGTCACAGACTTGCCGTCCGGCCCGGCCGATTTGCCGTTCGATTCCATTTCAAGCTGCTGGAGGTAAGTCGGCAGCATTCTGAGCCGGCTCGCATAGGCGAGCACCACCCGCATCGGCGCGCCGCGGATCGAGGCGTTCCAGAAATCGAGCAGCGCCAGGCGCATCGGTAGGTTCTCGCCCAGCGGCGCCGTGCGCGCATGCTCGTCCATCTCTGCCGCGCCGGCGAGGATATCTCCGAACACTTCCGGTCCGAGCGAGATCATGCAGGCGAGCGATGCCGCCGACCAGAACGAGAAGCGCCCGCCGACCGATAGCGGCATGTCGAACAGATGCGCATCCCGCCCGCCGAGCCAGTCCTTCGCCCTGGCCGGATTTGCGGTGACCAGCGCGAGGTGCGTGCTCGCCTCGTCGCCGAGCGCGGTTTCCAGCCAGATGCGCGCGCGGTTGACGTTGTAGAGTGTCTCTTCGGTTCCGAAGGATTTCGACACGCCCACCACCAGCGTCGCGCGCGGGTCGAGGCGGGAGAGCGCGCGGTCCAGATCATAGGGGTCAACGTTGGCGGCAAATTTCAGCGTGATGTCCTGATCTGCCCAATCCTCAAACGCATCGGCAATCAGGCGCGGCCCGAAGTCCGAACCCCCGATCCCGATATGCAGGACCGACTTGAAGCGCGGCCCCGGCGCCGTGTGGATCTCGCCCGAGCGCACTTTGGCGGCAAATTCGAGAGCGGGCAGGACGCTCTGGCGCACAGATTCGGCTTCGCCGGTCAGCGGTCCCTTCGCCCGCAAAGCCCAGTGCAGGGCAGGGCGGCCTTCCGACGGGTTGACGAGATCGCCGCCGAACAGGCGCGCGGCGGCGGCCGCGAGGCCGGCCTCTTCACCATGTTTCAGGAGAGCCGCTTCGGCCGCCTCATCGAGGAAATGCCGGGCAAGGCTGGCCTTCCAGCCCGCCGCCGGCAGCGGCGCGGCAGCGGCCCGGGCGGCGGCCAGATGGCGCAGAGATTCGCCGGCCAGTCTTGATGCGTGTTGGTCGAGGTCGTCTCTCAAGGCAGGCTCCGCTTCGATTCGGGGATTTGCCGGGCGTTATCGGCCTCCCGGCCCGCCGCGGCAAGGGCCGCGAAATAGGACGCAGGACTGTCACAAGCCCGCTTGAATCCCTGAGACGACATGGGTATGAGGCGCGATCGGCAGGCAGGTGCCTGACTTAAGTTTGGTAAACCTCGCCCGGCGCGTCCGGGCGCAGACCTGGAAAGAGGAGAGGCCCGATGGGCAAGGCAAAGTTTGAGCGTACGAAGCCGCACGTGAACATTGGCACGATTGGTCACGTTGACCATGGCAAGACGACGCTGACGGCGGCGATCACGATCATCCTGGCGAAGTCGGGCGGTGCGACGGCGAAGGCCTATGCCGACATCGACGCGGCGCCGGAAGAGAAGGCGCGCGGCATCACGATCAACACGGCGCACGTCGAGTATGAGACGGCGAACCGTCACTATGCGCACGTCGACTGCCCGGGCCATGCCGACTATGTGAAGAACATGATCACCGGCGCGGCCCAGATGGACGGCGGCATCCTGGTGTGTTCGGCGGCTGACGGCCCGATGCCGCAGACCCGCGAGCACATCCTCTTGGCCCGCCAGGTCGGCGTGCCGGCGCTTGTCGTGTTCCTCAACAAGGTCGACATGGTCGATGACGCCGAGCTGCTCGAGCTTGTCGAGATGGAAGTGCGCGATCTCCTGTCGTCCTACAACTTCCCGGGCGACGAGATCCCGATCATCAAGGGTTCGGCGCTGGCCGCGGTCGAAGGCCGCGATCCGGAAATCGGCGAGAACGCGATCCTGGCGCTGATGAAGGCGGTGGATGAGTATATCCCGACGCCGGAGCGTCCGCTGGACAAGCCGTTCCTGATGCCGGTGGAAGACGTGTTCTCGATCTCGGGCCGCGGCACGGTGGTGACCGGCCGGGTCGAGCAGGGCATCATCAAGGTCGGTGAGGAGATCGAGATCGTCGGCATCCGCCCGACGGTGAAGACGACCTGCACGGGCGTCGAGATGTTCCGCAAGCTGCTCGACCAGGGCCAGGCCGGCGACAATATCGGC
>Ga0214472_10007087_pt1 | contig 11746 bp, 14 predicted proteins | sample RVTome_6_FD_207662 | JGI IMG/M metagenome (GOLD analysis project Ga0214472, IMG submission 207662) | Soil microbial communities from uranium-contaminated site in the Upper Colorado River Basin, Wyoming, United States - RVT140D175 | ecosystem: Environmental > Terrestrial > Soil > Contaminated >...
GTCGTGCTGCACGACAAGGACCTTTGCATCGGCTGCGGCTACTGCTTCTACGCGTGTCCGTTCGGCGCGCCGCAGTTTCCTCAGGCGGGCGCCTTCGGGTTGCGCGGCAAGATGGACAAGTGCACCTTCTGCGCCGGCGGCCCCGAGCCGGATCGCACCGACGCCGAGTTCAAGAAGTACGGGCGTAATCGCCTGGCCGAAGGCAAGCTCCCGGCGTGCGCCGAAATGTGCTCGACCAAGGCGCTGCTCGGCGGTGACGGCGACGTGATCGCGGACATTTACCGCGAACGTGTCGTGCGCCGCGGCAAGGGCTCCGAGGTGTGGGGCTGGGGCACGGCCTACGGGCCGGGCAAGCCCGGCGCGCAGCCACCCGCGGGAGGCAAGTCATGAGCGCCCGGACGCTGATCGCGCTCGCCGCCGCCGCCGTGGTCTTCGGCATCGCCGGCTGCGGCGAGCAGGCGCAGGTCACCGTGTACAAGCAGGGCAAGTACCAGGGCAAGCCGGATACCCAGTCCTGGGACAACGCCCCGCTTGCCTACGGCGACGCCAAGTGGACCAAGGGCGATCGCGCCAGCTGGGAAGAGCAGATGAAGGCGCGCGCCCAGGGCCAGAACGAGGACAACCGCATCTACCGGCAATAAGCTGCGGTTCGGTTCACAAGGAGGCAGGCATGACGACGCTTAGCAGGCTATGCCGGATCGCGCTTGCGCTTTGCGCGGCGCTCGGGTTCGGCGCGGTGCAGGCGCAGACCGCGACCGGGGACCAAAAGCGCATCCAGGAGCAGCAGGAGCGGCGCATCGAGCAGCCGGGCAACAATGCGCCGGTATGGCGCGAGGTGCGCTCGGGCAACGAGGGCTACACGAGCCTGAAGGGCCGCGAGATGGGGGTGCTGGTGCAGTCCGGCGGCGAGACCTGGCGCCAGATCCGCAACGGCCCGATCACGCTTTACGGCGGCTGGCTGCTGATCGCGGTGGCGCTGGCGATCGCGGCGTTCTTTGCCACCAAAGGGGCGCTCAAGCTGCACGAGAAGCCCACCGGGAGGCTGATCGAGCGCTTCGGCTCGCTCGAGCGCATCACGCACTGGTGCGTGGCGATCAGCTTCGTGATCCTGGCGGTCTCGGGGCTCGTCCTGCTCTTCGGCAAGCACGTGCTGCTGCCGGTGATCGGCTACACGCTGTTCGCGTGGCTGTCGATGCTCGCGAAGAACCTGCACAACTTCGTCGGACCGTTCTTCATCCTGTCGCTGCTCGTGATGATGGCGGTCTACGTCAAGGACAATTTCTGGAGCGCGGAGGACGCCAGCTGGATCGCCAAGGCGGGGGGGCTGTTCACCGGCGCGCACGTGCCCTCGGGACGCTTCAACTTCGGCGAGAAGAGCTGGTTCTGGATCGGCGTGGTGCTGCTCGGCATCGCCGTGAGCATCACCGGCGTGATCCTGCTGTTCCCGAACTTCGACCAGGTGCGCTCGACGATGCAGCTCGCCGCGGTCATTCACGCCAGCGCGGGGGTTGTCTTCATGACGCTCTCGCTCGGCCATATCTACCTCGGCACGATCGGCGTCGAGGGTGCGTACCAGGCGATGCGCACCGGCTACGTCGACGAGGTCTGGGGCAAGGAGCACCACGAGCTCTGGTACCGCTCGCGCAAGCCGGGCATGCGCCCACAGGCAGGCGGCGGCGCAGTACCGGCCGGCGCGCCGCGCTCGAAGCATTCCTGAATGGAGGGGGAGGACCAATGAAAAAGCTATTGATCGCTCTGGCTGTCGGCGCGGGTCTCGCGCTGGGAAGCTTGGCCGTGCACGCCAAGCTGCCAGCGCCGCCGCCTGCGCCCGCGAAATCCGACGCCGAGAAGGCCGCCGATGCCGCGAAGGCTGCTGCCGCGAAGGCGAAGGCCGCGGAGATCGGCGCCAAGTACGAGGACAAGGCGGTCGCGAACTATCGCAAGAACCAGGGCATGGCGGCCTCCAAGGCGGACCCGGCCTCGATGTCCGGCAAGAAATAATCCACCACGATCGGAGAGTCATGATGAGAACGACCGCTGCGGCCCTCGCCGTCGCGCTGGCCTTTGCTGCCGGCTGCCAGAGCATGCCCGCCGAGGCCCCGCGCGCCACCGCGCAACTCAAGCCCACCACGGGTAACAAGACGCTAGGCGAAGTCACCTTCGAGGAACTGGGCGGCGGCAAGGTGCGCGTCCTCGCACAGGTGATCAACCTGAAGCCGAACCAGGAGCACGGCTTTCACATCCACGAAGCGGGCGATTGCAGCTCGGGCGACGGCATGAGCGCCAAGGGCCACTTCAATCCCTTCGGCAAGCCGCACGGGAATCCTGGCAGTGCGGACCGGCACGCGGGGGATCTGCCCTCGCTCAAGTCCGACGCCAAGGGCCGCGCGCGCCTGGAGGTCGAAGTCGACCTCATCACCGTGTCGCACGGGCCGGCGAGCGTCATCGGCCGCGGACTGATCGTGCACGCGCAGCCGGACGATCACACGACGCAGCCGACCGGCAACGCCGGCGCGCGTCTTGCCTGCGCGGTGATCCACCCGGGCTGAGCGGCTGCGGCGCGCGAAGAAAGGCGCCCGCGGGCGCCTTTCGTTTTTCTACAAGCCTTCGACCAGAATCACCTTGGATCTGGCGGCCCTGGTGCGCAGGGCGAGCGCCGGCGCGTACTCGGGCGAGCCGTGGAAGGCGCGCGCCCTGTCCATCGAGGGAAACTCCAGTACCACGAGCCGCTTGGGCGACCAGTCGCCCTCGCACGTCTCGATCGCGCCGCCGCGCGCCAGGTACTTGCCGCCGTACTTGGCGATCACACCGGGCACGATCGCCTTGTATTCCTCGTAAGTCTTCGCGTCAGTGACCTCGACCTCGGCGATCAGGTATGCAGCCATCGGCGTCTCCTTTCGCGTCCGATTCTACGCGAGGCCGGCGAGCCGCAGCAGCATGCCGGCCGCCCCCGCGATCACGATGAGCGCAATCAGCCCCACGCGATAGCGCACCAGCGCGAGCAGCGCGATCAGCGCGCCGCCGAGCGAGACCCAGTCGATCGCCTGCGCCAGGCCCTGCGGCCAGAACACGTGCTCGGCGAAGAACAGCGCGAGACTGACTACGACGCCGACCACCGCGGCGGTGATGCCGGTGAGCGGCGCGGTGAACTTGAGATCGCCGTGCGTCGACTCGACCAGCGGCCCGCCCACCAGGATGAAGAAGAACGACGGCAGGAAGGTGAAGAACGTCACCACGCTCGCGGCGAGCGCGCCGGCGGCAAACAGCGCCTCGGGCCCGAACAGCGCCCTGGCCCAGCCGCCAACGAAGCCGACGAAGGCGACCACCATGATGAGCGGGCCGGGCGTGGTCTCGCCGAGCGCGAGTCCGTCGATCATCTGCGTCGCGTTGAGCCACTGGTACTGCTCGACCGCCGCCTGGTAGACGTAAGGCAGCACGGCGTACGCGCCGCCGAAGGTGAGCAGCGCCGCCTTGGTGAAGAACCAGCCCATGCGCGTGAGCGTGCCCTCCCAACCGGAGGCGGCGAGCAGCAGCGCCATCGCCGCGAGCCACAGGCCGAGGCCCGTGAGCGCGATGGCGGCGAGCCGCCGGGGACGATAGCGCGCGTGCTCCGGCACCGGCGTGTGATCGTCGATCAGCGCCGGTCCGTAGCCCTTGTCCGCGCTGCCGTGCCCGCCGCTCATGGCGAAGACGCGCGGCGCGAACCGGCCGCCCGCTGCGCCGACGAGCAGGGCGCCGATGACGATGGCGGGAAACGGCACCTTGAGCGCGTAGATCGCGACGAACGCCGCGGCGCTGATCGCCCAGAGCGCCGGGTGCTTGAGCGCGCGCGAGCCGATGCGCCACGCGGCGGCGAGCACGATCGCCACCACCGCGGGCTTGATGCCGTAGAGCAGGCCCGCCATCGCAGGCAGCGTGCCGTAGGCCATGTAGAGCCACGACAGCCCGATCAGGATGAACAGGGAAGGCAGCACGAACAGCCCGCCGGCGACGATGCCGCCCCAGGTGCGGTGCATCAGCCAGCCGACGTAGGTGGCGAGCTGCTGCGCCTCGGGGCCGGGCAGCAGCATGCAGTAGTTGAGCGCGTGCAGGAAGCGCCGCTCCGAGATCCAGCGGCGGCGCTCGACCAGCTCCTGATGCATGATCGAGATCTGCCCGGCCGGCCCGCCGAAGCTGATGAAGCCGAGCTTGAGCCAGAAGCGCAGCGCCTCGCCGAAGCCGACCGCGCGCGGCGCGGCCGGCGCCCCGGCGATCGGCACGGCGCTCACCGGTAGGCCTCGGGGTTCCACGTGTGCACCTCGTCTCTGCCTTCCTTGCACCAGGCGTAGAGCGCATCGTAGAGCACCATGCCGTGCTCGAGCATCTCGTGGTCGTTCCGGTACAGGCGCGACAGGCCGAGCGACACCGCGGCAAGGCCCGCCGCCTGCGGTGCGAGCTCGAGCCGCGCCGTGTCGGCGCCCCGCACGATCAGCGCGAGCGCCGCCAGCGCCGGATCGCGCAGGCCGTAGACCTCGAGGAAGGCGTCGAAGCTGCAGCGCTCGCCCTGGTGCGAGAACTCGACGTCCGCAATGTCATAGGGCACCGCGCTGCGCTCGGCGGCGACCTTGCGCACCTCGGGCGTGGGCACGTAAAGGAACTCGGCCCCGGGGTCGACGAAGCGCCGTATCAACCAGGGGCAGGCGATGCGGTCGATTTTCGGCCGCTCGCGCGTCACCCAGCGCGTGGCGGCCCCGGCGGGCTTGGCGGCCATTGGGCCACCTTGCTCGCGCCAGCCTTCCACGCCGCCCTCCAGATAACGGGTCCGGATGCCGAGCTTGTTGAGCGCCGCGGCGGCGTTCTGGCTGACCTCGTGGCCGTGCACGCACGTCACGACGACTTCGGAGGCGCGAGGCAAAGTGCGCGCCCAGTCGGCGACTCGCTCCGGGTCGCGGCGCAGGGAACCGCGAATCAGGTGGGGTGAGTCGCTAAACGCCGGCGCGCGCCGCACGTCGATGACGAGCGGCGGCTCGGCCGAGGCGAGCGCGTGTTGCAGGGAGGAAACGGAAATCGAGGCGGTTGCATTGGCGTCCATGGCTCTCTCCTTCGAGATCGCGCAGCGCTTGGACGGACCGCCGTCTTGGGATCGCCGGGAGCGTGCACCCCGACGCTTGAAGGGCCGCAGTGTAATCCGATTGCGACGCTTGTCAATGCCGCGGTGCAACCTCCGGCAGGCAGGTGTGCAGGCCGTCCCCGGCGGCGATCACGCGCACCGACACGCCGTACAGGCGCTCGAGCGTGTCGGGCCGGATCACCACGTTTGGTGGGCCGATTTCGAGCGCACGGCCCTCGGCGAGCAGCAGCGCGCGCTGCGCGCACAGGAAGGCGTGATCAGGATCATGGGTTGAAAAGAGCACTGCGATGCCGCGCGCGGCGAGCGCGGCGATGCGCTCGAGCACCCGCACCTGGTTGCCGAAGTCCAGATTCGCGCTCGGCTCGTCCATGACGAGCAGCGTCGGCGCCTGCGCCAGCGCGCGCGCGATGAGCGCGAGCTGGCGCTCGCCGCCCGAGATCTCGGTGAAGGGGCGCTCGGCGAGGGCCGCGATGCCGAGCGATTCGAGCGCCTGCGCCGCGGCCTCGCGGTCGCGCGCGCCCGGCGCGGCAAAGGTGCCGAGGTGCGCGGTGCGACCCATCAGCACCATCTCGCGCACGGTGAAAGCGAAGCTGCCCTGGTGGACCTGCGGCACGTAGCCGACGCGCCGCGCCACCTCCGCGCGCGAAAGGTGAGGCAACGCAGCGCCGCCGAGCCGCACCTCGCCGCCCTGTGCGGGCAGCAAGCCGAGCAGGGTGCGGAACAGCGTCGTCTTGCCGCCGCCGTTCGGGCCGAGCACGCACATCACTTCGCCAGGGGCGAGCGCGAAGCTCACGTCGCGGCCGATGATGCGGCCGGGAAAGCCGAAGGCGAGGCGCTCGAGTGCCAGCATCACCAGCTCCGGCGCGACACGGCGAACAGCCACAGGAAGAACGGCGTGCCGACGAGCGCCGTGAGAACGCCCGGCGGAAGCTCCACCGCGACGACCGTGCGCGCGAGCGTGTCCACCGCCAGCAGGAACGCCGCGCCGAGCATCATGGCGAGCGGCAGCAGGCGGCCGAAGTCAGGGCCGACGAGCAGGCGCGCAGCGTGCGGCACGAGCAGCCCGACCCAGCCGATCACGCCCGCCAGCGCGACCGCCGCCGCGGTCATCAGCGTCGCGGCGACGATCACCACCGCGCGCAGCATGCGCGTATCGACGCCGAGGGCGCGCGCCTCGTCGTCGGGCAGCGCGAGCAGGTTCATGCGCCAGCGCAACAGCAGCATCGGTACCAGCCCGATGAGTACCAGCGGAGCAGCCAGCGCGAGGTCGCGCGGCGCGATCGCCGCCAGGCTGCCGAGCAACCAGAACGTGATCGCGGGAAGCGTGCCCGCCGGATCGGCCGCGATCTTGAGCAGCGCGAGCGCGGCGCCGAGCAGCGTGCCGATGATGACTCCGGTCAGCACGAGCGCAAGCAGCGGGTCGTGACCGCGCAGGCGAGCGCCGATCCACACCACCGCACCGACCGCCATCACGCCGCCGGCAAACGCGAGCGCCTGCGTCGCGAGCGCGCCGAGCGCGAGCAGCATCGCCGCGGCCGCGCCGAGCGCGGCGCCGCTCGACACCCCGAGGATGTCGGGCGAGACGAGCGGATTGCGAAACAGCCCCTGGTAGGCGCTGCCCGCGGCGGCGAGCGCAGCGCCCACGAGCAGCGCGGCGAGCACGCGCGGGCCCCGCACCTGGAACACGACGGACTCGATGTTCGGCTCGAGCGCGTGCGCGCTGCCGGAGAGCTTGGCGCCGAGAAGCGTCGCGAGCTCGCCGAGCGAGACCGGGAAGCGGCCCACCGCGAGCGCCACCGCGGCGAGCGCGATGAGCGCCCCGCCCGTGAGCAGATAGGCGAGGGCGTGGCGCTTCATCAGGCCCAGCCCACGCTGTGGCGGTCGATCGCCACCGCCTTGACGAGCGCGTAGACCGCTCGCCCGGGCGCGAGCGCGAGGGTATCGACCGACTTACGCGTGATGCGTGCAAACAGCACCGTGCCGGCGACATCGATCTGCACATCGACGCTCGCACCCGAGGCCTCGCCGATCGCCTTGATGGTGCCGGGCAGGACGTTCAGCACGCTGATCGCTTCCGGCCGGATCGTGGCGAGCGAGACGTCGCGCGCGCGCACCCGCACGCGCACCTGCTCGCCGATCAGCGCGTCGACGTCCGGGGCGTAGATCGAGCCGCCGGCGAACTCGAGCCGCGTGAGCCCGTTCGCGAGATCCTGCTCGGCGACGCGCGCCTCGAGCACCGCGCCGCCCTCGAAGCGCCCGAGAAACGGGCGCAGCTCCATTCTCGCCATGGTCTCGCGCATCGGGCCGGAATCGAGCACGCGGCCTTCGGAGAGCAGCACCACGGTGTCGGCGATGCGCACCACCTCGTCGATCGAGTGGCTGACGTAGACGATCGGGATGCCGGTCTCGTCGCGCAGCCGCTCGACGTAGTAGAGGATCTCGCCCTTGCGCTCGGTGTCGAGCGAGGCGAGCGGCTCGTCCATCAGCAACAGGCGCGGAGCGGCGAGCAGCGCGCGACCGATCGCCACGCGCTGCTTCTCGCCCCCTGAGAGATCCTGCGGATGGCGCACGAGCGCGCCATCCAGGCCGAGCAGCGCCACCACGTCGTCCAGTCCCGCGGCGGCGCGGCGCCGCCCGAAGCGCCGCCCGTAGAGCAGGTTCTGCCGCACCGTGAGGTGCGGCAGGAGGCGCCCCTCCTGGAACACATAGCCCAGGCGCCGGCGGTGCACCGGCACGTCGATGCCGGCCGCCGCGTCGAACAGCGTTTCGCCGTCGATTGCGATGCGCCCACGCTCCGGGCGCAGCAGCCCGGCGATCGCGTTCAGCACGCTGGTCTTGCCCGAGCCCGAGCGGCCGAAGAGCGCCGTGACGCGCCCTTCGCTTGCGAACTCGGCCTCGAGCGCGAAAGCGCCCAGACGCTTTGCAGCAGTGACTTCGAGCCTCATGCGACCTGCGTGCGCCGGCGCGCGCGCCGCAAGAGCAGCTCCGAGCCGATGAGCGCGGCGAGCGAGAGCAGGATCGAGAGCACGCACAGGCGTAGCGCCTGCGCGTCGCCACCCGGCACCTGGGTGAGGCCGAAGATGGCGAGCGGCAGCGTCTGCGTCTCGCCCGGAATGTCGGAGACGAAGGTGATGGTGGCGCCGAACTCGCCCAGGCTGCGGGCGAAAGCGAGCAGCATGCCGTTCAGCACGCCCGGGCCGATGAGCGGCAGCGTCACGGTCGCGAACACCGCGAACGGGCCCGCACCAAGTGTCGCCGCGGCCGCCTCGAGCCTGCGATCGAGCGCCTCGATCGCCTGGCGCATGGCGCGCACCGCGAGCGGCAGCCCCATCACCGCGGCGGCAAGCGCGGCGCCGGTCCAGCGAAACGCGAACACGATGCCGAGCTGCTGTTCGAGAAAGGCGCCGATCGGACCGCTGCGGCCGAAGCCCACCAGCAGCAGGTAGCCAATCACCACCGGCGGCAGCACCAGCGGCAGGTGGATCACGCCGTCGAGCAGCGTCTTGCCCGGAAACTCGGCGCGCGCAAGCAGCATCGCCAGGCCGAGGGCTACCGGCAGGCTCGCGAGCATGCTCCAGAAGGCGACCTTGAGGCTCAGGCCGAGGATCGCGAGTTCGGCGGCGGTGAGCATGGCGCGCTCAGTGTAGCCGTGCGAAGCCGTGGTTTTCGAAGATGCGCTGCGCACGCTCGTTGCGCAGGAACTCGGCGAAGGCGTCCGCGCGCCGCTCGGCGCCTCGCACCAGCGCCATCGGGTAGACGATCGGCGGGTGCAGCGACGCATCGAAGCGCCCCACGACTCGCACCTTGGGCTCGGCGTTGACGTCGGTCTGGTAGACGATGCCGAGCGGCGCCTCGCCGCGTGCCACCAGCGCGAGCGCGGCGCGTACGTTCCCGGCCGACGCGATGCGCTGCTTCACCTGCTGCCACACGCCGAGCCGCTCGAGCGCGCTGCGCGCGTATTTGCCGGCGGGCACGTGGTCGGGATGGGCGAGTGCGAGCCGGCCGTCGCCGAGCGCCTGCGCGAGCGGCATGCCGGGGCCGATCGCGAGCGCGAGCTCGCTGCCCGGCCGCGCGACGAGCACCAGGCGGTTGCCGAGCAGGTCGTGGCGCGTGCCGGGAATGAGGAAGCCGCGGTCGTGCAGGTAGTCCATCCAGTCGCGATCGGCGGCGATGAACACCCCGACCGGGGCGCCGCCCTCGATATGCCGAGCATGGGTGGAGCTGCCGGCATAGGACACCACGGGACGCTCGCCGGGATAGGCCTGGACGACCTCGTCGAGCGCGTTGCGCAGGCTCGCGGCGGCGAACACGAGCAATGGGCCCGATGCGCGTGCGCTGGAAACGCCCAGCAGCAGCAGGCAGGCGAGCATCGCCAGACGCGCGACCATCGCTATAGCTCCTCGCCGGAGAGCGCCTGCAGGGTGCACAGCTCGCCCGCGCCGGTGGCGTCGTAACCGACGAAGCGCCCAGCGATGCGCCGAAACGCGCGGGCGCCGAGCGCGTCGCGGAAGCGCGCGAGCGCCGGCTCCTCGGCCAGGCGCGCGCGCACTGCGAACCAGTAGCGCTCCCGGCGCAGCGGCAGGAAATGCAGCCCGAAGCGCGCCGCCGCGGCGCGCACGCCGAAGCCCGCGTCTGCGCGCCCCGCAGCGACGCTCACGGCGACCGCGAGATGGGTGAACTCCTCGTCGCCGTAGCCGCGGATCGCGGCGGCGTCGAGGCCGGCCTGCGCGAGCAGCTCGTCCGCGAGCAGACGCGTGCCCGAGCCGCGCTGGCGGTTGACCATGCGCACGCCGCGCCGCGCGAGATCGGCGAGCGAGCGGATGCGCTTCGGATTGCCGGCGGCCAGCATCAGGCCCTGCTCGCGCGCGGCGAAGCGCACCAGCCGGTCGCGCCGCGGATGCAGCCGCGCGTGCAGCGCTCCGCCCGGACCCGCCTCGGCGCCGCTCGAGACGTGGAAGCCGGCGAGATCGGCGCGCCCCGCGGCGAAGTCGGCGAGGCTCTCGAGGCTGCCCTTGAACTGCAGCTGCAGCGCCAGCGTGGCGCGGATCGCAGGCGCCTCGGCGAAGGCCGACAGCAGGGGATCGTGGCTCGCCGAGAGGCGCAGCGCACGTGCGCTCGCGCCGCGCTCGGCGGCATGTACCGAGACCGCGAACGAGGGCTCGAGGCGCGTCAGCGCCTTTCTCGCCGCGTCGTCGGCGGCAAGCAGCCGCTCGGCGAGCGGCGTGAGGTGCGCGCCGCGGCCGCGCTCGAGCACCGTCAGCGCGCCGCCCGCGAGCTCGGCCTGGCTGGTGAGCAGGTCCCAGGCCGCGCGATAGGACACGCCGAGCCGCTCGGCGGCGGCGCGCAGCGTGGCGCGAGCGCCGATTTCGCGCAGCAGCGGCAGCAGCCGGGCGTCCAGCCGGGCGCCGCCGTCACCGGCGCGGCGCCAGCCGATGTGGGGGATCAGGCGTGACAATATGCACCACTCCGCATATTACGACGAGGGCCAAACGGCGCTTATGATAACCCTGCAATGCCGATATATGCGGACCTGTGCATAAGGCAGCGAACGGCGAGCGATGCGCGACGCCTTTAGCGAAGCCCTTGGCCTGATCGGATCCTTCGATCCCGGCCTCGCCGGCATCATCGTGCTCAGCCTCGAGGTGAGCCTGAGCGCGGTGCTGCTCGCGAGCGCGATCGGGCTGCCGCTCGGCGCGGCGCTCGCCGTGGCGCGGTTTCCCGGCCGGCGGGCGGTCATCGTCGCGCTCAACGCCCTCATGGGCCTGCCGCCGGTGGTGGTGGGGCTCGCGGTCTATTTACTGCTTTCGCGTGCCGGCCCGCTCGGCGAGCTGGGGCTGCTGTTCACGCCGGTCGCGATGGTGATCGCGCAGACGCTGCTCGTGCTCCCGATTATCGCTGCGCTCGCGCGCCAGGCGATCGAGGACGCCTGGAGCGAGTACGAGGAGCAGCTGCGCTCGCTCGGCGTGGGCGAGTTCGACGCCGCGCTGACGCTGCTGTGGGATATCCGGTTCTCGCTGCTGACAGCGGTGCTTGCCGGGCTCGGGCGCGCAAGCGCCGAGGTCGGGGCGGTGATGATCGTCGGCGGCAACATCGATGGCGTGACGCGCGTCATGACCACCGCCATCGCGCTCGAGACCTCGAAAGGCGACCTGCCGCTCGCGCTCGCGCTCGGCATGGTGCTGATCGCGATCGTGCTCGCGCTGAATGCCGCTGCTTTCCTGCTGAAGGAAGCGGCGCAGCGCCGCTACGGATGAACCGCGGCTCGATCCTGCCGCTGCGGCTCGAGGGCGTGTGCTTCGGGGCTGGGGGGCGCGCCATCATCGAAGGCGTTTCCGTCGAACTCGAGGCAGGGTCGAGCACCATCATCCTGGGTGCGAACGGCGCCGGCAAGAGCCTGCTGATGCGCCTGTGTCACGGGCTGCTCGCGCCCACGGCAGGCGCCGTGCGCTGGAGCGCGGCCGAACGCCCGGGCGCGGCGCGGCGCCAGGCGATGGTGTTCCAGCGGCCGGTGATGCTGCGCCGCTCGGCGCTCGCAAACGTCACCTATGCGCTCGCGCGCGCCAACGTTCCGCGCGCCGAGCGCGAGCGACTTGCGCTCGAGGCGCTCGAGAGCGCGGGCCTGCTGTCACTCGCGAA
>Ga0214472_10007088_pt1 | contig 11743 bp, 10 predicted proteins | sample RVTome_6_FD_207662 | JGI IMG/M metagenome (GOLD analysis project Ga0214472, IMG submission 207662) | Soil microbial communities from uranium-contaminated site in the Upper Colorado River Basin, Wyoming, United States - RVT140D175 | ecosystem: Environmental > Terrestrial > Soil > Contaminated >...
ATCCCGTCCGGCAAGGCGCATAACGAAATGTTGCTGGGGGACGATCCCGATACGGAAATCGGTAATGCCATTGCAGGCACCGGTCGGGCGCTTGTCTGATATGACGGCAACCGGTGTCGCCCGGGCGCCAGGCGGACCGGTTTCGCCCGGACCCATTCAGCGGTATCCAAACCGCGCAAACCGTATTGGAACACTGGAGCAGGACATGTCTCAAAAGGGATCGGGATCGGCGTATTTTCTGGTTGAAAAGTCGGATATCGTCGAATCGCATACGCTATCGGTTCTCGTCGACAACGAACCGGGCGTGCTGGCGCGGGTCATCGGGCTGTTCGCCGGGCGCGGCTACAATATCGAATCGCTGACCGTATCGGAAGTGGAGCATGAGGCGCATCTGTCCCGCATCACGGTGGTGACGGCGGGGACGCCGGAAGTCATTCTGCAGATCCGCAGCCAGTTGAACCGGCTGGTCGTGGTCCACAAAGTTGCCGATCTGTCGCTGCTGGGGGACGCGATCGAACGGGAATTGTGCCTGGTGAAAGTATGCGGCACCGGCGAAGAACGGGTGGAAGCACTGCGCCTCGCCCAGGCCTTCGACGCGATCACCGTGGACGCAACGCTGGAATCCTTCGTCTTTCAATTGACCGGCCGTTCCCGGGAGGTCGACCGGTTCATCAACGTGATGACGTCGGTCGGCCTGGTCGAGGTTTCGCGAACCGGCATCGCGGCGCTGTCCCGCGGCAAGGCCGCGATGTGACCGTAGAAGGCGGTGGAAGCTGCGAATTGGCTTGCTGCAAGACCATCGAACTGGTCCGTGAAAGCGGCGTCCGGTTGTGGTAGTCCCTTTTGATGGTGTGGTCGTCCGCCGCGTCGCGCGGCGCCGGCCGCGCCGATTCCCACCGCCCCTGGCGCTGCGCCAACGGGCTAACGAATATGTGCGTGATCCATGCCAACCGCTCTTTCCGTCAATCTGAACGCTATCGCCTATCTGCGCAACCGGCGGGACCTGAAATGGCCCGATCTGTGCGGGCTTGCCGAGATCGCTCTGCAAGCGGGCGCCGCCGGGATCACCGTGCATCCCCGGCCCGACGAACGGCACACGCGGCGCAGCGACGTTTATGATCTGAAAAGGCTGGTCGATGCCCGCGGCCAGGCCGAATTCAATGTCGAAGGCTTCCCGAGCGAAGACTTCCTTGCCCTGGTCGAGGACGTTCGCCCGGACCAGGTGACCCTGGTGCCGGACGATCCGGCGCAGGCGACGTCGGATCACGGTTGGAACCTGAAAGCCGGCGGCGACGCCCTGGAAACCATCGTCGCACGGCTGCGCGGCGCGGGATTGCGCGTCTCCGTGTTCATCGATGCTGACGCGTCGGTGCCGGAGCTGGCGGCGTCCACGGGCGCTGAGCGCGTGGAACTCTATACCGGCCCCTATGGCGGGGCAGGCGACGCGGCTACGGCGGTGGAGGAATTGGAAAAGCTGGCGAGGACCGCGGAAGCGGCCAGGGCCGTGGGTTTGGCGGTCAATGCCGGTCACGACCTGACGCTGGAAAACCTGCCGCCCCTGATCGCCCGCATTCCCTTCCTTGCCGAAGTGTCGATCGGCCACGGACTGACCGCCGATTGCCTGATCTACGGCATGGCCGAGACCGTCCGGCGCTACGTCAAGGCGTGCGCGGGCTGACCGCAAACCCGTTTCGCGAAAGCTTGGTATTAGGCAAATTCTCCGGCATTCAGCAATAATCCGGACCGGGGCCGTCGCAATTGAAATTGTAGCCGCTGATGCCGCGCCGGGGATTGCCGCCGGCTTTTTTCTTGCCACCGCTTTTGCCCCATTTCTTCTTCTTGGCGCTGGTCCAATCCTTGGCCGGGGCGGCGTGGGTGACCCGCTTTTTCGGCGTGTAGCAGACGCCGCGGGAGTTCATCTGCTGACCGCTTGCGCAGGTTCTGACGTCTTTGCTGCGCGGCGTATAGCAGGTTCCCCGTGACGAAAGATTCTGACCGCTCGGGCAGGAAATCGTGACGCATCGGCCGTTCTGCAGCGTTTCGCGGCTCGAGCAGGTGAGCGGGCAGACGCGGTCGCTTTCTTCGCGCAGGGTTTCCAGCAATGTCATATCGGGATCGAGCGAGGCCAGCCGGGTCTCGCGGTTCCCGGCAAAATCGCGCAACGCGCTTTCACTGCGGCGGCCCCAGATTCCATCCGGATTTCCGGCCGAACAGCCCAGCCGGTTCAGTTCGGATTGAATTTCGCGCACGACGTCGCGCTGGTTCAGAATGGGGGCGGCGTCCCGCACCGGATCCGGGACGATCTGGCGGTCGTCGGTGAGGGCGCGGGAATCGCCGAGCGCCGCTGTCTGGACTTGAACTTGCGGTTGCGGCGCCGAGGGATCAAGCAAAGCCAGATGCAGTTCCACATCACCGCGGTAGCGGCCGGATTCGTAGGCCTGGATATAGTCTTGCGCCGCTTTCGGATCCTTGCTGGTCAGGGCCTTTTGGGCGACCCATTGCTCTTCCGCGCTGGCCAGCAGTTCCCGATAGGTCCGGTTTTCCGGATACCGCGCCAGGGCGCTGCGGCACAGGGGAACGGCGGTGCTGTAATCGTTCACCAGGACGCTGTCTTTGCGCGCCAGGGGATCGACGAGGACCTCGCAGGGATGTTTCAATGCCAAGGCCTCGGTTTCCGGGCGGAAATAGAATTTTCCGATCAAACCGTCATAATAACTCGGGCGCTGGTTCCGCAGCGATACGGTGCGGGCCTCGTTATACACGCGTTCCTTCAATTCCTGGACCAGCGGGCGGATTTCCAGCCCGGGCTGGTCGATCAATTCGAGCAGATGCCGGGTGAACAGGCCATTGGGATTCTGGTCCTCATCGTTCAATTTGTCCAAGGCCTTTTCGCCGGCCGCCGCGGCATAGACGACGACCGTGCCGTTCGGAGGATCGACACGGCCCAGGCCGGCCGTGCCGCCGAGCGAGCGGGTGTTCTCGCTCTGAAACGGATTGTCGCGGCAGGCGTCCAGCAGAACCAGATTGACCCGCGCATTGCGTCTGCGCAGATCCTCCAGGAGCTGGTTCAATCCGATGGATTCCTGGCGCAGGCGACGCTGCTGGGACGGACCCAATTTTGCGATGTCGGTGGGCAGCAGAAAATTTTCGCCGGCCAGTTCGACGCCGTGACCGGCATAGTAGATCAGCGCTTCCGAACCGGGCGTCACCGCCTGCAGGAACTGGTCGATCGCGTCATTCAGGCCGCGCCGGGTCACGTCCTGGGCATGGAAAACCTTGAATCCGACCGCTTGCAGCGCGCCTGCGACCGCTTCGGAATCGTTCAGCGTGTTGTCCAGGTCGGTGATGAACTCATAGTTGGAATTGCCGACGACCAGGGCGGTGCGATCGCCATCGTAACCGATATTGTAGGCCTGCAGAATATCCATCTTTGCCGCTTCGGCGGCGAACCCCGTCGCACAGGCGACGAGGACGGCAAAAAACGAGATTTTCGAAAGTCTGAACATGTCGGGTCCGTGCCATTCGGGTCGTATCCAATATTATCAAATTAGTATGACTGATCGCGCGGTACAAGGACCGCTGGCAAAATCACTAGGGCTGAATTCCCCGATCGAGGCGCTCGCGCCGTGCATGCGGGCGCCAAACGGGGTTAACCGCGATCGATTCTACATTGAAAACACGAGTTTGAGGCGGAGCGCACATGCACGTAAGCGATCGCGGCATCGGCCAGGATTTTCGTCGCCGCGTCGGCGAGGTCCTGCGTTGCCACGATCCGGCCGGTGCCATAGGCGATGCGGTGGTCCGCGGTGTAGCCGCGCACCAGAACCTGGGATCTGTCGACAAATATCCGGGGAAGATCGCCGGTTTCCTCGTGGCGGGGGCAGGCGTCCGCATGCAGGAAAATCGGGCCGATTTCCGCATAGGCCTGCTTGTCCGGAAACGGCCGGTACGCGAGGGTGAGGAACGGCAGCCCTTCGGCGATGTCCGCGAGACAATGCCGGCAGGGATTGCCCGAGCCGTCGGAGATGTGGCGTTCCGCCGGCATCCCGTAGGCGTCGGGTTCGCCGGCGCGCGCCTGCTCAGTCGTGCGGGTGTCGAGAGCGATGTATTTTAAATCCGGCATGGTCGGGTCCTCGCGTTCGTGGGGGTGATATCGTTGGTATGAAGCGGCGAAGATGACCTTTGCCGGCGCGCCCGGCCACCCGGTTCTTGCCGGTGCGAACCGATCGCCGCGGCTGGTGCGGCGGGCGGCCCCGGCGCCACCATTGCGGTGCGGCGTCGGGGGCAATGGGGCGAAATGGCGGGACCGGCCGAATATCGGCGGCATTTTTCTTGACCAAGCCGTTTGAGAATGCTTGATCGTCGCGGATGTTTTTCGCGGTCCTGGGATACGATTTCCGCCTTCCAGGCCGGGTGCGCGCGATATCCCGAAAAATCCCCGAGTGGTCGGTTCGGTCGTCAAGCCGAATTTTCCGCGCGGCATCGGACGGGCGCTGGCAAAGACATGCCGTTCGCAGCGAACGGCGGATGAAACGACGCAGGCTAAAAAGGATAATATCATGCGGGTTTATTACGATCGCGATGCCGATCTCAATCTCATCAAAGGAATGAAAGTCGCGATCGTCGGCTTTGGCAGCCAGGGCCACGCGCATGCGCTGAACCTGAAGGATTCCGGCGCCAAGGACGTGGCGGTGGCGTTGCGCCCGGGCTCCGCGTCGGCGAAGAAAGCCGAAGCCGAGGGCCTGCCGGTCAAGACCGTGGCCGACGCCGCGGCCTGGGCCGACCTTATCATGATGTGCGCGCCGGACGAATTGCAGGCCGACATCTATCGGGATCATATTGCCGACAATATCCGTGACGGCGCGGCAATCGCGTTCGCCCACGGCCTCAACGTGCATTTCAACCTGATCGAGCCGTCGGCGGCGATCGACGTCATCATGATCGCGCCGAAAGGTCCCGGGCACACGGTGCGCGGCGAATATCTGAAAGGCGGCGGCGTACCCTGTCTGATGGCGATTTCCCAGGACGCGTCCGGCAATTCCCACGATATCTGCCTGTCCTACGCCTCGGCGATCGGCGGCGGGCGTTCCGGCATTATCGAAACCACCTTCCAGGAAGAGTGCGAAACCGATCTGTTCGGCGAACAGGTGGTGTTGTGCGGCGGTCTGGTGGAAATGATCCGCGCCGGGTTCGAAACCCTGGTCGAAGCCGGCTACGCGCCGGAAATGGCCTATTTCGAATGCCTGCATGAAGTGAAGCTGATCGTCGATCTGATCTATGAAGGCGGCATCGCCAACATGAATTACTCGATCTCCAACACGGCGGAATTCGGCGAATATGTCTCCGGTCCGCGGATCATCACCGACGAGACGCGCGCGGAAATGCGCCGGGTCCTGAAAGACATTCAGTCCGGAGCCTTCACCTCGGAATGGATTCGCGAATGCAAGGCCGGCCAGCCGAAATTCAAGGCGACGCGGCGCATGAACGACGCCCACCCGATCGAGGAAGTCGGCGAGCGCCTGCGCGGCATGATGCCGTGGATCAAGGCCGGCGCCCTGGTCGACAAGGCAAAGAACTGATCAAGCCGCGCATTTCAGGGTCGCGATTCGCCGAATCGCGGCCCTTTCCTTTGCCGAAAGAGCCGTCCCATGCTGATTGAGCCTTTGCGCGCATGCCATCTGACCCTGAGCGAGGCCCCGTGGCCGTTCGAACGGGAGCGGGCGATTGAAATCCAGGCGCATTGGCGCGCGGCAGTGGCGGACAAACCCGCCATGTGGAACGGGCGGGTGCTTCTTCTGATCGACTGGACCCTGGAAGACGGCGTGCTCGCGGGGCGCTGCGCCGACGTGGCCTATTCCTCCTACCACGCCTGGAAAACCTGGGGGTTTCCCGACACCTCGGTGGTCAATTGCTTCGGTTCCGCGGTGATCCGCTCCAGCGACGGGGCCATTCTCTACGGGGTGATGGCGTCCTCGACCTCGAATGGCGGGCAGATCTATCCTGTGGCCGGCATGCTCGACCACAGCGATGTGGGCGAAGGCGGCGCGATCGATGTTTTCGCCTCCATCGGCCGGGAACTGGAAGAGGAAACCGGCATTCCGGTTTCCGAATGCCGCCGGGGCGCCCGCTTCGCCATTCGTGACGGGCAATTGATCTCCGTCGCCGAAATTCTGGATTTCGACGCGACCGCCGAGGACCTGGCGCGCCGGGTGCGCGCCACCATCGCGGCGGATCCGGACCCGGAATTGCAGGATCTGGTCATAATCCGCAAGCCGGCGGATTTGAACATGGACCGCTCTTTCGGATTCGCCCATAGAATTGCGGAGCGCATTCTGGGGTAGCGATCGAATATGGCCCATTTCTATTCCGTACTCGACGTGTTTTCCGATCGCGTGCTGGCGGGCAATCCGCTTGCCGTGGTGTTCAGCGCCGACGACATTCCGGGCGAACGCATGCAGGCGGTGGCGCGCGAATTCAATCTGTCGGAAACGGTCTTCCTGCTGCGCCCCAGGGACCGGATCAACACCGCCCGGCTGCGCATCTTCACGCCGGTTTGCGAATTGCCCTTCGCCGGGCATCCGACGATCGGAACCGCCGTGGCGCTGGCGCTGCAATCCGAAGCCTCGCTGATCAATCTCGAAGAAGATGTGGGAACGGTCGTCTGCACGGTCGCCCGCGACGGACGGCACAAGGGCTATGCGAAATTCTCCCTGCCGAAACTGCCCTGGCCGCTGACGCTTGCGATCGACCGTAAAAAACTGGCCGAGGCGATCGGACTGACGCCGGCGGATATTCTCGGCGGCGCGGCGCGTCCCGCCGCCTGGTCGGCGGGGGTTCCCTATCTTGTCGTCCGGGTCGCGAACCGGGCGGTGCTCGATCAGGCGCGGCCCGACGCGGCGCCGGGCAGCGCGCCTTTGATGCATGAGGGCCTTCCGGTCGATGTCTATGTGTATTGCGACGATCCCGTCAATCGGTCCCGCTCCCATGCAGCGCGCATGTTCGCTCCGGCCTCCGGGATTGCCGAAGACCCGGCGACGGGCAGCGCCGCGGCGGTCCTGCCGGCGCATCTGCTGGCCGCCGGCGAACTGGCGGACGGGGTGCATAATCTGGCGCTGGAGCAGGGCGTCAAGATGGGCCGGCCGTCACTGATCAATCTGCGGGCGACGGTGCGCGAGGCGCGCCTGACCCAGGTGGAAATCGGCGGCTGGGCGGTCCTGCTTGCCTCCGGCACGATTAATATCTGACGCTTTGCTTGACTTTTGCCGTTAACCTTTCGATAACGGCATTGCGTCATCCTCTACGATGACACCTAAAGGCGAAGGCATCCTCCGATGATCCGGCTTGAGACATCCATCTCGCTGACGATCTCCGCGCTTCTGGAAAGCGCGGGCCTTGGTCTATCCCGTCTTCTTCTCCTCCTTCTTAGAAGCCCCTGAGCGCCGACTTGCTCCTTTTCCATGTCGAGCGGGCTCTCAGGGGATTTTGAACAAAACCCCATTCGAAGACGACGCCCGCACGCCAAGCGACGGGCAGCATTAAAGGCCAGACGATCATGACCGAGAATTCCCAAACCGAGACCGAGCGCGACCACGTCCGCATTTTCGACACCACCCTGCGCGACGGCGAACAATCGCCGGGCGCGACGATGACCCTGGAAGAAAAACTGCAGGTCGCCGAACTGCTCGACACGATGGGCGTCGATATCATCGAGGCCGGCTTTCCCATCGCCTCCAACGGCGATTTCGAAGCGGTTTCCAAAATCGCCGAACGGGCCGAGAACGCCGTCATCGCGGGCCTGGCGCGCGCCATTCCCGCCGATATCGAGCGCGCCGGCGAAGCGGTGCGCAAGGCCCGCAGGGGCCGGATCCACACCTTCGTCTCCACCTCGCCGATTCATCTGCAGTTTCAAATGGGCAAAACCCAGGACGAAGTGCTGGAGATCATCACCAGGACGGTGACCCAGTCGCGCAATCTGATCGACGACGTGGAATGGTCCGGCATGGATGCGACGCGCACGCCGGTGGATTATCTGTGCCGCTGCGTCGAAGCCGCGATCAAGGCCGGCGCGACGACGATCAACATTCCCGATACGGTCGGCTATACGGTGCCGGAGGAATATTTCGACCTGATCACCGCCTTGCGCGAGCGGGTGCCGAATGCGGACCAGGCCGTGTTTTCCGTCCACTGCCACAACGATCTGGGCCTGGCGGTCGCCAATTCCATCGCCGGCGTGCGCGCCGGTGCGCGGCAGATCGAATGCACCATCAACGGCCTGGGCGAACGGGCCGGCAACGCGGCTCTGGAAGAAGTGGTGATGGCCCTGAAGACACGGGCTGACATTCTGCCCTACCGCACCGGTGTCGACGCCAAACATTTGATGCGCGCCTCCAAACTGGTCTCCGCCGTCTCGGCCTTTCCCGTGCAATACAACAAGGCGATCGTCGGCAAGAACGCCTTTGCCCATGAAAGCGGCATCCACCAGGACGGGATGCTGAAGAATTCCGAGACCTACGAGATCATGCGGCCGGAAGATGTCGGCGTGAAATCCACCTCCCTGGTGATGGGCAAGCATTCCGGGCGCCATGCCTTCCGCGAAAAGCTGACCGAACTGGGTTATCAATTGGGCGACAACGCCTTTGCCGACGCCTTCAGGCGCTTCAAGGATCTGGCGGACAAGAAGAAGCACGTCTTCGACGAGGATATCGAAGCCCTGGTCGACGACGAGATCGCGACGGCGGCGGAAACCGTCAAGGTGATTTCCATGACCGTCATCGCCGGCACTGGCGGCCCGCAAAAGGCGATCATCACCATGGACGTCAACGGTACGCATCACACCCGCGAAGCCACCGGCGACGGGCCGGTCGACGCCACGTTCAACGCCATCAAGGCGATCATCCCGCACCAGGCCCGCCTGATGCTGTATCAGGTGCATGCGGTCACCGAAGGCACTGACGCCCAGGCGGAAGTCTCCGTGAGGCTCGAAGAGGACGGCAAGACGGTCACCGGGCGCGGCGCGGACACCGACACATTGGTCGCCTCGGCGCGGGCCTATGTCTCCGCCTTGAACAAATTGCGCACGCGGCGGGAAAAACTGATCCCCGATGCCCGGCAGGCCGGTTAGGATCGGGCGCGTCAAGTCCTGCCCCGGCCAGTCCGGGGCAGGAAACCGGTCCTGTTCGGAACGGTTTTCAAGTCTATGAAAGAGACGGCGCCTGGAGTGTTGGATTGCAAACGCCTGACCTCGGAGAAAACCAAACAAGACTCGGGGCTTTTATTTGTCCGCATCAAAATTTCGCCCCATTTGACTGAAAAGCAAAATTGCCGCCGGGCGACACCAACGGCGCCTGTGCTTGCGGCCTATTATCGGGATAAGGTAACCTTTTCAGGCAAAATGACGGGATAAAACCCTGTTCAGGTTCTATTCACCTTGGAATTTGTATCTACTGCACCCACATCAAACGCATTCGGACAGTCTGGAGGACGACCATGTCACTGAGCCCTAAACTTAAAACCTTTCTGTGCGGCGCGCTCGCGTTGACGGCTGTCGGACTGTATTCCGCGCCGGCTTCGGCGCAGCGTCTGCATGCCTATTGCGACGATTACGCCCGTGATTATGCCGCAGAATACGGCCGCGGCCGCGGCCGCATCGTCACCGGCGCTGGCGCGGGGGCGGCGGCGGGCGCGATCATCGGCGCCATTGTCGGCGGCGGCCGGGGCGCGGCGACGGGCGCTGCCATCGGCGGCGGCGTCGGCGCGGTCGGCGGCGCGGCGTCCAAATCCGGACGCCACAACAAGGTCTACCAGCAGGCCTATAACGATTGCATCGCGACCAACAGCCGGCAGGAGCGCCGCCGTCCGTCCCGGGCGTCCTACGAGCCCTGGTCGCCGGAATGGTACGATTACTGCGAAAGCAGATACCGTTCGTTCAATTCGCGCACGGGGTATTTCACCACCAATTCCGGACGTCAGAAGTTTTGCCAATAGGCAGCAACCGACAAGGCGCGGATGCGGCGGTTCCGCCGCGTCCGGCCGAAGGGAAACCCGGCTCCTGGCCGGGTTTTTCATGGTCTGTTGCAGCGGTCGTTCAGGATGGCCGTCGGCTTGGGACGGATGCGACACAGGTCTACCGAAACGGGCTTGCCGGCAACCTCAGACGTCCCGTCAAATGCGCCGATATGCGGGCGGGTCGGATTGCGGCGAAATCCCGGTAGACATTGCGCGCGATCCCGCCTAAAAGGCTCGGATTGCTTTGGAAGCGCCCCGCGCTTCCCGGCGGGTGTGTAGCTCAGTTGGTAGAGCAGCTGACTCTTAATCAGCGGGTCTGGGGTTCGAGCCCCCACTCACCCACCAAATTTTCCTGGATGGCGGGCATGTTCCGCCTCGAAAATTCTCTCCGATAGACGTATGACGGTTAGCGTTCAATTGTCATAACCGTTAGAGTCTTGACCATGGTTCCTTTGTCGCCAGCGTCAGGCTGGTGGCGCGCTATTCACCAGCGGTTATGCCCTTGTGTACCATGTCGCCCTGGCCTTCCCGTGCTGGGCAACGCGCCCCATCGAGACAAGCTCGCGCATACGAACTTTCAGCGTATTGCGGTTGGCACCAGTCAATTCCTCGATCTGCGAAAGTGTAAGCCGTTCGCGGGTTTTGAACAGCGCCAAGACCTGAACTGACAATACCGGTAATCCATTGTCGCCGCCTTGTTCTGTGCGCTCCCGGTCAAGCCGAATGGCGAGCATGTCCTTTTGCTTCTTCAAGGCGCGCAGGAAAAAGCTGATCCACGGCTCCCAGTCTGGCTTGTCATTTTTCAGTGTTGTCTGAGTGCGGCGAAGAGCCTTGTAATAAAGGTCTTTGTTGTCCTCGATCACGCGCTCCAGCGAGGCGTAAGGCGTGTAAACGTAGCCCGCCCGCAACAGGAGCAAGGTGGTAAGGATACGGGACAGCCTGCCATTGCCGTCCTGAAATGGGTGGATGGCGAGGAATTGCACGATGAAGACGGCGATGATGAGCAACGGATGAAAGCTCTCCTCGTCGATAGCTTTGCGTGTCCAGGCGACAAGAGATTCCATCTCACGCGGCGTGTCAAACGGAGTCGCTGTTTCAAACACCACGCCGATCTGATTGCCATCCGCATCAAATGCGACAACGTCATTGCGAAGAGTTTTATATGCGCGGCGATGCCGCTCGTCCTTTTCGCTATGACGGAGCAATGTCTGGTGAAGTTGGCCGACATGGTTTTCGGTCAGCCTCAGATCGCTAAAGGGCTGGAACACAAGGTCCATCGCCTCGGCGTAGCCCGCGACTTCCTGCTCGTCGCGGGTATCGAAGGATTGGATTTTGATGTTCGAAAGCAGCGTTTCGACCTGCGCGTCGGAAAGTTTCGCGCCTTCGATACGCGTTGACGAGCCGATGCTCTCGACTGTTGCCACTTTGCGAAGTGCATCAAGGCGGTCGGGTGAGAGCGCTTTGAGGGCGTCCCACCGCCCCTTGAACTCATCGATTTCAGCGATAAGTTTAACGAGATCCTGACCCAATAGGATGGTTGATTCCTTCACGATCGGGTCGCCGGCATACTCGATTCCATACCCGATTATACCCGATTATACCCGATTGTGCGACGATCATTTGGGCACCTATTAAAAGTGACAGATACCGCACTCAAAATGGCCCATCCGGTTTGGGAAATGATTGCAATTCAGAAAAAATGTAACCTGCAAATCAATCGTGAACAGCCGGGATAGGC
>Ga0214472_10007089_pt1 | contig 11743 bp, 11 predicted proteins | sample RVTome_6_FD_207662 | JGI IMG/M metagenome (GOLD analysis project Ga0214472, IMG submission 207662) | Soil microbial communities from uranium-contaminated site in the Upper Colorado River Basin, Wyoming, United States - RVT140D175 | ecosystem: Environmental > Terrestrial > Soil > Contaminated >...
TCCATCTCCTTGCGTATCACCTGTTTGAACAGCTCGCCCATTTTCAGTTGATGACCGCTGTCAGCATTGAAATTGTCCCAGGCATAGTAGTACATCTCCTGCAACTTCTCAGGGGTCATTTTCTTCGGCTGAAAAACCACCTTGTCGGCCGTATATTTGAGCCAGTCATTCGATAAAATTCGTCCTTCTTTTTCCATCTGACGGCGCACCGGCGAATGTGGAAAGGGGGTCATGATAGTGAACTCTGCAACATCCAGTTCAATCTCGATGAGGAAGTCGACCAACCTCTTGATATCGTCTTCACTCTGATCGTCAGTGCCGAGAATAATGGTCCCCTCAATACCGATGCCGTGATCCTTGAGCCGCTTTACCCGATTACGGATCGTGTCAGAGGTGTCGAACACCGCCTGATAGACATACCAGGCACCCGCATCGGCAGCCAGCTTGAGGACTTCGTCATCATCGAGAATCGGGTGGGAGACCCATTTCTTTTTCAGCGGCGCCATCGCGGTAAACAGATCGATCAGCCACTGACGATCCTGCGCCAGGGAATTATCGACGATGAACAGGCGGTTGTTCTGAATCGTCTCCATCTCGTCAATCACTTTATCGATCGGCCGGGGACGGAAGGCTTTGCCACCAAGAAAGCCGGTGCAACAGGGGAAACAATCAAACTTGCAGCCACGCGATGCATGGATCAGATCGAGCATCTGCACCCCGCGATAATTGTACAGCTCACGATCAAGGATTGCCCGATTGGCGCAACCGACCAGATTGATATCGGGGTGATTGTGCATATAGTCGTAACGCGGCTGCAGATTTCCCCGCTCCAGATCTTCCAGGACCTGACCGAAGCGGCCCTCAACTTCCCCGAGGAAAATTGAATCGGCATGCTGCTGCACCTCATCGGCATGGAGCATGGTGGCGATGCCACCGAAGATGACTTTTTTCCCCCGCTGGCGATACTCACTGGCAATTTCAAAGGCACGTGGCAACTGCGAGGTGAGCATGGTCGAAATTGAGACCAGATCGCAATCGGCGGCAAAATTTATTGTCTGTAGATTTTCATCGGTGAAATTGATCGCAACGTTTTCCGGCATGGCCGCAGCAAACACCACCGGTCCGTGCGGGGGCAGGTGAAATTCTGTCTGCCTGTCCAGTTTCGGCCAGCGCGGATAAATCAGTTCCATCTTCATGCGGGATGACTCCTTTACTGCAAACAGAGAGCGACGCTCTGCAAAAAGCTACTTATTAACCGCCAGACAAGCGGTCACCAACGACGGCAGGTCGACAGCCCTGGTCCCGGCAAAATAAATCTCATTATCACTCAGTACCAATTCACCATAACTGGGAAAGGCAGTGGCGGGGGTTTTCTCCAACAACAGGAACAGACTGCCGGGGCATTGCTTGCCCACGCCAAAAGCAGCTGGAGGGGTCAGATCACAGGTTCCAGTCAAAATCCCCTGCTGACCACTCCAGTTAAGCTCTTCCAGCGCAAACCGCAGCGGTGCCAGGCCGGATCGATCCTCTTGATTCAAAACCAGGGTGTTCCCGGTTAGCCCGAAACGTAGCGCCGCTTCGCCGAGAAAACAGTTCGGCAGGGTGTAGGCAAAAAGATTAGGGCTGGCCAGCTTGCCCTGATCGGGGAGCATGGTCTGTAAATAGGCTAGATCGGTCAGTAAACAACCGTAACGGCTGGCAGCAACGATACCGATCGGTCGTTTTTTATCCCAGGCTTCCTCCCCGGCATCGCGCAAGCAAAAGGCAAGCGCCGCCAGACCTATGCGGGAAAATTCGTCAAGCCGACCAAAACGCATATCCGGTTGCTCAAACACTTGCCTGCGTTTCGGTATGTCCAGAAGACCGTCACAAAATGGCTGCTCGGACGACTCCCGTCCCCGGCCAAAGCCAGCAGCAGTCACCCAGCCGATGCCGTTAATCCAGGCTTTCATCAGGACACCCCTTGCAGCAGCACAACACCGTTGATGCCCCCGAAACCGGAGTTGCTGCAGAGCAGGTAGTCACCAGAAATCTGCTGCGGCTCAGCACTCAAACGACCCTGGCCAGCCGCTTCCGGCTGATGACAACCGACGGTGCCGGGAATCCGTTGTTGTTGCAGCGACCGGCAGGCGATGGCGATCTCCACCCCACCGGCAGCCCCCAGACAGTGCCCCAAACTCCCTTTTAGGCCATGCAGCGGCGGTAAATGTGAATTAAATACGGCATTGAAAGCAGTCAACTCCATGGCGTCGTTGTAAAGCGTCCCGGTGCCGTGAGCATTGATAGCAGCCACCTGTCCTGTAGCAATATCCGCTTTTTCCAGGGCCTGCTGACAGGCAAGGATCAGCCCGCTGCCATCACGCGCCGGTGCGGTCACATGATGGGCATCGTTCGCCGCGCCCCAACCGGCGACGATAGCCAATGGCTGGTAACCGCAATCTCTTGAGCGCTCTTCGTTCATCAGTAACAAAGCCACCCCAGCTTCTCCCAGGTTCAAGCCTTTGCGTTGCTGGTCAAACGGCCGACATGGCTCACCAGACAAGGCCTGCAACGCAGAAAAACCGGAAAAAACAAATTCACTGACCAGATCGGTGGCATAAACCAGTACCGCTTCAACCTGCCCGGCGGCAATCAAGCCTGCCGCCCGTGCTACAGCGATCGTCGAAGAGGCACAGGCCGCATTGATATTGCAACCACCATCAGTAAGTTCAAAACGGCGGGCTATTTTAGCCAGCAGTGGTTCAAATAGTACGCTGGCCGGAATTGCTGATTCCTCGCGGCAGGCAGTTGTCAGGCGATCGATCTCGCCTTTGGTCGATGCCACCAACAAACGGCTGTCACTCGGCAATGGGCCAATTTGCTTCGCAACCCGTTCCAGGATATCGTCAAGCAACGAACCATTCAGTGGTGCTTGCAGATCTTTAATGCAGGCCGCCTGTCGAGATAGATAATTTGCACAGTCAAACCGGGTCAGCTCTGCAATCCCGCTGCGGCCGGCCAGCAATGCCTGCCAGAGCGGCTCCGGACCATTCCCCAAAGCGGTCACCGTGGCAATTTTACTGATAACAACTCGGCTCACAACAATTCACCGGCCAGCCAAAGCTGACGAAATTCTTCGTAAAATGGCGGTGGCAGCATTAATACGTTTTGTTTATCATCCGTCAGCAGTTGCACCGAGTAGCCAGTCGTGGTTATCTCGCCAGCAGCGTTGCGCAAAATGAATTCATGATTCAGGCGTGCGGCATCGGCCCAGTGCAGGATCGCCTCAATAGTGAAAAGTTCATTGAATTGCAAAGGACGTTGATAGTCGATGTGCAGCTGCTTGATCGGCGCAACAATCCCTTGCCGATAGAAATCCAGGTAACCAATGCCGTATTTTTCGCCGAGCAACACCCGCCCGTCCTCGAAATAGCTCGGATAGCGCCCGTGCCAGACGATCCCCAAGGCATCGATCTCTTCAAAACGGACCACTCGCTCAACGGTATGGTGCAGCGGCTCAGGTTTTCCCTGTTGTGGCCGAAAATAGGCTTTTCTCATTTTTCCATCCCTTTGCTGAGCACCAGAACAAATCTCGCCGCTCGCTCACTTGCCAGCAGCAATTCACTGGCGCAGTGCAGCTGACCCTGATTCTCTTGGCAGTTAACCCGGACATCGATTTGCGCGCCGGGGCGTAACTGTTGGGTGAACTTGGCCCGTTCCAGAGACAAAAACCGCAACGGCACGCCGACCGTCTGCTCGGCAACTAACTGTGCTATCAGGGTCTGCAAGACCGCTGGAAGAATTGGGTATCCCGGAAAATGTCCGGAGAAACCGACAAAGTCATCGGTAAATCGAAAGCTCCGCTGTCCAACCCCCTCTGACAGACTTGCAGGACCAAGGGCTGATTTCTCAATGTCTATTCGCATCCTGTTCATGGTTCCAGTTTCACCTCGCGCATCCAAAGCGACAACTTGAGATTGTGCCGATAATCGTTCAGCACGATCCGCTCAGGCAAACGAGCGGAGCCGAACGTTTGGTATAGATCGTAAGCGACCCGCCAATCGTCGCTATCGGAAACTTGCCTGGTTTCACGCAGTTCGCTTTGACAGTCGAAAACAAACCCGAGGCTGCCGCCGGGAAGGGGACGCCAGAGCCGTTGAGAATTGCCGCGATTCTGCAGTAGGTCAGTTGATTTTGGCGTCGGCGTTAAAAAAATCTGCCGCATACTCTGTGCCACCCCTTGGGCAAATCCCTTGATCTGCTGCAATTGAGGAATAGCGTGTTTCAGCTGCTGTTCATTTTCACTAATCAGCAGATCGAACAGAACCAGTCCCATATCATTCATTGCCAGCAAGCGGGCCTCACGTTTCTGCAGATCAAGACGCAAAAACCCTTCCATTGGCAGCTTCTTCGGCCCGAGTTCCAACAATGCCGATTGGCGTAAGCGCCAGATTCCGGGTTGCTGTAACCAGTTCTCTGCCAGCAACTCGACTTGCGTTGCATCTGCCTGGCAATTGGTTGGCAGTTGCTGTTGCGTAGTGGCCGGTACACAGGCCACCAATCCCAGCAGCAATATTGCAGCAAGCAACCGTATCACCAGCGCCTCTTAAGTCGAAACGCCGGGATCACCAACACTGCCGTCGGCACAGCGGCACTGATCCCAAGCAGCACCGTCAAGCCGATTGAATGCAACGCCGGATGTTTGGCCAGCACCAGGGCACCGAAGCCGACCAGAGTCGTCAGCCCGGAGATCATAACCGCCCGCGAGGAGGCGAGATCCTCTTCCTGTTGCCCATGGCAAACCATAAAGATGCCATAATCGACCCCCAGTCCGATAATCAGAGTTGAGGCGACCACATTAAAAAGGTTCATCTCAAGACCTAGCCAGCCCATGCCACCGAACATTACCAGCAGACCGGTCAAAACCGGCAACAGCGCCAACAGCACTTCCGGCAAACGCCGAAACAAAATCAGTAGCAACACCAGTACGGCAATTCCGGCCGAGCTGATAAAACGACTGAAATCAGCACCGATTTCACCGCTCAACTGCCTGCCGAAACGGCTCTGGGAAACCAAAGTCACTCCTGGAATTGTCTCAAGATCTCTCTCCAGAACACTGATCAGTTCTGAACGATCGGGAATTAAAGTCATCACCTGAAAGCCCTGTCCATCAGCCAGCAACAGATTATCCAGCATCCGGCCAAGCCCCCAACTTTCAAGTAGCTGCTGATTAATCAATGACTGCGGCCGGTCTAGTCGCTCCCAGAAGGGATCGAACGCAGTGGCAGAAAATCCCACTTTCTGCCCGCTGGCCCGCAACAGGTCATAGGTGGCCGCCCTGCGCTGTTGCCAGAAATCTTCCCAATTCTGCAGTCGTTGCCGCTGCGTTTGCTGCGAAGGGAAGATCGGAGCAAGGCTGACAGCATCGTCCTGCAGCCCCTGCTCTACAAGCCTCATCCAAACCAGCTCATTTAGCTGTAAAGCGTCTTCCAGTTTGGTTGCACTCGCAAACACCAGGGCACGTCCACGCATATTCCCCCAACTATCACCAAGTCGCTGCTCGGCTTGTTGCAGTTCGGTCGGAAGATAACTGAGTTGGCGCAATTCCCCGTTGACGGTCAGCTTCTGCGCCTGCCAGGCCGCAACGCCGGAAACCATAAGCCAAAGCAGCAGCACAGAAATCCGCAATCCAGGAGTACGATCATAAACATACCTCTGGAGTAGCTGTCGGGAGGGAGCTTTCAAGTCATCTCGGTCGCCGACAAAATGGGGCAGGAAAAGAAGTGCCAACAAGAGCGCGGCAACAATTCCGGCCATGGCGAAGATCGCTAGTTGCCGTTGTCCTGGCAGTTCTGACCGCAATAGCACGGCAAATGCGGCCAAGGTGGTCAAACCACCGAAGAGAACAGGTCGCGAGACAGCCTGCAACAGTTGTTCACGTGTTCTTGCCCCACTGCCATTACGTAGAGCAAAATAGACATGCAGACCGAAATCGATGGTGATGCCAAGTAGCACCGCTCCGAAGCCGAGGGTAATACCTGAAAGCGATCCAAACCAGACAGCGGTCACCAGCACCGCGACAAGCATGCTAAAAAGTGGCAATAAATAAACCGCCAGCGCACGGAACGAACGCAGAAACAGGAAAAATAGCAACAGAATGCCAATCCCGGAAGCCAGCAGCACGCGCTGCATATCTGCCTTAATCACAGTAGCGTTAGCCAGAGTGTAAGGGTGCCCGCTGACCAGTTCAGCGCTGATCCCATCGGGGAGTTGCCGCCGAGCGGCAGAAAAAGCATCAAGCAGTGTTTTGCTTCCAGCTGCGTCAGTGATCGGTACCGGGGTATCGGCGAGAATCAGGCTGCTGCGTCCATCCTGACTGATAAAATGTCCGCGCTCAAGTCGGACCCCGGGAATAGGATTCAGGTAACGCAGTTTCTGCAACGCTAGAGCATCCAACTGTAGAGGGTCTCGACGAATTTCCCCTTTCAGAGCCACCCCCTGCGGTTGCAGCAGTTGCGCCAGTGCTTCAGCAACGAAAACATCAATCTTAGCCGGGCTTAACCGCTCAGCAACCGTCTGCAAATCCTTAGCATCAGCTAGCTGCGGCAGATAATCGCCCACTTGTCGAAACAGCGGTCCTGCCGCCAGCTTTCCCGGTCCACTGAGCGGATTAATGAATAGCTCTGCAGGCAGGGCCAGCCGCAGACTGTCACTCGCCGCGATCAACAGGTCGCTGTCTACCCCAGCTTCAGCAGATAGATGGATCACCAGTTTCCGGGCAAAAGGCGCACGCTGCAGCAGTTGAAAATCGTTTGCCACCTGCGACTCGCCATCAGGCAGCATCGCCGAGATACTCTCTTCGACCTTCATCTGCGGAAGGTACCAGCCAGCGAAGCTCAACAGCAGCAACAGAGTTAACACCAGCCAGCCGCGGTGCTGTTGCAACCGACAATAACAGGCAGCAAATAATTTCATCAGAACACAGGTGTCTCAAAAGCATCAGGCGACAGTTCAATGTTGATTTCAACATTACTAAAACGGAGTAAGGTGCTGTCACCCTCCTTCTCAACCATCAACACTTCGGCGACATGCCGTCGGTCATCGGCAAACAGAATCTGCAGATAATCGATAAAGCTAGCCTCTCCAGGGTCAAGGGGATAAAGCCGCAAACTTACAGGCTCGGAGGTTTGCAGCTCCATCCGATAACGTTGCTGCAGCCAGTCGATATCAACCCGAGCCCAGGCGAGCAATTGTTGAGCAATCGTGCCCATAATCGGATCTGTTTCAATCGAGAACCGTTCCTTTTCTCGGCTCAAACCATTCCATCGCTCACCCTTCTCCCCCAGCAAAACAAAGCCAGAGGCAGCCGGAGTCAAGAGTTCCCAGCGCAACCAATCCGGCTTTTGATAGATAAAGCGCCCTTGTGAAAGCAGCTTTTCAGAAAAGATTGACAGGTGCTTTTCCTGAACAAAACTGCTCGACAGGGTTGCTGTTTCTGACGCGGCCAGCTTTAATTCTGCCAGCAATGGCGAGATGTCGGTCGGCTCCGCAAGACAGGGGGAAACGATCAACAGCAGAGGAACCAGAGAGGTAAGAAAAAAACGTTTCAGTAGCGACATTAGTTAATCCAGACTTTGATTTCGCCCCGGGCAATCAGTTCGGTTCCACGCCAGATCCGCCCTTCAGCAATGGCAAAATCAGCGACCTCTCCCAGGGTGCGAATTTCAATCCGCAGCCGATCACCGGCTCGAGCGCTTTCTAGCGTAGTAATTTTTTTTATCCCGACCAGAAAACCCTGTCGGACAGGCTTATCTTCCAATCGGTCGAGATACCCCTTAAGGGCAGCATACGCCTGGGCTATCAGTTCAATCATGGCCACATCCTCAAGCGTTCCGTTCGCATCAACGAACGGACATTCGGCGGCAACTTGCGCTTCGACGACCCCATTTTTACCCTCGATTTCCAGCAAACGATCGATCAGTCGCATCGGTAACCGGTGTGGAATCAATTCCTCCGCAGATAATGGCAGTTCCATCAAACGCCCCCTTTGCGCATCTCTTCAAGAGCTATCCCCATCCGCTTCTTGACAAGTTTGCGCAGCTGGATATGGCCATCCTGTCCCTTGAAGTCGGCCGTATTTATCGGCGACAGCGCCCGCAAACTAATCTGGCAGGGGTGCAACCACTTGCGCCCCGGCGGCAGCAACCGATTGGTACCGTCGATACAGAGCGGCACAAGCGGCACACCTGCGGCGATCGCTACTTTGAAGCCGCCGGAATAAAATCGCTGCAACTGACCATCACGACTGCGATGCCCTTCAGGAAAGAACAGCACCGTGCCACCGGCAGCAAAAGCACTGTTGCTATTGCTCAAGATCTCGTCCCAACTACTTCCTTCGACATCCAGATAGCGGGCCAAACGCATAAAACCGCTGTACCAGAACATCCGGAACGGCCAGGACCGCACCGCAAAGGTGATGTCGTAGACTGGCAGCATGGCCATGCAGTAGGTATCAAAGAAAGAAAGATGATTGACCACCAACAGATACGGTTTGCCGGTCTCGATCAACTCCATCTGCTGACGACGAAACTGGACAAAAGGGCTCATTAACAGCATCCAACCGCGACCGTAGATCCAGATAAACCAGCGCATCACACGATCTGCCGAGCAGCGCAAAAACAACAAACCGACGGCAAAGGCAAAGGGGAACACCAAAATTCCAAGCAGGGTCCAGAGCAGCAGCAGACCGTAGCACCAGAGGTTCATCAGCACTAGCATCGCCAGATGAGGGGGGCGACTTGTTACAGCTATTTTGTTGCTATCGATCACTCGAGGTAACGTCCGGATCAACTAAAGCCCGGAAACTTTTTCAAATACAAAGCGGTGGATATCTCCCAAAGTGCGAATCGCCCGGACTGATTCTTCCTCACGGATTTTAAAATTGAACGCTCCCTCCAGGACGATCACCATATCGACGGTATCAAGACTATCAAGCCCCAGATCTTCATAAATATTTGCCTCGGGAGTCATGTCGGCGCGAGCCAGCTCGAATTCTTCGGCCAGGCTAGAGTCGATCAGTTCAATTACTTCCTGTTCAGTCATGCTTAATGCTCCTTATGATGACGGTGGAATTGATACCGCCCATCGCGAAATTATTTTTCAAGATATACTTTGGCTGTGTTTTCAGGTTCTGCTGCAGATGGAACAATCCGGCACAGGCTTTATCGATTTGCTGCAGGTTGCGGGTTGCCGCGAGTTCACCGCGCCGCATCATACCAATGCTGGCAGACAATTCAATCGCACCGCTGGCCGCCATGGTGTGCCCAAGATGCCCTTTAAAACTACTGACCGGCACCTGATTGCCGACCAACTGACGAATCGCCTCTGCCTCGGCCACATCCCCCTGCAGGGTGCCGGTCGCATGGGCATTGACATAATCGAGCCCCGCGGCAGATATTCCGGCATCCTCAACCGCCAGGCGCATACATTCATACATCGCCCCAACATCCGGGGTGGCAATGCTGGAGGTATCGGAAGTGGTGGCGAAACCAACAACCTCGGCAAGTATCGTCGCACCACGCGCTTCGGCAATGCTCTTTTTTTCCAGTAGCAGGATTCCGCTTCCCTCTCCGCAGACCATCCCATCCCGGGCTGCATCGAAAGGGCGCGGGGACTGCTCAGGCTGCTGGTTATAGCCGGTCGATGCAGCATGCATGATGTCAAAGGTCGCCACGGTCAGCGGATGGAATTCATCGGCACCGCCGCAGAGCATGGCATCCTGACGACCGAAAGCGATCTGTTCGTAGGCATAGCCGATTGCCTGGCAACTGGTGGCACAGGCGGCCGAGGGTGCCATCACCCGACCGGTAATGCCGAGGGACTGGGCAACATTGGCCGCGCAGGAATGCCCCATGATCTGGAAAAAAAGCCCGGACTTCATCCGCTCAAGGCTGTAATCGGTAAAATAATCGGCAAAAAACTGTTCACTGGATGCAGTGCTGCCGAGCGTTGAGCCGATGACAACCCCGGTCCGTCCAGCAGAAAGCTGTTCAGCGGGAAAGGTAGCCATTTCCAGCGCCTGCTGGCTGGCCAGATAGGCGTAAATCGACATATTGGACATGGAACGGCGCAGCTTGCGTGGAATCAGCTTCGGCTCGATCCCGGTAACGACCGCCGCTATACGCGAGCGCAGTCCGCCGACCTGTTCCAGCTCGGGCAGATTGCGCACCCCTGACTCGCCAGCTAATAAGGCATCGGTCAATAGCTCCAGGCTATGGCCTAAAGGGGAGATGATCCCAACTCCGGTAACGACAACTTTTTCTAGCGGCATTTTTTTATCTCTCCACGCAGCAGTCCATGTCCAAGCATTGAGCCGCATGTCAGATACGCAGCCACCACCGACCCCAGCAAGCCGGGCGCAGCAATCGCCTGTCCTGACAGGAACAGGCCGGGCAACCGGGTGGCCGGGTGCGGGTTATATTGACCGATATAGCGACCAACCCCGTAAATTGCGCCATCAGGCGCAAGGGAATAATCGCGCAAAGTCAAAGGCGTTGATAGTTCGAGAAATTCCAATTCAGCAAGTTCCGGGCAACTCGCTGCGAACATCCGCTGCAGTCGCTCCGCCAGCTGCTGTTTTTCCTCCAGATAGCCACAGGTTCGCCCCTTTCCACCAGCAGTGAATTTGGCGACCTCTGCGTAAGCAGCGGGAACAATGCCGATCACACCTTTTTGCTCTCTTGCGACACCCTGCTCAGCTGCCGCCAGATAGAACCCGCGCTGTGCCAGCGGCAGGTCAAGGCCAAGCGAAAAGGTTCCGAGTTGCGGCTGCACAAACAGATTACACCGGTGCAACGACTCTACTGCACGATTGACCTTGCCAAAAAAAACATAGGCAGAGGAGGTCTGGCGTAAATTTTTCAGCCGTTTCAAGTAAGCTGGCCGTAACACACCCTGTGGCAATAATTCTGGCAGCAGGGTTGGGTTGAGGCTTGCAACCACCTTGTTAGCAAGAATCTCTTCCCCGTTTGCCAGACAGACCCCGGCAACGGCTCCGGCTGCCGTTCGCAGGCCGACCACTTGAGCCTGACAGCGAACTTCGCCTCCGGCCTGGATTAACAGTTCCAGCAGGGCATTGACCAAAGCCCGCCCTCCACCACTTATCCCATGCGCCGAATGGTAATAAGAGCCGGCAACCTGTGCGTTGAGAGTCGTAGATGCATCTACTGGATCGATCCCATAAAGCAAAGAATGCATAGACAGCACCCCTTGCAATTCAGGGTAAGCTGAAAACTCTTGCAAGCGGCTAGTCAGAGATTCACCATGCACCGATTCAATGCTGAAATCAGCAATATCGACATCCAAATCAAGATAAGGAAAACGACACCATTTTTGCTCTATCTCATCGATGTAGCGACCAATCCCAGAGGCAGCTCCCGGAAATCGCTTTTTCAGTGCGGTCTTAAGGTTTTCAAAACCGACCGGTACAGCAAAGGTTTCGCCGGTCGTTGAAAACCGTAAACGATCAAACCCCTGCTCTGCAAAGGGGAACAGTTTCAATTTGCGGTCCAGCCCTAGATGGCGAAACAGGGGTTGAAAAGCGCCACCATCACCCAAACCACCGGCATAATGAAACCCGCTGTCGAAATAAATGCCACCACGGGAAAAGCCGCGCACCACCGGTGCCGGCTGAGCATGCTGTTCCAGCACCAGCACCCGCTGCCCGCTCCGCGCCAGCAACAGCGCGCAGGTCAGCCCGGAGAGG
>Ga0214472_10007090_pt1 | contig 11742 bp, 8 predicted proteins | sample RVTome_6_FD_207662 | JGI IMG/M metagenome (GOLD analysis project Ga0214472, IMG submission 207662) | Soil microbial communities from uranium-contaminated site in the Upper Colorado River Basin, Wyoming, United States - RVT140D175 | ecosystem: Environmental > Terrestrial > Soil > Contaminated >...
CGAGGAGATCTCCGCGTATATGCCCTGGCTCAGTAATTCCACCGCCGCCCGGCCCTCGGCCGGCCAGCAGTAACGCAGGACGCCCGTGTCACAGCTCGAAGCGACCTGGTGGCGCCCCCTTAACTACAAACAGCCGAGCGCCGCCGCCCCGGCCGTGGCGGCGACCTCCGGCAGCAGCGTCGCGTTCTGGGCGCTGGTCGCGTTCACCGCGATCCTGCTGCTGTCGCCGCAGGCGTGGCTGCCGGCGCTCAAGATCGTTCGAATTGCCTTCCTCGCAGCCGGGCTCGCCATGGCGGCGCATGTCGCCGACCGGACGATTCGCCGCGAGGCGATTACCCCGCTGTCTCCCGAAATCGGGATTGTCCTCACGCTCGTCTGCTGGTCGCTGCTGACGATTCCGCTGTCGTACTGGCCCGGCGGCAGCGTGCGCGTGCTCCTCGATCACTATCTGAAGGCCGTGGCCTTCTTCTGGCTGCTCGGAATCGTCATCACGAGCACCGATCGGCTGCGCATGATGGCGTGGACGCTCGTGCTCTGCTCGATCGTGCTGGCGGCAACCGGGGTCTACAACTACTTCTCCGGCGAGTTCCTGTCGACCGGCGTCCGCGGGTTCTACCGGATTGAAGGCTACGTCGGCACCGGCGGGTCGGGGCTGACGGGAAATCCGAATGACCTTGCGTTGATGCTCAACCTGATCATTCCGCTGGCGGCCGCGCTCGTGTTCATCACGCGCGGGCCGGCCCGCCTCGTCGCCGCCGGCGCGCTGATCCTGGCGATCGGCGCCGTGATCCTGACGTTCTCGCGGGCGGGCTTCCTCGGCCTGGCCGCAAGCGTCGTCATGTTCCTCGCGGTGCTGGTGCGGCGGAAGTCGGCGGGGGTGGCTGGAGCCCTGCTGGTGCTCACCCTCTGTGTGCTGCCGCTGCTGCCGGCCGGCTACGTCGATCGGCTCGGCACGATCACCAATATTCAGGAGGACGAAACCGGTTCGGCGCAGGGGCGGTGGCGCGATACCAAGGTCGCGATGGGAGTGGTCGCGATGAATCCGATCATCGGCGTCGGCATCGGGCAGGACGTGCTGGCCATGAACGACGCGCGCAACAGGTCCACCTGGCGGCGCGTCCACAACGTCTACCTGCAGTACGGCGTCGACCTCGGCATCCCGGGGCTGCTGCTCTTCGCGTGGCTGCATCTGCTGTGCTTCCGCACGGCCCGTGCGGTGGAAAAGCGCGCCTCGCTGCAGCCAGCCACGCGCGATCTGGCGCTGCTGGCGGCCGCGGTCCAGGTGTCCCTGGTGGCGTTCTTCGTCGAAGCGATGTTTCACCCGATCGCCTATCAGTTCTACTTCTTCACCATCGGCGGCTTGGCCGTGGCGTTGCGCAACATCTGGCGCGCCGAGGGACAAACAGCGTGACTCACGCGCGCATTCTGAAAGTCGTGCCGACCCTGATGTGCGGCGGTACGGAGAACCAGTTCATGACGCTCAGCCGCGGGCTGGATCCCGCGCGCTTCGACCTCGAGTTCGCGTGCCTGCGGCGCTGGGGCCCGTTCGTGCAGGAGCTGGCGGACCGCCGCATCCCGCTGTCGGAGTACAAGGTCACCACGTTCCGCAGCGTGCAGGCGCTCGCGCAGCAGGCGCGGCTCGTCCGGCACATCGCGCGGCGTGACATCAAGATCGTCCACGCCTACAACTTCTACGGCAACGTCTTCGCGGTGCCGCCGGCGCGGCTCGCGGCGCCAGTCGTCATCGCGTCGATCCGCGACTGCGCGCCCTACCTCACCACGATGCAGAAGCGTGTGCAGCGCTACGCCTGCCAGTTCGCCGACTGCGTGCTGGTGAACGCTACGGCCGTGAAGGACTGGCTGATTGGCGAAGGCTACGACGCCTCCAAGATCGTGGTCATCCGCAACGGCGTCGACCTGACGCGATTCACGGGTCCCGCCGACCCGAACCGGATCCGCCAGGAGCTCGGGCTCGCGCCCGGCACGCCGCTGGTGGCGGTCGTCTCGCGCCTGACCCGTCTGAAGGGGCTCGAGAACCTGCTCGAGGCCGCGGCCATGCTGAAGCCGCACTACCCCGACGTCCGCTTTCTCATCGTCGGCGAGACGAGCCCGACGGAAGTCCCCTATCTCGACGAGCTCAAGCAGCTCGCCGACCGGCATGGCGTCGGCGACCGTGTGATTTTCACCGGCCGCCGGTCGGACGTGCCCACGCTGCTCTCGGGCGTGGATGTGTCGGTGATGCCCTCGCTCAACGAAGCGCTGTCAAACGTCCTGCTCGAATCAATGGCGGCCGGCGCCCCCACGGTGGCGACGCGCGTGGGCGGCACGCCCGAGGCGCTCGTCCACGAACAGTCAGGGCTGCTGGTGGCGCCGGGCGACTCGCGGGCGCTGGCCACCGCCGTCGGGCGGCTGCTCGACGATCCACTGCTGGCGACGCAGCTTGGACGGGCGGCGCGCCAGTCAATCCAGGACCGCTTCTCGGTGGAGCGGATGGTTCAGTCCACCGAACAGCTCTACACCGAGCTTCTCGCGCGCAAGCTGCGCACCGCGCTCCCGAGCAGGGCGCTCCCGAGGTCCGCATGATGCCGGCCCCTGCAACCGTCCCCGCCGCGGACCGTGAAGGTCCCATCGCGGACCGTAACCAGCCTTCGCGCTCCGCGCTTCGGCGGTCCGCCGGGTCGGTCCGCGAATGCGGACCGACCAGCCAGCACTGCCTAGTCGGGTCGCACAGCGACCCGACCTCGGCGGAGGCGGAAGGTCCGATCGCGGACCGTGAAGGTCCGCGCCGCAACCGAATGGCGGCTCCGCCCCTTATGGAAACCCCGATCGCCATCGTCGATCGCGATCGATCCACTGTCGAGGTGCGGCGCGGACCTTCACGGTCCGCGGAAGTCGAGATCATCACCGACTTCAACGCGTTCCTGGCCCTCGAGGCGGAGTGGAACGACGCCGTCGAGCGCGCGCGCATTCCGCATCCGTTCCTCCGTCACGAGTGGGTGCGGACCTGGTGGGATGCGTTCAGCACGCCCGCCACCCGCCTGCACATCCAGATCGTGCGGGCCAACGGCCGCGTCACGGCGATCGCGCCCTTCATGCGGGATACGGCGGCGATGTACGGGATACGCGCGCGGCGCGTGCGGTTCATTCACAACGACCACACGCCGCGCACCGACATCATCGTGGCGGATGACGCGGACGCGTCGTATCGGGCGATCTGGCGGGCGCTGCGCGAGGACCGCGAGCGCTGGGACGTCCTGCAGCTCGGCCAGCTCGAGCGCGACTCGCGGACGCAGCGGGTGTTTCGCGAGTTCGCGGCTGCCGATCGCCTCGCCACAGGCACGTGGCGGAGCAGTGATTCACCGTATCTGCCGATCACCGGCACCTGGGATGGGTATCTCAACGGTCTGTCGGCGAAGTTCCGCTCGAACCTCCGCAACCGGCTCGCGCGTCTCACGAAGATCGGGAATCCCTCGCTCGAAGTCCTGACCGATCGGCGCGCGATTGAAGCGGCCTCGGAAGAGGCGTATCGGCTCGAAAGCTCCGGATGGAAGCGCGAGGCGGGTACCGCCATCGCCTCGGACCCGGCGGTGCACCGCTTCTACACGGCGCTGATCGAGCGCGGCGCGAGCGCCGGGTGGCTGCAGCTTCTCTTTCTCAAGGTTGGCGATCGCCGCATCGCCACCTCGTATGGTGCGTGCTTCGATCACCGGCTGTTTCTCTTCAAGACCGGCTACGACCCGGAGTTCGCCACCGGCGCGCCGTTCAAGATCCTCACGTCACTGGCGATCCAGGAGGCGTGCGCCCAGGGCCTCACCGAGGTCGACTTCCTCGGCGACGCCGAACCCTGGAAGCTCGAATGGACGTCGACGAGCCGCGGGCATGACTGGCTGTATGTCTTCGGCGACACGATGCGAGCCCGGCTTTTGCATTCCATCAAGTTCGAGTGGCTGCCGGAGTTGAAGAAATGGCAAACGTAATGGACGGTGCGGCGCGGACCTTCTCCGCCTCCGCTGAGGTCGGGTCGCGGAGCGACCCGACTAGCAGTGCTGGCCGGGCGAGCCGCTTCCGCGGATCGCCCCCGGCGAGACCTCGCCATAGCTCGCCGGAGGCGAGCGACGGCGGGACGGTCCGCGGAATGTTTGTGCCGACCTACCAGGGTCTGTCTGCGGTGGACTTGGTGCGGCCCGCGCCGGCGACCCGAGCGGCCTGCTTCCCGTTCGACGTCGCGCACCGGCTGCCGTTCTACCGCGCGCGCAACGCCATCTATCACCTGTTCACGGCGCTCGTCGAACAGAACCCGCGCCTCACCGTGCTCGCGCCCGACTACAACAGCGGGAACGAGATCCTGGCGATACGCACCGCCGGCGCGCAGATTCAGTACTGCCCTGTCGATCGCGGGATGCAGATGGATCCGGAGATGGTCGAGCGGCTCTGCGCGCTGCACAACCCGGATCTCCTCTACGTGATTCATTACGTCGGCTGGCCGCAGCCGATGCCGGCGCTTCGTGATATCTGCCGCCGCCGCGGCATGCTGCTGGTCGAGGATTGCGCGCTCTCGCTCCTCAGCGAGGCACGAGAAGGACCACTTGGTTCGTTCGGCGACTGGTCCGTGTTCTGTCTTTACAAGACGCTGCCGCTGCCCAACGGCGCGCTGCTGGTGCAGAACACCACGCGCCTCGAGGGGCTCGAGCGGATACCGCTGCGGCACGCGGGATCCGCCTCGGTGGCCGGCAGAACCGCCGAACTCCTGGTGCAGCGGATTCGAGGACGCGCGAACCGGGTTGGCGCCGCCCTCCAGGTCGTCAAACGGGGCATGGGACGGGTCGCCGGCGCCCTCGACGTGCGCCGCGCAAACGTCGGCGACATCGGCTTCAACCTGGGCGAGGTGGATCTGGCGATGTCACGCGTGTCGGCGCGCCTCCTCGATCGGCTCGACTTCGAAGACATCCGGCGCCGCCGCGTGCAGAACTACCGGCTCCTCGATGCGGAGCTGGACCTGACCGTTCCACGCGTATTCAGCGATCTGCCGGATGGTGTGTGCCCGCTCTTCTTCCCGATCATCGTCCGCGACAAAGCGGCCGCGGCGCGCACGCTGCAGCAGCGCGGCGTCGATGCCCTCGAGTTCTGGAACGAGAGCATGGAATCGGGGCGGGAGATGGGCCCTGATGCCCGCTTCCTGCGCGAGCACGTGCTCGAGCTCCCCATCCACCAGGACCTGACGCCGCGGCACATCGCTCACGTCGCCCGCGAAGCCTCGGCTTTGAAGGTAGGGCGGGTTCCGCGAAGCGGACCCGCCGTGGTTGCCTCATGACACAGGTCACCCAGGCCGTCCGCCCGGCGCATGCGACGGCTCACGCGGCCATCCGCGTCGAATGCATCGATACCGCCTGGGGATTGACGACGTTACGGCCGCAGTGGAACGGGTTGCTGCGCGCCAGCGCCGCCGACGGTCCGTTCCTCACATGGGAATGGCTGCACGCCTGGTGGACGCACCTGGCCGGCTCCGGCTCGCTGAAGATCGTCGCCGTCCGCGACGGCAGCGACCTGATTGCCGTTGCCCCGTTCAGGGTCACCCCGCACGCTGTGCCCTGGTTTTCCCGTCTCGAGTTTCTCGGCACCGGCCATGCCGGCTCCGACTATCTCGATCTCATCGTCCGCTCCGGCCGTGAAGCCGATGCGATTCGCGCGATCGCCCGCTTTCTCGAGGCGCAGAAGATGACGGTGCGGCTCGACCGGCTTCCCGAGGCCTCTCTCGGCGCGCAACTGGCCGATCGGTTGACGCCGGACGGATGGGTCGCGTCAACCGCGCCTGACGGTGTGTGTCCGCTCATCCCGCTGGCCGGGCATACCTGGGATTCGTATCTCGGCACGCTCGGTTCGGCGCACCGCGCCAACGTCCGGCGGCGCCTGCGCGCCATCGACCAGCAGTTCCGCACCCGGTTTGAACTGATCGCCACGGAGCCCGCCCGGAAGATCGCGCTCGACGCGCTGGCGGGTTTCCACGAGCGGCGCTTCCAGTCGAGGGGCGGGTCGACGGCGTTCATGACGCCGGCGGTGCGCGCCTTCCAGGACGACGCGACGCGGCGCGCGCTCGACCGCGGCTGGCTGCGGATGTACGTGCTGCGGCTGAACGAGGACGTCGCCGCCGTGATGTACGGCTTCTTCTACGATCGCCGGTTCTACTTCTATAACCACGGCTTCGACGACCGCTACTCGCGACACAGCATCGGTCTCGTGCTGATGGCGCTCACCATTCGCGCGGCGATCGACGAGGGCGCGCAGGCCTTCGACCTGCTCTGGGGCACCGAGGCGTACAAGTCGCTGTGGGCCCGCGAGGCCAGGATGCTGCGCCGGATTCACCTCTTTCCCCCGCACGCCGCCGGCCGGATCCACCGGCGCGCCGTCGAGGCGCGGCGCCGGCTCGGACGGCTGGCCCGCCGCGTGCTGACCCCTGGAGAACACCGTGCACCCCGGTCTTAGCGCGCGGTGGCGCTGGCACGTCAAGGCGGCCCTCGCCACCACGATCGCGCGCGCCCACGACTACGGCTTCGCGTCGGCGCTGGCGCGCGGACGCACGCGGCCGCTGGTCCTCGGCTATCACCGCGTCGTGGACGACTTCGCGTCCGTGGCGCGCACTGAGATGCCGAGCATGCTCACGAGCACGCGCATGTTCGAGCGCCATCTCGACTGCATCGGCCGGCATTTCCGGTTTGTCCCCCTCGACGAGATTGGCGCGCACATCCTGAGCGGCGAGCCGTTCGACGAGCCGGTGGCCGCCGTCACGTTCGACGACGGGTACCGGGACGTGTACGAGCATGCGTTTCCCGTGCTCGCGCGCAAGGGCATCCCCGCCGCCGTCTTCGTCGTGACCGACCTCGTCGGGCGTCCGTTCTGGCAGGTGCACGACAGGCTCTATCACCTCGTCGCGAAAGCCTTCGCGGCGTGGGACGACCCCCGCCGTGAACTCTCGGCCCTGATGCGGGCGCGTGGCCTGCCGGCGGTCCCGATCACCCGCGAGGCCACTCGCACCCCGCTGCTCACGGTGTCCGCGCTGCTGCCCGACCTGCCGATGACGGCGGTCCATAGCCTGATGAATGGCCTCGACGCCTGCGTCGGCAATGGGTTCTACGACATCCCGCGCACGCTCGATTGGCCGGACATCCAGGCCATGCGCCGCGGCGGCATGACGATCGGGTCTCACACGAAGACCCACGTGTCGCTGCCCGCCGAGACTCCCGAAGTCGTTGCCGACGAACTCGACGGATCGCGGCAGGCGCTCGAAGCGCACCTGGGCGAGCCGATCGCGCACTTCGCGTATCCGGGCGGCCAGTTCACGACGCCGGTCATCGACGCGGTCGCGCGCGCCGGGTACCAGTTCGCGTATACCGCCTGTCAGCACGGGGAGCCGCGGCACCGCGCCCTGACGATTGAGCGGCTGCTGCTGTGGGAAGGCTCCTCGGTGGACGGTGACGGCCAGTTCTCGCCGGCCATCCTCAACTGCCAGGCGCAGGACCTGTGGCCGCCGGCCCGGCGATGCTGTCGCGTGCATGACGTAGGTAGGCCGGGTTCCGCGGCTTGGCCCCCGAAGCCGTGGCGAAGGGGGAAGCGGACCCGGCAGGCCGAAGGGACCGCGGCGCATGGATAACTCCCCGCGCCCGGCGATGCTCCTCGTCATCGGCCGCAGCGTCGGCCTGGCGGCGTCGTTTGCCATCGGGATCGTGCTGGCGCGCCTGTTCGACCCCGCGGTGTTCGGCACCTACAAGCAGTTCTTCCTGATTTACGCCACGCTGTACGGCGTGCTGCAGCTCGGCATGGCCGAGAGCCTCTATTACTTCGTTCCGAGGCAGTCGGAGCACACCGGCCGATACGTGGCCAACGCGATGGCGATGCTGGCCGCCGCCGGCTTCCTGTGCACCGCGGCACTCTACCTCGGGCGCTCGGCGATTGGCGGATGGCTCACGCCGGAGCTCGCGGAATACGTCATTCCGCTCGGCCTGTTCCTGACGTTCACGCTGACGTCGACCGTGCTCGAGATCGTGCTGATCTCGCGCCGCAGGCACATGACGGCCGCCGTCACCTACGCGATTTCCGACGTCGTCCGCACGGCGCTGTTCATCATACCGGCGCTGACGTTCACCACGGTGCGGGCCGTCTTCATCGGCGCCACGCTGTTCGCCGGGGTGCGGCTGGCCGCCACGCTCATCGCCCTGTGGCGCGAGTTCGGACGGGACCTTCGAATCGACCTCTCTCTCTGGCGGCAACAGCTTGGTTACGCCCTCCCCTTCGCCCTGGCGGTGGGCATCGAGGTGATCCTCATCAACTACCACCAGTACGTCGTCGCCGGACGGTTCGATTCGGCCACGTTTGCGATGTATGCCGTCGGCTGCCTGCAGATCCCGCTGTTCGACCTGATCGTGACCTCGACGACAAACGTGTTGATGGTGCGGATGGCGGGCGCCGAGCGCGGCCGCGCCGCGCTGGCGCTCTGGCACGACACGGTCACCCGGCTGGCGTTCCTGCTCTTCCCGCTGGCCGTGTTCCTCGCCATCAGCGCCCGCTCGCTGATCGTCGGGCTGTTTACGGAGACCTACGCGGCCAGCGTCCCGATTTTCATGGTCTGGGTGCTGACGATGCTGCCGGCGGTGATGGCGGTGGACGCGGTGCTGCGCGTGTATGCGCAGACGCGGTTCCTGCTGGTGATGAACCTCGTGCGGTTCGTCTTCGTCGCAGGGCTGATTGGCTGGTTCCTGAACGTGTTCGGGCTGCTCGGCGCCGTGGGCGTCACGCTGCTGGCGATGGCCGTGACGAAGTCGCTGGGCGTCGTGCGCATCGCCCGGCTGATGCACGTCGGGCCGCGGGAGGCGCTGCCGTGGGCGCGCCTCGTGCAGATTGCGGCGCTCGCCGGCGTGTCAGCGTTGCCGGTCCTCTGGCTCCAGAGCCGAGTGGCGTGGCACCCGATGATCACCTTCCTCGCCGGCGGGTGCGTCTACGTGGGGAGCTATGCGCTGCTGTCGTACGCGCCGATGATTCGCGATCAGCTGTCGCGGGCCGTAAAGGTCCGCGCCGCGGCGCGGACCTTCACGGTCCGCCGTAGCGTCCGGCTTCAGCCGGACCAGGAATAGGAGACGTCTCGTGTGTGGCATTGCCGGGATCGTTCGCTGGGATCAACGCCCCGTTCTTGAACACGAGATCCGCGCCATGTGCGGCGCCATGGTGCACCGCGGGCCGGATGACGAAGGGATCTACCTGGGCGATGGCGTCGCGATCGGCATGCGCCGCCTCAGCATCATCGATCTGAGCAACGGCCACCAGCCGGTGTCGAACGAAGACGGATCCGTGTGGATTGTCTTCAACGGCGAGATCTATAACTACCAGGCCTTGCGGCGCGACCTGATCGCCCGCGGGCACGCCTTCCGCACCAACAGCGATACCGAGACGATCGTCCACCTGTACGAGGAATACGGCGCGGGGTGCGTGGAGCACCTGCGCGGCATGTTCGGGTTCGCCATCTGGGACACCCGCACGCGCGAGATGCTGCTGGCCCGCGACCGCCTGGGCATCAAGCCGCTCTACTACGCGGAACGGAGCGGCGAGCTGCTGTTCGCCTCGGAGCTCAAGCCGATTCTCCAGATCGAGGGGGTCGACCGTTCGCTGAACTGGCAGGCCGTCGGCCACCTGTTCACCTATCTCGCCACACCCGGCGACCAGAGCATTGTCGATGGCGTGAAGAAGCTGGAACCGGCGCGCGTGGCGGTCGCACGTCCCGGCCGTCCGCTGCACATTCAGCGGTACTGGGACGTCGCATTCGAGCCCAATGAGAAGGCCACCGAGGGCGAACTCGTCGAGCAGCTGCGCGCGATCCTGAACGAGTCGGTGGTCCTCCACCAGGTCAGCGACGTGCCTGTGGGCGCGTTCCTCAGCGGCGGCATCGACTCGAGCGCCATCGTCGCCATGATGGCCAGGCCGGCGGCGGGACGGCTCAAGACGTTTTCCATCGGCTTCGCGGAAGCGGACTTCGACGAGCTGCAGCATGCCCGGAACGTGGCGAAGCAGTTCGGGACCGATCACTACGACCTGGTGCTTCGTCCCGACGCCGTCCAGATCGTCGAGGATCTCACGTGGTATCTCGACGAGCCGTTCGGCGATACCTCCGCGATTCCGACCTACATGGTGTCGAAGCTCGCGGCCGAGCACGTGAAGGTCGTGCTGAGCGGCGACGGCGGCGACGAGCTTTTCGCTGGCTACGACAAGTACGTCGTCGAAGGCCGCGAGCGTGCGTACGACCGGCTGCCTGGAGCCGTCAAGAAGCTGGCGGGCGCCGTCGGCGGCCTGATGCCGCACGGCATGAAGGGCCGGCGGTTCCTGCGACACCTTGGACTCTCCGGCGCAGACCGGTACCTCGACGCGCAGTCTCTGTTCCACTCGGACGAGATGCCGAGCCTGTTCCAGCAAGGCGCCTTCGAACAGATCGGCGGGCCGAGCCAGCTCGGCCCCTACGAAACAGCGGTACCCGTGTACGAACCAGGCGTAGGGGCCGAGCTTGCTCGGCCCCGCGAGTGCGAAACGGGCGTAGGGGCCGAGCTTGCTCGGCCCGACTGGCTCTCGGCCATCCAGTATCGCGACCTCCATCACTATCTCCCGCTCGACATCCTCACCAAGGTCGATCGGATGACGATGGCACATTCGCTCGAGGCGCGGCCGCCGCTGCTCGACCACAAGCTGGTCGAATTCGCGGCCACGATTCCTGCGCGGTTCCGCCTGAACGGCGGCACCACGAAGTACCTCTTCAAGCAGGCGATGCGGGGCGTGCTGCCGGACGCCATCATCGACCGGCAGAAGCACGGCTTCGCCGTGCCCATCGCACGCTGGTTCCGCGGCGAGCTGGCCGGTTTCGCGCGCGACGTCCTGCTGTCGGATACCTGCCGCCAGCGCGGCATTCTCGACACGCGCTTCGTCGAGCGGCTCCTGACGCTCAACGCCCGGGGGCGCGACCTCGACCTGCAACTCTGGACGGCGCTCTCCTTCGAAATGTGGTGTCGCCGATTCCTGGATGGCACGCTCACAGCAGCCGCGGGGACCGGGAGAGTGAAAGAAGGCCCCGGTGTCTCGGGGCGGTCCGCAGTGGCGGACCGCCCGGCCAGCGCTGGCCGGTCGGGGCGCGCAGCGACCCGACGTCGGTGGCCCGTGGCGGTGAAAGGCGCGGCGACTTAAGTGAATAACGCCTCGCCGTTCCCGCTCGAACCGCCCCTGCAGCCGCTTGGCTCCCACGCCGAGCGCCGCGACCGCGGAGGGCTCCGCCGGATCCGCGACATGCGGTTCGCAGAGCTGGCGTACCGCGGGTGGCAGGAGGCCTCGAAGTGGCTCGAGCGGGTGGCGCCGATCGAGCTGCCGGAGCATCCGGAGGCGCTGCTGCGGAAGCACGCGCCGGAGCTCGCGGATCCGGACGAAGCGCTCAGGATCGTTCGCGAGATCGCGCCGCAGCGCTTCTTCGCCGGGGCGACGCATCCAGACATCCCGGCGCTCATGTCCTCGCGCTTCCCGGATCATCGCGCGGAGCTCCTCGCAGCCGCCGACTCGCTCGTAAAGCGCCACTTCGATCTCCTCGGGTATCGAACGCTGTGGTTCGGCGACCCGATCGACTGGCACCTCGATCCGGTGCGCGCCAGGCGCGCGCCGCTCGTCCCCTGGAGCGTGCTCGACACCGGCGATGAAGACGCCGACGGCGATACGCGTCTCGTCTGG
>Ga0214472_10007091_pt1 | contig 11742 bp, 8 predicted proteins | sample RVTome_6_FD_207662 | JGI IMG/M metagenome (GOLD analysis project Ga0214472, IMG submission 207662) | Soil microbial communities from uranium-contaminated site in the Upper Colorado River Basin, Wyoming, United States - RVT140D175 | ecosystem: Environmental > Terrestrial > Soil > Contaminated >...
CATGGACCATCTGGCCGGCAACTACCGCTACATCCTGGTGGACAACGAGGCCGGCATGGAACACCTGAGCCGCATGAATCTCCGGACCATCGACCATCTGCTGGTGGTCTCCGATCCCTCGGCCCGGGGCATCCTCACGGCCCGCCGCATCGCGGCCCTCACCGCCCCGCTGGCCATCGAGACCCGGCGGCAATGGCTGATCGTCAACCGGGCCCCCGAGCCGGCCCCGGCCGAACTGACCGAAAAAATCCGGGCCACGGTGGACGAGGCCGGGCTGCCCCTGGCCGGTATCCTGCCGGCCAGCGACGAACTGGTCCGGGCGGAACTGGCCGGCCGCTCCTTTTTGGAACTGGAAGCCGGCCTGCCGATCCTGGAGCGGGCCTACGCCGCCTTTGACACCATTTTCAGCCGGGAGGCGTAACGGTTATATAGTCAATATGAGGTTGATTTCGCGGTTTGACTTTTGTATGTATGGGGCGAGCACAGCCGTTTGACCCTTTTTCCATTTTCCTTCAACCCGGCAAGCCGAGAACATGGCGAAAAAAAGTTCGAAAGTATCGATGGTGGCCATGGCCAGGGTCTCCAAGGTGTACACCCCCAACATCCAGGCCTTGGACGAAGTCTCCCTGTCGGTGGAGCGCGGCGCCATGCTCTTTCTCACCGGCATGAGCGGCTCCGGCAAGACCACCCTGCTGAAGCTGATCTGCGGTATCGAGACGCCCACCAAGGGCATGATCGAGGTGGCGGGACGGGACCTCGGCCGCCTCAAGGCGAGCGAAATCCCGCTGCTGCGCCGGGAGATCGGCATGGCCTACCAGGATTTCAAACTGCTCCCCGACCGCACCGTGGCCCAGAACATCGGCATGGCCATGGAGGTGATCTACGCCGGTTCCGGGGTCATCCGCAAGCGGGTGGACGAACTGCTGGAACGGCTCAACCTGAGCCACAAGCGCGACATCCTGACCTCCAAACTCTCCAGGGGCGAACAACAGCGCGTCGCCATCGCCAGGGCGATGGCCAACCGGCCGCCCCTGGTCCTGGCCGACGAACCCACCGGCAACCTGGACGGCACCTCGACCGCCCAGGTGATGGAACTCTTCAGGGAGGCCAACCTGCGGGGGTCCACCGTCATCCTCGCCACCCACGACCAATCGATCTTCCAGCACGGCAGGGACCGGATACTGGAACTTTCCTTCGGCAAATTCACCACCACCTCGCCTGATCCTCAAACCGGACTTTAATGCCATGCGTTTTCTAAGCAAGACCTTCCGGCAAACGATTCGCAACCTCAAATCGACCTGGCCCTCCCAGTTCATGACCCTGCTGGCCGTGAGCCTGTCGGTCCTGATCTTTTCCTTCTTCTTCCTCATTTACACCAACATGGCCAAGGTCGGCGAACGGTTCGCCGAGGACCTGCGGCTGGTGGTCTACCTGGAGGAGGAGCCGGTGGCGGCCATGCAGGAGCAGATGCGGGACAAGATCGCCCAGTTCGCGCCGGTGGAGGATATCCGCTTCGTCAGCCGCCGGGAGGCCTTCGACCGCTTCTCCCGGCAACTCGGCGAGGAACGGGATGTGCTGACCGAACTCGATCCCGGCTTCCTGCCGCCTTCCGTCGAGGTCTATCCCAAGAAGGACCTGCGGACCCTGGCCCTGGTCAAACGTTTTTCCGACTACCTCATCACCCTGCCCGGCGCGGTCAAGGTGCAGTACGGCCAGGGATGGATCGAACGCTTTCAGTATTTCACCACCCTGCTCCGGCTCATCGTCATCCTGAGCGGCGCCCTGCTCATCCTCACCGCCACCTTCATGGTGGCCTACACCATCCGGCTGGCGGTGATGGCGCGGCAGGCGGAACTGAAGATCCTGCGGCTCCTGGGCGCCACCAACGGTTACATAAGCGCGCCGTTTCTCATCGAGGGGCTGGTCCAGGGGCTGCTGGGCTCGACCACCGGGCTGCTGCTGCTCCATCTCCTCTTCCAGTGGATCAAGTGGCGCTTCAGCGGCCCCGGTTTTCTGGATTTCTTCCAGTTCACCTTTTTCACCCCCGTCACCATGGGGGTGATCGTGACGACGAGCATCATGCTCTGCACCATGGGCAGCTTCTCCTCCATCCGCAAGTTTCTGCGCATATGAAAGTGCTCGCCATCATGCTTCTCGCCCTGGTTGCCTGCACCGGCGCGATGGCGCTGCCGGCCGCCTCGACCCCGGCGGCCGCGGCGGCCGCGGCGGCCGCGGCGGTGAAGACGGTAAAGGCGCAGACACCGGTGCTCCGGCTGGAAAACCGCCGGCCACTCAAGAGAAAACCCCAAGCAGCGCCCCGAAAAGCACCCCGGATAACCGAACAGGCCATCGCCGAGCAGAAACGACGGATCGAACGGCTGCAAGAGGGTATCCTGGAGCACAAGACCAAGGTCGTCAACTCCCGGGGAAAGGAAGAGGCCCTGCGGCGGGAACTGGCGGAGATCGAAGGCCGGCTGCTGGAGCAGCGCGGCAAACTGGCCGAACTCCACCAGCGCCGGGAACGAACCAAGGAACAGTACGACGACAAGCAGGTGCAAATGCACCGCGCCACGGAGGAACGCGACGCCTACCGCCGCCACGTGCAGGAGCGGCTGGCCGCCTTTTACCGCATGGGTTCCATCGGCCTCATCAACGTCGCCTTTTCCGCCGAACGGCTGCCGGATCTGCTCACCTTTCAGGAGTATTTTCAACATCTGGTGGAGCTCGACCGTTCCGCCATCCGGGCCTTTCAGGAAACCATCACCCGGCTGGCCGCGGCCCGGGAGGAACTGGACCGGGAACAGCTTGACCTCGCCGCGGTGATCGAAGAGGTCGAGGTGGAGGAAGAACGCCTCGCCTCCACCTTGAAGGCCAGGGAGGAACTCCTGGAGCAGGTCAACACCGAGCACGACCTCTACCTCCAGGCCATCTCCCAGATCGAAAAGGGCGCCGCCGACCTGGCCGCCTCCCTGCTGGAATTGCAGAAAGAGGCCAGGCGACGGCCAACCGTCGCGGCCCCGGCCTCTCCCGGGAAGACGGCTGAGGCCAAGCCCGCGGTACCGGCCAAAAAGCAAGAAGGTTTCCTGGCCCGGCGGGGTCACCTGGCGCCGCCGGTGGCCGGTATCCTGGTCTCCTCCTACAACGGCGACGAGGCCAAGGAGATCGGCGGCATCGACATCAAGGCCGAGGCGGGCGCCGCGGTGCGGGCCGTGGCCGACGGTACCGTGGTTCTGGCCGCCTTTCTGGGGGAACACGGCAACATGCTCATCCTGGACCACGGCGACCAGTATTACACCATTCTCTCCCGGTTGGGCGAGTTGCAGGCGAGCGAGGGCACCCGGGTGGCGGCGGGTCAGGAGATCGCCGTCATGGCCGCGGCCGGGGACCACGGCGACTCGCTCCTCCATTTCGAAGTCCGCCACGGCGCCACTTCGGAAGATCCCCTGCAATGGCTCGCCCCTACCCCCCTCGCATCGCCCACCCCGGCCGCGGACGCCAAGTCCGAATAGCGGACGGGGCAATCGGTATTTTCCACTTCCCGGGACCTCGACCTTGTCCGATTGCCGCTTCCGTGCTACATTGACGCGGATAGCCTGAAGCTGAAGCCCGCGCCACTCGTTGTCTTTTTCCTGCTGCCCAATATTAAAAATCCTGCCACGGAATCCATAATGACCAGAACGACACCAGGCCGTATCAAACCTCTCCGGGCCGCGGTCCCGGTCCTCCTGCTCTGGACGGCCCTGACCGGCGCCGGCCTGTTCGGCGCGGCCCGGCCCGCCTCGGCCCAGACCGAGGAGACCTATCCGAACCTGGAAATCTTCGCCAACATTCTCAGCCTGCTCCAGCAGAACTACGTGGAGGAGGTCGATACCCGGCAGGTCGTCGAGGGGGCCATCAAGGGGATGCTGGCCACCCTGGACCCCCATTCCTCCTATCTGAAACCGGACCATTTCAAGGACCTGCAGGTGGAAACCACCGGCCGCTTCAGCGGCATCGGCATCGAGATCACCCAGCGCGACAACGTCCTCACCGTGGTCTCGCCCATCGAGGGCACGCCGGCTTATAAGAAAGGGTTGGAGGCCGGCGACATGATCCTCAAGATCGACGGCGAGTCCACCCAGGACATGTCCCTGACCGAGGCGGTCAACAAATTGCGGGGTCCCAAGGGGTCCGAGGTGGTTATTTCCATCCTGCGTCAAGGGTGGACCGCCCTGAAGGACGTCGCCATCGTCCGTGACGTCATTCCCCTGCTCAGTATCCGCGCCAAACTTCTGGAACCCGACTACGGCTATGTCAGGATCACCAATTTCCAGGCCAAGACCACCGCGGACCTCAAGAAGGCCCTGGCCGACCTCACCGCGGACCGGGACCTCCAGGGGCTGGTCCTCGACCTGCGCAACAACCCCGGCGGTCTGCTCGATCAATCCTTCCAGGTGGCCGATCTCTTCATCGACGACGGCGTCATCGTCTCCACCCGGGGCCGGATGGCGGACCAGAACGTGGAATACCAGGCCCACCCCGGCGGACCGGATTACTCCTTTCCCATGGTCGTCCTGGTAAACGAAGGGACGGCCAGCGCCTCGGAAATCGTGGCCGGGGCCCTGCAGGACCACAAACGGGCCCTGATCCTCGGCACCCGGACATTCGGCAAGGGTTCGGTGCAGACCATCATTCCCCTGCCGGACGGCGCCGGCCTGCGGATGACCACGGCCCGTTATTACACCCCGAACGGCACCTCCATCCAGGCCAAGGGCATCACCCCGGACGTGACGGTGGCCTCGCGGCCCGCGGAGCCGGCCGGCGAGACGAAACAGCAGACCAAGCCGCATTTTCTGCGGGAAAAGGATCTCCTCCGGCACTTTGAAAACGAAGAGGAGGTCGAAAACGGCCTGCAAGAGAAAAACGGCGCGCCCGAGGAGAACGTACCGGAGGAGAACATGCCCGAGGACAACGTACCGGAAGGGAACGTACCGGGGGAAAACGGGGCCGGGGAAACGTCGCCAACGGAAGGGGGCGAAGTCATGGAGGAGCGCAACGGCGAGGAAGCGTCCGGCCTCGAAACGGTGACCGAGGAGCACCTGGAAGCGGACCGGCAGTTGCACACCGCCCTGATCGTTCTCAAGAGCCTGAACATCCTGACCGGCAACGCGGACTAAGCCAAGGTCTAAACTCCCAGTTCCTTGATGAAGTTCAGATCCCTGGTCCAGTGATGCTGAACCTTGACCCAGAGCTTCAGGAAGACCCGCTGGCCCAGCAGGAGTTCGATGTCCTGGCGGGCGCGCCGGCCGATCTTTTTGAGGAGGGTGCCGCCCTTGCCGATGACGATGGCCTTCTGCGAGTCTCGCTCCACGACGATGGTGGCGTTGATGGTCACCAGCCCCCGCTCCGGTTCCTCCTTGAAATCCTCGATGACCACCGCGGCGGAATAGGGCACCTCCTGGCCGGTAAAAAGGAAGATCTTTTCCCGGATGATCTCCCCCACGATGAACCGCTCGGTGGCGTCGGTGGGAATGTCCTCGGGATAGAGACGGGGGCCGAAGGGCAGTACGGCCACCAGTTCCCGCAGCAGCAGATCGAGCCCGTCGCCCTGCAGGGCCGAGACCGGGACGATGGAGGTGAAGGGATGGATCTGCCGGTAGACCTCGATGAGCGGCAGGAGCGCCTCCTTGGCGACCGCGTCCACCTTGTTCACCGCCAGGATGGCCGGCTGCCGGGTCCCCCGCAGATAGCCGGCCAGGATTTCCCGCCGGGCGGGCAGCGGCAGGTGGGGATCAACCATGAACAGAATGGCGTCCACCTCGCCGAGACTGGCCAGGGCGACCTTGACCATCTCCCGGTTGAGGGGCTGACGGCCCTCGTGCAGCCCCGGCGTGTCCAGCAGCACGATCTGGAAATCCGGCCGGTTGACGATGCCGAGAATGCGGTTCCGGGTGGTCTGGGGCTTGGCGGTGACAATGGAGATCTTCTGCCCCAGCAGGCGATTCATCAAGGTCGATTTGCCGACGTTGGGCGGACCGACGATGGCCACCATGCCGCACTTGATCCGTTCCTCGTTCTCCATGGTGTCGATTCCCCTGTCGTGGTCTTCTGAAGATGATTTTCTTGCGCCGGCCGGCATCATACCGTATTGTAGCCTCTTCCCGGCGAACCGGCACCGGGAAATATCGAGCCGCCGGGTACGACGAAGGCAGGCCCGTCCGCCTTCGCCCCGGCCCCGCACTTCATTTCGCCCATCCGGCCGCCCCCGACCTCGACGGGCGGCCCTCCACCAACCAGGGCTCCCGGGCCATGGTTCTCGGATGGATCATGACCTGGCAGGGAAAAATAATAGAATACATCGAGAACGGCAAGTTCATCTGCGCCTGGGTCCTGGAAGAGAGCGGCAATCGTCTGCGGCTGCTCAACCAGAACGGTCGCGAGGTCAGCCTGCCGGCGGCCCGTCTCCTGCACCACTCCAGCGTCGCCTATCCGCCGAACCGTTCCAGGGAAGAAATCCTCGGGCAACTACGGGAGGTGGCCGAACGGCGGCACGAGCTGATGCAGGGGATCGACCTCCAACAGATCTGGGAATTGGCCAGCGAGGAGCAGGACTCGGTATTCGAGCCCCGTTTTCTGGCGGAACTGGGTTTCGGGGCCGCGGCGGACGACGATAGCGTGGCCGCCTTTCTGCGCGCCATCTTCGGGGACCGGTTGCTCTTCAAATACAAAAACGGCGGCATCGTGGCCCACTCGCCCGAGGTGGTGGAGCAGTTGCGGCTGAAGCAGGAGCAGGAAAAGCAGCGCCACGAATTCCTCGACCGCGGCGCCGTCGGGCTGCTGCGGATCATCCAGGGCGAACCGGCGGGTGACTGGCCGGAGCGGGAAATCTGCCTGGCGATGGTGCGCGATTACTACCTCTTCGGCAGCGAGGCCAGGGAGAACGAAACCGCCCGGGCCCTGCTCGGCAAGGTGCATCTGACCTCCCCGCACGACCCCTTTCACCTGCTGGTGAAGGCCGGGGTCTGGGATCGGGATGAAAACATCCCCCTGCTCCGGCAGAACCTGAACACCACTTTTACGGAAGAGGCCCGGCACCAGGCAAGTTCCCTGCGCCAGCCGGAGCCGGCAGAACTCCTGGCCGGTGGACGCCGGGATCTGCGCCGCCTGCCCCTCTTCACCATCGACAGCGAAGCGACCCGCGACCTGGACGACGCCCTGCACCTGGAAAGGCAAGGGGAAAATTACCTGGTCGGGGTCCATATCGCGGACGTGGCCCATTACATCAAACCCGGCAGCCCCCTCTTCGCCGAGGCCCGCGAACGGATCACCTCCCTCTATCTGCCGGATCGCACCCTGCCCATGCTGCCGCCGGCGGTTTCCGAGGAGATCTGCAGCCTGAAGGAAGGCGAGCCCCGCCCGGCCATGAGTTTCCTGGTCCTGCTGTCGCCCGAGGCCGAGATCCTGGAATTCGAACTGCGCTCCACCCTGGTGACCGTGGCCCGGCGCCTCTCCTATCATGATGCCGACCGGATGGCCGCGGAGGAAGGCGACATCGCCGACCTTTTCCGTCTCGCCACCCGGTTGCGCCGGCGGCGCCTGGAGGCCGGAGCCGTGCTGATGCCCTTTCCGGATGTCAACATCCGCATCGACGGGGAGGGCAACGTCTCGATCGCCCTGGCCGAGGTCGATACCCCCGGCCGCCTGCTGGTGGCGGAATTGATGATCCTGGCCAACACCCTGGGGGCCCGCTACCTCATCGAACACGAGACCCCGGGTCTGTTCCGCTCCCAGCCGCCCCCCCACCGGCGGTTGGTCACGGGCGGGGAAAAGGATCTCTTTCTCAACTCCCGGCAGCGCAAACAGCTCTCGCCCATGGCCCTGACCACCAGACCCAAACCGCACAGCGGCATCGGGGCCCAGCACTACACCACCGTGACCTCGCCGATTCGCCGCTTCCTCGATCTGCTCATGCAGCAGCAGCTCTCCGGCCTGCTCCAGGGCCGCGGCGCCTCTTTTCAGGCCCGGGAACTGCGGGAACTGGCCGGGACCATCACCACCACCCAGGGGAGGGTCAACCAGGTCCGTTTTCTCCGCCACCGCTACTGGCTGCTGAAACACCTCGAACAGCGGCTGGGCGAACAATTCGACGCCCTCATCCTCGAAAAGACCCCTCGCCGCGTCAACCTGCTGCTCCCCGACTTTCTCCTGGAGACGGAGATCCCCCCCAACCGGGCGATCCGGGCCGAACCGGGCGAGACCATCCACGTCACCCTGATCAAGGCGGACCGGCTGGACAACGTAATCCGGGTCGAATTAGCCGCCGACAAATCCCGCTTCTGACAAAACTCGCGCAGCGGAGGCGCTACCACTCTGCCTCGCCCGGCGTGGCGGACGTTCGTCGTCCCCCGTCGTTTCAGATGCCGGCGGTCCATTCTCCCTGCCACAAAGATGCGGTGAACTCCCGGTGCGGCACGATGAGAATTTCGACTGCCTCGCATCTCGCCGGACTTGTCCGGCACCCGCATTTCGGGTTGCAATTTTCACCTCCTTGCGTAAAATATCCCAATCGACATTAAACCCAAGAGGGATATTCCATGCTTGAGTACTTCTATCGTATCGACGATCAAGAACTTTTTTGCGGCCGGGAGCCGGAATTGAACCGCCTCGCCAACGGTCTGCTTGCGCCCCACCCCGTGGATATGCATCTTTCCGGATTAAGGCGGATCGGCAAGACCATGCTGATCAAGGAATTTATCAAGCGGCAACTCGGCAATACCACGATATTGCCGGTTTATGTCAATCTCGAGGAAATAGCCGAAACCCCCGAAGACTTCGCGCTGAAATTCATCGGCTGGCATATCTATTGGCTGCAGACCAAAGGCGAGATCCTGCCGTTGCCGTTTCTCCATCTGCCATCCCTGCTCTGGGAGATCGACAATCGGGAGGTCCGGGAGGCGGTGCAGCCGGTGGCTCGGGAGCTGGAGAAGGCCCGACCCGACCGGCAGTCGCTCCTGCATGCCTGTTTTGCCTTTCCCTCCGAACTGGCGCGACTCACCGGACGACGGGTGATATTATTTCTCGACGAATTCCAGGAGATCGCCCATCTCACCAATTTCGAACAGGCCAAAAACGTCCTCAAACTGCTGCGCGCGGCCAAGGATCGTTCCCATGGAGTAGCCTGGTGTATCTGCGGTTCCATCATTTCCGAAATGGACGCCATTGCCCGTACGCCCGAGGCACCGCTTTTCAACCAGTTTTCCCACCTGCCGATCCCGCCCTATGTCCGGGACGAATCGGAAGCGCTGATTCGCAAATACCTGGAGGAGTGCGATCCCCGCATAGCCGGTCTGCTCCACCATTACAGCGCCGGTTCGCCTTTCTACCTCTCGCACCTTCTGCGCCGTCTCATCCTGCTGGGGGCAAAAAACGAACTTTCCAGCGGCCTGGTCAAGCGGGCCTTCATCGCCGAGACCCTTTCTCCTGGCGGCATGATCTATTCCTACTGCACTTATCTCTACAATATCTCCATCCAGCGGGCCAAAGGATACGGCGTGCTCCGTTCTCTTCTGGATCATATCGCCGTTTCCGACGAGGCCATGAACCAATCGGAACTGGCCAGGAAATTGAAGATGACCCAGGGAGCGATAAGGAGCAACCTGCACGGGTTGGTGGCGGTCGGAGTGCTCGTGGAACGGCAGAGACGATATTATTTCACCGATCCGGTACTGCGCTACTGGGTAGCCTATGTGCAACATGGCATCGAGGTCTCCGAGTTACCCCGCGAGCAGGACCTGCATCTTCTGGTCGAGGAATTGGACCGGAAATATCAGTTCGCCGCCTCGGAACTGGGGCGGAGCCGGGAAGAAACCTTGCGGGCCTTGATGCGGGGTTTCCACGGCCAGGTGGTGTCCGGCAGCCTTTTCGGCATGACCGGCGTGGTCACCCTGCCAAGCTTTACCGGCGTGGAGAACTTCCGCTCCCCGGACGGCAGGCTGGAGATCGACGTTCTGGGGAGCGGCCCGGAATCGTGGGCCGTGGAAATGAAATGGAAAAGTAAAGCGGTGGGTCTCAAAGAATTGACGGCGTTTTCCGAAAGAGCCGGCGACCTTGCCGATCGCTTGTGGTGTATATCGCGAACCGGTTTCACATCCGAGGCAAGGACCTTCGCCACCGAACGGGGCATATTGCTTTCGGATCGACAGCAGCTTGAACGATTGACCAAAGAAGTCGGCTGATCGACAATCCGGGGCCCCGAGGGCATCGCTGTCAGCCTAAGGGCCTAACGGCTATGATATAAAGAGCCCAAAGGGGACAGGCAAATTATGCATCCATGGATGTTTACTCAGCTTGACGAAATAGTAAGCCGGACCACGGTGATAAAAATTGCGAAATCTCCAAACTTCAGTTAAGCCAAGCATCATGTTTTTTTGCATTTGCCATCCGACCTCATAATAACTAAAAAGAAGGGCAAGTGAGTATGTTAACGGGGAATACATGGGGGCTACTTGGTCCTGAAATACTGCCGAGTTCGCGCCGCACCCGAACCCTTGGCTTGGCAGCCTCGGTACGCCTGTTCAATGATCGTGCTGTGCCAGGGCTGGGCGGCGTCTGGTATGGCAAACAACTGCTGCTGGCCTCGCTTGGTGTGGCTGTCGCAGAGCAGGCTCGCAACAAGGGGGCGAAAGTTCAGAACATTGAAGTGGCGAACGCCATCGAAGCACTGGGGTGTTGGCTAGCCTTCGAAAGCAATGGCTGGAGCCGCGATGCTCGCCTCCGCGGGAATACCAAGCTACAGAGCAAAAAAGGTGATGATTTTAGATTTGCGCGTGCCAGACAGCGCAGCTTCTACGTAACGCAACCCATGAGGATGGCGACAGTTCAGGCACTACCCGCGCTTGGATTTGTGGAGGCGGACAGCGCACGTTTCAACGCCTTCCGATGTTCGAAAGCTGGAATGGACTTTGTCAAGGAGGTCTGTAAGGATTACCGGCCATATAACCGATCCGTTACAAAACACCTATCGTTATGGGCGCGCACTCAGGATGACCGGGTCGAGACGGAAGCACTTCGTAATGCCCTGTCTCCGCTCGTCCCCCTCTCAGATGACACACTCCCCTTGCTTCACGAGAGGTTGCTTCAGGGGGGGAATGAGGGCGTAGAAGACAAACATCGACGGAGCAATGCATTGGCGTGGGTTGACGAAATTCGGAGCACCAAGTCATCCAAGCTGACGTGGAACACACGACCGACGGTTATAACTGGCGGCCATTGGCACGACCTCGTGGCCGGCGCAAGGTTTTTCAGAGCACGTGAAGCGGCAATTGCGGTTCTCGATGCACTGGAAGCACACATCGGCAACCAGACAAATGGGCAGTCGTATTCCTTGCGGTCAACGGCTCCGGAATGTCTATCGCCCCTGCTCAATTCTCTAAGAACAGCGGCAATGGCATTTTTGGATACCGAGCACATGACTTTTGAGGCCAATTCATTTTGCCGCGAGTGTACGAGCGATGCGTCACAAGTCCTGCGATCATTGGTAGCACGCGACGGTCATGTCCTGCGGCTAGTCGGTGAAACAGTGAAGCCGGGGCCGGCCTTTCGGGGTATGGCAATAGAGGAAGGTGAAGAAGAGGACGAGTCTGCCGACTGTTGATTCCCAATTAATAAGGACAGGGATTTTCTAATTATTTGATACATTTGGGAAGATTTTCACTTTGGTTGAACGGCCAGACGCTGGGGGCGACCCATGTCGCCCCCAGCTAT
>Ga0214472_10007092_pt1 | contig 11741 bp, 17 predicted proteins | sample RVTome_6_FD_207662 | JGI IMG/M metagenome (GOLD analysis project Ga0214472, IMG submission 207662) | Soil microbial communities from uranium-contaminated site in the Upper Colorado River Basin, Wyoming, United States - RVT140D175 | ecosystem: Environmental > Terrestrial > Soil > Contaminated >...
GATTAATCATATTTTATATATTTAAAACGCGGGTCGTCCGGCGTACCATCCAATGCACTTCCTTCTTCTAATGCGGGTTGCCATTGAATGACTTCTTCTATTTTTTTCGCTAATTCAAAATCCTTATCAGTTACACCTTTAGCGGCATGATTTGTTAATTTAACAATAACAAACGCGTATGAGACACTGAGATCAGGATGATGCCAGGCAGCTTCAGCAAGGTGTCCTACTGTGTTTACTACCATTAAGGTTGATTTCCAACTACTGGTTTTATATTTACGTCTGATCCAACCCGCTTCGTAATACCAGTTTGGCAGTTCGTCTTTCAAACGCGCTTCAATTTCTTCTTCAGTATACGTTTCGTCTTTACCTTCTTTTCGCCATTGAGCCATGATAGTCACCCTAAATGATTGCTTCTTCGTACTCTGTATTTTGAAAATATTTAAATTCTGAAAATGGAATTGCCGATCTTATTCTTTTTACCTGTTTCTGGTTAATTGATTTCACCCTGTCACGGTCAGAACATAATGCACCACGAAAACCAAGATAATCCGAATTTAATTCAAGAAGCGGTTCTATATCTTCAAACTTCAAAGAGCCAGCTAGTCCCGTTACTAAATTAAATTCTTTTGCTGTTTCTAAAAACTCCTGTAATTCATTTTCACTTAGAACCTGACAAAGGTTTTTACTTTTTTTATCTTTCGTATCCAGCATTATTCCTGTTATGCCGCTTTGCAAAAGAGCAGTAATCGAGTCTATTCCTTGATAATTCTCGGCAAATAAAACTATTACTAACTTAATTCCTTTATTTGTTGCTTTACGAATAGTTTCAATAAAATAGTATGAAGGTTTGATATCAAACAAACCTACTTTCACATAGTCGACACCTGTTTCAGCCATACTTAAAATATAGTTTAAAAGCTCAGGATCATCAGATTTAATATCACCGATGGTGGCACTGGTGAGTATTTTTCCATTAACCAACTGCACAATGTCTTTAACTGTATTTATTTCAAGCGCGCCTAAAGCACCTTCATGCGGGTTTTTTATATCAATAATATCAGCGCCGACATCAAGTACGATTAAGGCTTCAGCAACTGAATTAACACTAGCTAACATTCCCGTCATACTGTTTCACTCTCTTTTGTTTCTTGACGGAAATTTTCAATTTTATCCATTAACCATTGCCACGCGATCTTTTCATTTTCACCAGCAGTTTTATCAATGGCTATTGTTAAATACTCTAACTCTTGTTTAATTTTTTCTTCTGGCAACATATGCAAACGACTAACGAGAATGGCCGCTTCTAACACCGCCGATTGTGCACGGTTAAAACCTTTGAAAGCTGAATGCGTTATTTCTATAACTGGTTTTAAATAAAATCGAGGGCGAAGCTCATCATCTTCAAAAGATTCCATTTCAAGTTCCACATGGCTTAATGCCGCTTCTAAACGTTGTCCTGTTATTTTTTCTGTTGCTACTAATGGCCAATCTTTACGTCCCGTTAAACAACCGGCAAAAATGCGTACATCGTCTATGCGATTCACCACGGCTGATTTATTTCTCTGGATATTTTCCAGCGTCGCCGAAGGTTTAAATGGCGCGATAACAATCAAGCCATTTTCTTCACGAATGCCCATCGGCGCGATATGCGTCGTGCCATCTTCGTTTTGTGTAGTAACTATAATTTCCTGAATCATTTTTTCTTCTTTTTTCGTTCTCGACTTGCTTTAAGTGTACTACCTTCTGTTTTATATTCGGTTTTATTTTCTGCCGACGACTCTTTTCGTAATTCTTTCATCGCATGCGCTGCGCGTGAATCCTGTTCTTTTGCTTTTTCCGATTTAGTATTAACACAAACACCCCAGTCTAATTCTTCATCCTGCATATAAGGTTTGCCTAATTGCCAGGCAATTTGTGCTTTGGCTAATTCAACGCCCATATAAAATGCATGCGGCGCATCCTCTTGCAAGGGTTCCAGTTTTGGAAACAATTCAAATGGATTAGAACTTAAATTAATTCCATCACGATTATAAACATGAATGCCCTCTTCGCTAACCTGCACACGATAACTCGGATCTTTCACTTCCTGATAAAACTCGTTAATTTCTTCTGCATTATAAGGAAAAGGTTTACGCGCATGCATTCCAAGCAAAGAATTATCCAGACCTTTTGGCAAGCTACTGTCTCTCTTCGCGGCAAACATAATGCGACGCGCCATATCCGCTTCACGTACAGCAGTTCGGCAATGTGGGCTGACTTCCGTTGCTAATACAGCATTAATATCCATTTCCGAGATCATGCCAAATAACATGGCATTAATGCCGGTCGTATCTGCTTCAGTTAATTCAGTTAAATTACCTATGCCCATCATTATTTTAATATCAGGACAATTTTGGCGTAATTCATGATAACGGATCACTGACTCAGTAAACCCGAAATGAATCGGATCGAGAATCGCATCGGCATAAAAAGGACGATTTTTTTCAGCAAACTTTTCAATAACCCTATATAAAGAATCCATATCGCCATGGTTTTCCGGAATTAATATCGGAATGGAATCAACTTCGTCTGCAATCCATAAGGTACTTTCTTTTAAACTCAATAAATAATCTGCTCCGGCTTTGCCACCACGAAGTAAATCATCTTCCTCCAGAGAGTCCACACTGACTTTAAAACCCGCTTCACGTAAAACTTTTACTGTCGCTTCTAAATGTGGGAATGGTGTATCCGGCAAACAACCGACATCAATCACATCCGCTCCATCGCGTCGATACTTCTCTGCTCGCTGCAAAATATTATCGATAGTCACCATTGGTGCATCGACAATTTCGGCAAATATTTCGACATTCTGCTGAGTTAAATCGACTGGCTTACAATCACGGCCGAAAAATGCGGGTAAATCTTTTAAATCAATTGTTCCTCTAACACATTCGACACCAAGCGTTTCGGAAGCTAATGATAAATCGCCACGACAAAGTCCAGGAACTATAACTCTGTCGACACCGTTTAAATCGCTTAGTCGCCGTGTGATCATTTGAGCAGTCATTAAAGCAGCAACGCTGACACCAATATTTCGAATTTCATAAGTAAATTCTGTCGGCGCCATTTCTTGTAAAATATTTTGCAAACGCTTTTGTGCAAGTTTTCCGGTGAGAAAAAGCAGGTGTTCGAGAGTTTGTTCTTTATCTTGCATAGCCGCAGCATTATAAGCAGGCAGCTCAATATTTAAGAGGTTTATTTTTATTTAAAAACTGGTTCATATAAACCAATCCAAACGAATTATTTCATCCATTTCATCATAAAATGAACCAGAATAATTTCTATTATTTACTTTAAATATAATAGATAACTTATTGATATTTATAATTTTTTAAATGCTATTAAATTATAAATTTTAGCTGGCATGATTATCGCTCTATCAGAAATAGATAACTACTAAATATTAGGAGAAATATTATGAAATGGTCTACCCCTGAATACAGCGATATCCGTTACGGCTTTGAAGTCACAATGTATATCAACAACAAATAAGCATAGTCAAACGAGAAAAACTGGAATTTATGAATTGAGTTTCGATAGCAATTGATACTCAGTTCAAACTTGATACAGAGCGAAGTCAAAGTTCGCTCTTGAAAGCTATCTCACTTATGATTCCATTCTAACAATAACGAAACTATATAAATCACTATGCATATACATCTTTTAGGCACAGGCGCGGGCGGTGGCTTTCCTCAATGGAACTGCAACTGCGATAACTGTAGCAGATTACGAAAAGGCACTATAAAAAGCTCATCCAGAACACAATCATCTATAACAGTTAGTGGCAATGGAGTTGATTGGGTTTTATTTAATGCTTCACCTGATATTCGGGCTCAAATTGAATCTTTTCCACCATTACAACCTGCTCGTAAAGTTCGCGATACGGGAATTTGCTCTATCATTTTATGTGATGGCCAAATTGATCATACAACAGGAATGATTATCCTGCGTGAACACGATAAGCCCTGGGATGTTTATTGTACGGAAAGCGTTTATGAAGATATGACTACGGGTTATCCTATTTTTAATATATTAGGACATTTCCGTGGCGTTAACTGGCATGAAGTCAGTACAGAACAGACACCTTTTACGATTCCTAAAGCGGATAATTTAATTTTTACAGCGGTGCCATTAAAGAGTGAAGCGCCACCCTATTCACCGCACAGACACAATACGGTTCCCGGTGATAATGTCGGTTATAAAGTTGAAGACACTTCTACTGGTAAAAATTTATTTTATGCACCGGGTTTGGGTTTGATTGAAGATCATGTCTATGAATATATGGCGAATGCTGATGTTGTTTTAGTCGACGGTACAGTCTGGACGAATGATGAAATGTCACGACATGGTATCAGTGACAAATTAGCAAGTGAAATGGGACATCTTGATCAATCCAGTAAAGGTGGAATTAAAGATATATTAAGTAGTCTTGAAAAACCTCGTAAAATTTTGATCCACATCAACAACACGAATCCAATTCTTGATGAAGATTCAGACGAAAGAAAACAACTTGATGAACTTGGAATTGAAGTTTCTTATGATGGAATGGATATTCATATATAGCGTTTGGAGAATGTATTAATGACTGAAGAACAAACACCCTGGACTCGCGAAGAATTTGAAGCTCAACTTCGAGCCAAGGAAAAATATTATCATATCAATCATGACTTCCACCTTTTAATGAATGAAGGCGGACTGGATAAGGAAGCGGTACAAGGTTGGGTAGCGAATCGTTTTTATTATCAAACAACGATTCCAATAAAAGATGCGGCGATTATGTCTAACTGTCCTGACAGAGATGCACGTCGTAAATGGGTACAACGCATAATTGACCATGATGGTGTCGAAGGTGAAGAAGGCGGTATCGAAGCGTGGTTACAATTAGCCGAAGCTGTTGGTTTAACTCGTGAAGAAACACTTTCATATGAGCATGTTTTACCCGGCGTTAGATTCGCCATTGATGCTTATTTAAATTTTGCTCGTACAGCACCCTGGGAAGAAGCAGCCAGTTCATCACTCACTGAATTGTTTGCGCCAACGATTCATCAAAAACGTCTTGATAACTGGCCGGAAATTTATCCCTGGATTGATGAAAAGGGTTATCGCTATTTTCGTAAACGTTTAACAGAAGCACGTCGCGATGTTCAACATGGTCTTGATGTTACTTTAGACTATTATCAGACACGAGCAGAACAAGAGCGCATGTTAGGCATACTGCAATTTAAGCTTGATATTCTATGGACTATGCTTGACTGTATGTGGATGGCCTATATTGAGAAGAAACCCCCTTTTTATAACTGTAAATAATAATGGATATAAATAAATCAGACATCATTGAAGTTGCGCCAACCTTCCGCGTGCAGTGGGAAGAAGTACAGGATTGTTATGTCGTGCTTTATCCAGAAGGTATGGTTAAGCTGAGTCAAAGTGCTGGTGAAATCATGAAACGAGCAGATGGCGAAACATCTATAGAATCTATTATTAAAGATCTTGAAACAACTTTCTCTGAGACCAATCTGGAAAGTGATGTCCTTAAATTTTTGGAGGTGGCCTATGACACAGGTTGGATCAGAAACAAAAAATAAGGTGAATCCACCTTTATGGTTATTGGCAGAGTTAACTTATCGGTGCCCTCTACAATGTCCATATTGTTCAAATCCACTTGAGATTTCAAAATATCAAAATGAACTCTCAACAGAAGATTGGGTTCGTGTTATGCAACAAGCTCGCAAGATGGGGGCAACTCAACTTGGCTTTTCTGGAGGAGAACCCTTGGTTCGTCCTGATCTTGAAGAACTCATTCAGGAAGCTCGTCATCTGGGTTATTACACTAACCTGATTACTTCCGGTGTTGGTATGGATGAAGCGCGTGTAAAACGTTTTAAAGAAGCCGGCCTGGATCATATTCAAATTAGTTTTCAGGCCAGTGACGAAGAATTAAATAATTTCCTGGGCGGCACCAAAACTTTTGAACATAAAAAAGAAATGGCGCGTGTTGTTAAAGAATACGAATACCCAATGGTATTAAACATTGTTATTCATCGTAAAAACATTGATCAAATACGTGACATTCTGGATATGACTGTGGAGTTAAAAGCAGATTACGTTGAGCTGGCAAGCACTCAATACTACGGTTGGTCACGTATTAATGTGGATCAATTATTACCAACGCGGGAACAGTTAGCCAGGGCAGAAAAAGTAGCAAAAGAATATCAGGAAAAAATGAAAGGAAAATCGAGAATCATTTATGTTATTCCTGATTACTTTGAAAAACGTCCAAAGCCCTGTATGAATGGTTGGGGCGCAATCTTTTTGACAATCGCACCCGATGGAACAGCTCTACCCTGTCATGAAGCCGGGCAATTACCCATCGAATTTCCTAATGTTAAAGATTTTAGTATTTCTGATATCTGGAATACTTCACCCGGTTTTAATCATTTCCGAGGTTTTGAATGGATGAAAGAACCTTGTCGTTCTTGTGATGAAAAGGAAAAAGATTTTGGCGGTTGTCGATGTCAGGCGTTTATGATGACTGGCGATGCAGCGAATACCGATCCAGTCTGTGATAAATCACCCAGGCATCAGGAACTACTGGACGATGTCGAACGTATTGGAAAATTAGCTGAGCAAGAAGCAGCGCATAAAGTAGAAGCAAAGCCACTTGTTTTTAGAAACATGAAAAATTCTAAAAAGATTGTGGAAGAAGGGACTGTTTAATCCGGATTAAACACAAAGCTGATACGGCTTAACACTTAAATACTTTACTTAGTCTATAAAAAACAGTTGTTATAGTCCCGTTTTGGGACTATATTTCAGTTTATGAGAATTATTGCCCTGTCAACACTGAAAGCTTTTTGGGAAGAAAGTCCGGAATATCTGGAAGCCAAAGAGCCAGTGCTAGCCTGGCATCGTCATACATTACATGCTAATTGGAGTTCACCTCCCGATGTGAAGCTAGATTTCGGGAATGCCAGTATTCTTAAAGATGGCCGCGTGGTTTTCAATATTGCCGGAAACAAGTACCGACTTGTGGTTTGGATTAACTATAGCTATCGAGTTGTGTATATCCGTTTTATTGGTACCCATGCACAGTACGACAAGATTAATGTGCAAACTATTTAAATGCCGGAGAAATAACTATGGACATCAAACCTATTAAAACAGATGCCGACTACCGTGCGGCATTGAAAGAAGTTGAAAACTTAATGATGGCTGAACCTGATACACAGGAAGGTGAAAAACTGGATGTGATGGTTACGCTCATTGAGGCTTATGAAGCGAAACATTTCCCAATAGAACTGCCTGACCCTGTCGAGGCGATCAAGTTTGAAATGGAACGCAAAGGCTTAACGGTAAAAGATCTGGAACCGATGATTGGAAAGAGTAACCGCGTTTACGAGATATTAAATCACAAGCGTTCACTTACCCTGAAAATGATCTGGAAACTGCATGAAGGTTTGGGTATTCCAGCAGAATCATTGATCAAGCCACCACAAGCCCAAGTATGAAAAACGCTGTCACCGACTAATAGCAATATCTTCTCACCAAACCGTTTTAGCCTGAATTTAAAATTGCCCAGGCAACATCTGCTGCCTGGCGATTTGGTTTAACGTCGTGAACTCGAAACATCTTTACACCTGCCTGCACACCTAAAGCTGTTGTCGCTGTCGTTGCGCCAATTAATTCTTCTGCACTATTAACAGTACATATCGAACCCATAAAACGTTTTCTACTGGTTCCTAATAAAACAGAATATCCTGTATCAACAAATGTTTTTAAATTATTTAATAGAAGCAGATTGTGCTCTCGCGTCTTTCCAAAACCAATACCGGGATCGATAACGATATTTTTTTCATCTATACCAGCTTTAATACAGTCCCCTACTCTGGTTTCTAAAAAAAGTTTTATGTCTGCAACAACATCATCATAAGTCGGATCATTTTGCATCGTTTCGGGTGAGCCTTGCATATGCATAATGATATAAGGACAGTCTCTATCCGCACATAAATTAATAATTTCCGGATCATCATTGCCACCAGACACATCATTAACAATATGCGCACCGGCATCGAGTGCCGCTTCAGCGACTTTGGAGCGCGTAGTATCAATACTAATTTGCACATGTTCAGGTATTGTTTCACAAATCGCCTTGATGATATGAACAACACGTTCGATTTGTTCTTCTGCACTAACACGTTTTGAACCGGGTCGTGTTGATTCGCCACCAATATCAATAATATCAGCACCTTCATCAATCATTTGTTTACCATGATTTACTGCTGCTTCAATATCATTAAATTGTCCACCATCAGAAAAACTGTCTGGTGTCACATTTAGAATCCCCATAATTAACGGGGTATCTTTACTTAAAATATTCATGACAATAGTTTAGCCATTTCATCAGTAGCGGTAATTAAGGCATCAATCATTGCAGGTTCACTGGCTAAATGACCTGCCTCAGGAACAATGGTGAGATTTGATTCTGGCAAGGCTTTGTGCACAGACCAGGAAGACTCTGGTAAACAGGTTAAATCCTTACGTCCATGAATGATCATGACAGGAACATCAGGTACCTTTGAAATATTATCAAGTATCTGGTTTTCATTGATGAAATATTTATTTGTTGCATAATGCATTTCGATTTTTACTTCACTGATTAATTTATCTTCATCTTCAATTTCAAGAATGTATTCATTAACCAGGCTATGCGTTACTACTCTACCTGCCCATAGGCTCCATGTCTTTGCTGCTTCTGACTGAACAGCTTTATCATTAGAAAACACTCTTTCGTATAGCACTTTTATAAAATGTTTTTTTTCATCTTCATTAAAACAAGATATAAATTCTTGCCAGTAATCCGGAAATATTTTATTAACTCCCGTTTTAGCAAACCAGTCAAAATCACATTGTCTTGCCAGAAATGTACCTCTAAGGATTATTGCTGAAACATGTTTCGAAAACTGTTCGGCATAAAGTAAAGCTAATGTTGCGCCCCATGAGCCACCAAACAATAACCATTTATCAATATTTAATTCTTTACGTATAGATTCAATGTCATTCAGTATATCTTGTGTAGAATTATTTTCGACAAACCCATTAGGCGTAGAACGGTTACAGCCTCGTTGATCAAAAAGGATTATGCGATACTTTTCAGGATTAAAATAACGACGATGGTTTTCACTACAACCCGAACCTGGTCCACCATGTAAAAAAATTACCGGAATACCTGATTCATTTCCCGCTTGTTCATAATAAACAGAATGGCCTGAATCGATCTCAAGCATATCAGACGCAAATATTTCCAATTCAGAATATAAAGACTTCATCAACAATTACCGTGAATTTTATTTGTTTTTAGTAAAGAATTTAATAGCGAACTTTGTATGAGCAGTATACCCGATACTTTTCGTTAAAAACGTCTGATTCATATCACTGCTGTCCCGTTAATATTGGTACTATTCCGTAAAACATAGGTAGCAGAAGCGACCGGGCGTCCTCGGGGTATCCGATTAGGAAGATTGCTTTGGTAGTGTCTCATAATCGTCGTGGAGACCTATCCAGAACCAGATCAAAGTTTCCCCCTTCCTTAATGGAAACAGCACGGTATTGACGATTGATGCGTACTGAGTAAATCGGTTTTTGGGTATGTACTTGCTTAAAACGCAAGCCCGGAGGATAGGGCTTTTCCTTAAAGCGGCGATACGCTAACCGGGCTTGGCGTTGGACACTCGTCGGCAGAGCAGCATAGGCATCTCGGAACCGGCGCGTTGTCTTTGATTTCACTCCAGATCGAGATTGTCTGTCTTTCCGGCGTGATGCTCAGCCAGAGCCTCGTCAGCCTGCCGAGCCAATGCGTCCTGTGAACCACCGAACGCCTTTTGCCACTGTAGCTCCGATTGCATTTCTTCCAGCAACTGTGACGCCAGCACATCCTGTTCTTGTGGCGGCAGTTTTGCCGCCTCAGCAAAGGCTTTTTCAAGGAGTTGTGTCATTGTCTATGCTCTCTTATCTAATGTTGATAGTAATTATAATTTACAAGAAAATATAAATAAAATGAGACCTTTGCACGAAGCTAACACAGCTCAGTTTTGTATAAATTTGTATAAAAACACCAGCGTTCTGTCATTCCCGCGCAGGCGGGAATCCAGTTAAGTACTTGATTCGACTGGATTCCCGCCTGCGCGGGAATGACGATAGTGCCAAGTTTTTGGGTTAAATAAGCACTCGTGCAAAGGCCTCAAAATAAATCTATTTCAGGATAGAGTTCTTTCAAGATAATTTATAAATTTATTATAATTTACAAGTGCCAAACTTAAGTCTGGCACTTGTCAACAATTATGCGTATGGAATATTTCATTACATGATTATACATTTCGAGTGCAGCGACATATCCTGCAATAGCCTCCTTGATATTTTTCAGAGCTTCTTCTTTAAGGCTCTTCCATTCCATCAATCAATAATGCCGCCTGATCAAAGGTATAAACAGGCGCAACATTAATATCGTGAATTTGTCCGTATTTGATTGCTTTATTAATAATAAGAGCATCGGCAAAATCAGCCTGTTTAATTTTACCTTTAATCTTAATTGATTCGGCCAGCACATAATCTTTTAATGCACACCAAACCACTTGAGCGTCTTCAAAAACAATATTTGACTCAGCAAACAAGAGCATGATGATATCGACGATTTGTTCTTTATTGAGCTTATATCGATTACCTTTAAGTACCCACATGGTTTCTACCAGTACAGCATCAACGACTAATACTTTATGATCACCAGTCATTAATTTTTTAGCTTTGTTTGCTTGCTTTACATCATCACGCAGCAGATAATGAAGCAACACATTAGTATCAACTGCAATCATTTATCTAATGCGCTCTGTAACGATTCATCATCACTGATAGATTTGTTAACTTTAATATCTTTTAAAAATCCCGATGCCGCCCCTTTGGTTTTTTTGACAATACTGATAACACCTTGCCTATCGACAAAACTATCAACCTCATCACCTGTATGGATTTGCGCGATAACACATTGATCGACTGGAAGCGTTATTTGTCTCTTTGAGGTAACTTTAGGCATTTGAATACTCCTTACATTTGATAAGATAGTAAGATTTTAGCAGTTCCTTACTTAAGGTCAATATGTAAGGCATGCTTGATGGTGTTGTTTTGGGAAGGCTCCCAACGCTGTGCAGTAATATCAAAGGCCTGTCCCTGAAAACCCGAAGCCGTGATTTCGTAGCTCGTCGTTCGAAGGCAGTCATTCCGCCGGGATAGAGTTCTTTCAAGATTAATTTATAGGTGCAGACTTAAGTCTGACACCTGTCACAGTTAAGAAGGAGTTATAGGAATAATTTGACTAAAGCAACAATAGCCAATGTTAATGATGACCCTACAATAAATGGATAGTACTTATTTTCTGTTAGAATTTTATCCATTTCTGGTCTGATTTTTTCAATCTCTGCGTTTAACTTTGATGTATTTGCCATCAAATGCGCAATTTCTGCCTGTATTTTTTCGTGTCTCAGATTTTCATCTGTTAAATTTTCGTTCATATTTGCACTCATTTACTTGTATCTATCTCCCTGAGACCTTTGCACGAGTGCTTATTTAACCCAAAATCCTGGCACTCTCGTCATTCCCGCGCAGGCGGGAATCTAGTTAAGTATTTGATTCGACTGGATTCCCGCCTGCGC
>Ga0214472_10007093_pt1 | contig 11740 bp, 11 predicted proteins | sample RVTome_6_FD_207662 | JGI IMG/M metagenome (GOLD analysis project Ga0214472, IMG submission 207662) | Soil microbial communities from uranium-contaminated site in the Upper Colorado River Basin, Wyoming, United States - RVT140D175 | ecosystem: Environmental > Terrestrial > Soil > Contaminated >...
CCTGCAGCTGATAGTCCCCGGGCCGCTCGAACAGCGCGGGGGCCAGGGGACCGACCTTCACCTTGGTGACGGTGGAGACGGTCTCGTGCTCCTTGCCGAGGACGGTGACCCGCGAGCGGGTCTGCAATGGGAAGCCGGGCAACCTCCGCAGCTCGCCCATCAGCCCCGCCAGGGACTGGGTCGCGCCCGACCACTCCAGGAAGTCGGCGAAGGCGTCCATGCCCACGGGCAGGGCGTCCGTCACGTAGACGTCCACCACGCTGGCGGCGGAGGCGATCCGGAAGCCCCGGCAGGGATAGCCCGCGATCGTCTTGCCCGACCGCAGCGGCGTGGTCCGGGCCGCGCCCTCCTCGGCGCCCATGAGGTCACCGGCCATGGCCATGTCCATCTGCGCCTGCGCCCGGAGGAGGTCGAGGTCGACGGCGAGGGCCGTCTTCTTCGCCGGGTCGATCCTCCACGCCCGTCCGGTGTCGAGGCGCAGGACGAAGGCGGGCCCCTGCGCCACGTCTCCCGCCTCCATGCGCATCTTCTTGCCGGAGTACCAGACGCGCGTGGTGACGCCCGGGCCCGCGGCCGCGCCGGGGGTGGTGGAGACGGTGGTCTGCTCGAAGTAGACGTCGCCGCCGGCGGCCCCGGCGGCGGCCAGGCCGAGCAGGACGGATGCGGCGACGCCCATGGCCCCCGGCATCGCTCACTCCACCGTGACGCCGAGAAGCTCCACGGGCACCACGTCGGCCACGATGGTGACGTTGTCGAGGCCCACGTTCCAGACCTGGAAGATGAAGAAGTCCTCCGGGTTGCCGTAGAAGAAGCGGACCTCGTCCACGTCGGTGATCACGGCGTTCCAGTCGGGCGGTGGCAAGGTCGGGCCGAAGACGAGCGTCTGCCAGCCGGGCGGCAGCGAGGTGGCCTGGGACGGCACGGCGAACGAATACGAGAGCCATCCCTCGCCTGGCTCGGGGACGTCCGCAGGTCCGATGAAATACGCGGCCCAGTCGTCGCTGGGGTCGGCGGGCGTCCCCGCGTAGCTGACGAGCAGGAGGGACAGCGGCCGGCCCGCGGCCGAGAAGTCCACGTCGATGGTGATCAGGTCGAGGCCGATGCTGCTGACGTTGCGGGCCTGGAAGTTCCCGGTGAAGACGGAGTCGGGGCCCGAGGTGCGGGGCTGCGGCGCGAACGTGTCCAGGAACGGGGAGTGGAGGTACGCGCCGGGGTTGCCGCCGGTGGTCTCGATCGTCTCCCCGGGGCCGCCGTAGAGCCAGCCGCCCACGCTGCTGCCGCCCTCGAAGGTCTCGGTGAACGAATCCCCGAACGCCGGTGCGGAGGCGAGCAGCAAGGATGCGGCGATGCGGAGGAGGCCGGACGGAATCATGGAGCTCCTGCGGGTTCCCTGCCGAGGATTCTACCTCCCTTCCCGGATCGCCCGCCCCGGCACGTATTCAAACTTCCCGTCCAGGGGCGCGCGCCGAACGACGTTAAGATGAGATCGTGGCCTCGCGATTGCCGATATTTCTCGCGGCGGCGGTGCTGGCGCTGGTCCTGGCGCCCGGCGCCGCCGCGGCCGACCTTCCGCGCATCCGCGACATCCAGGTCCGTGGCGCGGAGGCCTACGACCGGGCCGCGCTCCTCAAGATCATCCGGCTGAAGCCCGGAGACACGATGTGGCGCGACGCCTCGGCGGTGGCGCAAGCGCTGGAGACCCGCTACCACATCCAGGGCTTCCCCGCGGCGCGGGTCGCCGGCTCCTTCGATCCTGCCACCGGCGTGCTGGGGCTCGAGGTGGACGAGGGTCGGCTGCTGGCGGTCGAGGCCAAGGGTCTCGACGGCAAGGCGGGGCGCCACGCCCTCGAGGTCCTGGACCTGGAGACGGGCAAGGTCCTGCGTGCCCGCGACGTGAACAGGGGCTTGCACCGCCTGCAGACGGCCTCGGACGGCTCGCTCGAGGCCGACCTCGAGGAGCCCTACACCGTCGAGCGGGTGCCCGAGGGCGGCCGGCTCACCGTTCACCTGAGGTCGCGCGGCGGGCGCGTGGCGCTCCGGCCGGGCTCCGGCGGGGCGGGCGACTACGTGAACCGGGTGGACGGCTTCACGCCCTGGATCGGCGCGGAGGCCACCGTCCACGATCGCGTCTCCTACAACCATCTCCACCTCTACGGCCGGGCCGGCTACGGCTTCGCGTCCAAGGACCCGCGGTTCGTGGTGGGCGCCCTGCGCCCCTTCGGACCCGATCGGCTGATCACCCTGGGCTACGAGTTCCACGACCTCGCCGATTCCGACGACGCGTTCCGTACGATCGGCTTCGAGGAGGCGCCCGCCTGGATCCTCACCTCCCAGCAGACCAGGGACTACTACCGCCGGCGCGGCCACGAAGCCTACGGCTTCGTCCGGCTCGGCCGCCGCGCGCAGCTCGGGCTCACCTGGCGCAGCGACGAGCTCTCGAGCCTGGACCTCAACTCCGACGGCGTTCTCTTCTTCAAGGACGAGGATCCCCGGCCGAACCCCGCCATCGACGAGGGCACCCTGCGCGCGGGGATCGCCACCCTGCGCTGGGCGAACCGCGGCGAGCTGTTCGGCACCCGGAGGCGGGAGCGGGACGCCTACCTCCTGCGGAGCCTCTACGAGACCCGCATGGAGGAAGGGCAGGACCTGCGGGCGGAGGCCAGCTTCGAGTGGTCGGACCCCGACGTCCTGGGCGGCGACTTCTCGTTCCGGCGCTTCATCGGCTCCGTGCGCGGTTCCCGCGACGTCGGCGCCAGCCACGCCGTTCGCGCGCGCGTGCTGCTCGGGATCACCGGCGGCGAGGTCCCGCTCCAGCGGCGCTTCGCGCTCGGGGGACTGGGCACGCTGCGGGGCCGGGACCTGAGGACGATCACGGGCGACCACGCCGCCCTGGCGGCATTCGAGTGGCTGGCGCGCCTCCCGTCGCCGTTCCCGGGGCTGGTCGCGTTCTACGACGGCGGCTCGGCCTGGGACTCGGGCGGCGACCGGGAGTGGAAGAGCGACGTGGGGGCCGGGGTCGAGTGGCCCGCGGGCCCCGGCTTCTTCTTCCGGGGCGACCTCGCCTTCCCGCTGGGCCGCGAGCCGGGGGAAAAGTCGTCCCGCTTCACCTGGCGCATCCGCCTCCCGTTCTGAGCCGTTCCTGATCCGATCAAACTCGCTGGTCGCGCCGGGACGATTGGACCCCGCGCGGCGGATGGCTGCCGACAATCACCATTGGGTGCGAAAGGAGATCCAATGATCGTCGCGGCCGACATCGCGTTCATGCTGGTGGCCACCGCCCTCGTCCTGCTCATGACGCCGGCGCTGGGCTTCTTCTACGGGGGCCTGGTGCGGTCCAAGAACGCGCTCAACACGATGATGATGAGCGTGTCCGCCCTGGGCTTCGTGGGCCTCGTCTGGGCGCTGGCCGGGTACTCGCTGGCCTTCGCCCCCGGCAACGTGCTGGTGGGCGGCCTCTCCTTCGCGTTCCTGCGCGGCGTGGGCCTGGAGGCCCAGGGCACGATCCCCCACCTCCTGTTCATGGCCTACCAGGGCACCTTCGCCATCATCACCGCGGCGCTCGTCTCGGGCGCGGTGGTGGAGCGCATGCGCTTCGGCGCCTACCTGCTGTTCCTGTCCGTGTGGACCCTCGTGGTCTACGCCCCCGTGGCCCATTGGGTCTGGGGCGGCGGATGGCTGGCCGGGCTCGGCGCCCTCGACTTCGCGGGCGGCACCGTCGTCCACGTCAACGCGGGCGCGGCGGCGCTCGTGGCCGCGGTGGCGCTCGGGCCTCGCAAGGACTACGCGCGGAAGGCCATGCTCCCGCACAACGTGCCCTTCACCCTGCTCGGGGCGGGCCTCCTGTGGTTCGGCTGGTTCGGCTTCAACGCGGGCAGCGCGCTCGCCGCCAGCCCGTCGGCGGCGCTCGCCTTCGTCAACACCATGCTGGCGCCGGCGGCGGCTCTGGTGGCCTGGACGCTCCTCGAGCTGCGGCGGACGGGGCGCGCCACGGCGGTGGGGGCGGCCACGGCCATCGTGGTGGGCCTGGTGGCCGTCACGCCCGCCGCCGGATACGTGGGGCCGATGGCCGCGGTGGCGCTGGGCGGTCTCTCCGCGATCCCCAGCTACTTCGCCCTCTCGTGGCGCGCGCGGACACGGCTCGACGACTCGCTGGACGTGGTGGCGGCGCACGGCCTCGGCGGGACGGTGGGGGCATTGCTCACCGGCGTGCTGGCGCAGAAGGCCTGGAACGGCGTCGCGGACGGGCTGCTCTTCGGCAATCCCCGGCAGCTCGCGGTGCAGGTGACGGCCGTCCTCGCCGCCGCGGCCTACAGCGCGGTGGGGACGCTCGCCGTGCTCAAGCTGGTCGCGCTCCTCCTGCCGCTGCGCACCTCGGCGCGCGAGGAGGGCCTGGGCCTCGACGTGAGCCAGCACGGCGAGGAGGCCTACACCCGCGGGGAGGGCGCGATCCTGGTCCTGCCCGACCCCGCCCTTCCCGCGGCGGCGCCCGCGCCGGCGCCGCGGCTCGAGCCCGAGGGAGGCCGCGCATGAAGCTCGTGGTGGCGATCGTCCGGCCGGAGAAGCTCGGGGACGTGCTGGAGGCCCTCTTCCGGGCCGAGGTGCGCGGGCTCACCATCAGCCGCGTCCAGGGCCACGGCGGGGAGACGGAGCGGGTCGAGAACTACCGTGGCACGACCGTGAAGATGGAGCTCTCGGAGAAAGTGCGGCTCGAGATCGGCGTGTCCGACCACTTCGTGGCCCCGACCGTGGACGCCATCCTGGCCTCCGCGCGGACCGGGGACGTGGGCGACGGCAAGATCTTCGTCCTACCGGTGGAGAAGGTCTACCGCATCCGGACCGCGGAAGAGGACCAGGCCGCGGTCACGCCCGTGGAGGAGGCTCTGGCCTAGGCGCCCGCCGCGTCGCGCGGCGTCCAGTGGCCCGGCCGCGGCGCGGGGGAGAACGGCACCTTCCAGCGGGGCATGGGCCCCTTCGAGGGATCGATCACCATCAGGTCCGCGGCCCCGCGGGGATGGACGCGGGCCACCACGGCGGCGAAGATCTGCATGTCCGAGCTCAAGGGAAACGCCGCCAGCTCCGGGGCGTCGTCGCGGTCGGCCGCGTGATACAGGACGACCTGGCCCAGCGACGCCTCCACCGTCTCGCCGGACGGCGTCGTGGCAGCGGCCATGGTCTTGCCTCCACCCCGCGGCCGGGAGGCCGCTGCGGACCGGGCGGGATGATAACGCCGCTCCGGGACGCCCGGGGTCCTGCCCCCGGCGCGTCCGTGTGACTCCAAGACGTGGATCGGGTGTACGCTCACCAGCATGACAGCTCGCGCAGCTTCACCGCTGCCGAGGGAGGTCTCATGCATATGAAACGGGTGGTGCTCCTCGTGGCTTGCGGCCTGCTGGTGTCGACCTCGAGCCCGGCCGATGACGAGGACTTCTCGCAAGAGGAGGCGAAATCCGCCGTCAAGGCCTACATCGACGCCAGGGTCCAGAAGGACGGCACGTTCCGCTACCCGGACCAGCAGGCGGACGCGCTCCTGGAGCTGCAGTTGGACAACATCCGCCTCGTTCGCCGCATCCACGGCTACGGCCACTTCGTGGATGTGGACTTCCACGCCAAGGGCGAGGCCGCCAAGCCCTACGACCTCGACTTCTGGCTGAAGCCGGCGGGGAAGAAGCTCGAGGTCGTCGATGTCCGCATCCACAAGGCCCCGAAGCGGGAAGGCGACGCCTGGAAGCTGGTCACGCGCAGCCCCATACCGTGGTGGTGGATCCCGGCCACCGAGCATCCCGGCGAGACGGAGGAGAAGAAGAGCTGGCAGGTCGAGTCGGCGGTCAACGAGTACGTTGCCTCCAAGGTGAAGGACGGGATCTTCGTCCTCAAGGACGACAAGACCGGCGAGCAGAGGACCCTCGATTTCGTCGAGATCCACAGGCCGCTGCGCCGGATCGAGGGAGGCAGCTACTTCGCCTGCACCGACTTCCGCGAGCACGACAGCAAGGACAAGTTCTACGACGTCGATTTCTGGCTGACCGAGAAGGACGGCAAGCTGGAGGTGACCGAGGCTCGCATCCACAAGGAGCCGAAGAACGTGGACGGGGTGTGGGTGCAGGTGCCCCGCTACGACTTCGACAAGGAGAAGGTGCTGGACCTGAAGTGAGCCAGACGGGGGGGGCGCCGGGGACGCCACCGGCGGGACCGGGCCGGGAGCTTCTCCCCGACGTGCGCTTCAAGGTGGCGGTCGCGTCGGCCAAGGGAGGGGTCGGCAAGTCCACCGTGACCGCGAACGTCGCCTTGGCCCTCTCGCGGCTCGGCTACCGCGTGGGGCTCATGGACGCCGACATCTACGGCCCCTCCCAGCAGATGATGATGGGGATCGCGGAGAAGCCCTATGTCGACAAGAACGACAACCGGCTGCTCCCCATCCAGCGCCACGGGGTGCGGGTCGCCACCCTGGGGTCCCTCATGGACGTGGAGCAGCCGGCCATCTGGCGCGGCCCCATGCTCATGAAGGCGGTGGACCAGCTCCTGGGAGGCGTGCGCTGGGGCAGGCTGGATTTCCTCCTCGTCGATCTGCCGCCAGGGACGGGGGACGTCCAGCTTACGCTGACGCAAAGAATCGCCCTTTCCGGGGCCGTCGTCGTCACCACCCCGCAGGAGGTGGCGCTGGTGGACGCGCGCAAGGGCCTCAGGATGTTCCAGAAGGTGAATGTCCCCGTCCTCGGGATCATCGAGAACATGTCGTACTACCTCTGCCCGGAGTGCGGGCACCGGGAGGAGATCTTCAAACACGGGGGCGGTCGGACGACCGCCGCCCGGCTCGGCGTCCCCTTCCTGGGAGAGATCCCCATCGACCCCAAGATCGTCCTCGGCGGCGATTCCGGCACGCCCATGGTCGCGCTGGAGCCGGAGAGCGTGGCAGCGCGGGCCTACGTGAGCGTGGCGGAGGCGGTCGCGAAGAGCCTCGGAGCTGGACCTGTTGACAACGGGATTCTCGTGGGACAATAAGCCGTCGCCAGGGAGGCTCATGCAGCGTCGGACTTTCCTGAAGGCCACCGCCATCGGAGGGGGAGTGGCCTTGGGCTTCGATCTCAAGGAAGCCCGCGCGGAAATGCGCCAGCTCAAGATCTCCCGCACCACCGAGACCCGAAGCACCTGTCCCTACTGCGCCGTCTCGTGCGGCGTCATCATCCACACCCTCGGGGACAAGGCGAAGAACGTCACCCCGGCCGTCGTGCATGTGGAGGGGGATCCCGATCACCCGATCAGCCGGGGGACCCTCTGTCCCAAGGGCGCCACCCTCAAGGACGACATCACCCACAAGAACCGGATCGTCACCCCGAAGGTGCGGCGGCCGGGATCCGACCGCTGGGAGGATGTCTCCTGGGAGGAGGCGGTCTCGAAGATCGCCCGCCACGTCAAGGACACGCGCGACCGCTGCTTCGTGGCCAAGAACGCCGCGGGCCAGGTGGTCAACCGCAACCCCGGCCTGGCCATGATCGGGGGGTGCACCGACACCAACGAGTTCAACTTCCTCCAGTGGAAAGTGGTGACGGCCTTGGGGGTCACGTACCGTGACACCCAGGCCCGTGTTTGACACGGCCCCACGGTGGCCAGTTTGGCCGCCACGTTCGGTCGGGGGGCGATGACCAATGGCTGGGTGGACATCAAGAACGCCGATGTCATCCTGGCCATGGGCGGCAATCCCGCCGAGAACCATCCCGTCGGCTTCAAGTGGTTCATCGAGGCCAAGAAGACCCGCAACGCCAAGCTGGTCGTCGTCGATCCCCGCTTTACCCGCACGGCCGCGGTAGCCGACCTCTACTCGCCCATCCGCTCCGGCACCGACATCGCCTACCTCCTCGGCATCATCCGCTACGCCCTCGCGAACAGCCGGTTCCACGTGGACTACGTCAAGCTCCACACCAACGCCTCCTTCATCATCGGGGAGAAGTTCGCCTTCGACGAGGGGCTCTTCTCCGGCTTCGACGAGGGGAAGGGGAACTACGCGAAGGAATCCTGGGCTTATGAGGCGGACCCGAAGACCGGCGCGTACGGTGTGGACCCGACGCTCCAGCATCCGCGGTGCGCCTTCCAGCTCTTGAAGAAGCACGTCGAGCGATACACCCCGGAGATGGTCGAGAGGATCTGCGGGGTGCCGAAGGAGACCTTCCTCAAGGTGGCCGGGGTCGTGACCTCGACCGGCAACCCCGAACGGGTGGGGACGATCACGTACGCGCTCGGATGGACCCAACACTCGACCGGCGTGCAAATGATCCGCGCGGCGGCAATCCTGCAGCTCCTGCTCGGCAACGTGGGCCGGCCCGGCGGCGGCGTGAACGCCTTCCGCGGCCATTCCAACATCCAGGGCGCGACCGACACCGCGGGCACCTTCGAGACTCTCCCTGGCTACCTGAGGACACCCACCGGGTCGCTGACCACCCTGGCGGACTACCTCCAGAAGAGCACGCCCACCACCCTCAACAAGCAAGCCTGGGCCACCATGAACTACTGGGTGAACTACCCGAAGTTCATGGTCTCTCTGCTCAAGGCGGTCTACGGCGAGGCGGCCACCCAGGAGAACGAGTTCGGCTACTCCTGGCTGCCCAAGGTGGATGGGAACTACTCCTGGATGTACATCTTCGACGACATGTACCGGGGCAGCTCGACGATGGCGGGAGGGAAGGAGCCGGGCCCCGAGGGGCTCATCACGTTCGGCATGAACCCGGTCGGGCTCGGACCCAACTCCAAGAAGATGGTGGCCGCCCTCTCGAAGCTGAAGTGGCTGGTGGTGGTCGAGAACGTCGAGACGGAGACGGCCATCTTCTGGAAGGCACCCCGGGAGTACGAAGGGCCCGAAGCCTCCAAGATCCAGACCGAGGTCTTCCTGCTTCCGGCCGCCGACTTCGCCGAGAAGGACGGCACCTTCACGAACTCCGCGCGCTGGCTCCAGTGGAAGTGGAAGGCCCTGGATCCGCCGGGGAGGGCGAAGGCCGACCAGGAGATCCTGGCCCGCATCTTCCTCGCCGTGCGCGACCTCTACCGCAAGGAGGGTGGCGCCTTCCCCGAGCAGGTGCTGAGCGTCACCTGGGCCTACACCAACCCCACGAATCCCGACCTTTCCGAAGTGCTGAAGGAGATGAACGGGAAGGCGCTGGTCGACCTGGCCGATCCCAAGGACAAGACGAAGATCTTCAAGCTCGCGGGACAGCAGGTGGACGGTTTCGGCCAGCTCGCCGACGACGGCTCGACCATGTGCGGCAACTGGCTCCACTCGGGCGTATACACGGAGGCGGGGAACAACGCCCAGCGCCGCGATAGCGCCGACCCCACGGGCCTGGGCATGTTCCACGACTGGGCCTTCTCCTGGCCCGCCAACCGCCGGATCATGTACAACCGGGCTTCGGCCGACGCGGAGGGCAAGCCCTGGGATCCCGAGCGCATCGGTATCCGGTGGAACGGTGATCGCTGGGTGGGCGACGTGCCCGACATGAAGCCAGATGCTGCGCCGGGGACCTACGGCGCCTTCGTCATGCTCCCGGAAGGGGTGGGACGCCTCTTCTCCCCTGGCCTCAACGACGGACCGTTCCCGGAGCACTACGAGGCGGTGGAGGCGCCGATCGCGAACCCCCTCCATCCGGAGGTGACCTCGAACCCCACGTCCAGGAGGTTCTCCACCGACAAGGACGTCTACGGCGGGAAAGAGGACTTCCCCATCGTCTGCACGACCTACCGGCTCACCGAGCACTTCCACTACTGGACCCAGCACCACCACAATGGACGCCTCAACCAGCTCCAACCGGGCTTCTTCGTCGAGATCCCGGAGGCGCTGGCGCGCGAGAAGGGCATCGCCAACGGCTCCCGGGTGAAGGTCATCTCCGCGCGAGGGCAGATCGAGGGAGTGGCCATGGTCACGCGGCGCCTCGGCCCCATGAAGGTGGATGGCAAGAACGTGTGGCAGATCGGCTTCCCCATCCACTGGGGCTACGCGGGCGACCCGAGCCACACGGGGCCGCTGGCCAACCTGCTCACCCCATCGGCCATGGACCCGAACACCTGGACGCCGGAGTACAAGGCGTTCCTGGTGAGGATCGAGAAGGCATGACCCAGCAGACCCTGGAGATCCGCCGCTCTTCGGCCTCACTCTGGGGAGAGAAGACGGGCATGCGCCACCTGCCCGTCGTCTCGAAGTACATCGACACCACGACCTGCATCGGGTGCAAGGCCTGCGAGGTGGCGTGCCAGGAATGGAACGACCTCGAGACGGTGTCCACGCAGCAGGTGGGGACCTACCAGACGATGCCCACCCTGGACGCCGACTTCTGGAACCTGATCCGCTTCAACGAGCAGGAGTTCGACGGCGGCGTCGTCTGGCTGATGCGCAAGGACCAGTGCATGCACTGCGAGGATCCGGGCTGCCTCGCGGCATGCCCCGCCCCCGGCGCCATCGTCCAGTACGAGAACGGGATCGTGGACGTCAACCCGGAGAAGTGCATCGGCTGCGGTTACTGCGAGACGGGCTGCCCCTTCGACGTGCCCCGCTTCCACGCCAAGACGGGAAAGATGGCGAAGTGCACGCTCTGCGTGGACCGGGTCTCGGTGGGCCTGGAGCCCGCGTGCATCAAGGCCTGCCCGACGGGCTGCCTCCATTTCGGGACCAAGGAGGACATGGTGGCCCTCGGCAACTCGAGGGTGGAGCAGCTCAAGGCCAACGGCCTGGCCCAGGCCGCCCTCTACGACCCGCCCGGCGTGGGCGGCACCGGTGTGGTGACCGTCCTCGCCCACGGCAACCACCCCGAATGGTACGGGCTTCCCGCGGACCCGCACGTCCCGTTGACGGTCCGCGTCTGGAAGTCGGTGCTGCGGCCCCTCGGGATCTTCGCCATCTTCGGGTCGGTGATCGCGGCCTTCGCGCACTTCATGACCGAGGGGCCCAAGGAGGTCAAGGAAGCCGAGGGGGAGGGTCCGAGGAGTCCATGAGCGCGGTGGCCCCGCAAACGTCTCTTGGCGTCGCGGCCATGGCCCGCGTCAGGGAAGACGTCGTGGTCGGCCAGGAGATCGTCCGCCACCGCCTCTCCTCCCGGGCGCTCCACTGGACCGTTGCCTCCTTCTTCTTCCTGTCCCTTCTGTCGGGCCTGCCCATCTGGACCCCCATCTTCGGCTGGATGGCCGCCCTCCTCGGTGGGCTCTCCGTGTGCCGCTGGCTTCACCCATGGGCAGGTGTCCTCTTCGTGGTCTCCTCGCTGGCGATGTTCCTTCACTGGCGGCGGGACATGCGCCTGCTGCCGAGCGATCGCGAGTGGCTGAGGCCGAGGAAGGTCGTCCAGTACATGACGCACCAGGGCGACGACCCGGACGTGGGAAAGTACAACGGCGGCCAGAAGCTGTTCTTCTTTGCGACCGCGCTCGGAGCCCTCGGACTGCTCCTCAGCGGTGTCGTCCTGTGGTTCCCGCTGACCTTCCCCCGGCTCTTGATGGCCGCCTCCATCCTGCTCCACGACCTCACCTTCATCCTTTTCGCCGTCGCCATCGTGTTCCACATCTACCTGGGCACGGCGGCCCTACCGGGGACCTTCGGATCGATGATCCGTGGGACCGTCACCAAGGCGTGGGCGCGCCTCCACCATCCAGGCTGGTATCGGGATGTCACGGGTGAGGGAACCCGCCGCACCTAAACGCCTGGTCGAAGCGGCCTTCGAGCGGCGGGCGGCGCGCGCCGAAGCCCTGGCCAGCGAAGCGCAGACGGCGG
>Ga0214472_10007094_pt1 | contig 11739 bp, 11 predicted proteins | sample RVTome_6_FD_207662 | JGI IMG/M metagenome (GOLD analysis project Ga0214472, IMG submission 207662) | Soil microbial communities from uranium-contaminated site in the Upper Colorado River Basin, Wyoming, United States - RVT140D175 | ecosystem: Environmental > Terrestrial > Soil > Contaminated >...
GTAGATGTCTCGGACACCTACACCGATCAGAAGACGGAGGTGGTCGACCTCGTCAAGAAAGGGATCCTTCCGGGCATGCTGCCGGGTGACACGATCCTCGTGATCCGGATCGATAGCGAAAGCTACGAGAAGGACAACGTCGAGGCCATGATGACCCTCGACACACGGCCTTCACTCGCCAACGCGCAAAAGCTCGCCTTCGCCAAGAAGCTGAACGCCTTTGCCGCGCGCGAGGATCATGCCTCCTATACCGACATCGACGGTGCACTCATGCTGGCCGCGGATTACCTAAGAGAGACGGGTGCCGGAACGCAGGTGATCGTTGCCTTCAGTGACATGAAGGAAGACCTTCCCCCGGGCCTCCACCGCACTCTGGAAGAATCGGAATTCAATGACATCCGCGTGGTGGCCGCGAACGTGAAGAAGCTCCAGCGGGACAACATGGATCCAGCCGCCTATCGCGAACGACTCGATCTTTGGGAAAAGCGCGTTCTGGAGTGTGGCGCCCTGGAGTGGCGCGTCATTTTGGACAACGCCAAGCTCTTCGAGTACTTGGACGACCGCGTCTAGTGCGACTGCAGAGCATCGTCGACGAAGTAGGAGCTCCGAGTCCGAAAACCGCGGCGCACGGCCCTGGCTGCATGGCTGGCGGGTTTGGATGGAGTCAGCAGGCTTCGTGGGCCATCACGGCACCGCAGACTCTGGCCTGCCGCCTCTTGACAGCTGCCTCCCAATCGGGGGCCAGCATCGAGCTGGCCGCGAGAGATTTCGGCTGGCCGAAATCTCTCAGTTGACGCGCTGCGGCCGTATCAACAGCGCGAACACGATGAAACCGCTTATGGCTTCCTCTCTCGTTGACGGGGCGATTGCTTGGGTGCCTTCAGCAGCGGCGAGCTTGGTGAGCGCCGCCGTGGGATCGCTGTTCACGCCGTCGACGCAGCTACCGCAGCACAGGCGAATGAGTCGACCGGCGATGACCATGTCATAGGGCTCGCCCATGCCGTCGAGAGGCCCTTCGCTGATCGTGCATTTTTCCAGAGGATAGAGCGGCAGCTGATCGGCCACGATGGCCGCGTCGACTTTCTCGAAATATCCTTCCGCGTCTCCTTGAAACCTCTCCGCGCAGGCCCTGTTACAAAAACGCAGCTCGCGCCCCTGGTGCTCGACGACGACTACGTCGCTGTTGGCGCCCAGCTCGTCTCCCGACACGATGCAGGTCGTCAGTGGATAGAGATCCGCTTTGGGCGCGGCGTCGATCCGTCATTTCTGACCGAGCTGCCGCGCGATCCAGATGGTACGAAAGATCGATGTCCCAATCGTCCCGACCGCCATCATCCACAGCACGATCAAGAGCAGAAAGCCCTCGTCCCTGCCCGCGGCCTGCGAGGCCGTCGGATCGAGGATCGCCCCGAAGCCCAGGGCGAGCATGCGTTCGGCCCGCTGCATGATCCCCAACTTGCAGAGCACGCCGAGGCTCTCGCCCCTCGCGCGCGTGTAGCTCACCAAAAGAGACCCGCCCAGCGCGACGATCACCACGAGATTGGAAAGGCCCGAATCGAAGAACACGGCCAGACCCACGAAGACCAGGAGTTCGGCGAAACGGTCGAGCGTGGAGTCGATGAAGGCTCCCGCGCTGGAGGTGAGTCCGCGCGCGCGCGCAACTTCGCCGTCGAGGACATCGGCGATGCCGCTGAGGAAGATCATCCAACCTGCAATTGCCAGGTGCCCCGTGGCGAACCCGGCGCCGGCCGCGAGCCCGAGTGCGACGCCCAGGAGGTTGAAGGCCAGCGGCGGGGCTCCCGACGCGATCGCGACCCAACGCAACGGGCGCATGAACCAGTAGAACCAGTCGCGAACCCAGAAGCCAAAAATGAACGACCCGCCTCGTCCCGACGCATCGACGGGATGGTCGCGTCCTTGGGGGCTCAGGCGGTAGGCGATCATGCTCACAAGCGCCATTGCCACGACCGCCCCCAGGAACAGCAGCTCGGCCCTCACGCCCTGAACTCCGGTTTGTGATCGACACGCGGCGTCTCGCGAAGCGCCCCCAGCACCCGAAAGAACTTGGGCCAGAGCAGCAGCAGTGGAAGTCGACGCTCGGCGTTGCTGATGGTCAGTTCCAGACCCGTGCGGCGGTGGACCTTGTGGACCACGTAGTCCAGCCAATCCTCGTAGGTGAGCATGTACTTGAGCCAGCGCAGCGTGGCGCGCAAGCGCGAGACACGAAAGTACATCCGGCGCGGCGATGTTACGGCGGACGACAGGCGCACGAAGCCATCTCCTTGCCGTGCAACGCCCATGGCAGGCCCCGCCTGCTCGAGCACCGCCCGATACGCCGTCGACAGATACTCTCTCTGCGCCTCGCAGACCACCCTCACCCGGTCACGCGTTTCGGGCCGGATTTCGTTGGCGAACGATACTTCCAACATCCGCAGGCAATAGTCGGCGACGGTAAATGACAAAGGCAGATAGCTGGGCACCCATCCCAAGGAATCGCGCCGCGCCAGCTCGAGGCTGCGGCCGATGCGCGTCGATGTCGCTTCGTCTTTGGAGAAGACGATCTTCACCTGCTGCGTCAGACGTCCCTTGCAGAAGTGGTCCCGTGCGCGCGATGACATCGCATGCTCGAAATCGTCGAGCAGCATGACGAAGCACTTACAGCCGGGGCCGTCGTCTCCCTTCTGCCGCAGCCACAGCACGTTGGGAGAGAGAAGCTGGTTGAGTGCGCGCAGGAGCCCGGGGCGACGCCGGACGAGGGCTTGCTCTCGCAGCCCTACGTAGAGCGCCCGATGGTCCTCAACGAGGACGAAGAGGTCGGCAGCGCTGTGGCGGTCGGGAGAAGTCCTCAGCAGCTGGGATCCGAAGAAGATCACCCCGAGCAGCTCCTCGCCGGCCGCCCGACGGAGGCTGGTCACGCAGGCGCGCACATTCTCCGGCACGGCGGAGGCGTCGCCCTCGGTCGTCGGCAGTGGGTCGGGCTGGGGATGCACGAGCTCGTCCTGGGAGACGCGGGATGGGTTCGGGGAGACGACGGGGTCAGCCGCTGGCCGCGCCTTCCCCGCGCATCTCGTCGAGTTGTTGGCGCATCAGCTCCTGCATGCGAGCGATGAAGTCATCGACGTTTTCGCCGTCGTTTGAAAACTGGAAGGGCCCTGTGCAGGTCGCCTTGCCTCGAATCCCGCTGACACCGCGGATGAAATCCGCGATCCGAGCACATTTCCAAAACCCGTCGTTGACGAGCAGGTATACCCTCCAGGTGCGCCGGGACAGGATAGCCCGCAATCCGGCCCGCTTAAAGGGTCGGATCTCCCCATCGCGGGTTCGGCCGCCTTCGGGATAGATCACCGTCGGGCGTTCAGCCCGCCCGGCCGCCTCGGCCAGCGCCTCCAGCTGCTCGGGCCGCGCCCACCCAGGTTCCACCAGAGGGAAGTCGTACAGCCGCAACATGAACGAAACCAGGGGGATGCGGCGGGCGTAGCGGCGGCGCGTGACGATCAGCGGATAGCCGTCCTCGATGGCCAGGACCACAAATGGGATGTCCAGCAGGGACTGATGATTCATGAGGACCAGAATGCCCGGACCGGACGGAAGCCGGGGCAAATCGGGCAGTTTGGCGCCGCCGACCCCCCCCACGATGCCGTACCAGCCGGCCCGCGCCAGCCACCGTATCCAGGCGCCGAGGAGCCTCTCTCTCCGGTTTGGAAGCAGTTTGACGATACCGGCCAAGACGAGGCGCTGCCACAGGTCCATCAGTGGAAAAAAGACTGCCACCACGAGCAAGGTGAGCATTCCTCGAATCATGGACTGCACAAACCCACTCCGCCACGCGATCCACGGTTTCGGGTCCCGCCAGACGCATGTATCATCCGGTCGTGCCGACCCCTGCTGTCAGGGGGCCAGTCGTACGGAGACACTGCCAGCATCGGAAGGCTATTGGTAGCGCCGTGAAGCCGAAGCCGTCAAGAAACTCACCCGAGAGCCTCCGCGACCCCTCGTCCGGAGAAGCCGTGGAGCCACAGCTCGCCCCCGCCTCTGAATCGACGCCGGCGGATGCGGCAGCATCACCCGACCAGCTTCGCGCGCTCCACCAGGACTACGACTACAGCAACTTCTATTCGGGGATGGGCAGCGACCCATTCGACATGCTTGCGCCGTTCGACGAATGGTGGTCCTGGGCGCGGCCGGCCGGCTATTACCTCTTCGGTCAACCCATGCTTTCGGCGCCGACCACGCGCGTCGATATCCGAGAGACCAAGAACGGTACCAGGGCCGAGGGCCTCGTAAATCTGGCTTCGTACAACTACCTCGGCCTTTCCTACCGGCCGGAAGTGATCGAAGCGTCCATCGAGGCGACGCGCAAGTTCGGCCTCGGCGCATCGGGCTCTCCCATTCTCAGCGGCTATCTCAGCCTGCACGAGGAACTCGTCGATAAACTGGCGCGCTTCAAGGCAAAGAAGGGTGTGTTGCTGTTTCCCACCGGCTACGCCGCCAATTTGGGAATCATCTCCGGCCTCATGCGCCCGGGGGATCTCGTCGTTGCCGATCAATTTGCACACGCCAGCATCGTCGACGGAATCATCCTCTCGAAGGCAAAGGCCCGGTTCTTCCGACACAACAGCGCCGAAGACCTCGACCGAAAACTGAGTGGTTTCTCCGGCAAGAAGCTGGTGGTGGTCGAAGGCGTGTATTCCATGGACGGCGACCTGGCCAATCTTCCGGAGATCTTCGAGGTGAGCCGGCGCCACGGCGCCCGAATCATGATCGACGAGGCGCACTCCGGCTTCCTGTTCGGCGAGAATGGCCGTGGCGTCGCCGAGCACTTCGGCCTGGATGGCGAGATTGACGTCCACATGGGCACGTTCTCCAAGAGCCTCGGGGGCATGGGAGGATTTGTGGCCGGATCGGCCGAGCTCATCAACTATCTGCGCGGGTTTGCCCGGCCGCGGGTGTTTTCCTGCGCTCTGGCACCGGGCATCGTGGCTGGCCTGATTCGGGCTCTCGAGATCGTCGTGGCCGAGCCGGAGCTGCGGCAGAAACTGCACGAGAATGTCGACTTCATGCAGAAGCTCCTTCGCAATGCCGGCGTCGACGTTGGTGAGTCGGCTTCGCAGGTAATCCCCGTGCTCATCCGCGACGATCGGCGAATCTTCTCCATCGTGGAGGAGCTCATGAGGGGGGGCGTCTATCTCAATCCGATTCGATACCCGGCAGTCGGCAAGCATCGCTCGAGGGTCCGCCTCTCCATCTCCGCCGCCCACAGCGAGGCACAACTGGAGGAGGCGGCAGGCGTCATCATCCGCGTCTTGCGCAGGAACGGACTATGTCAGTGACACGTTATCATTTCGCCCATGCGGTGAACGCCTTCTTCGAGATGCCGAGCGGCGTGGCGGGCAAGCTGTTGCCGGGACATCTCCAACCACTCGAACTGCGCCACGACTCGGCCATCTTCGCCGTCACGGCGTTTGATTTCACCGACAGCCTGGTGGGCGCGTACCAAGAACTCGTTCTCGCCGTGATCGTACCGCCGATGGTGAAGGCGGGCGGTGTCTTCCCCAAGTCTGCATTCTTTCCGTTCCTCCTGGGCACGAGTACGGAGGCGTCGAGAAAGCACGCGATCGCGCGTTGGCATCTGCCGCATCACATGGCCGATATCGATCTGGACTTCGACGTCTCGAAGGATGGTGTGCAGATTCTCGTGCACGAGTCGGACAAGCCCATTCTCGACATGCAGATCAGCGTTCATGATTGGACCATCGTCGACCAACTCTATCAGTGCTTCATGATCGACGCTGACAAACGCTACAAGGTCGACATCCACATGCAGGGCCGTTTCACCGAGCACGAGGAAGAGAGCGGCTCGCTGAAGCTCCATCCCCACGCCATGACCGCAAATCTCAGCCCCGAGCGGATCGCCACCTACCCGTTCCGCGAAATGTGGATGCGCGACGGGCTACAGACATTCGAAGAGCTCGAATCGATCTGATTCATTCCTGCGTCGTGCGTGCGGTGGAACACCATGTCCGTGTTTGCGATCTTCAATCCCGCGGCAGGTCGCGGACGCGGCGCGCGACGCGCCGAGCGCTATCTCGCCCTGTTGCGGCGCGAAATTCCTCATCTCGAGCACGCGTTCACGCAGGCGGCTGGGGACGAGGTGAGGCTCGTCGAGCAGGCGCTGGCCGAGGGTCATGATTCCATCGTGGCGGTCGGCGGGGACGGCACCTGGAGCCTCGTCGCCGACCACATCCTGCGCTCGGGGCGGCATGTGACACTGGGTCTGTTGCCGGCCGGCACCGGCAATGACTTTGGGAAGTCTCTGGGGGCCACTCATGCGCGGGCAGAACAGATCGTGCGGGGCATCGCGGAGGGAAAGCGCCGGCGCATCGATGTGGGGCGCGTGAACGATCGCCATTTTCTCAACGTGGTCGGGTTGGGCTTCGACATCGCGGTGATCGACGATGCCGCCACGGTACCCCTGCTCAAGGGCGATTTGCTCTATCAGTTCTGCGCGCTCCGCCAGCTGTTTCGATTTCCAGGGATCCCACTGGAGGTGACGACCAGTGAAGGTGGCGGGGCAAAGATCGACCACCTCATGCTGGTGGTGGCGAACGCGTCCTACTTCGGTGGATCGTTCCATATCGCGCCGCACGCCAGCCTCGAGGACGGCAAGCTCGATGCCGTGTCCATCGCCAACGCGGGTCCGCTCTCCCGGGCCCGTCTCTTCTCCCGGGTCGCCAAGGGCCAGCACGAGGGCCACGCGAAGGTGACGGTGCGTCAGGAGAGGAAGTTCCGGATCGCGTTCGATGGCCCGATTCGATACGAGATGGACGGCGAAGTCTACAGCAGCCAAGCCGGCTCGTTGTCGGTCGAAGCCGTGCCCCAGGCCCTGGACGTATTTGTACCGGCAGGATAGCGCATCGTTCGGAAGAGGCAGAGATCTTGAGAGCTGTGACCTTCGATGGGACGATTCCCAAGTACCTGACATCGCGCGCCACGGGTGCGCTCTCTCGCAAACTGCTCACCGGCCCGGGCCGCTGCACAAATCTGATGAACGTCACGGTTCCCGTTCTGCCCGGCGAAGATTGGGTGCGCATCAACACGCGGCTCGGCGGCATCTGCGGCAGCGACATCAATCTCGTTCAGCTCCATGTTTCGCCTTCGGCGTCGCCGTTCTCGTCCTTTCCCTTCGTCTTCGGCCACGAGAACGTCGGCGTCATCGCCGAAGTGGGCCGCAGCGTTCACGACTTCTTGCCGGGAGAGAGGGTGGTCGTGAACCCGCTGCTCAGCTGCGTGCCTCGGGGCATCGAGCCACCGTGCGGATCCTGTGCCTCGGGCAAGCCGTCGCGCTGCGAGAACTTTACCGGGGGGCAGCTGGCGCCCGGGATGCTGCTGGGCACGACCCGCGACCTCGGCGGCAGCTGGGGCGAGTACTACGTGGCCCATGAGAGTCAGCTGAGCCAAGTGCCTGATTCCGTCAGCGATCGCGCCGCCGTGCTCCTGGAGCCCTTTGCGACGGCACTGTCCGCGGTTCTGGCGACCATTCCTGCGGCAGGCGAGACGGTCCTGGTCATCGGCGGCGGCACCATCGGGCTCCTGACGGTGGCGGCACTTCACGCGCTGACGCCGGAGGCGGAGGTCACGGCGCTGGTTCGTCATGGCTTCCAGGCCGAGCACGCCGAGCGACTGGGAGCTGGGCACTTGGTCGTGACCAAGGCGTCCCGGGATTACTTCCAGGAACTCGCGACACTCTCGGGTGGGCGTCTGTTGCGTCCGATCCTGGGTAAGCGGATCCAAATCGGCGGGTTCGACTCGACTTTCGTCTGCGTCGGCAGCGATGGCGCAATCGACGATGCCCTACGCTTCACGAACGCGGGTGGTCGCGTCGTGCTGCTGGGTAACGTGGCGGCGCTACCGAAGGTCGACTGGACGCCGCTCTGGATGAAGGAGATCACCCTAAGAGGAAGTCTCTGTTACAACATCCACGCACACGGTGGTGCGCGGCAGCATAGCTTTGCGCTGGGGATGGAATTGCTGGCTGGCGGTCTTGCCGGATCTTTGGAGACTCTGGTCACGCATCTCTTCCCGCTGGATCGCTACGAAGAGGCGCTGGCGCTGGCCTGGAGCAAGTCGGCGACACCGAGCGTCAAGATTGCATTTCAGAACGAGCGTGCCTCGACATGAACCTGATTCGGACGATCTTCTCGTCGCGTTTCGTCTGGATTCTCGTGGTCCTGGTCGCCGTTTCATTTTTGGTGAACCGCTGGGTTGACGAAGAGGGGGGCGCGAAGCAGGTGGTGGAGGAGTGGGGGCTCTGGGCTCCGCTCGTCGCGTTCGTGATCCAGACGATCACGACCATGACGCCGATCGGCGCCGTCTTCATGGCCGTGGTCAACGGAATGCTGTTTCCGCTCTGGCTCGCCATCTTGATCAACCTCAGCAGCGGCGTGGTGGGAGGGATCGGGATGTACTTCTTGTGGCGACGCGGCGAGCACGAATTCGATATCCAGGCCCGAATGAGCATTTTGCCCACGTGGTTCCGGCGACGCGCCGGCGACGACCTGATCTTCTTGGTAGTTCTTCGCCTCCTGCCGTGGGCCGGCGGCGGGATCGCCGACCTCCTGGCTGGGGCGCATCGGATTCCCGTCCGCACCCAGACCGCGAGCCTGTTGCTCGGCTACCTTCCAGGTTCCGTTCTGTACGCGCTGATGGGGGCCGGACTGATCAAGCTGGGTGCGAGTTGATGCATTCGAATTGCCCGCGCCTCTCTAAGGCCACTCCTCATCGTCCCCGTACAACTTCTTCCAGAGCTCGTGCCTCTCCAGCCAGATCGCCCGGGCCTCCGCCGACCACTGATTGCTCTGTCCCAAGATGAACGCGTGCTGCATGTCGCCAAAGCGCATGGCCAGCCACGCCAGATCGTTGCTGTCGACGGACGCCGAGGCGAAATCTCCAGCCAGGCTCAACGACCGCAGCAGCGCGGCCTCGCGCAGCTTCGCCGGATCCGGCGGCCGGAGCAGCAGCTCGCTCGTCATGATTCCGGAGGAGAAGGGGTCATAGGAGAAATCGATGGCCCCTGCGGCCCGGGGCAACTCGGGCTCGACGGGCTCTTCTTCATCGACGTTCCGTGCGATCGCCCGCCCCCGGATCAGCTCGCTGGAGCTGGCCGGTTCCGAGCGGCCGGACGAGAGGTGGATGATCCGCATGGGCTCTTCGAGATCCAGGCGCGGCGCTGACTCACCCGCAGGGCGGATTTCCCAGCGCCGCATCCAATGCTCGCGGACCCACTCCACCGGGAAGAAGAACCACAGCAGCGCCAAGAGGGCCAACGCCCCTAGAATGGGGCCCCCATAGCTGGGACTCGGTGTGCCCAGACGCCCCCGACGGGGCGATTCTCGCTCTAATCTTGAGATGCGCGCGGTCCTCGCCGTTTGCCTGTCTTGCCCTCAGTTAAGCCCATGTCTACCTTGGATTTCGGCCTTTACCGAGGGTAGCGCATGCACGCCGACTCCGACTGCCTGTTCCTGAAAACCTGTCGTCACGAGGAAGTTCCCCGCCCGCCCGTCTGGATGATGCGGCAGGCGGGGCGCTATCTCCCGGAATATCGAAACGTCCGCGAGGGCGCCAGCTTCCTGGAGATGTGCCGCCGCGCCGACCTGGCCACCGAAGTCACCCTGCAGCCGATCCGCCGCTACGACTTCGACGCCGCGATCATCTTCAGCGACATCCTCATCCCCCTGATCGGCATGGGTGCTCCGTTCGAGTTCGCCGAGGGCGGCCCGAAGCTGCCCGAGGGGTTCGACACGGCCGAGAAACTCAACACGCTGAATTTGAACCTCGATCCCGTCGCAGATCTGCCCTGGACCCTCGAGGCGCTGACGCAGACGCGCGTGCAGCTCGACTCGAGCAAGGCGCTTCTCGGCTTCGCCGGGGCGCCCTTCACGCTCTTCTGCTACTTGGTCGAGGGAGAGGGCAGCCGTCTCTTCCCCGGCGTCAAGCGCATGATGTTCACGCAGCCGGAGCTCGCCGAATCGGTGCTGGGACAGCTGGCCGATGTGGTCGCCGGCTATCTGAAGGCGCAGCTCGACGCGGGGGCCGACGCCGTACAGCTGTTCGACACCTGGGCCGGCCTGTTGCACCCCGATGACTACGCGCGTTTTGCGCTGCCCTATGTGAAGCACGTATTCGCAAAGCTCAAGGACAGCGGCGCGCCAACTATCTATTACATCAATGGCGGGCCCGCCCTTTTGGATCAGCAGATCGAGAGCGGCGCCAGCATCCTTGGCATCGACTGGCGGCAACGCATGAGCACCGTGCGCCAGGTCGTCCCCGACAGGCTCGGCCTGCAGGGGAACCTGGATCCGCTCGTGCTCCTGGCCGAACCCCGTGTGGTGGCGCGCCGCACGACCGCGTTGCTCGAGGAGATGGCGGGACGGCGCGGTTACATCGTCAATCTGGGCCATGGCGTCATTCCCCAGACGCCTCTCGCCAGCGTCCAAGCCTTCGTCGATGCGGTTCGAGGGCGTGAGGCCGCAGCGAATTCCGCGAACTGAGCTGAGTCCATGGCTGCCGCGAGAGTCGTCGTCGTCGGGGGAGGGATCGCCGGACTCACGACGGCCTATCAACTGCAGAAGCTTGCGCGCGAACGCAGTTTCCCTCTCGAACTGACGCTCCTCGAACGCGACGCCGGCGTCGGCGGCAAGGTGCGCTCCAGCCGCGAGCAGGGCTATCTGTTCGAGGCCGGCCCCAACGGCTTCCTCGACAACGAACCCGCGAGCTTGCGTCTGGTCGACGAACTCGACCTGCGCGATCGCCTCTTGCGGAGCAACGACGCCGCGCGCAATCGCTTCGTCTATCGCGGCAACAAGATGCATCGCCTCGAGATGCACCCGCTCAAGTTCATGAGTTCGGGTCTCTTGAGTTGGGGCGGTAAGTTCCGCGTCGCGAAGGAATACTTCGTTCCGGCGCGCCAGGAAGAGGGCGACGAGAGCGTCGCCAGCTTCGGCCGCCGCCGTCTCGGCGATGAGTTCACCGAAGTCCTCTTGGACAGCATGGTCAGCGGGATCTTCGCCGCCAACATCGACAAGCTGAGCCTGCACGCGGCCTTTCCGAAGATGCCGGCCATGGAGAGCGAGTACGGGGGTCTGTTCCGCGCGCTGAAGGCGAAGAAGCGCGAGAGCACATCTGGGCCGGCGGGACCCATGGGCGCGGTGCTCCATACTTTCCGCGATGGGATGGCCGAGCTGCCGCGCGCCCTCGAGAAACATCTCGCTCGGGCGATCCAGACCTATTGTCCGGCCGATGCGCTCGTGGCCGCCGACGACGCCCTCGCCATCGTCGCCTCGGGCGTGCAGTGGAAGGCCGACGCCATCGTCCTCGCCACGCCGGCGCCCGACAGCGCTCGTGTCATCGAGGAGTACTCCGGCGAGGCGGCCGCGGCCCTGTCGCAGATCCGTTTCGCCGGCATCCACGTCATCTACCAGGCCTACAGGCCCGAGCAGATCAAGGCCGACATCAACGGCTTCGGCGTGCTCATCCCCCGCAACCAGAATCACCGGCTCTTGGGCACCATCTGGAGCAGCTCGACCTTCGACGGCCAGGCGCCCGCGGGAACCGTACTCCTGCGGCACATGATCGGTGGCGATCATGACCCCGCGGCCAACGACTTGAGCAATGAAGAGCTCCTCGCCATCGCCCGCGCCGAGGCCGAGCCGCTCTTCGGGATCCAGGGCGAGCCCCTGCTCG
>Ga0214472_10007095_pt1 | contig 11739 bp, 10 predicted proteins | sample RVTome_6_FD_207662 | JGI IMG/M metagenome (GOLD analysis project Ga0214472, IMG submission 207662) | Soil microbial communities from uranium-contaminated site in the Upper Colorado River Basin, Wyoming, United States - RVT140D175 | ecosystem: Environmental > Terrestrial > Soil > Contaminated >...
GGCTCAAGAAGATCGCCAAGGCGCGCCGCTCCTCGCCGGGCGACGCCCAGGACATCGCCTTTCTCGAGGCCCGACGAAAGACCTCCAGGTAGTCACCCGGCCCGTTCCTCAGCGCTGGTCGGTCTCGGGCCTGACCGTCAGGTTGCGGAGGTGAGCGACCGTCGGTGAGCTGCTCGCGGCGCGCGCCGAGCGCCAGCGACGAGACGCTTCCGTGAGAGCCTATGTCTCGATCGGAACTGTGGCCGTCAGGCTGCCCGGTTGAGCGGATTCTACCTCTCGGCGGCGCGGCGTCTCGCGAGCCGGTCGTTCTCCTGCTCGAACATCTCGCGAATCCGCGTTCCGTCGGACGGCTCTTCAACGAGCGTTTCCGGGTTCCACTGGCTGCGCGTGGTGTCGAAGAAGTCGCCGCCGTAGATGTGGATGCCGCCCGTGAAGCGCAGGAGCGGGTTCGTCACCGAGTGGATCACGTCGGCGGGCAGCGCGGCCACGTCGCCCTCGAAGAGCGCCCTGGCTCCGTACGCTTTGACCCTGCCCGGCGTCCTGCGCCACATGATGTTGTCCTCGCGACCCGTGTAGATGCCGATCAGCGCCCACATCAGGTGGTTGTGCGGCACGAGGTTCATCTGCGGCGTCCACGTGGCGCTGAAGATGGTGAGCGCCTTCGAGCGATGAAGCGTGCGGATTCCCGCCTGCTCGGGCTCCCCAAGCGCCGCGAGCACCGCCCTGGGCGTGGCGGTGGCCCTGGCGAGCACCTCCTGCACGGCAGCCTGCGGGTCCGGCTCCTGGCTCGCCGCCAGGCAGTCTGCCACGAATCGATCGAGGTCCATCGATCCTCCGTTCGCCGAAGGGCGCGTCCCGGCGATCGACCGCAGCGGCGAGAGCGCCGCGCCGCAGGCCGCGGTGGCAGCTGCCAGCACGGCTCGTCGGCGAACGACCGCGCGGTTCGACGAGAGCCAGGGCATTGCTGGTCCCTAGGGTGAGCCCTCGCCGGCCGGCTTGTCCAGCGGCGGCTTACGGCTCGCGGAGCACGCGCATCGGGTCGAGGCGCGCGGCGCGCACGGCCGGCATCAGCGACGCGAGCGCGGAGACCACGACCACGATCGCGACGACGCCCAGGAGCGTGGAGGCGTCCGTGGCCGAGACCCCGTACAGCAGACCGGCCAGGACCCGGCGGAGCGCCAGCGCGAGTGCGACGCCGCCGGCGCAGGCGAGGCCGACCACGCGCAGCCCCTGGCCCAGGAACTGGCGCACGATGTCGCCCCGCAGCGCGCCCAGGGCCATGCGCAGGCCCACCTCGCGCCGGCGAAGGCCGACCGCGTAGCTGAGCGTCCCGTAGAGGCCCACGCAGGCGAGCGACAGGGCCGAGAGCGAGAAGAGCAGCAGCAGCAGCGTGAGCAGCCGGCGAATGGTGTAGGCGGCGTCGATCCGCTCGTCGAGCACGGCGATGTCGTAGACCGACCGCTGCGGCTCGACCTCCTTCATCGTCGCGCGCACCGCTCCCACCACCGCGAGCGGGTCGCCGCTCGTCCGCACCAGGAAGAAGGGCGTCGGGCCTGGAGCGCTCAGGCACGAGTAGACGATCGGCACCGGCACGCGGTCGATGCCCTGCTCGCGCGCATCTCCCACGACGCCCACGATGCGCCCGGGCGCGCCGGCCCCCGCGAGGGCTCCCTCGCCGTACTGCTGCAGCTTCAGCCCCACGGCCGACGGAAAGTCCGACAGGTGGCGGGCCGCGAACGCACGGTTCACCATCAGGTCAAAGCCCTGGCCGGATGGGGCGCCGCGCGGGCCGACGGAGCGCCGCTGGCACCGTTCGCCCTGGACCAGCGGGATCCGCATGGTCGCGAAGTACTCCGGCGACACCACGCGCAAGTCGCTGACGATGCGCCGGTCGGCGTCGCCCCCGGCTTCCACGACCGCGAAGCTCGACTCCCACTGCGTCGGCGTTCCCGGCGGCGCCCAGCCGGTGGTGGCCGCCCCAAGGACGCCGGGCAGCGCGCGCAGCGTGTCGATCGAGCGGTCCACGCGCGCGACGAGGGCCGGGTAGTCCGCGGTCTCGTTCCAGCTCCCGCTCATGCGGAAGGTCAGCACGCCGCTCTTCTCGAAGCCCGGCTCCACGCGCGCGAGCGCGTGGAAGCTGCGCACCAGCAGTCCCGCGCCCATGAGCAGCGTGACCGACAGCGCCACCTGCCCGCCCACCAGCGCCCACTGCAGCCGCTGGCTTCCCGACACCTGGGTGCGGCCGGACTCGCCCGAAGCCACACCGGCGTCCTCTCGCATCGCCCGCAGCGCGGGAGCGAGACCGCTCACGAGCGCCACGCCGAGCGTGCTCAGCGAGCAGTAGAGCAGGATCCGGCCGTCCACCACCACCTCGTCCATGCGCGGCAGCTCGGTCCCGAGGGCGCGGAACGCGGCCGTGGCGAAGCCGGCGACCAGCAGCCCGAGGGCCCCGCCCACGAGCGCGAGCAGGAGCGTCTCGGCCAATACGAGCCCGGCGACCGCGGCGCGGGACGCCCCGAGCGACAGGCGCAGGGCGATCTCGGGACGGCGGCCCGCCCCGCGCGCCACGAACAGCGCCGCGATGTTGGTGCAGGCGATCAGCAGCAGCACCGACACCGCGCCGAAGAGCAGCCAGAGCGCGCGGCCGATGCCGCCCACCAGGTCCTGCTTGAGCGGCCGAAGCTCGACGCCGACCTTCCGGTCGGAGTCGGGGAACTGCTGCGCGAGGCGAGCCTGGACGGCCGAAAGATCCGCCCGCGCCTGCTCCAGGGTCACGCCCGGGCGCAGGCGGCCCACGCCCGTGTACCAGGTGCTGTGACGCGACTGGGCGTAGGGCGCGCCCACCGGCGAGGGGAACCAGACGTCCACGTCCCGATCGGGGAAGCGGAAGGAGCCGGGCATCACTCCCACGATCGGCACCGACGCGTTGCCGATGCGGACGCTGCGCGACAGCACGTCGGGGGTCGATCCCAGCCGGCTGCGCCAGTAGCGTTCGCTGACGAGCGCCGCGGCCGGGCCGCCGAAGCGGTGCTCCTCCGCCGAGAAGCCGCGCCCGAGCGCGGGCGCGACTCCCCACACCTCGAGCATGCGCGGCGTGACGAAAGCGCGGCGCACACGCTCCGGAAGGTCTCCCGACGTCTCGGACACGTCCTCGACCCCGTAACCGCTGATCGCGCTGAAGCTGGAGTTGAGCCGGTTCCAGTCCTCCAGGCGCACCGGCGCGATCATGCTCTCGGAGCTCGTCTCCTGCTTCTGCGCCAGCCGTACCAGCCGCTCGGCGTCCGGGAACGGCAGTGGCCGCAGCAGCACCGCGTCGAGCGCGGAGAAGACGGCGGTGTTCGCCCCGATCCCGAGCGCGAGCGTCGCGACCACGGTGAGCGCGAACCCCGGCGCACGCGCCAGGCTCCGCGCCGAATGGCGAAGATTCCGGATGATCCCGTCGGCCCAGAGTGCCATGTCCACGTCCCGCGTCCGCTCGGCCTGCAGCATCGGGTTCCCGAGCTGCACCCGCGCCCGCCGCCCCGCCTCCTCAGGAGAAAGCCCGGAAGCCCGCAGCTCGTCGGCCCGCTCCGCCACGTGAAAGTCCAGCTCGCGCCGAATCTCCCGCTCCACCCGCCCGGCCCGCAACGTGTTCCAGAGCCGCCTCAGCCAGGACATGGTGCCTCCTCAGGCGTACCGCAGCACCCGCCCAACCCCCTCGGTCAGCCGATTCCAGCTCTCCTGCTCCAGCGCAAGCTGCTTCCGCCCCTTGGCCGTGAGCGAGTAGAACCGCGCCTCCCGGTTCTTCTCGGTCACCCCCCACTCCGACCGCAGCAACCCCACCTGCTCCATCCGGTGAAGCGCCGGATAGAGCGACCCCTCCTCCACGCGCAGTAGATCGTCCGACACCCGCTGGATGTGCGTCGTGATGGCGTACCCGTGCAGCCGCTTGTTCGACGCCAGCGTCTTGAGCACCAGCAGCGACAGCGTCCCCTGCAGAATGTCGTTCTTCGGGAGCGAAGGGCTCATAACCTAGCTATCTATGCATATGAGCCTCCGAGCTGTCAACCTCGGACAGGGCGCGTCATGAGCTTCATTGAGCTGCTTGGCGGCGACAACTATCAACTAATCCAATAGACTACTCTCATGTTCGACTACCTGGTGACGAGCCGCGCTCGTCGGCAGCTTCTTCGGCGGCTCTGGGCCGACAGGGCCAGCGGGAGTGTCAGCGCGCTCGCGCGCGCGAGCGGAGTGAGCTTCGCTGCGGCGCACCGCGAGCTGGAAGCGATGAAGGCCGCCGGCCTGACCGTCGCCCAGCGCGACGGTGTCGCGACTGTCTACCGCGCGAACCTTGCCCATCCCCAGGCAGACGCCCTGGCTGCCTTGCTGACGGCGACGGGACCAGCCCATGGCGATTCGCAGGAACAGAGGCTCAGGGGTGAGCTGGCGGCCCTCGGCGCTCCCCTGGGGGGGCCGACCCCTAGCAGCCGCCACCTGTCCGCAGAAGAGGTCCTCGCCGAGGGACTGGTCCTGGCGCACCGCAGCCCGACGGTGGCCCGCGTTCTCTCCCTCGCCTTCTGGCGACGGCGCGACAAACTGGACTACGAGCGCCTGGAGCGAGCCGCCACCCTGCGCGACGAGCGCCAGGCCTTGGGGTTCTACCTCGAATTGACTGGCCACCTTGGCGGCGATAGGCGTCTCGTGGCCCATGCGCGGCCTCTTCGAGACCGCCGCAGGACCGCATTGCGGCCTTTCTTTTCCGGTGGGCGTGGGCCGTTTGCGCGGGCTGCGGCACGGGAGAAGTCGCCGGCCCTCGCTCGACGCTGGGGCTTCCTGATGAACATGGAGCTCGAGAGCTTCGCCACGGCCTTCCGCAAGCACGTCAGGGCCGCGGCATGAGGTACTACGTCCGAGCCGAGATCGAACGCTTCCTGCGGGCGGTGGATAACGCCTTCAGGCGGCGCGCGACCGTCATTGTCATCGGAGGCGGTGCGGCTGCGCTCAAGTACCGGATCGACGATCCGACCACGGACATCGACACCTTCGGTGCTCTTGGCGACGATCTGAAGCGCGCAATAGCCGCCGCACGGAAGGCGACCGGCCTGCCCATGCCCTTCGAGCGGAGCGGAGTGGCCGATGGGCCGTATGGCTTCGAGGATCGGTTGCTGCGCGCCATGCCGAGCCTGAGGCACCTCACCGTGCTCGTGCCCGAGCGCTGATCGAGACGCGCGCGGGGAAGGGCCGCTCGCAGCGCATGCTCGTCACCGAAGAGCGAGGCGAGCTCCGCTACCAGTGGTGGCTGAACGGAGCCAGCCGGCCCGTGGACGACGCCGCGCGCGCCTGGCTCAAGGACGTGCTCGAGGTGGTTGCGGCGTACCACGAGATCGGAGAGATCCAGGGAGAGGTCGGCGGCTTGCAGGGTGAGATCGGCTCGATCCAGGGCCAGATCGGCTCGCTGCAGGGCGAGATCGGACAGGTCCAGGGCGAGCAGGGCAGCCTGCAGGGCCGGATCGGCTCGATCCAGGGCGAACGCGGCAGCGTGCAGGGCGAGATCGGCAGCCACCAGGGCGCGATCGGCGGCCTGCAAGCCGCGCGCTCGAGCGCGAGCGCCGCGCTCAGGCAGCAGATCGACGGCGAGATCCAGCAGCACGAAGCCGAGATCCGGAAGCTGCAGGCGAAGCTCGAGTCGAGCGCCTTCTCGCGGCGACTGTCCGACGCCGAGGCCGAGCTTCTGGCCTTTCAGAAGAGCTCGCGCGGAAAGATCGCCGAGCTCGAGCGCCGGATCGACGCGATCCGCAGCCAGGACAGGATCGGCCAGCTCGAGAAGGAGATCGACGCGCTCGACGCCGACGACCGCGTCGACGAGATCAAGCGGCGCGTGGCTGCCAGCGTCGAACGGCTGAAGGCACAGATCCGCAGGCTCGGGACCTAGCTCAGCGCCGGGTAGGGCACCGGCGCGAGGACGGTCTCCGCGGCCGGCACGACCCCGCGGCTCTTCCAGTCGAGCGCGATCTCGATCGCCGGGCCCGCGCAGGACGGGATCGAGACGGTGGCGGCGAGCCGGCCCTCGTCGACGTCGCGCCGGCCGCTCGTCGGCAGGCCGTCGCAGCCGAGGAAGGGCGCTTTCGCCCACTCGGGCCGCAGCAGCTCGAGCACGCGGCGCGTGCCGCGGGCCATGTTGTCGTTCTGGCACACGACGGCGTCCGGCACGAACAGCTCGGCCGTCTTGAGCCGCAGCCAGGCCGCGACCGCCTTCTCGGCGCTCGTGTCCGTCCACTCGCCGTTCAGGATCTTGAGCTCGTGGCCGCGACCGCGCGCCGCCGCCTCGAAGCCTTCGAGCCGGAGCCGGGCCGCGGGCGCGTCGGCCGGTCCCTGCACGTAGAGCACGTGGCGGGCCCCGGGCCGCAGCCGCTCGAGCTGGCGCGCCTGGATCCGGCCGATCTGGACGTGGTCGGTCGTGACCGCCGCGATCGCCAGCCCCGGGTGCTCGCGGCGCAGCGACTCGATGTACGGGGCCGTCCGGTTCAACAGCAGCCAGCCGATCCCCGCCCGGGCCGCGTTGCGCGCGACGCGCTCGAGGCCGTCGGGGACGCGCGTGTGCAGCAGGATCGCCGCCGGACGCTCGGCCTCGGGGGCGTGGACGTAGCGGAACAGCTGCTGGATCTGCAGCACGGCGTTGTCCTCGGCGAACAGCACCTCGACGTCCGCCGAGAGGCGCCGGCCGGCGCTCTGCGCGTCCTCTCCCTGGAGCGCCTGGTACTCCTGCTCCGCGCTCGTCAGGCAGGCCACGATCCGCTCACTCATCGTCCGGAGCTTACACCGCGGAGCAGGAGAGCACCGGCTTGCGCCGCCCGCGAGGTGTGATATGAGCCTGCAGCGGATTCGGTGGAGGGTGAAGCTTGGCTCGGGCCGGCTGGTCGGTGCGTGCGCTGCTGCTCGGGGCGGCGTCCCTCGCGGGGCCGGGCGCCCTGGCCCAGGTGCGGATCGAGTACGTCGCGCACGCGTCGTTCGTGGTCGAATCGCCCGGCGGCGTGCGCGCGCTCGTCGACCCCTACAGCGGCACGCGCTGGCTCGGCTACTCGTTCCCGGCAGGTCTCGAGGCCGACGTCGTGCTCGTGAGCCATCCCCACTACGATCACGACGCTTCCTACTACGCCCCGGCGCGGGCACCCGTGCTGCGAACGCCCGGCGCTTACGCCTTCTCCGACCTGCGTGTCACCGGGATCGCAGGGCGTCATGCCGAGCCCTGGGGCCAGGAGTTCGGCGGAACCAACACGCTGTGGCTGATCGAGACGGGAGGCCTGCGCATCGCGCACCTGGGCGACACGGGGCCTTTGTCGGAGGCGAGCCTGCGCGCGCTCGGGACGGTCGACGTGCTGATGCTGCCGGTCGACGACCAGGACCACATCCTGAAGCGCGCCGAGATCGTGGCGATCCGGAGCGCGCTCCGGCCCGCCGTCACGCTGCCCATGCACTATCGGCTCGCCGCGCTCACGCGCCTGCCGGACTCGCTCGGCACGATCGACGGCTGGCTCGCCGAGCAGCGGAACGTGGTGCGCCTCGGCTCCCACGCCACGGCTCTGCGCGAGCGGCCGGCCGAGCCGCAGGTCCTGGTGCTCTCCCCCTCGCCGGCGGTGAAGCCGTGGCCGGCCGAGCTCGCCCTCGCATTCGAGCACCGGGGCCGGGCGCGGGCCCTGGCGGAGAAAGCCGGCGCAGCCGAGGTTGCGCTCGCCGAACGCCGACGGGCCGCGGCGCTCGCGCCGGGGTCGATGCTGTTCGCGTTCGAGCTCGGGCGCGCGCTCATCGACCTCGAGCGGCTCGAGGAAGCAGCCGCGTTTCTCGAACGGGCGCTCGCGGGGGCGGGCGGCGACGACTGGGAGATGACCGCGCGTGCGCGCGACCTGCTCGCGGGACTTTACGCCCGGCGCGGCGAGCGCGAGCGCGCCGCGCAGCAGTACCGCCTGGTGCTGCGCGACGAGCCGCGGCAGGAACTGCGCGCGCGGGCCGAGGCGTTTCTGACGACGCCACGCTAGACGGGCGCACGGACCAACGGAAACGGACAGGGGAAAACGAACAACGGCTGGAGAGCTTAAGGGGGGGCATCCCGCCCCCCCTCACCCCCCGGGGCTTAGAACTGACCCCATAGGTACTGGTTGGTGACCTCGTGGTGGAACTGGATCTCCTCGCGCTTCACGATCGCGCCGAGCGCCTTGGCGCAGCGCTCCGCTGACGCGAGCTTCAGCTCGGCGTACTTCTCGTGCACCTCGGTGCCGAGCAGCTCCTGCGCGTACTTGCTGCCCTTGAAGAGCCGGATCGCGTCGTAGATGTTGTCGGGCAGGAAGCGCGTGCGCGAGCGCTTGCCGTCGTGGTCGTCCTCGCCCCCCGGCCCCTCGAGCCCGGTCTTGAACAGCGTGTAGATCGCGAGGTACGGGTTGGCGTCGGGAGCGATCGAGCGCACCTCGATGCGCGCCGTGCGCTCGTTCCCGATCGGGATGCGCACCATCGAGCCTCGGTCCTTGGCCGAGACCTTGATCTGGTTCGGCGCCTCGAAGTGCGGGTCGAGCCGCCTGTAGGAGTTGACGCTCGAGTTCAGGATCAGGCAGATGTCGTTGCCGTTCGCCAGGATCCGGTTGATGAAGCTCCAGGCGAAGCTCGAGAGCCCGTCCTGGCCCTTCTTGTCGTAGAAGAGGTTCTTGCCCTTCTTCGCGAGCGACATGTTGGTGTGGCAGCCGTTGCCGTTCACGTTCGCCACCGGCTTCGGGAGAAAGCACGCGGTCAAGTCCATCTGCGCCGCGACCTGGCGCGCGATCAGCTTGTAGAGCTGCACCTGGTCGGCGCCGACCACGGCCTCGCTGTAGCCGTAGTTCATCTCGAACTGCGACGGCGCCACCTCGGGGTGGTCCTTCTCGTTGGCGAAGCCGAGCGCGCGCTGCACCTCGGCCGAGGTGTCGATGAAGCGGCGCAGCGTGTCGCCCGGCAGCGAGTGGTAGTAGCCGCCGGTCGAGACGTACTCGAACTGTCCGGTCTCGAAGTAGCGCCGCTCGGCGTCGCGCCCCTTGAAGATGAAGCCCTCGATCTCGTTCGCGACGTGGGCCACCATGTCCTTCTTGCGCAGCTGGGCCGCGAAGGTCTTCAGGCGGGCGCGCAGGTCGGCCACGTAGGGCGTGCCGTCCTGGTCGCAGACGTCGCCGAACACGAGCACCTTGCCGGGGCCGAACACGTCGGCGGGCAGGCAGTAGAACGCCGGCCAGTCGATGCCGAGCCGCAGGTCGGACTCGGCCTGGCGCGAGAAGCCGCGGATCGACGAGCCGTCGAAGGTGAGGTTGTCGGCCGACTTCAGCAGGAACTTCTTGTCGTAGTCGAGCATGTGAAAGCGGCCCTCGAGGTCGGTGAAGCAGACGCTCACCGCCTTGATGCGCTTCTCGTCGGTCAGGTACTTCATCCGGGACTCGCGGATCCGGCCCGGATCTTTCGCAGCCACGCGATCGGCCTTGGCCTGGAGGTTCATCTCCTCCAGCTTGTCGTACGGGATCTCCAGAAAGTCACGCAGCGCTGTGGCCATTGCTCTCCTCTTGTTGGATCGCGCGACCGGCTAGTAGGGGTTCCGGTCGTCGTCGAGGCGACTAATTGATCATGATTTAGTCTTAATTGCAAGTTTTTAAGGCTAAAACCTCGCTTTTTAGTCGATTCGATGCAGTTGGCGTGAGCCTTGGTCGGAGCCGACTCTCGTGTGCCGAGCTGCGTGTCGTCGCAACATTCTTGGATCCCGATACGCGAGAGGCGACAGGAATGTCGTCACAGCGCTGCTCGGCCGCAGTCTCCAAACCCCGAGCACAAAAGGGGTTGTCGCCAGGCAAGGCACGCTCGACGGCGGCACGTGCCTTGCTCATGTCAGGAGGAGTTCCGGATGCGCCTTGCGCGGAGGGTCGGGAGCATCGAGACCGCCGGCCGCCGCCGGCCGCACCCGGGCGACTGAACGGCTGAACAGCGTTCCGAGAGATGAAGAACGAGCGGATCCGAGCGTCGGACCGGTTTGTGGTTCCGACGACAAGGTCCGACAACTTTGTCGGCGCCGGCGACCCCGGCGCCGTACGAGCTGCCTGAAGGAGGCGGAATGACCCCGAGCGACGTACTGAAGCTGGCGAAGGAAAAGGGCGTGAAGATCGTCGACCTGCGCTTCATCGACATGCCCGGCCTTTGGCAGCACTTCTCGATTCCCGTGGCGGAGCTGACCGAGGACCTCTTCAAGGAGGGGATCGGCTTCGACGGTTCTTCGATCCGCGGATTCCAGGCCATCAACGAGTCGGACATGCTGCTCTTCCCCGACGCCTCGACGGCGGTGATCGATCCGTTCACCAGCGTGCCCACGCTGGTGCTGATCTGCGACGTGAAGGACCCGATCACCGGTGCCGCCTACCCGCGCGATCCCCGCTACGTGGCGAAGAAAGCCGAGGCCTACCTCAAGAGCACCGGCATCGCCGACACCGTGTACATCGGGCCGGAGCTCGAGTTCTTCATCCTCGACAGCGCCCGCTTCGACCAGGGCTACAACTTCGGCTTCTACCACCTGGACGCGGATGCCGGAACCTGGAACAGCGGGCGCGAGGGCACGCCGGAGCGGCCCAACCTCGGCTATCGGCCCCGCTACAAGCAGGGCTACTTCCCGGTGTCGCCCGCCGACCACCACCAGGACCTTCGCTCCGAGATGGTGCTGAACCTCGAGGCCTGCGGCGTGAAGATCGAGGTGCACCACCACGAGGTGGCCTCGGCCGGTCAGACCGAGATCGACATGCGCTTCGACACCCTGGTGCGCATGGCCGACAAGGTGCTCTGGTACAAGTACTGCACCAAGAATACGGCGAAGAAGCACGGCAAGACGGTGACGTTCATGCCCAAGCCGATCTTCCAGGACAACGGCTCCGGCATGCACACGCACCAGTCGCTCTGGAAGGACGGCAAGAACCTCTTCTACCAGAAGGGCGGCTACGCCGACATCTCGCCGATGTGCAAGCACTACATCGGCGGCATCCTCAAGCACGCGCCGGCGCTGTGCGCGCTGATAGCACCCTCGACCAACTCCTACAGGCGGCTGGTGCCCGGCTACGAAGCCCCGATCAACCTCGCCTACAGCGCCCGCAACCGCTCGGCCGCGGTCCGCATCCCGATGTACTCGAGCTCGGAGAAGGCCAAGCGGCTCGAGTTCCGGACACCCGATCCGACCTGCAATCCCTATCTGTCCTTCGCCGCCTGCCTGATGGCGGGGCTCGACGGGGTGCAGAACAAGGTCGACCCCGGAGAGCCGCTGGACAAGGACCTCTACGAGCTGGGGCCGGAAGAAGCGGCGAAGGTGAAGCAGCTGCCGGGCTCGCTCGACGCCGTGCTCGACAACCTCGAGAAGGACCACGAGTTCCTGCTCAAGGGCGACGTCTTCACGCGCGACCTGATCGAGACCTGGATCGACTACAAGCGAAAGAACGAGGTGGACGCCATCCGCCTGCGCCCCCACCCCTGGGAGTTCGCTTTGTATTTCGATATCTGAGGCGCAGCGGAGCACAGGTAGAACGGAAGACGGAAACAGAAAGCGGAAACGGACGACGGCTGGACGGGCCTGAGGGGGGGCATCCCGCCCCCCCGTACCCCCTGGGGTGTCTCGAGGACCCGCCCGGCCCCGACGCACTCGCCCTGCTCCGCCGCCACGGCCTTCTGGATCCCTGGCGGGCCGCGGCCGAGCTGCGTGCGATCGCGAAGGACGCCGAGGCG
>Ga0214472_10007097_pt1 | contig 11738 bp, 11 predicted proteins | sample RVTome_6_FD_207662 | JGI IMG/M metagenome (GOLD analysis project Ga0214472, IMG submission 207662) | Soil microbial communities from uranium-contaminated site in the Upper Colorado River Basin, Wyoming, United States - RVT140D175 | ecosystem: Environmental > Terrestrial > Soil > Contaminated >...
CGGGCGACTACGCCTACGGGCACCTGCGCACCGAGACCGGCGTGCACCGGCTGGTGCGCAAGAGCCCGTTCGACGCCAACGCCCGGCGCCACACCTCGTTCGCCAGCGTGTTCGTCTACCCGGAGGTCGACGAGTCGATCGAGGTCGAGGTGAATCCCGCCGACCTGCGCGTCGACACCTATCGCGCCTCCGGCGCCGGCGGCCAGCACGTCAACCGCACCGATAGCGCGGTGCGCCTGACGCACCTTCCGACCGGCATCGTGGTGCAGTGCCAGAGCGACCGCTCGCAGCATCGCAACCGCGCCGAGGCGATGTCGATGCTGAAAGCCAAGCTCTACGAGCTCGAGCTGCGCAAGCGCCAGGCCGAGCGCGACAAGCTCGCGGAGTCGAAGACCGACATCGGCTGGGGCCACCAGATCCGCTCCTACGTGCTCGACCAGTCGCGCATCAAGGATCTGCGCACCGGCCTGGAGTGGGGCAACACCCAGGCGGTGCTCGACGGCGAGCTCGACGAGTTCATCGCCGCCAGCCTCAAGCAGGGAGTCTAGGTCCATGGAAGAAGACAACAAGCTGGTGGAGGAGCGCCGCGAGAAGCTGAAGGCGCTGCGCGCCGCCGGCAACGCCTTCCCGAACGATTTCAGGCGAAAGGATCTTGCTGCGGATTTGCATCTTCGCTTCGGCAACCAGGACAAGAACCAGCTACAGGACAAGAACGAAACGGCGATAGTCGCCGGGCGCATGATGCTCAAGCGCGTCATGGGCAAGGCGAGCTTCGCCACGCTGCAGGACGGCAGCGGACGGATTCAGATCTATGTCACTTCCGATTCCGTCGGTCCGGAAATCCATGAAAGCTTCAAGCACTGGGATCTCGGCGACATCGTCGGCGCCGAGGGGCGCCTTTTCAAGACCAACAAGGGCGAGCTCACGGTGCATGCCGAGAAGCTGCGCCTGCTCGCCAAGGCGCTGCGCCCGCTGCCGGAGAAGTTCCACGGCCTCAGCGACCACGAGATGCGCTACCGGCAGCGCTACATCGACCTGGTGGTCAATCCCGGGGTGCGCGAGGTTTTTGCAAGCAGAACCCGTATCGTGAACACCTTGCGCCAGTGCCTGATCGACGAAGGCTATCTCGAGGTCGAGACGCCGATGATGCAGCCGATCCCGGGCGGCGCGGCGGCGCGGCCGTTCAGGACGCACCACAACGCGCTCGACATGGAGCTCTACCTGCGCATCGCGCCGGAGCTCTACCTCAAGCGCCTGGTGGTGGGCGGCATCGAGCGCGTGTTCGAGATCAACCGCAACTTCAGGAACGAGGGCATCTCGACCAAGCACAACCCCGAGTTCACCATGCTCGAGTGGTACTGCGCCTACGAGGACTGGCGCACCATGATGGAGCTCACCGAGCGGCTGGTGCGCGCCGCGGCGGGCCGGCCGGTCGTGACCTACCAGGGCAAGGCGCTCGACTTCGGCAAGCCGTTCGCGCGCGTCTCGATACCGGACGCGATCCGCCAGCAGGGCATCGACGGGGATCTGCGCGATCGTCGCTTTCTTTCCCAGAAGCTGAAGTCTTTTGGAGTCGAACACGAAGACCGGCAGGGCTGGGGAGCGCTCCAGCTGATGCTGTTCGAGACGGTGGCCGAGAAGCACCTGGTGCAGCCGACCTTCGTCACCGATTTTCCCGCCGAGGTGTCGCCGCTCGCGCGCCGGCGCGACTCGGATCCAGAGCTCACCGACCGCTTCGAGCTGTTCGTCGACGCGAAGGAGATCGCCAACGGCTTCTCCGAGCTGAACGACCCCGAGGACCAGGCGGCCCGCTTCCTCGAGCAGGCGAAGCTGAAGGAGGCCGGCGACCCGGAGGCGATGTACTACGACGCCGACTATATCCGAGCGCTGGAGCACGGCATGCCGCCGTGCGCCGGCGCCGGCCTGGGCATCGACCGGCTGGTGATGCTGCTCACCGACAGCCCGAGCATCCGCGACGTGATCCTGTTTCCGCAGATGCGGCCGGAGGCGTGAAGCGTCACAACCGCAGCGCCACCAATCCCACGAGCACTGCGCCGGTGGCCGCCAGCCTGCGCCGCGTGAGCCTTTCCTTGAACGCGATCGCGCCGATCAACGCCACGAACACCACCGAGGTCTCGCGCAGCACCGCGACCAGCGCCACCGGCGCGCGCGTCATCGCCCACAGCGCGATGCCGTAGGCGCCGAGCAGGCAGGCGCCGCCCAGCGCCACCCGTGCCCAGTGCCGGCGCAGGTAAGCCGGCACCGCGCGCCCGCGCGCCGCTGCGCCGGCCGCGCCGAGCACGATGCCGTTGGCGATGAAGAACCACAGCGCGTAGCTCACCGCGGCGCCGGAGGCGCGCGCGCCCTGGGCGTCGATCAGGGTGTAGGCCGCGATGACGAAGGCGTTGGCGACGGCGAACAGCGTCGCGCGCCGATCGTGCGCGCCCGAGGCGAAGCCGAGGATGCCGGCGCACACGAGCAGCACGCCGAGGGCATTTTGAGGAGGCAGGATCTCCCCGAAAACGAACGCGGCCGCGAGCGCCACGATCATCGGGCCGCCGCCGCGCATCACGGGGTAGGTATAGGAGATCTCTCCCCAGCGGTAGGCGCCGGCGAGGAACGCGAAATACAGGAGGTGCACCGCCGCCGAGCCGGCAAGCCAGGGCCAGGACTCGGGCGCGGGCGGCGCGAGCCAGGGCGCAGCCGCGGCGGCGAGAATCGCGGCGGCGACGGCGATCGCGATGGTGTCGAGCTGCTTGTCCGCGCTCGCCTTGACGAGCGCATTCCAGCCGGCATGCAGCAGCGCCGCTCCCAGCACGGCGAGCGCCACCGGGACCGAGAGCTCCATCGCCGGCGGCTAGCCGAGCACCTGCTCGATGAGCGGCGACATGCGCTCGACGGAGGCCCGTCCCTCCTCGATCGCCTCGGCTGCGCGGTGGTAATCCATGGTGGCGAAGTCGGGCAGCAGCGGGGTGAGCAGCACGTCGGCCGGATCGCCGGCGAGGCGGCTGCGCGCGACGCGCTGCTCGACGATGTCGAGCGAGGTCTGGAACACGTCGAAGATCGAGGGAATCGTGATCTCTTCGCGCTTCACCTTGCTCTGCGCCCAGCCGGGACGCAGCCGCTCGAGCCAGCCCGGGATTTCGCGCGGCGCGAGCTCGCGACCTTCGCCCCGCTCGCGGGCCCAGCTGCGGTACGGGCCGAGCTTGCCCCAGCTCAAGTCCACCGCGATCACCAGCTCGGCGCCGAGCGCGCGGCACATCGAGACCGGCACCGGGTTCACCAGGCCGCCGTCGACCAGCACCGCGCCGTCGTGCACCACCGGGGTGAACAGCCCCGGCATGGCGCAGGAGGCGCGCACCGCGTCGAGCAGCTTGCCGTGCCGCAGCCACAGCTCGCGCCCCGTGGAGAGCTCGGTCGCGACCGCCCCGAACGGCAGCGGCAGGTCGTCGATCTCCCGGTCGCCGAAGGTGGCGCGGAAAAGCGTGAACAGGCGCTGGCCGCGGATCAGGCCGCCGGGACGCCAGGTGAGGTCCATGAGCCGCATCACCATGGTCCAGGTGAGGCCCGTGACCCATTTCTCGAGGCGCTCGAGCTCGCCCGAGGCGTAGGCGGCGGCGACCAGCGCGCCGATCGAGGTGCCGCAGATCAGGTCGGGCTTCACGCCGCGCTCCTCGAGCGCGCGGATGGCGCCGATGTGCGCCCAGCCGCGCGCGCTGCCCGAGCCTAACGCCAGTCCGATGCGGGGTTTGCGCCGCATGGCGCTTTTGTTGTTTATGTTCTTTCGAAGATCGCCGCGATGCCCTGGCCGCCGCCGATGCACATGGTGACGAGCGCGTAGCGCTTCCGGGTGCGCTCGAGCTCGTAGAGCGCCTTGACCGTCAGGATGCAGCCGGTGGCGCCGATCGGGTGGCCGAGCGCCACCGCGCCGCCGTTGGGATTGACCTTCGCCGGGTCGAGGCCGAGGTCCTTCGTTACCGCCATGGCCTGCACCGCGAACGCCTCGTTCGACTCGACCACGTCGATGTCCGCAGGCTTGAGGCCGGCTTTCTCGAACACGCGCTTCACCGCCGGGATCGGCCCGAGGCCCATCAGCTGCGGGTCGACGCCGGCGTGGGCGTAGGCGACGAGGCGGGCCATGGGCTTCAGGTTGCTCTTCTTGAGAAAGTCCTTCTCGACGAGGACCACCGCCGCCGCGGCGTCGTTGATCCCGGAAGCATTTCCCGCGGTGACGGTGCCGTCCTTCTTGAACGCCGCCTTGAGCTTCGCCATGTCCTCGAGCTTCGCGCCCTTGCGCACGTGCTCGTCGGTGGCGAACTGCTCGACGCCCTTTCGCGTCTTCAGCTCGACCGGCACGATCTGGCTCTTGAAGTGACCGTTCTCGATCGCTCTGGAAGCCTTGGAATGAGAGTCGACGGCAAACTGGTCCTGCTGCTCGCGCGTGAAGCCGTACTTCGCGGCGATGTTCTCGGCGGTGACGCCCATGTGGCCGTGGCCGAAGGGGTCGTGCAGCGCGCCGGTCATCGCATCGACGATCGGCGCGTCGCCCATGCGCTGGCCCCAGCGCCCGGTAGGCAGGAAGTACGCGGCGCGGCTCATGCTCTCCGCGCCGCCGGCCACCGCGGCGTCGCAATCGCCGAGCAGGATGTGCTGCGAGGCCGAGACGATCGCCTGCAGGCCCGAGCCGCACAGGCGGTTCACCGTCAGGCAGGGCGTGCCGGCCGGCAGGCCCGCCTCGATCGCGGCGACGCGCGAGAGGTACATGTCCTTCGCCTCGCCGTGGATCACGCTGCCCATCACGACGTGGCCTACCGCCGCGGGATCGAGCTTCGCGCGCGAGAGCGCCTCCTTGATCGCCACCGCGCCCAGTCGCGTCGGCGCCACTTCCTTCAGCGCGCCGCCGTAGTCGCCGATGGCGGTACGCGCGCCCGAAACCACCCACACTTCGCGCTGGCTCATTACTGCTTGTCGGTGTCGTTCTTCGGCGGCGGGGCCGGGAAGCCCGGGAAGGTGAGCCCGGTGAACATGTTGCGCGCCTGGCTCTGCATCTGCTCCTGGAACTGCGTGAACATCTTCTGGCTCTGTTCCATGTAGGCCTGCATCAGGCTCTGCATCGCCGGGCCCTGCAGGTTCATGAACTGCGCCCACAGCTCCTGCGAGGCGCGCGAGTTGTCGCCCACCATGCGGCTCGACTGCTCCTGCAGCGCCTTCTGGATGTCCTGGAAGGCGCGGATGTTGCGCTCGAGGTACGAGCCCATCATCCCCTGCATCGCGTTGCCGTAGGAGCGGATGAGCTGCGAGAGCAGGTCGCAGGAGAACATCGGCACCCCGCCGGACTCCTCCTCGAGGATGATCTGCAGCAGGATCTGCCGGGTGAGGTCGTCGCCGCTCTTCGCGTCGACCACCTGGAACTCCTCCTGCTTGAGGACCATCTGCTTGACGTCGGCGAGCGTGATGTAGCTCGACGTCTTGGTGTCGTACAGCCGCCGGTTCGGGTACTTCTTGATCAGCCGGAGCTGGGATTCGGTCTTCGTCTTCGACTCGGGGAGCGCCACGGAGGGAGTCTACTCCTTAATACATGTGCTGGCCGCCGTTGATGGAGATATTGGCGCCGGTGACGAACGCCGCCTCCTCGGAGCACAGGTAGATGATGAGACCCGCGACCTCGTCGGGCTTGCCCAGGCGCCCGAGCGGGATCTGCGGCAGGATCTTGGAGTCGAGGATCTCCTTGGGGATCGCGGTTACCATCTTGGTGCCGATGTAGCCGGGCGAGATGGTGTTGACGGTGACGCCCTTGCGCGCGACCTCGAGCGCGAGCGCCTTGGTGAAGCCGTGGATCCCGGCCTTCGCGGCGGAGTAGTTGGTCTGCCCGAAGGCGCCCTTCTGGCCGTTCACCGACGACACGTTGATGACGCGCCCCCAGCCGCGATCGACCATCCCGTCCATCGCCTGCTTGGTCATGTTGAAGCACGAGTCGAGGTTGGTGCGCATCACCGCGTCCCAGTCGGCCTTGGTCATCTTCTTGAAGGTCATGTCGCGGGTGATGCCGGCGTTGTTCACCAGGATGTCGATCGGCCCGCATTCGCCCTGGATCGCCGCGCACTTGCGCGCGCAGTCGTCGAAGTCGACGACGTCCACCGGATAGGCGGAGAACGCGTAGCCGCGGCCCTTCATCTCCTCGAGCCAGGCCTTGTACTTGGTGTTCGAGGGCGAGTAAGTGACCACCACGCGATAGCCGGCGTCGGCCATCTTGGTCGAGATGGTCTCGCCCAGGCCGCCCATGCCCCCGGTCACGACCGCGATGCGCTGCTGTGCCATAGCCTCCTCCTCGGGTTGCGGGCCAGTCTACCTCACATCATGTGCATTCCGCCGTTCACCGAGATGTTGGCGCCGGTGATGTAGCCGGCCTCCTCGGAGGCGAGGAAGGCGACCACCGCGGCGATCTCCTCCGGCCGCGCCAGGCGCCCCATCGGGATCGAGGCGACGATCTGGTCGCGGATCTCCTGCCGGATCGCCTTCACCATGTCGGTCTCGACGTAGCCCGGCGACACGGTGTTCACGGTGACGCCCTTGCGCACCACCTCCTGCGCCAGCGCCTTGGAGAAGCCGGCCATCCCGGCCTTCGCCGCCGAGTAGTTGGTCTGTCCGAACTGGCCCTTGATCGCGTTCACCGAGGAGATGTTGACGATGCGCCCCCAGCCGCGCTCGACCATGCCGTCGATCACCTGGCGCGTGACGTTGAACACGCTGTTCAGGTTGGTGTTGATCACCGCCATCCAGTCCTGCTCGGTCATGCGCTTGAACACCGAGTCGCGCGTGATGCCGGCGTTGTTGACCAGGATGTCGATCGGTCCGACCACCGAGCGCACGTTGGTGAACATCGCGGCGCAGGAATCGAAATCCGCGACGTCGCCCTCCGCGGCGTGCACGCGCAGCCCGTCCTTGCGCATGCGCTCCAGCCAGTCGCCTTTCGGCTCGTAGCCCGGAAGACAGCCCGCGACCACGGTGTGCCCGGCGCGCACCAGCCGGCGGCAGATCGCGGTGCCGATGCCGCCCATGCCGCCGGAGACGAACACGATGCGCGCCACCGCCGGGAGCGCCTGCTCGGCCCCGCGTTCCTGCGCCGCGACCGCCCGATTCATGACCTCACCCATTCAATTTTGCCTTTCTGTGGTTCTATCGTTCTACCGCGAGCGCGACGCCCATGCCGCCGCCGATGCACAGCGAGGCGAGGCCGCGCTTCGCGTCGCGTTTCGCCATCTCGTGCAGCAGCGTGACGAGCACGCGGCAGCCGGACGCTCCGATCGGGTGGCCGAGCGCGATCGCGCCGCCGTTCACGTTGACCTTGCCGGTATCCCAGCCCATCTGCCGGTTGACGGCGATCGCCTGCGACGCGAACGCCTCGTTGATCTCCATCAGGTCGAGGTCCTTCGGCTCCCAGCCGGCGCGCGCCAGGCAGCGCTTGGACGCCGGCACCGGCCCCATTCCCATGTACCTGGGATCGACGCCGGCAGAAGCGAAAGCCTTTATCCGGGCGATCGGTTTAAGGCCCAGTTGTTTCACTTTCTTGGACGAGGCGAGAACCACGGCGGCGGCGCCGTCGTTGATGCCGGAGGCGTTGCCCGCGGTGACGCTGCCGTTCTTGTCGAACGCGGGCTTGAGGGCCTGCATCGCTTCGAGCGTGGCGCCGTGGCGCGGGTACTCGTCGTCGGCGAACACCACCGGCCCCTTGCGCGAGGCGATCTCGACCGCGACGATCTCGTCCCGGAAGCGCCCGGCCTTCTGCGCCGCCTCGGCCTTGTTCTGGCTGGCGACCGCGAAGCGGTCCTGGTCCTCGCGCGTCACCGCGTACTCGCGCGCCACGTTCTCGGCGGTCACGCCCATGTGGTACTGGTTGTAGACGTCCCACAGGCCGTCGACGATCATGGTGTCGACCATCTTCGCGTCGCCCATGCGAAAGCCGTCGCGCGAGCCCGCCAGCGCGTGCGGCGCGAGGCTCATCGATTCCTGCCCGCCGGCGACCACGATGTCGGAGTCGCCGTTCGCGATCGCCTGCGCGCCGAGCATCGCCGCCTTCAGGCCCGAGCCGCACACCTTGTTGATGGTCATCGCCGGAACCATCTCCGGCAGGCCGGCGCGCATCGCCGCCTGGCGCGCCGGGTTCTGCCCGGCGGCGGCGGCGAGCACCTGGCCCATGATGACTTCCGACACCTGCTCGGGCGCCACCCCCGAGCGCTCCAGCACGTTTCGAATGATGAGCGCGCCGAGCTCGGCGGCGGGCGTCTTCGCCAGGCTGCCGCCGAACTTGCCGATCGGCGTGCGCGCCGCGCCGACGATGAAGATCTCTTCCATGATGCCTCCTAGTGGAGCCGTTGCCTCACGTAGCGCCCGGGCGCCGGCTCGATCGCCCGGTACCGGTGGTTGCCCGCCGCGGCCTGCGCCAGGCGGCGCCCGCCGCCGTGGGTCGCGAGCCACGCCGACCAGCGCGGCCACCAGCTGCCGCGCTCTTCCCGCGCCTGGGCGAGCCAGGCGTCCGGCTCGCGCGGCGGGTTGCGCGCGTCGCCGGCGGCGATCCAGTGGCTGCGCCGGCCGTGCGCCGGCGGGTTGACGATGCCGGCGATGTGGCCGCTCGCGCCGAGCACGAAGGTCCGGTCGCTCGCGCCGACGAGGTGCAGGGTGCGGTAGGCGGAGCGCCAGGGCACGATGTGGTCCTCGCGCGTGGCGAGCACGAACACCGGCAGGCGGATCCTGCCGAGGTCGACCGGGACGCCGCAGTTGACGAGGGCATCGGGCTCGCGCAGCCGGTTCTCGAGATAGGTGTTGCGCAGGTAGTAGCAATACATCGGCCCGGGGAGATTGGTGCTGTCGGCGTTCCAGTAGAGAAGATCGAACGCCGCGGGAGCGCCGCCGAGGAGATAGTTCTTCACCACGTAGGGCCACACCAGGTCGTTGGCGCGCAGGCTGGAAAACACGAACGCCAGGTCGGCGCCGGGCAGGATGCCGCCCCGGCCGATGGCTGCCTCGCGCGCCGCCACGCTCGGCGCGTCGACGAACAAGCCGATCTGCCCCGGGTCGGAGAAATCGAGCATGGTGGCGAGGAAAGTCGCGCTCGCCACCAGCGGGTCGCCCTTGCGGGCGAGGACCGCGAGCGCCGCGCCGAGCAGCGTGCCGCCGACGCAGAAGCCGAGCGCGTTGACGCGGTCGGCGCCGCAGATCTCGCGCGCGACGCGCATCGCCGTGAACACGCCCTTCTCGAGGTAATCGTCCCAGCCGAGGCGGCCGAGCTCCGGGCCGACGTTGCGCCAGGACACCATGAACACCGTGTGGCCGCTCGCCACCGCATGGGCGACGAACGAGTTCTCGGGCTGCAGGTCGAGGATGTAGTACTTGTTGATGCACGGCGGCACCATGACGAGCGGCCGCAGCGCCACCTCGCGTGTGGCGGGGGCGTACTGGATCAGCTGGATCAGCTCGTTCTCGTACACCACGTCGCCGGGCGTCACGCCGAGGTTCCGGCCCACATCGAACGCCGCCTCGTCGGTCTGGCGGATGCGCCCGCGCTGCACGTCGGACATCAGATTGGCGACGCCGCGCGTGATGCTCTCGCCGTTGGTCGCGAGCGCCTCGCGCAGCGCCGCGGGGTTGGTGGCGGCGAAGTTGGCGGGGCACATGGCGTCGATCCACTGGCGCGCGGCGAAGCGCGCGCGCGCCTTCGCCGCGGCGTCGATCGGCGCCGCCTCCACCAGCTGCTCGAGGTAGCGCGCGGCGAGCAGGTAGGACTGGCGCAGGTAGTCGTAATACGGGTTCTCCCGCCACTCCGCCGCCGAGAACCGCCGGTCGCCCGGCTCGGGCTCGGCGAGCCGCTCGGGCTTGCCGGCGAGCAGCGCCGACCAGAGGCGCGTCTGCTGCTCGAGGTAGGAGGCCTGCAGCGCCGGATCGGGCCGCGCGTCGGCAAGCCAAGGCACCGCGCCGGCCGCCGCAGGCGCGGCCGCCATCAGCCGCATCCAGCCCTGCGCCACCTCGTTGCTCGACTGCGCGATCGCTGCGAGCAGGGCATCTGGAGACCCGGGTTGCATCGCGGGGCGATTTTGCGACGCACAAAGCGCGCCGTCAAATGATTCTCAAGCCGATGATAAGTAGTTCTTTTTACCTAATGACCGTGCATCGCCCCCACCGCCGCGATCGCGCCGATGCCAAGCGCGATGAGAAGCGACTGGGACGCGGTATCGCGCAGCTCCGGCCGGCGGTGGAGCCCCGGGATCAGGTCGGCCACGGCGACGTAGATCATGCTCGCCGCCACGAAGCCGAGCAGGATCGGCTCGAGCCCTTCCAGCAGCTGAAGCGCGTAATAGCCGAGCACCCCGCCGACCAGGGTCGCGGTCGACGACAGCAGGTTCATGGCGAGCGCCCGGGCGCGCGAGTAGCCGGAGTGCAGCAGGATCAGGAAGTCGCCGACCTCCTGCGGGATCTCGTGCGCGATGATCGCGATCGCGGCGACGATGCCGAGCTCCGTGCTCTGCAGGAACGCGGCGGCGATCAGCAGGCCGTCGAGAAAGTTGTGCACCGTGTCGCCGATCACGATCAGCGTTCCGCTGCGGCCGTGGTCGTGCGGCCCGGCGTTCGGGTCGTGGACTTCGCAATGCTCGGAATGACAATGGCGCCAGAGCAGCAGCTTCTCCAGCACGAAGAAGGCGAAGATGCCGCCGAGGATCGCGGCCGCGACCTGGTGCGCCTCGCCGATCTCGAAAGCGTGCGGAATCACCTCGAGGAAAGCGGCGCCGAGCAGCGCGCCGATGGCGAACGAGACCAGCATCGGCACCCAGGAGGCGCGCACCGCGAGCGCGGCCGCCGCCAGGCCGGCGGAAAGCGTCCCGCCGGCCACGCTCGCCGCGACGATCCAGCCGAGGGTCATGGGGTCGCCGATTCTACGTGAGCCAGATCGCCGCCGCCATGCGAGCGGCATCGCGGCTCCTGCGGTGCGAGTAGAAGCGCCCGGGATCCGAGTAGGTGCACAGCCCGCCGCCGAACACCCGGGTGACGCCCTTCGCCGCCAGCCGCTGGCGCGCCACCGCGTAGAGGTCGAGCAGCCAGCGGCCCTCGCGTGCCGCAAACGCGCTCGCCGCGCGGGCATCGCGCTCGAGGAAGGCTGCGCGCACCTCGGCGCCGACTTCGTAGACGCGCGGGCCGATGGCCGGGCCGAGCCAGGCGAGCACGCGAGCGGCCGGCAGCGCCATCGCCTCGAGCGTCGCCTCGATCACCCCGCCGCTCAAGCCCCGCCAGCCGGCGTGCGCCACCGCCACCGCGGCGCTCGCCTCGTCGGCAAGCAGGACCGGCATACAGTCCGCGACCAGCACCGCGGCCACGGTTCCCGGCCTGCGCACTACCGCGGCATCCGCCACGGGAGGGATTGCGAAGTCCTCGCGCTCGAGTTCGACCACCGCCGTGCCGTGGACCTGGCGCAGCCAGCCGGGTTCGGCCGGAAACAGCCCACGCACCCTGCTCCTGGCCTCCGCGGTCGCCATGTCGCCCTGCGCGCGGGTCGTCACGAGCGCGCGCACCGCGGCCGGCGCCGGCCACTCGGGGATGATCATTCGCGCAGCGCCTCGACCAGCCGCTTCATGTCGCGCGGCAGCGGCGCGCGCCAGGTCGCGACCTGCCCGGTCGCAGGGTGGACCAGGCCGAGCTCGGCCGCGTGCAGCGCCTGCCGCGGGAACGCGATGCCGTGGGGCGGTGCCCGC
>Ga0214472_10007098_pt1 | contig 11738 bp, 9 predicted proteins | sample RVTome_6_FD_207662 | JGI IMG/M metagenome (GOLD analysis project Ga0214472, IMG submission 207662) | Soil microbial communities from uranium-contaminated site in the Upper Colorado River Basin, Wyoming, United States - RVT140D175 | ecosystem: Environmental > Terrestrial > Soil > Contaminated >...
TGAATACTATGTGTTGCACGCCAGCCCGTGAAGACCTCGATCTTGCCTTTGATGGTAACCGGGAATCTGACCTGAAGTACCGCGTCGCAGGATTTGATGGCACTGGCTACACCCGGATCGATATCCAGGATCTTGAAAGCCTGGTCTACCATCTTGTTAACGCTGGCACTGAAGGAATAAGGTTTTTTATTTGCCATCAGAGATACCTTTATCTTGTTATTATTCGCGGGTTGGCATGATTATTCCAGTTTCGCTGTAACTAGCCTAGCCCGGAATCAGGGATGACTCATCCAGATGAGGCTGGCCATCCGGCCGGTAACACCATCCCGGCGATAAGAATAGAAATGCTGATAGTCTGAGTAGGTGCAGTTTTCTCCCCCATAGAGTTTCTGTAAACCTGTGGACTGCAATTGCTGTCTGACCAGACTTTGCATGTCTGCAAACCAGTGTCCGGGCCGCCCCGGGATAAAGGCCCCCTCCGGATCGTTGATTATTTTCAGACAGGCCGTACGTACTTCTGCCCCGACTTCATAATGCCGGGCACTGATATACGGCCCGATCCAGGCCATGAGTTCCTGCGGTTCTGCCGAGAATGCATTTAATGCACTGGTAATAATATTGCGACTGAAACCGCGCCAGCCGATGTGTATGGCAGCGATCTCTGTACCGGAAGTGTTACATAACAACAGTGGCAGACAGTCAGCAGTCAAAACTGCGCATATCTGATCCTGTTTATTGGTGTGGGCGCCATCGGCGGGTTGATTGATGTCTTCTTTTGCCAGGTTGATGACTTTATTGCTGTGTACCTGCCGTAACCAGACAGGTTCCCCCGGCAGTGATAACTGTTCTCTCAGAAGAAAGCGGTTTTGAGAGACATGTTCCGGGTTGTCATCCACATGGCTGGCGAGATTCATTGAGGAATATATTCCGCAAGAATGACCGCCGATCCGCGTGGTGGTGCCTGCATACACATGCTTCGGTGCCGGCCAGTCGGCCGGGATCCAGTGGATATTATCGGGTGTCTGCGGCATCGTTATCCAGCTCTGCAAGAAGTTTTTGCATGTCATCCGGCAATGGCGCTTCACAGTTCAGCATTTCTCCATTTTGCGGATGTTGCAGGGTGATGGCACATGCATGCAGGGCCTGGCGTGGAAAAGTTTGCAGCATGTCAATCAATGGCTGGCTTGCACCCCTGGGCAAGTGGGCACGACCGGCATAAACCGGATCACCAACTATCGGGTATTTCAACCAGGCCATATGCACGCGTATCTGGTGGGTACGCCCGGTTTCCAGCTGCAATCGGATATGCGTATGTGACCGGTATTTCCGGATGACACGGAAATGTGTCACGGCCGCTTTGCCTTGATCCTGTACCGCCATTTGTGTGCGTTTCCTGGGGTGCCGTCCTATGGGTTGATCAACACTCCCGCCTGCTGTCATGACACCGCTGACAATGGCCTGATATTCACGTTTGATATTTCGTGCTTTCAGTTGTGCTACAAGAAAAGTATGCACTTCAGGGCTGCGGGCAATCAGCATAACCCCGGAGGTGTCTTTATCCAGACGGTGTACGATGCCTGCCCGCGGGACAACGGCCAGTCCGGGATCATGGTGTAACAAGGCATTCAGGATCGTATGTTCCCGGTTGCCGGCACCCGGATGTACCACCAGGCCGGGAGGCTTGTTCAGAACCAGAAGGTATTCGTCTGCATAAATAATCTGCAAGGGAATATCTTCAGCAGTTGAAATTTCCTGCGGTTTAAAACTGGCATTAATCTCAATATGTTCTCCGCCTTTAACCCGCTGGCGCTGGCTCACAGCCTGATGATTCACCTGCACTTCCCCGCTGCGTATCCATTCCTGCAGACGTGCACGGGAATGATCCTGAAATAAAATTGCCAGGGCCTGATCCAGGCGTTTACCAGCCAGTCCTTCAGGAATTGTTGCTGTCAGATGTACAGGTTTGGTCATCTTTGTATACAAATAATCAGAATAAGCAGTATTATCAAGAATACGCTACTTTAATCGATTTCTTTACCCGGCCAGCTAAATTGAATAATCTGTTATTTATGACAAGAATAATTATCCTGCTTTGCATCCTGCTTTGTGCCGGCTGTTCCTATTTCCAGGACAAGGAAGATGAGACCCAGGACTGGACCGCCGAGCGCCTTTATTCCGAGGCCAGGGGAGAACTGGATTCCGGTAACTATACCAAGGCCGTTGAACTCTATGAAAAGCTGGAAGGACGTTTCCCGTTCGGAGTTTATGGCCAGCAGGCCTTGCTGGATCTGGCCTATGCCTATTTCAAGAATGACGAAACAGATGCTGCAATTTCAGCAGCAAACCGGTTTATCAAACTGTATCCCCAGAATGCACATGTTGATTATGCCTATTACCTGAAAGGCCTTGCCAATTTCAACCGTGGCAAGGGCTTTACCGAACGTTATCTTCCGATTGATGCTGCGCAACGGGATCCGGACTCGGCACTCAAGGCCTTTCAGGATTTCTCGGAAATGGCGAGGTTATTTCCGGACAGTCAATATGCTGATGATGCCCGGCAACGTATGGTATTTTTGCGTAATCAACTCGCAGAACATGAAGTGAATGTTGCCAGTTACTATATGCGTCGTGGAGCTTTTATTGCTGCGATCAATCGCGCAAAATACGTTGTCGAAAAATACCCGCGAACCCCTGCGATACCCGAGGCACTGGTGATCATGGCCAAGGCCTACAAGGTGATGGAAATGAATGACCTCTCCGATGACGCAGTCAGGGTGCTGGAGATAAATTACCCCAACCATCCGGGTATTTATGAAGTCAGGGAAATTGTCGTCAGGTAATACCAGTCCAGTAATTCTGAACCGGCCATTTTTTATTCACGATACCCTGAAGTAATCGGATAACGGCGGTCGCGTCCAAAGGCGCGCTGGGTGATCCTGACACCGGGGGCGGCCTGGCGGCGTTTGTATTCATTTCTATCCACCATCATTACAACTTTTTTTACTGTGTCCGGATCAAACCCGGCCTTGATGATTTCTTCCGGACTTTGATCCTGTTCGATATAGCGTTCCAGCAGTGGATCGAGAATGTCATACAGTGGCAGGGAATCCTGGTCCAGCTGGTTCTCCCTTAATTCTGCAGTGGGCGGGCGATCGATGATCCGTTGTGGGATGACACGTGCCTGCTGGTTACGCCAGTTACTGAGTTTGTACACCAGCGTTTTACTGACATCTTTCAACGGCGCAAAGCCACCTGCCATATCACCATAAAGTGTTGCATATCCGACCGACATTTCACTTTTGTTGCCGGTGGTCAGAACCAGCTTGCCGGTTTTATTCGAGATGGCCATCAACAAAATACCCCGGCATCTGGACTGGATATTTTCTTCCGTGGTATCCGGTGGCAGATTGGCAAAGACCGGTTGCAGACATTCACTGAAGGCAGCAAAAGGTTTTTCTATGGAAATGGTATATACCTTGACATCCAGCAGTCTGGACATGATCTCTGCATCTTCCACGCTCATCGCGGAGGTGTAACGTGATGGCATGATCAGTGCTTCCACATTTTCCTTCCCCAAAGCATCCACAGCTATGCAAAGTGTCAGGGCAGAATCTATTCCGCCGGAAAGACCAATAATGGCACCGCTGAACCCGTTTTTCCGGACATAATCTCTCACCCCGAGTACCAGCGTCTGGTAGATGGCTTCTTCTCTGGAAAAATCCTGTTTCGGGTATTCAAAGGGCGTGGAAAATTGACCATTTCCATCATCAGAAAATCCGATGATATAAAGCCCTTCACCGAATTGGGGCGCCTGGAATGCAATATTACCCTGACTATCGACGGCCATGGAGCCACCATCAAATACCAGTTCATCCTGTCCGCCGACCAGGTTCGTATACACAATATTCAATCCAGACTCGGCCACGCGCTGTTTTAATATCTGTTTGCGTAAACTGATTTTATCGATGTGATAAGGGGAAGCGTTGATATTGATTATCAGTTTAGCGCCAGCTTTTGCAGCTTGTTCGCATACCGCCCTGTCCCAAATGTCTTCACAAATACTCAGGGCTGTGGGTATGCCTTTCAAATCCAGAACACAACTTTCAGTTCCGGGCTCAAAATAACGCTTTTCATCAAATACACTGTAATTAGGCAAATGTTGTTTAAAATACGTCTGCCTGATTTTTCCATCCCGTAACAGGCTGCAAGCATTGTACGTGTTGCCGTCTTTTTTGTGGGGGCAACCAATAATAATATCAATGCCACTTACAGAACCAGCTATCTCATTTAATGCACTGGTTATCTGTGAATAAAAAGCTGCCCGGTATAAAAGGTCTTCAGGCGGATAACCGGTAATCGCCAGTTCAGGGAAAACAATGATGTCTGCAGCATATGAATCCCGTGCTTCAGTAGAATATTTAATTATCAATTGAGCGTTGTGATTAATATTACCAACGATGGTATTAATTTGCGCCAGAGCTATACGAATGTTGTTGCCGGACATATGCGTGTTTTTATCTTGTGTATCCCTTGCAGGTTAACAGACGAAAGAACAGCCACTCGCAATTATAATGTATAAGGAGCAACAGCGTTAATTTGATTGGCCGGTTGTGCGCTATCAAAAGGAAGGAATATTGCGCCACGCCGTTCAATTTAAGTATATTAGGGAACCTCTGATTAAGTGTCACAGCCGTCATCGCGACCGCGAGACGCAGCCGTGGCGGGAAGCAATCTCGAATCAAGTATTATCAACGTGTTAGAAGATTGCTTCGTCCTGCGGCCCGCCACACGATGTTCGCGGTCGCAGTCTTCGCAATGACTACTTAATCAGAGATTCCTTAGGTTTACCCGGACTGTATCAGGTGTTTTTTGTGTTTTACTGCCGGCAATAAATTTCATGGTGACAGTTTTCCGGCAATACTTGCGCCAAGTTCCGCAGGTGAACGCACGGTAGTGACTTTGGCTGCTTCCAGTGCCGCGAATTTGTCATTGGCAGTACCTTTACCGCCGGAAATAATAGCACCGGCATGACCCATTCGTTTTCCTGGTGGTGCTGTAACGCCGGCGATATAACCGACTACCGGTTTGGTAACATTGGCTTTGATAAATGCAGCTGCCTCTTCTTCAGCAGTACCGCCGATCTCACCTACCATGATAATGCCTTTCGTGTCCGGATCCTTTTCAAAGAGGGCCAGGCAATCAATAAAATTCACGCCGTGGATCGGGTCACCGCCGATACCGACGCAGGTACTTTGTCCAAGTCCGTTTAATGTGGTCTGATGGACAGCTTCATAGGTCAATGTACCCGAGCGAGAGACGATGCCGATAACACCGGGCTTGTGTATATTGCCGGGCATGATACCGATCTTGCATTGTCCCGGAGTAATCAATCCCGGACAATTCGGGCCAACCAGGCGCACATCCCGGTACAGTTCCAGATAAGCACGAACCTTCACCATATCCAGTACGGGGATGCCTTCCGTAATACAGACTACAATCTTTATTCCGGCATCAATTGCCTCGGTGATTGATTCTGCCGCAAATGCAGCAGGCACCATGATCATGCTGGCATCTGCCCCGGTTTTTGCAACTGCTTCATGTGCTGTATTAAAGACAGGACGATCCAGATGTTTCTCGCCACCGCGTCCAGGTGTCACGCCGCCTACAACCTGTGTGCCGTAATCGATGGCCTGTTGGGCGTGGAAGGTGCCCTGCCGTCCGGTAAAACCCTGGACAATGACTTTTGTGTTTTTATTGATCAGAATGCTCATAACTATTTTGCCCCGGCAGCAGCAACGGCTTTGGATGCCGCATCAGCAAGATCATCGGCGGAAATGATTTTTAATTTGCTTTCGGCCAGGGTTTTTTTACCTGCCTCGACATTCGTTCCTTCCAGTCTTACGACGACCGGGACATTGACTCCCACTTCCTGAACGGCCTTGATAACACCTTCGGCAATCAGGTCACAACGGACTATGCCACCGAAAATATTGACCAGTATGGCTTTAACTTTCTTGTCGGAGACTATCAGCTTGAACGCTTCTGCCACTTTTTCTGCCGTCGCACCACCTCCAACATCAAGAAAATTGGCAGGTTCACCACCATGCAACTTTATTATATCCATGGTTGCCATGGCCAGCCCGGCACCGTTGACCATACAGGCGATATTGCCTTCCAGCGTGACATAGTTCAGATCGTAGCGTTTGGCGATGTTCTCTTTCTCATCTTCCTGGGTGGCATCACGCCATTCTTCCAGGTTGGCCTGCCGGAACAGGGCGTTGTCATCAATAGTAACCTTTGCATCAAGTGCCTCCAGGTTGCCTGCCTTGCTCAACATCAGAGGGTTTATCTCGATCAGGCTCAGATCCTTGTCCAGAAAAAGTTGATAAAGTGATTTGATAATCTTGTGCAGTTGTTTTTGCTGTTCTCCATTCAAACCCAGGGCATAACCGATTCGCCTTGACTGGAAACCCTGCACTCCGAGTATGGGATTAATAATGGTATTGAAAATCTTTTCAGGCTGGGTTGCTGCCACTTCCTCTATATCCATACCACCGGCACTGGAAGCTATTATTGCTATACGCTTCGATGCCCGGTCTACCACCAGGCCGAGGTAATATTCGGCAGCGATTTCAGCCATACTTTGTACCAGCACACAGTTTACAGGTTGGCCTGTGGGGGCAGACTGTTTGGTAATCAGTTGTTTGCCCAGCATGTTACGGACTATATCTTCCAGCTCACCCATACTGTGCGCCAGCTTTACTCCTCCTGCCTTGCCACGGCCGCCGGCGTGTACCTGGGCCTTGACGACCCAACCGTCACCCTTGATTTCAGCTGCATTGCGCAGGGCTTCTTTAATGGAATGGGCAGGCTTGCCAGGTGGCACCGGGATGCCATATTCGGCAAACAGTTTCTTGGCCTGGTATTCGTGAAGGTTCATTTTTATCCTTTATTTTTGAAGACCATAAAGCAAGGTGTGCTATGGTTTAGTATGATAATTGTCAGCACTTGACTGAAAATATAGCCAACTCCAACAGGTAATGGAACCGATATTTAATAATCCCCGCCGATGGATTGGATCCAGGTGGTATGAATAATGTCATTTTTACGATTATTACTTCTCGCGTTTATCATCTGGTTGCTCTATCGCCTGGTAAGAAAACTGACAGTCAAAGGAGATTCCGGTGGCAGAAAATCCCTTGAAACAACCCCTATGGTTCGTTGTACATATTGTGACGTCTATACCATAAAACAAAACGCATATTTCAGAGAAAATAATTATTATTGTTCTCCTGGTCACTACGAGAAACAGGCACATAAAGATTCAAAATGAATCAAACGTTGAATAAATCGCAAGAGTATATCGAAACAAGCTGGCGTGCCCTGCAGTATTTCAATTTATACCGCTTTCTCATTTCATTGCTGTTTGTCGGTTTGATCTGGATCGGCCAGTTACCTGAACCACTGGGAGTCTATGATCAGAAATTGTTTGCATTTGTAGCGCATGGCTATCTGCTGGCATCAATTGTCATTGCGGTCGTCATCAGCATGCAGATGCCGCGTTACAAGATGCAGGTTGCAGTCCATGTGCTGATAGATATTATTGCCATCAGCCTGATGATGTATGCCAGTAATGGACTCGACAGTGGTTTCGGAATGTTACTGATTATCGCCGTTGCCGGAGGCAGTATTCTGTGTGCGGGGCGGATTGCAATATTGTTCGCGGCAATTGCTGCTTTGGCAGTACTCAGCCAGGAAGTTTATCTGCAATTATTCCGTTATTACCCGCCACCCAATTACACTCATGCCGGATTGCTGGGTATTACCTTTTTTGCAACAGCAATCCTGGGACATATCCTCGCTGCCCGGGTGGAAAAAAGCGAGGCCCTGGTCAAGCAGCACGAGGTTAATCTCGAGAGCCTGGCACGACTCAATGAAATTATCGTGCAGCGTATGCAAGCCGGTATCATTGTGCTGGATGATGAGTACCGCGTCCGGCTGTCAAATGAGTCAGCGCGTATGCTGCTGGGATTGCGAGAAAACATAAATAACCGGCCTATTGCCGATGTTGCCCCTGAAATTACAGGCCAATTGAAAAAATGGCTGGACGAAGACGGCAAGTATAATGTGAGCATCAAGCCCAGCAGAGGTGAAGTGGATATACAGGTATCATTTACTCAGCTCAAGTCGGATACAAAATTCGGTATTCTCATTTTTCTTGAAGACCTGGCATTGATGAGGCAAAGGGCACAACAGTTGAAACTGGCCTCCTTGGGCAGGCTGACAGCCAGCATTGCCCATGAAGTGCGTAATCCGCTGGGGGCAATTACTCATGCCAGCCAGTTGCTATCAGAGGCAGGGCAGATAAACAACGAGGACAACCGGTTAATCGAGATCATCATGGACCAGTCACGCCGCGTCAATACTATTATCGAAAATGTACAACATATCAGTCGCCGCGAGCCGGCAACGCCGCAATTAATTGAGATAAAGCCATGGCTTGCAGCTTTCGTAAACGAATTAACTGCAAGAAAAAATATCCCGAAGGAGAAAGTGAAATATTCAATTAAACCGGAGGCTATAATGGTCCGAATGGATTCCAGCCAATTATATCAGGTGCTCTGGAACCTTTCCGAGAACGCAATTCGATACAGTACCGGGAACATACTCCTTGAATTACACTGTGGTATTAAAAAAGATTCACAACGTGCCTATATTGATATCATGGATCATGGTCCTGGAATAAAGGAAGAGGTAATTGAACATTTGTTTGAACCATTCTTTACAACCAATCCCATGGGTACCGGTTTGGGACTGTATATTGCGAGTGAGTTGTGTGAAGCCAACCAGGCGTCACTGAATTTATATAATAATTCAGATGCTGGCTGCTGTTTCAGAATTCATTTTCCACATATGCAAAAACAACATAATGTGATCTGATGAACAATCCCTGTGTATTAGTCATTGACGACGAGCCTGATATCCGTGAATTGCTGGAGATCACGCTGAAGCGTATGGATGTAAATTGCCGTTGTGTTGGAGACCTGGCCGCTGCCAGGAATTTATTAAAGCAACACGACTTCGATATCTGTCTCACCGACATGCGCCTGCCGGATGGCGATGGTGTCGAATTTGTAGATTTCGTACAAGACAATTATCCCAACATGCCGATTGCAGTCATTACAGCACATGGCAGTATGGACACGGCCATTCAGGCTCTTAAATCAGGTGCTTTCGATTTTCTGACCAAACCGGTTGATCTGGTTTCATTGCGAACCCTGGTTACCAGTGCCTTGCGCCTGAACAAGGGGCAGACTGGTTCAGGGCGTGCGTTTATCGGAAACAGCAAGGCGACACGCAACATACGAAACACCATATCCAAACTGGCACGCAGTCAGGCGCCTGTCTATATCAGTGGTGAATCCGGTACAGGGAAAGAACTGGTAGCCAGGATGATTCACGAACAGGGTCCACGTGCTGATCTTCCATTTATTCCGGTAAATTGTGGTGCTATTCCCCAGGATTTGATGGAAAGCGAATTTTTTGGTCATAAGAAAGGCAGTTTTACCGGAGCTATTGCCGATAAGGAAGGCCTGTTTCAGGCAGCACAGGGTGGCACACTGTTTTTTGACGAGATAGCAGAATTACCATTGCATATGCAGGTCAAATTATTGCGTACTATCCAGGAAAAATCCTTACGACCGATTGGTGCCAACATGGAATTACCGGTTGATGTACGGATACTCAGCGCAACTCATAGCAGCCTTTCTGATATGGTCAAGGCAGGCAAGTTCCGGCAGGATTTGTACTATCGCATCAATGTCATTGAATTACCCATCCCGCCATTGCGTGATCGGAAAGAAGACCTGACATTGTTAACTGCACACATCCTGCAAAGCCACTCAGAAGAATCAGGGACGAAGATGCCTGTACTGTCAGACGATGCCATATCTGCACTGGATGATTATTACTTTCCCGGTAATATCCGGGAGCTGGAGAATATATTGCATCGTGCCATTACTTTATGTGAAGGCAATATAATCACGACTATGGACCTGCAACTACCGCAAATCAGCGGGAGTGTTGTTAAAGATAATAATAACCAGGAAAAGAAAACTGCGGCACTTGATTCCTATCTGGGTGATATTGAGAGGCAGACCATACTTGATGCACTGGAAAATACCCGTTGGAACAAGACTGCAGCAGCCAAAAAGTTGGGAATTACACTCAGGGCCTTGCGCTACCGCCTGGAAAAACTGGGTCTGGATTAATATCTTTATATTTAAGATATCTCTGATTAAGTAGTCATTGCGAGGACTGCGAGTGAAGCGCGGCAGGACGAAGCAATCTTCTGACACGTTGATAATACTTGATTCGAGATTGCTTCCCGCCACGGCTGCGCCTCGCGGTCGCAATGACGGCTGTGACACTTAATCAGAGGTTCCTTAATAAGAGATTTCTTAAATAGTAGTTATCATAATAACAAACAAGGCTGAAACCTATTGGAAACTGAACTAACCATTGTAGTCCCTACCTATAATGAACGGGACAATATCAAGCCACTGCTCGATGCAATAAATGCATCACTTCAGGGTCTGTCGTGGGAACTTATATTTGTAGATGATGATTCATCAGACCGAACAGCGGAACTGGTCAGGGAAATCGCGAAAAAGGATACCCGTGTCAGGTGCATCCAGCGTATTCACCGCAGGGGACTGTCATCTGCCTGTATTGAAGGCATTCTATCCAGTGTCTCGCCGTACATTGTGGTAATGGATGCAGACATGCAGCATGACGAAAACCTGTTGGCCGTTATGCTGAATACGCTGAAAAATGAAAATCTCGATCTGGTGATTGGCAGTCGTTACATGGCAGGAGGCAGTACAGGCCAATTGTCAAAACACAGGGTATGGGTCAGCCGTGCGGCAACCCTGCTTTCGGGCCTGGTGTTGCGGCAACCGGTGCAGGATCCCATGAGCGGGTATTTCATGTTACGCCGATCTTTTTTTGAAAAGGTCATGCGCAAGTTATCGGGCAAAGGATTCAAGATCCTTCTGGATATTCTGGTGACGGCCGGGCCTACAGTAACATTCAGGGAGTTGCCCTATGTAATGCGCCAGCGTACGCAGGGTGAAAGTAAACTCAGTATCATCGTTATCTGGGAATTTATTACACTCATCGCCTATAAATTGATGGGGCGTCTGCTGCCGGCCAGATTCATTTCTTTTGCCACGGTTGGCTTCAGTGGCATTTTTGTGCACTTGTGTGCCTTGTGGTTTTTACATCGCTTTCTGGAAATTGAATTTATCTATTCACAGGCTTCGGCTACGCTGGTTGCCATGACCAGCAATTACATCCTGAACAATCTTTTTACCTACCCGGACCGGAAGCACCAGGGTGTTGCCTTTATTCGTGGTCTGTTAAGTTTTTATCTGGCGTGCACGCTGGGCGCCATAATTAATGTGGCTGTAGCAGATCTTTTATTTGTCAGGTCTTTCCCCTGGTGGCTGGCTGGAACGTTGGGTGCTATTGCCGGCGCTGTCTGGAATTATGCGACCACTGCAACATTCACATGGAGATTAAACGGGGATAAATCAAACTAGGGAATCTATGATTAAGTAGTCATTGCGAGGACTGCGACCGCGAACATCGTGTGGCGGGCGGCAGGACGAAGCAATCTTCTAACACGTTGATAATACTTGATTCGAGATTGCTTCCCGCCACGGCTGCGCCTCGCG
>Ga0214472_10007100_pt1 | contig 11737 bp, 5 predicted proteins | sample RVTome_6_FD_207662 | JGI IMG/M metagenome (GOLD analysis project Ga0214472, IMG submission 207662) | Soil microbial communities from uranium-contaminated site in the Upper Colorado River Basin, Wyoming, United States - RVT140D175 | ecosystem: Environmental > Terrestrial > Soil > Contaminated >...
GGTGTTGAAATAGTCGTCGTCGATCAGATACAATCCCCCATTTTTAGCCAGCAACATCAGGCCGTACTCCCCCCATTGCAGGGCAGCTGATAACCAGCGCTCCTCCCCGGTCGCCTGCCCCAGACATAGAAAGGCTTCCACGGCGCGGCCGAAGGACTGCCAGCCTTTTTCCAGCCAGCGGTTTTCCCGCTCGTTATAGCGCGGGGCAAAACCGTGGCGGGCCGACTGGATGAGGAAACCGGCGCTCTGCAGGGCCTGGGCCAGATAGCGATCCTGGCCGGTGCGCTGGGACATACCGATCGCAAGCAGGACGTATTCCGCGGCGAATTTCGTCCACAATTCGCCATCCGGGAGCCTTTCACGCACGCCGCCGATCACGACACTCATCGGGTGGGAGACGACGAAGCGCTGATAGAACCAATCCACGGCGCTGCCCGCCTGCAGCAGGTACCGGCCGTCCTGCCAGCGATCGTAGGCCGCCAGCGATAACCAGGGGGCGATCAAATTGACAGTCTGGGGAGGCTCGAAAAAATGCTCCGGGGCACGGTAAAAGCCATGGAAAGCCCCTTCCTTCTCGTCGAACTGCCTGGGCAGCCACAGGTCAACGCAATTTCGCATGCGTTTCTCGAGGTCGATTCCCGATTCCCCCAGGCCGGGCACGATGCTTTCGCCGGGTCGGGCGGCCGCCAGTCCCCACTCCTGCGGAGAAATCACCCCGCAGGTCGTTTTTGGGAATGGGTTCTTTTTTGGGATCACAATGAACCTGCCATTCCGGAACGTTGCGTCCCGCGTTCGTGGGCCGTCACGCCGCCGCTGCGCGCCTGGGGACCATCGCCCAGACCAGGCCGGATAATCCGAGGTAGCAAACGGCACCGGCAACGAAAGCCCAGCTGAAGCCGTAGGCCATGGACAGGATCACAGCCGATACCGAACCCAGGGCGGAAAACGCGCCGTTCACCGCCCACAGCAGAGCGACCTGCTGGTGCGATGCGCCGGCCACTCGAATCAGGCTTGGGAATGGGATGCCCATCGGCAGGCCGATCAACGCAGACAGGATCACAACAGCAGCGACACGGACAGGCATACCGGCCGGCAGGAGAGCCTCGATCAGGGGAGGGAGGAACAAACGGTACGCCAGGCCTAACGCGGCGATGAGGAAGGCGGCCAGGGCGACCCGGCCGATCAGCGCTCCTGTCTCCCAACTCTGGCTGATCAGGCTGCCCATCCCGCTCGCAAACAGCATCGTGCCCAGCGTCACAGACAGCGTCAGGATCGGATACCCGAGGAGCAGTTGAAAACGCTGGATCAGGGGGATTTCGACAAGCAGATAGCCAGCCCCGATCAGCGCGGCGTAAACCACCATCACCAGCCATCTGACGGGTGAATTGCCGGGCTGTTTCTGGAATAGAAGGGCAGCAGCCGCAAACAGCATGGCTGCCACGATCACCGCCCCGGTCAATGCCTGCCGGATCGCCTGGGGGGCGCCAAAATCGAGTTTAAAGAAAAAAGGGCTGTCGTCTGTCGTAGGGCTCAGGTCGTAGCTGGCGCCGGGATCGATGAAATCATCGACGTCGCTGAGCCGGCGCAGCGAAGCAAAAAGCAGTTCATGTTCGCCCGGGCTGAATAGAGTGGTCATCCCGAAGCTCTGCGCTCCAAAAGTCAGCGTCTGGAGAGTCTCCTGCGTGAGCGCTTCTCTTCCGAGCAGCATCACCGTGGTCCGGAGGGTTGGATCTTCCGAGGGGTACATCCACAGGGCGAGATGGTCCAGGCCCCGATTCGGCTCGATGCCAAGATTTTGCAGCGCTTTGAGAGCCGTGACGGCGGCCCGGCTGCCCTCCAACGCGTTGTGCGAAACGACGGCGAGATGCCCTCCGGGTGCCAGCCGATCGTAATAGGCTTCGAAGGCCTCCTCGGTGAAGATATAGTTTTCAACAAGGGCCTGGCTGGCCGGTTCGGCCGCCTGGCTGTAGACCAGGTTTAGATAGATCAGATCGTAGGCATCCTGCGAGCGTTCGGCGAAGTTGCGCCCATCGCCGCGGATGGTGAGGACTTCAGGCCGGTCATAGATGTCTCCGTTGAATTCGCCCAGCTCACGAGTGATCTCCACGATGGCCGGATTGACCTCGACGGCGGTGATGCTCCCTGCGCCGCCGGCGAGCGCCATCAGGATGTCTTTCCCGCCACCGGCGCCGACGATCAAGACGCTCTCCGCCGGCCGGACCACAAACGGAAGCGCTTCAATTGTAAACAGCAAAGTCAGGTCCGGCGTCCGGCCATCGAAGCGCACCATATAGCTGCCCGCACCGCCATCCGTAAACACAAACATCACCGAGGGATCGTTCGATTGCACCACGTCCACCCGCGCAAAGGGGCTCAGCGCTGTGCGAATGATTTTTGCCTCCTGCTCGGGGTCGTTGAGGATGAACAGCATCGTCTTATCCCTGGGGGCCGTGTCAATATCCAGGCGCAGGGGATCATAGTCCAACCGGCCGGTCATCAGGTTCAGCCCGAGTATCAGGAGCGTGATCCCGGCTGCCGGGGCCTGCAGCCATTTCGAACCGGCCTGGAGGCGCAACCCCAGGAAAAGGGCCATCCCCGCAAGTACGACCCCGATCATGTATACAATCGTGAACGCACTGAAGCTGTTCAGCAGGACGACGACGAGAATGAGGCCTGCAGCGGAGCCGATCAGGTCGGCGGCGTACAGCGATCCGGACGTTTCGCTGAAATACTCGAATACCGTCGCTGTGAAAAAGCCTGTCCCCACGAAAGGAATCAAGGCCAGGACAGCCCGGGGCCAGATCGATGCCGTAGAGGGCAGCAGGGCAATGAGAAGCGCGGCCGCAGGATACGCGATGGAAATCCCGAACAAGACCTGAACCAGTCGCCTGGACGGATCCGCCGTCAGGAGCCCGTTCGGTCCAGGGGGGATCAGCCGTGCCAGCGCCGCGCCGATGCTCAGGCCAAAAACAGCAATCGACACGGCTAAAAAGACGAAATGATATTGGAAAAACAGCGAAAACAGCCGGGTCAGGGCGATCTCAAAGATCAAGGCGCCGGCAGCGACCAGGAACAGCGCGGCGAACACCTGGCGAGGGGCGGCAGGAGGCGAGGAGGCAGATGATATAGAAGACATGAAAGGCTTGTTCGTTAATTCCGGCTTATCCGGTTCGGGCAGGAGGGATCAATTGAACTCAAGGCTCCGGGTTTTCCCGGGATCCAGCCGGACGGTGATGGCCTGATCCTTGTATTTTAATGTGCGCTCGAGGGTTTGGCTCGCAATATTTTTGACAGAACAAAACATCTTTCCATGGTCGAAGGAAGCCGTGACCTGGGTGCCGGAGGCCAGTAAGTTGACGAAGGAAGCCGTTTTCCAGGCTGACGGCAGGGCAGGGAATAACGAAATGATATCTTTTTCGCTCTGGAGAAGCAGATGGTGCAGTGCGGTGCAGACGGCCCCTTCAGCGGTGCCGAAATACTGCATATTCCATTCACCGTTTTCCATTACTTCGGTCATTCCGCCGTGCGTGCAGATCGTCGGGCGGGTCGTTTCGATGATCTCCCAGGCGGTATCCCCAGCTCCGCTTCCGGCAATGACCGTTGCCAGCACGCCGGCAGCCCATGGGAAACCGGTCTCCGAGGCGCCGTGCCCGACCATCCGGCCTTCGTAGCGGTTCATGAAGGCCCGAGCTGTCGATCTGGCCCTTTCATCGGCCGGGGAGACGGCATTCATCGGGTAAATCAGGGCAATTGAGCTCATGTTGAGCGTGTCGGAGTCATCCGAAGCTTTGAAATACGAGCCATTGTACAAATGCTCGATCGCGCCCATTAAACGCGCGGCGCTGTCGGTACAGCGTCGGGTGAAATCCGTTTCCTTTCCCAGGATCCTGGCGGCGTCTGCACAGTGCTGCAGAATGGCAATCGTTCCGGCCACGGTGATCCCATCATTGCGGACCTTTTCCGGGCTTTCGTGGACTCCGACCACGCTCCCGACGCCTAATTCGCCGTCGACCTCCTGGACCACTGCATCCAGGAAAAACTGCGCCAATCCCTCCAGGATGGGAAAAAACTCGGCCAGATAACGTTCGTCCCGGGTAAATTCGTAATACTGCCAGATCTGGTTGGCATAAGAGGCGTTATTGTGAATCTGAAACTTCATGTGGAGCAGCGCGCCGTACGCTTTGCGGCCGTCGTGCGTGATCTCCCAATCCCATTTCAGGCCGTCCGCCTGGAATTCCTCCCGGGCGTGGCGGCGGGCATGCTCGAGCGTGCGCTGGAAAAAACGGCAGCCCTCCAGGGCTTCGGGAACCCGATTGGCTTCCAGGAGGGCCCGGTGCAAGAAATACGAGTCCCAAAAAATATGGGAAGACCAGGTCCGGCGCAGATTGTTGACCGGTAATCCGCCGCTTTCACGGCTCTGCATGGCCTTGATATGATAAAGACCGGCGTCATAGAAATACTGGAATTGATGATCCGGTATGGAAACGGTGGAAGCAGCGAAGTATTCGCGCCAGAATGACAGGAGTTCAGAACGAAGCGCATCGTAGCCTGCCTCAACTGCCTCCTCCATCCAGCCGGGTTTCAGCGCCTGCAGGTTATCGTAGATTGAAAAGTAAATCGTAAAGGTCGTGCCGGAGGCGGCCAATCCCCGGTTGGAGGGGACAGCCTGGTCGACCAGGTCTTCACAGCCGCCGCCCCCGACCTCGAGCTTCAATTCATATGAGCCCCGGCTTTCACCCAGATCGTACCGGCCGTCGGCTCCCGGCCCCATTTCGACATCGTAAAAAGGGTCCGTATCCCAGCCCTCCTCGACCCAGACTCCGGGGCCGTTCCAGGCCTTGAAGGTGACCGGTCCGGCAAATTCACAGCGGATCACCAGCAGGGAATGCCGGGGATGCAGCCAGGTCGTGGCCTTGCCCTGGACAGGGCCATAATCCAGGTCTGTGTAAACGGTTCCTTCGCTCGGGACGAAGCGTTGGTCGAAAGACTTCAAGTCGTGGATCTGCCCGTCCGTTTCGACCTCATACCAGACCCGTCCCAGGGGCGCGGCATCGAACCAGCCGGAACCATCGGCATGCGCGAGCGGCTTGTCCAGCGGCCAGCGCCCTGCGGTCATGACGAGCCTGTCTTCGGGATAATAACGGTTCGATTTGTACCAGTTACCCCGGTCCACGCTGAATTTATCGGCCGTCATCGCCCCGGTCGGGCCGATAAGGACAGCATCCAGGCCGTTGCCGAGGAAGCAGTGATAGTAGTTGGGTGGGAACATATGAAATTGACAAAATTGAACCCAGGAGCTTCGCTCCAGGGTTCAATTTTGTTTAATTAACCTTTCAGCCCGGTCATCTGGATTCCTTCCACAAACGCTCGTTGAGTGAAGAAGAACAAGATGATGATCGGAATCGTGAAGACGACGGATGCGGCCATCTGCAGCTGGGGCTCCGAGGTGTATTGCCCGCTGAAGAACGCCAGGCCAACCGCGATGGTGTATTTATCCAGGCTGCTCAAATACAGCAGTGGGCCCATGAAGTCGTTCCAGATATCGCGAAAACTGAAGATCGTGATGACGGCATAGACCGGGATACTGAGCGGGATGATGATACGCGTAATGATCTGGAAGATATTCGCGCCATCGATGATCGCCGACTCCTCCAGTTCACGAGGCAGGCTGAGGAAAAACTGCCGGAACAGAAATACCGCGTAGGCCTCCCCAAACCAGGCGGGAATAATCAAGGGATAGAAGGTGTTGATCCAGCCCAGGCGTGAGAAAAAAACGAATTTTGGAATCAGGAGAACCGCTCCCGGCAGCATGAGCGTCATCAATAATATCAGGAACAGGAAGTTCTTCCCGGGCGCTCGCAGACGGGCAAATCCATAGGCGATCATGGTCACTGAAATCAGGCGGCCCGTGATCATGCCCACTTCCAGGATCATCGTATTCTTAAAGAATTTCCCGAACGGCAGGAACGGATTGCTGAATGCCTGGACGTAGTTCTCCCACACGGGTGGGTTAGGCCACCAGATCGGCGGCCAGATGTTCAGCAGGTGTTTCGGCATCAAGGAAGACCGGATCATCCAGTAAAAGGGAAATACGAACAGGGCAGATAACAGGATCAGGGCGGCGTATGTCGCGATTTTGCCTGCCATTTTTTGTGCTCGGGCGCTCTGATTGGAACGTGGATGAACAGAAGTTGCAGTCGCCATGGCTCGTTTCCCTTTATGAGGCGCCTTCAGTGTAGACCCAGCGCTGTGAAGACCGGTTGATCAGGTAAGTGAGGATGAACAGAAGCGCCAGCAGCACCCAGGCCAATGCCGTCGCATAGCCCATGTTCAACCTCGAGAAACCCTGCCGGTAGATGTTCAGTACATAAAATAACGTGGATCCTGCAGGAGATCCGAGATCGCGGGCGGATGCTGTTGAAATCACGAAGGCCGAGTCAAAGGTCTGAAATGAACCGATCACGGACATCACCAGGTTGAAGAAAATGGTGGGGCTCAACATCGGGATGGTGATATTCAGGAACTTGCGCCACTTGCTTGCGCCGTCGATTTCGGCTGCTTCATATAGCTGATCCGGAATCCCTTTCAGCCCGGCAAAAAAGATCAGCATTTCACCCCCCACCCCCCAAAAGCTCATGATGATCAACGCCCAGAGCGCATAATCGGGGTCATTCAGCCAGGCGGGGCCGTCGATACCGATGACCGCCAAAAAGCCGTTAATCGGCCCGAAGCGGGGGTTGAACAGCCATCTCCAGATCACGGCGACGGCGACGGAGGCGACCACTGCCGGAAGATAGAAGGCGGTGCGGAAAAAACCGACGGCCCGCGTGGCGCTGTTCAGCAGCAGCGCCAGTCCAAGCGCGATGGCCAGGCGGACCGGCACACTGACCAGCGAATAAACTGTCGTCACCTTGAGGGACTGGTAAAAATCCTTGTCACTCAACATGTCGGCGTAGTTTTCTACCCCGATAAACTGCGGCGGAGTCAGGACGTCCCATTTCGTGAAGCTCAGATACAGGCTCCAGACGAGCGGAATACCGGTGAAAAAAATGAGACCGAAGATCCACGGGGAGATCAGTATATAAAACGTTCGGGCTTCCCGTTTTTCCGTGGGGGTCAATGGAACTTTTGGTTTTAGCAAGGACTTTTTAGCGATCGCCATGGCGCGCCTCCACCGGGGACTTATCCCGGCGCGAATCAATCCGGTAGCTGCGATAAAGAAGAAGGGAGAAGGGAATAAATTCCCTTCTCCCTTGATTCAAAAAACGGTTATGGGCCGCCGTTGTCAAAGCAGGCTTGGATGGCTGCAGCCGCGGTGTCCATCGCTTCCTGGACGGTCTGTTCGCCCAGGAAGACCAGTTCAATGTTCTCACGGTAACTGGTCTCAGCTGCGCAGGCACCCCAAAGCGGGTTTGCAAACTCAGGCAGCGGTTTGGTGTTCGCGAGATCGGCGATGATGGGGGCGTTGTACGGATCGGTATCCAGCCCCTGCAGCCGGGCGATGTCCTGCACGGCAGTGAGGGCGTAGATCGCGAATTCGGCGGCGCCTTCCTCAGCGGAGACATGCTTCAGCCATGCCCAGGCAGCGTCGGGGTTCTCTGTTTGCGAGCTGATTGCAAATCCAGCCCAGCACAGAGCATTCGCGTTTCCTGCGGGCCCAGCCGGAATGCCGGCAGTCCCGAAGTTGAGGGTCGGAACCCGCTGCCAGTCCTTCAACGGCCAGCGGCCGGTCCACGTCATGCTGACGATCTCGGTCTGGAACATCTGGTCCCCGCCGAACGCGGCCGTGTCTTCCGGCAGCGGGGCAACGTGATGGGTCAGGACCAGGTCAACGTACCACTGCAGGGCGGCGATCGTTTCGGGGCTGTTGAGATACCCTTCGACCGTAGTGCCATCCTCGCTGATGACCGAACCGCCTCCGGCGTTGATAATCGGCAGCGTGCCGCGCAGCCAGAGCAGGTCGCCCCAGTGAGCGGGAATCTGAAGACCCCAGCGCACGATATTTCCAGAATCGAAGTCGGGCGACTGGGCATTGTTCCCGTCGCCGTCGAGGGTCAGCTTCTGGGCCGCGTCGAGGAGATCGTCCCAGGTCCAATCCGCGGTGGGCAGCTCGATCCCTGCCTCGGCGAAGTGGTCCTTGTTGAAGTACAGGACGAGCGGGCTGTAGTCCTTGGTGAACAGGTAGGTGATCCCGTCTACCTGTCCAAAGTTGGCGATCCCGGGGAAGAACGCATCCATGCTGAAGTCGGAGTCGCTGGCGATGAAATCATCCAGCGATGCGACCGCACCCTGGGCGACGTATTTGGATACGTCGCCATCACCGAGCTGGAAGACATCCGGCGGCGTTCCGGCGGCAATGTCTGCGAGCAGTTTGGTGCCGTAATCCTGAGGAACGGGCTCCAAACTGACCTCCACGTTCGGATATTTCTCCTGGAAGGAGGCCAATGCATTGTTGTAGGGCTCAAGCGCATCACCGCTCTCCCACATCGACACGCGGATCGAACCGGTCAGGTCGGACCCGGGAGCAACTTCGACCTCGACCTCGACCTCGACGGTTTCGATCACCGTGATGGTCTCCCCATCCACCTCCTGGGTCACGACGACAGTTTGGATGATCGTTTCAGCCGTGGGAGCGACAGCTGGCTGACAGGCTGACACCACAAATGTCAGCACCATCAGAATGGCTGAGACTAGATATCGCTTTTTCATTTTCGTTCTCCTGTGCAACTACGATTGTCAATGTGCATCCGCATTACAATTGACGGCTGGGGACGGATTTCCGTCTCTGCAACAGGCCGCGTATTGAACCTTTCACCGGGATAGATACGCGGTCTTTTTTCTGAAATCCGGGTTCATGGTTTTCACGCCTTCGTGATTATCCGATGTTCTCACCTCCTTCTAGCCGGATATCGAAAGTTTCGGTCTTTCCTTGATGCTGAATCTTGAAGGCCAGGCGCTTCCAGTGGGACGGCAAACGCGGATCGAGCACCAGGCCGGAAGGTGTCAGTCTCAAGCCGGCAAAACCAAACACGGCAGCCTCCCAGAGGCCGCCGGCTGATGCGGCATGGATGCCGTCCCCGGCGTTTCCACGCACATCGGCCAGGTCGGCGCGGGCAGCGCGCAGAAAATGCTCATAAGCTTCCTCCACCAGCCCCATCCGGGCGCCGACCCAGGCGTGCATGGCGGGGCCAAGGGATGAGCCATATGTATGGTCGGTGATGGGAATGTAGTAATCCCAGTTCGCCTGCCATGTTTTTCGATCGAAGTTTTCTCCCAACAGGGCAAACAACGCAATCACATCTGCCTGCTTGAGCACTTTATGTTCGTTCGCGCCTTCAATCCCAAGCAGCGACTGCATGGACTCTTTTCGCCCTTCGTAAGCGGGCCAATCCACGTCCTTCAGATCGAAGAAACCTTCGAACTGTTCGATCAATCCGGATTCAGGATCGTGGCGAACCAGGAGCCCTGCCGCCACCCGCCGCCAATGCGCCAGGCGATCCGGGGAAAGATCCAGGCGAGAAGTCAATTCCCGGGCTGCAGCGGGAGCCACCTCAGCCAGCCAGGCCAGTGAATCGATGGCAGTGCGCAGATGCCAGGCCGCGATGGCATTCGTAAACGCATTGTTATCAACATGGTCGTGGTATTCATCGCAGCCGATGACATTCCGAAGGCTGAACCGGTCCCCTTCGGGTTCGGCTCGGTCACCCCAAAAGACGGCGGTCTCCAGCACGACCGGGATACCGGCCGTCTTCCAGAATTCGTCATCCCCGGTCGCCTGCCAGTATTGGTGCATCGCATAAGCAACGTCGGCTGTGATATGCAGCTGGATGTCGCCCGTCCAGATGCGGATCAGTTTCGTCCGATCCTTCGGGTCCGGCACCCAGGTCGGCGTGACTTCCTCTCCGGTCTCCGCCGACTCCCAGGCGTACTGAGCGCCGGTGTAGCCGTTTTGTGCAGCTTTTTTCCGCGCCTCCGGCAGGGTGTGATAACGGTACATCAGTATGTTGCGGGCGATCGACGGCTGTGTAAACGTAAAGAAGGGCAGGACGAAAATCTCGTTGTCCCAGAACACGTGCCCGGCATAGGCAAAGCCGCTCAGGGTTTTGGCGCCGATACTGACGTGCTCATCGCGGGTTGGGGCCGCAATCCTGAGTTGGAATAAGGCATGCCGCAGGGCGAGCTGCGCTTCCTCGTCGCCTTCGATAATGACATCACTGGGATCCCAAAAACCCTGCCAGGCCCTCCAATTATCTTCGAACAAGTCCTCGTAGCCCCTGTTTCGCAATTGGGCGCATTTGTTCGCTGCGGCGGCTGAAACCTGCCCGGTATCCCGGTCCGTGTAGACTGCGGTGAATTTTTCAAATCCGGCGGTTTCTCCTGCCGGGACGTGCACCACGGCCTCCAATCCGGGCTGGCCGCTGCAATCGGAGGCCGCAATTTTTCCGCCCGGAGAACTCAGAGAGGCGGCCATTACGACGGTCTTTTGTGTGCTGCGGGTCCTGACCGCCAGGCCGGCCTGATCGGGAGTGCTTTCCTGAGCGACCAGGTTCCAATGCAGCATCTGATGGTTTTCCACGTGACTGTTCAAGGAAGCGCGGACCCGAATTTCTGCCGGGTCGTTCACCGGGGTCACCGAAAGCCGCTGTACGAGGGCATGCTCATCGTCCAGGCTGGCAAATCGAGAGAAGCGGATTTCGACCCATTTCCCCTGGGGGTTTCGCCAGTTGAGGCGCCGGTGCAGCGTACCCGTGCGCAGATCCAGCCAGCGCACGTAATCCCTCACGGTCCCGCTGTCGATTGAGAATCGCTGCCCATCCACCCAGATCTCCAGGGCCGCCCAATCGGGCGCATTTGCCAGTTCGGTGAAGACGACCGGCCGGTCGTCGTAGATGCCGTGGATGAACGTGGCCTGCCGGTCCCCCGGATGGCGCTCCTCGAGCGAGCCGCGCGTGGCCAGATAGCCGTTGCCGATCGTGAAGATTGTTTCGCGGTGATGCTGCGCATCTGCAGAAAATTCCGTTTCGGAGACTCGCCACAGGCAGGCGGACTTCAGGTCGTCCAGACTCACCCCTTCCAGGCTCGGAAGGGCCAGTTCAGCGTCTCCGACGCGGTCGATCGGGCCCAGGCCAATCGCAGTCATGCCGGCGGCATGGGCGGCTTCGATGCCGGCCTGGGCGTCCTCGATCACCAGGCAGTGGGCGGGATGTATTCCTAACGTCCTGGCAGCCTGCAGAAAGAGATCGGGGGCGGGTTTGGCCCTGGAAACCTGCCCGCCGTGAACGAGAGCGTCGATCTGATCGCGAATTCCCAGGCGCTCGACGACCTCCGGAGAGTTCTTGCTGGCGGATGCGATGGCGATTTTCACGCCGGCTGCGCGCAGCTCGGTGAACAGTTCACGCACTCCGGGCAGCAGATCCCCCGGCGCAAGATTCTCCAGCATCCTGCCGTAGGACTCGTTCTTTCGATCCATCCAGATCTGTTTGTCCTCTTCGCTTGCAGAATGCCCATCCAGTAAAAGGTCCAGCGACTCGCGTCGGGAAACGCCGCGCAAATCTTCGTTGTCGACGCGGGAGAAGGGGATCCCGAGCTCATCGGCGAGGAGCTTCCAGGCCTGGAAATGATATTCCGCCGTGTCGGTGATGACTCCATCCAGGTCGAACAAGACTGCCCGAACGGCAGATTGAACGCTGGTGGAGGTCGCTTCGGGAATCATCGAATCATCCGCAGGACTACTTAG
>Ga0214472_10007101_pt1 | contig 11737 bp, 10 predicted proteins | sample RVTome_6_FD_207662 | JGI IMG/M metagenome (GOLD analysis project Ga0214472, IMG submission 207662) | Soil microbial communities from uranium-contaminated site in the Upper Colorado River Basin, Wyoming, United States - RVT140D175 | ecosystem: Environmental > Terrestrial > Soil > Contaminated >...
CTGATAGAGTATTCGTCTTCACACTTGAAGAGCTGAAGTTCGCCATCGTCTCCAGGAATCCGTGCCGTATCGACTAACTCCGAGGTCTCGATTCTTTCATCTGTGCTATCTGTAGGCATAACGTTCTTTCCAGGGCAGGTTGGAGATCAGGAGCCTGATCCGCTGATTGACGCAGAGATTTGGGAAAAGGGCCGTTTCCGGACGAAAACCGGTTACAGCCCTTGCAGCGGAGCATGCATCGCCATCATGCCGAAGGAGGTCACCGCCAGAAGGAACAGAAAAGCGGCGCCCATAGCGATCCGTTTACCCAGCGAGACGTTGTAGTATCGGGTCCGCTCGGTTTTGGATTTCTTGAATGACGTATAGATCTGGTAGCTGCCCATGATCACGATCAGAGCGAGAATCGGCGACCAGGTCAGATAGAACAAGGCGACGGCCCCCAGCAACCCCAGAACCCAGAGCTTGGGGCTGATGACACCGATGATACGTCCGCCATCGAGAGGGGAAATAGGCAGCAGGTTGAACAGGTTGAGCAGAAAACCGCTTGACGCCAGCGCATACCAGAAGAGATTGCCGGTCGCCATGCCGATGCCCACGCAACCAATGGCGCCCAGTGTACCGAGCAGAGGGCCACCGTAGGCTGCCACTGATTCAGCAAAAGCGTTCTTCGGCATCTTCTGCATAACAATATGCGCCCCGACAAAGGGAATGAACATGGGGGCCGATGCCCGGATCCCCATCATGCGCAAGGCCAAAACATGCCCCATCTCGTGGATAAAGATCAACACCACGAACCCAGCCGCGAACGACCAGCCCCAGAACATGGCGTAGGCCCAGATGCTGATCAGCATGCTGAAGAAGGTTTTGAACTTGCCGATCTGCAGGATCAATCCCAGATATTTGAGCTTGCCGAACAGAAAGAACAGCACCAGGCCGATTGCCCCGAATTTGCGCAGCCCAGCTGCTGCAGGAGGGCGAATTCCCGGAGGACGGCTTCCGTTGTCGGACGACGACAGCTCAATATCGTTCGCAGAAGGTGTACTCTTCCAGTGTTCTTGTTCAGGGGGGGGTACAGAGATGTCTGCGCTTCGTTCATCCGGTACAGTTGGGATCTCGTTTGTCTCTTCTTGACAGGTTTCTCGCATCAATAATCCAGAAAAAATGAATGTACTTTCACTGCCTCTTGACAGGTTGTTGATACGCTACCATTAAAAAAGTGGCAGAGCTATCAAAATTCCGACCTCGGCAGCAGGCCGTTGCAAGGAAATTCCAAGGCAACAGCCTCTTTTGCGATTCCCTGATACCCTGTTGTGGTAAAGTTATGGGTCAATCTGCCGTGAAGCACTCACAAAAAGGATAAGATGTTCCCTAAAGCCCGTCACCAGAGGATATCGTGAGAAATAAGCTTAGACGCCTTGCGGAGTTCATTCAGGAAGGCTTTCCGGAAAATCTCGTGGCGGCTTTCAAGTACAGCAAAAGCCAGTCATTAGCCAGGCGGCTTGATCTCACCAGCAAAGCCATAGCGTTTCATCAGGGTCGTGCTGAAGCCCTGTGGCTGGAGGCGGGGAGAATGCAAACAGCAGCAGAGATTCATGCAACGGCACAGGCCGAACTCGCTTCTTTTGTTTTCGCTTACCTCAGCGGAGATCCCAGGGAATGTCCGGACAGCACCATTGAAGCAATGCGTGCTCTCGGCCGACAAGGCGAAGCAGACATCGTCAGAAGCCTCTCCGGGCGTTAGCAAGGCAAAGCTGAAACGGCGACATCGGCAATATAATATTGTCGCCGTTTTCAAACATCAGCGGCAAGGCACCCCGGCCCTCTGAATATTTTTCAAGCAAGAGGTTGAGTAACTCTGCATTAATCCTGCATGTAGCCAAGAGTCGTCGTCCAGAAGGAAAGATCGTTGCGGGTTTTCTCATAGATTCGGGCGTTCATGATGGCAATACCGGCGATTTCAGCCAGAGCCGAGAGAAAGGCGACTTCCTCCGGACTGTACTGACGTTTTTCGGCGCTGTAGAGGCGCAGTACGCCGATTACCCTCTGACGGGCGACAATCGGCATGGAAAGAATCGATGCAATCCCTTCCGCGACGGTTTCCGCCGGGTATTCGAGCCGCGGGTCGTTAGCCGTATCGGTGATCAGGACCGGCTTCCCTGCCAAAGTCTCGCTGATGCTCTGGTCAGTATGCGGCTGCCCCTTGGCCAGGAATTTTTCGCTCAGCCCGCTGGTGGCGATCAACTCAAGTTCATGAGTGGCTTCATTACGCAGACGCAGGGCGCTGGCCTTAACCTGCATGATGCTGATCACCTTGTCGACAATCAATTGAACCACTTGTTTGGAATCGAGAGTGGAGAGAATCGCACGGGTAATCTCATGCAGGGCCCGGAAATAGTCAAGACTCTTCACTGGATCGACCGACTGGACTGCAGTGACTTCAAGGTGCTGCCCGCTGAACTCGGCTGTGGTTGACAGATCGACGCCGATCTCTGCAAACAACGCTGCCAGCTTATCGCCTTTGGCTTGATAGAGGCGGGCGTTGACAATCGCCAATCCACCCATTTCAGCCAGAGCCGAGACGAACTCAATCTCTTCAGCACTGTAGTCTCGTGGCTCGGCGCTATAGAGGCGCAGGACACCAATCACCTTTTCACCGGCAATCACCGGTACCGAGAGGATGGTGTTGATTCCCTCGACGCGCATGGCTTCGGGATATTGAATACGTGGGTCATTGTAAGCATCCTTGATGCAAACGGGCTTCCCTGCCAACACCTCGGGGATGCTCTGATCGGCGTTCAGCGCGCCTTTATTCAGGTAGGTCTCACTCAAGCCGAACGATGCAACCTGTTTGAGACTGTTGCTCTGCTCATCGATCAACCGCAGACCGCCCGCCTTGACCCCCAGCGCTGCAACGGTGCGCTCGACCAGAGAATCAAGGGTTTCCTGCAGATTACGGGCGGAAAGAATGGCCTGAGCTGTTTCAAAAAAAAGTCGGAAATATTCATTTGCATTTGTCTGGGGCATAAACCAGTTCCTCCTCAATAAAAACCAATATAGAGTGTTTCTTTAATCATAGGCCAGAAAAACTATATTACACCCATAATTACTTTCACCAACAATGATTCAACTCGTTCCCCTCGATCAGACATTGCTGTAAGCACTCACGTCCGAGATAGCCTGAGATGCCAACTGGACAACCTCCTGCACCGGCATGCGAGTTTGCGTTTTTGCCAAGAAACCATTGGCATGGACAAAATGGATATCCGGACTCGCTGCAATGGCTCGAAAGTCCACAGCACTATGATCTCCAAGTCGCAGAAGCTCCCAACCCGCGCCGCGATTAGAGGGAAGAATACTCATTACAATGCGTTCGTCATTCAGGAATCTCAGATATAACTCCATAGACAATTTAGGAGTAATATCGATGTCACTGATGATGGCTTTGAGGTGTTTGACCTCAACGACTTTTGCTTCGGTTTTCAGTCGCTCGAGTCGCTGCATCTTGCGACCGATCATAGCAATCATGTCCTCGCCGAGGGCCTTCATGAGCAGATAAAGGTCATCCCGGCTGCTCAGGCTGTCAATTTTGGAAAACGTTGACAGGATATAGCCATCAATCGGAGAAGAACTGGCGAAGAGAACACTTGAATCAATACCCAGATGTTCCGCTGTCTGGTAGGGTCCTCTGACATCCATCATGCTCATGTGCGGGTACCACTTATACATCAAAATAGCGGCATCGTGATGACCAAGATGCTTCATGAGCAGGTGGAAAGCACAAGGCAGGGAGCGATCCTGATGGTGATCAAAATTATGCCTCTCAGGAGAATAATCCATCCCCACATCCACCACATAGGTGTTCAGATCCGCCAAATCTTCGGGAGTCGGCTCGCGTCGAAAGACTTCGGCGTGGCCGAGGATTGCAAGCAGAACGCTTACAGACAAGAAATCGTCTTTATGCGCACTGCCGGGGTGTGTAATAATTTTATACATTTAAAATCCTCTTGGTACGTGTTTTCATTTTACAAAGAATTTATTGACCTTCCAGGGGACTGTCGGTCCGTATCGTCCAACAGCCTACTGAAGCCCCGATTGCAACCAATAAGGGGCCTCTCAGGACCATTAGATCCAGAGGTGAGAAGGTTAACATGCATTTTACCACCGTCGCCCTTGACTAGGCAAAAAATGTCTTTCACCTTGTATGCTTCAACCCGCACTTCCAAGAGGTTCTAAAACTTGCCTGGATACAACCGGTAGCTTCACTGCGACGGCCGAAGTGAAGAACGCCATTAAACAACAGTAAGGATTTGTACTCAATATGGGAATATCCAGATACCCTTCACGTGTCAGCCTGCCCTGCGTCGAGAAGCCCTACCCGTCCATCCTGGATTTTCTGGTGCAGAGGTTTCCCGTGATCGGCAGAACCTTGTGGGAAAAGCGCATTCTGGAGGGCAAGGTTCTCGATGATGTGGGAGCGCCGATTGACACTGAGACGCCCTACATCCCCCAGAAGAGGCTTTTTTACTTCAGGGAAGTGACAGATGAGCCGCTGATCCCCTGGCAGGAGAAGATTCTCTTTCAGAACGACGAACTTCTCGTCGTCTGCAAGCCGCCATTTCTCCCCGTCACGCCATCAGGTCCTTATGTCGACGAATGTCTGCTCAATCGCCTGAGAAGAAAAACCGGCAACGGCAACCTGGTCCCCCTGCACAGGATCGACCGCGAGACCGCGGGTCTTGTGCTTTTTTCCGTGAACAGAGAGACCCGGGGACTCTATGGCGGACTTTTTTTGTCCGGCGAAATCGAGAAGACCTATGAAGCCCTTGCTACGGTCATTCATTGTCCGGAAGCCATGGACATGACAGTGGAAAACCGCCTGGTCAGGGGGGTGCCCTGGTTCCGCACAAAGGTGATTCCGGGGGCAGTGAACGCCCGGTCAAGGATCAGGCTGGTGGCCTGCAGGGACAACCGCGCGCATTTCCTGCTGTACCCGTTCACCGGCAAAAAACACCAGCTGCGGGTTCACATGAGCGGACTGGGTTTCAGTATATTGAACGACCGGTATTACCCGGAGCTGCTCCCCAAGCAAGAGGACGATTTTGCCAACCCGCTGCAGCTGATTGCCCGGAGAGTGCGTTTCATCGATCCGGTTTCCGGCAGAACCATGGAATTCGAGTCTGAGCGGACACTCCTCTTTTAGGAACGCAGAGCTTGTTGCAGCCAATCCCGGATCAAGTCCTGCTGCTGTTGCCGAGGCTGATCCAGCTCCAGTTCGACCCCAAGAAGCGTCGTTGGCTTGAATAAATTTTTATGCCGTTTCTCACTCCGACCATTGTGGATTCCAGACAATTTCCCAGAGGTGTCCATCGAGGTCTTGGAAGTAGCCTGAATAGCCGCCCCAGAACGTGTCGTGGGCAGATTTGACAATGACAGCGCCTGCCGAAACCGCTCTTTCCATAACTGCATCGACTTCAACTTTTGAGGAAACGTTGTGACCAAGAGTCATTTCGGTAGGGCTGGCTGGACCAGCGGCAAGCCCCGTGTCATGAGCGATGCTCTTGCGGGGCCAGAGAGCCAAACGCAGGCCCGGTTGAAGCTGGATGAACACAACAGCCCCGTGCTCGAACTCTTTGCCAATGATGCCTTCGGTGGGAAAACCCAAGCCATCACGGTAGAAACGCAATGAGGCTTCAAGATCATCAACGCCGAGAGTGACAACCGTGATTCGAGGTTTCATATGACTTGGCTCCCTTGAGGCATAACGGACCAACGTTGAGCGGCCAGGCGGGGTGCTCGACAGTTTCTCGAATTATAAGGACCTTGACGCCTGCCCGGTACGGCAACGGCTTGTTATCACGCCGCTCGTGAGGGCACGGACCTGCACTCTCACGGTCGAAAGCCGCGAGATCAAGAACAAGCGGGTTCCGGTTCGCTTGCCATGTTCCCTCCGCACTTCCGAGGCGCACGCTTCCAGATGCAGAATCACAGGTATTCGGTCGTGAAGCCTTTTGACCAGGCCGTTCGCAGCCGTGGTCAGGATGGTGCAGGTTTCCAGCTCCTTTCCCTCCGGAGACTTCCATCTCTCCCACAACCCTGCCAAGGAACATGTTCAAGAAAGGTCACCAGGGATAAGACAGGTGGCCTTCAGTTTGTTGATTAATGAGCATTTTAAACATGTCTATCAATAACACGCCCGTTTTCGTCTCGGCTGTCGTGATTTGAGACGGTGCATCGACTCGACTATTTATTCAAGGCAATCGTCTATAGCCGAAAACAGCTTCTTCATCTGGATGGGCTTGGTTAATACACTCTGCATGCCTGCCTTCAGACAGTCGTCCATAATTTCGCGTCGGGCGTGAGCGGTGAGGCCGATAATGCAGGTGTGCTTGTTGCCCTCAGTCTCCTTTTCGCGGATCGTCCGGGTCGCCTCCAGACCGTTCATCTCCGGCATCTGCAAATCCATGAGAATAAGATCGAAATTCCCTCTCTTCCATTTCTCGACAGCATCCAATCCGGTTTCAGCTATTTCCGCCTGCCAGCCACGTTGGGCCAGCGTCAGGGTGATTACATTCTGGATCATCGGGTCATCTTCGGCCAGCAGAATGCGGGCATCGAATATTTCTTTGCCGGGGTCCTCCGAGGTCGCTCCGATCGTTGCCTCAGATTGTTTTTCGGCAATTTTCAAGGGAATAGTAAAGGTGAAGACGCTGCCTTTTCCTTCCCCGCTCCGGACAGAAATCTCTCCTCCCATCAGATCGACCAAACCTTTGGAGATCGCTAAGCCCAGACCGCTGCCTCCGAATTTCCGGGTGAAGGAGCTGTCCACCTGTGTGAAACTTTCAAAGAGCAGATGGTGTTTTTCCTCAGGGATGCCGAAACCGGTATCGGCCACCGAAAACTCAAGGAAATCCCCACAGCGCTGCACCCGGACACGGACCTCCCCCTCGTGGGTAAATTTGACGGCATTGCCGACCAGATTGACAAGCACCTGCTTCAATCGAAAATAGTCCCCAACAACGATTGAGGGGACATCCTTGGTGACCTCCCATGAAAGCTTGAGACCTTTGTTGCGGGAAGACAGGCTGAACATTCCAATTGCCTCATTCACCCTGGCCCTGAGATCGAAGGGCTCTTCGTAAATCTCCAGCCGTCCAGCTTCGATCCGGGAAAAATCCAGGATATCGTCAATCAATTCGCGCAAATTCTTGCCTGAATTGTAAGCCATGTCGATCAGCTCTTTGTGTGCGGGGTTTTTATCGATCTGGCGTAGATGTTCCAGGGCTCCGAGAAAGACGGTCATCGGTGTCCGGATTTCATGGCTCATGTTGGCCAGGAATTCACTTTTGGCCTCAGTCGCCTTTTCGGCCTTTATTTTGGCCTGCTGAAGATCCTCCTGGGTTTGGACCAACTGGTTGATGTTGAGAAGGGTGCCGAACCAACGAACAATCTCCCCCGCTTCATTGCGGATCGGCCGGCCGCATACCTTGAACCACTGGTACTCGCCGTCCTGTCGTCGTACGCGATATTCCAGGTCGTAAGGCGTGCCTTTTTCGACGGCCTCAAGCCAGGCATCGTAAGCTCGTTGTCGGTCATCAGGGTGCAGCAGTTTATTCCAGCCGCCGCCAAGATGCTCTTTCAACGGCACACCGGTATAATCAACCCATTGCTGGCTCTGCCAGTCGCAGTAGCCATCAGGTCTGGTCGTGAACAGCATGCCGGGAATAGAATCCAGATTCTGACGGTAGAACAGTTCGCTGGCTTGTATCGCCTGCTCGGCCTGTTTGCGGTCGGTAATATCAAGGTTCATGCCGACCCATTTGACCGTTTCGCCTTTGGAGTTCTTGACCGGCATCGCCTGCACATGGGTCCACCGCCAATCACCCTCAGGTCCGCGCAGGCGGTACTCGGCGTTGAATTCATTCTTTGTCATTATGGCATCTGTCCAGTCGCGAGCGACGCGCTCCTGATCATCGGGATGAATGGCATCCAGCCAACCCCTGCCCTTCAACTCCTGCCGTATCTGACCGGTATAAGTACGCCAGCTCCGGGAATCCTTGATAGCGTGGCCAGTTGCATCAGTTTCCCAGACGGCTTGTGAGGCGGTTTCCACCAGCAATCTTATTCGCTGTTCGTCTTCGCGCAATCGTTCCTGAATCCGTTTTCTAATCGTAATGTCTTCCATGGCCAGAAGAATCAATTGCAGATGGTCGATCCGTCGCGCATTGAGCAACAAGGTCCGCTGGCCAATATGCTTGAAAGTGTGCTGCACCTCGAAATCATTGAAGTTGGAATTCTGCGACAGGATGCTTTCCAGGAGTTCACGCAGCTCCGGAATGTCCCATTGAAAGTTTCCCAACTCGTAGATCTTTCGGCCAATTGTTTCGTCAGGGCCCACATTGAAGTGTGCATAAAAGGATGCGCTCGCCTTTAAAATGCTCAGGTCTTTCTTCAGAACAAGCGCCGGCTCCCGGATTGTGTCAAAAATCTCTTCGGAAAGGCTTTTTTTGCTAGAGGGATCAGAAGGGGGATTTAGGGGTGTCTGGACGTCTTTCATAAATTTTCTGCCTTTCGGCAACTGGCGGAGCCCGGCATCTATTTTAATCAAGTATAGCAGGCGGAACCTGAAAGACCAGAAGGCGCAGTAAATACCGGAATGTCACCATGAAAAATTTTAACTGTCGCAATTTCATAGCATTATTTGGACCATGCGAAAGTTATTGTGAAGATGAATTTACGATGCATGGACAAGGAATTCCAGACCCTGATAGAGGTATTTCGTAGAAATATTGTTAAACTTATTCTATGTGTAGAAGATTCTCCATAGTTGACTAGCAGCCAGTCGGACTATCCATGATCCGGCTGCAAATTCGGCCCGTATAGTCCGACAGACTGCTAGAGCATAATCTGGTTAGTGCATCATTGGAGATCGCATGTTTCTTTGACACCTCTTGTAAGTATTTCTTCAACGCCAAAACCTGCAGGAATCGAGAAATGGTCACGGAAAATTCAGACATTCGGAATCGAGCCAAAGGCGCACTGCTCGGGGCCTTCATCGGTGACGCTCTCGCCTTGGGTCCTCATTGGTACTATAACCTCGAAGAGCTGAGACGCGATTATGGAGATTGGATCAGTGACTATACAGATCCTCAACCGAATCGCTATCATGCCGGCCTAAAAGCCGGCCAGCTCTCTCAGGCAGGCTATCTGCTGAGAATGGTGATGCACTCATTAGCAGAGTGTGGCGATTATGACGAAAAAGATTTCTGCCTTCGCATGGATTCTCAGCTTTTTCCCATGCTGGATGGAACTCCGATTTCAGGCCCCGGAGGCTATACAAGTCAGTCGATTCGTGAAGCCTGGCGCCGTCGTGTCGAGCAAGGGTTACCATGGAGCGAAACCGGTGGTCATGCCGATACCACTGAAGCAATCGAACGCACGTTGGCAATAGCAGTATGCTATGCGCGACAACCTCATAAGCTGGCAGCGGCGATAACCAGTAATACTCTTTTGACTCAGACCGATGACACCGTGGTCTCTATGACCGTTGCGTACGGAGCTGTTCTCGGAATGTTGGTGCAGGGGCATCAGCTGGACGTCAATCTATCGGATAAGCTCATGAAGCTGGTAAAAACCAATCAGCTTCCCTTCCATGCCGTTACCAGTGATAATTTGCAACCACCCAGGCCTGGAGATCCTGACCCTCCGCGTGTTGGTCGCTTCGCATCTCCTGACGCCCTCCTGACCCCGTCATACATGGCCACCGCGGCCGTTGATCGGGATATTCGCATAGAACCCCCCTGGAAAGTCTCCATCGTCTATGGTATGCCTTGCGCCATCTATCATCAATTACCGGCAGCATATTATTTGGCGGCCCGTTTCCATAATGATTTCGAATCTGCCGTGCTTCATGCTGTCAACGGCGGCGGGCAGAATCAGGCCCGTGCAATGTTGACAGGTGCATTGACGGGAGCACAAGTGGGTCAAAAAGGTATTCCCAAGCGTTTTATTGATGGTCTTGAAAAGCATGAGGAACTGTTGCAGCTATCAATCCGGGTCGCCAATTTGATTGATAAATAATTAAAGGCCACCTGTTTCCAGGTGGCCCAATATTTACGGATTATAGGGCGTTCCAAATGTCTCTCCTGAATCCGTGAGTTTGATTTGGCTCTGCCGATTTCAAGCCATTTGCAGACCCCGGCAGGTGAGGCGTGAGGCGTAAGGGGTGAGGCGTAAATCTTCAGGCGGAAACCGAGCCTTTGGTTTCTCTCCTCACTCTTCACTCCTCACGGATTCAAATCTCTATCCATAAGCATACCGGATATTGTATCGGCTGTGGTGACTTGTAAGAACGAAGCTGACTCAGTCTACCCCACGTTAACTGATGGGTTCGTTATTCCTTTCACATGGATAGTCACGACTACTCGTCCGCAAAAATCCTCATGCTTTGCCGCCCCCATGCCAGCGCTTTTTTATGGCTACTAAAAAACAGATCGAAGCGCCCATAGCCCTTAATAGCGCTGCCACGATCTTCGACGATCGCACAGCCATACCCGTCGACATATATCTTTGTTCCAAAAGAATGAAACTGGGTGTCAGCGGCAGCTGTTCCACAGTGAGGTGACCATAGCCAAGGCAGAAGTAGTCGATGAGGAAGAGTCCATGGATGAGAAAGTGTGTCTGCCGACAGCAAACCCGGATACGGAGTTCTTGGTATCGTTCCGCTCGCAGTCTTGCCTGTATATGGTTGACCCTTTCTTGGCACCACAGAAACATACCTGTTCCAGAAGTCAGGAAACCCATATTCAAAACCGCAACAAGTCTGACACTGGTCGTAACCCGTAAGCTCAGCCTTAATTGATTTCTTGGCCGAACAGCCAAAAGGAGTAAGGGCCAACCAAAAGCATAGAAACAACAGAATTGATAGTCTTGGCAAAGTTTTCATCTTTCAAATCAAATTATTGTGATTTTAAATTGCGTTGAGTAAAAAACCCCGCCCAGAGGACGGGGCATTGAAAGTCGCCCCCGGAGGGGGCGGTACCGGCTACCCCCAGAGAGGGTAGCCAGGTGCTGTTCCCGTGACTTCTGTCGTCTAATATTTAAATTGCTGCTGTTCTTCTATCTTTTTCTCGCGTTTCTCTTGATACCGGACATAGCGCCGTATCATTTCTGCGTCCATGCCTACGGTATCCACGCAATATCCCGGAGCCCAAAGATGGTTCCCCCAATATCGCTTCTTTCGTAATTCTTTGAAACGTTTCAACACCCGTATCGCGGTGCGTCCCTTTAAACGCCCCATCAACTCTGATATCGACACCTTCGGGGGCACCATTATGATCAGATGAACGTGATCCTTTTGGATATTCATTTCGACGACTTCGCAATGACTTTGCTCGCTGAATATCCGTAAGCAAGCTCTGACTTCCTCGGCTAGGTCGCCATCCAAAACGCGATACCGGTACTTTGGCACCCAAACAATGTGATACTGACAATGCCATATGGCATGTGTTAATTTCCGAAAACGGCTCATGGCTTTCCTTTCTATTCAGTGGGTTGCGGGAACAACCTCTGTATAGTGGTCTGTCATGAGCCCTTTTGGCAAAGCCAAAGAACTCTGACCCCGTCCAGAGGACGGGGGTTTTCACTTCGTACTAAAAAAATCTTTCCACGGTATTATGAAAATGTCTTTTAGCTGGTTGTTAAAGCCACCGCATACGATTACGTAATCTCCATGTTCTCG
>Ga0214472_10007102_pt1 | contig 11737 bp, 14 predicted proteins | sample RVTome_6_FD_207662 | JGI IMG/M metagenome (GOLD analysis project Ga0214472, IMG submission 207662) | Soil microbial communities from uranium-contaminated site in the Upper Colorado River Basin, Wyoming, United States - RVT140D175 | ecosystem: Environmental > Terrestrial > Soil > Contaminated >...
GGTCGGTGGCCGCAGCAACAGGCGCGAGGCTGACGAGGTGTCTCGGCAAGCCGATCGGTCGCGGGTGTACTACTTGTGGATCCGCGCCCAGTTCTCTCCAGCCTTCTGTATGTTCTCGTCGACATTCTGCCGGAACCGTTCCCGTCCGGCCCTGTTCACGTTCAAATACAGCTTGCCCTCGACAATGGTCCACACTTCGGGCTCGACCCCCGCGAGCTGGCCGCGGGTCAACGCCATCGAACAATAACCGCCGAATTGCGGCGCGTAGCGCTCCGGACTGGCGGCGAACAGGTCGCGATGCGCTGCGCTCGCGAAATGCCACTGGGCTTCGTTCCACGCGAACGCAAACTCGGGCTTGCCTTGCTTCGGTTCGCCCATCGTGAAATAGGCCACGGCGTCGTAACCCTTTATCGCCACGTTGTCCGACCCCGCGAACACCCTGCCCGGCGCACTGGCGGCCGTCAGCGGCAGCAGCAATGCTGCCGAGATCACGAAGGCGAAGAGGCTGCGAGCGAGCCCATTGGTGAAATCGGCCATGCTGAATCTCCCGTTTCTCGATGGCGTGCCGGTTCGGCGCCAGATGGCGCCCATCGCCGGCCGAAGTCAACCCTCCCCATGCGCCTTGCCAGCGGCGCGCTCGAAACAGGGTCTTCCGCGTCGCCGCGGTCGAACCACGCACCCGAGGTGTTTCGCATCAGCGCCGGTGGGCACCGCCATCACCGGCCCCATGAAGGCGCTGGCGAGCAGCTTGCGCATCGCCGCCGCGCCGTTCACTGGTCGGATTCGTCATCGTCGACGGCAACGATGCGTCTACCCAAGGCGAAGTTCCGACGCTGTGGCGGGACGCTGCTGAGGCCACCTGCTCCGGCACCGCCATCGCTGGCAGCCTGCCCCACCGGTCTCCCGAGGAGCGCGATTGCATTGTGAGCGATCTGGCGACGGGCGGCCTGCTCGGGCGTCACGGGGTCGGGAGAAACCATCCGGCTTCCAGCATCGAGGTACCGGGAGGATTATCGCGGACGGCGGGGGGACGCAAGCGTTCTCGACTCAGTGTCTGAATCAACTTCCATCGTCACGAGGTGGCGTAAGACGCTGGGCGGGGCGTCTACGGGGCGATCTGTTTGAACGCTTTTCGCCAGCGGGCCTATGGAAAAGTGGGATGACGATGCTCGGAAGCTTTGCTAATCCAGTGACGTTGTGGACATGATGTCGCCAAAACGGCCACGCATTGTGAACAACATTGAACTGCGAGAACTGTTCAATCTCTGTCTCTGTGAGCGGTTCCTTAACCTGATACTCAACGCGATATGTTGCCGTTATCGCGAACAACGTGACGTCTGATGTATCAGCACTCTCGCTCTCCGATCGTGGCTCTGCAAATCGTGGAAAGGCCGAAAGCATGAATCGTACATACGCGCGAAGCACCGGAATCTCCACGTTTTCCGCATCAGCGAATGTCAGCTCTTGGGCGGTAACGGAAACTCTGGATTGGTGGCGTACCGACGGTGGATAGAGATCGGGATCTACGTTCGAGTTTCTCGTAAGTTCGCTCATGTCGAGGGCGATATCCCGCAACTCAAGCTTTCTCGCGATTTTCTCAATGGTGCGCCGATCCATGATCAGGCAGCTTCAAGGTGGCTGTCGTTTTCTGCGATCTGCTCGTCGAGAACCTCTTGCACGTTGCTCGCTGCCTTAACAACCTTTGGGTTCCAATCTGTGGGCTCGCCGTAAGACATTTCCATGTTTATCGTTACATGAAGCTTCGTTCCCCGAAGCAGCTTTGTCTCGGGTGGCGGTTGTCCTGCCAAGGCACACAGAGTCTTCAGTATGTAGGGATGAGTCCTTGCCACTCGAAGAAGCCGGTCCATTGCAAGACTTTGGCTTACTTCGCCACGTTCATACTTCGAGAAAGCGTTATCGCCACCTCCGAATATCCGCGCCGCCTCCTGCTGCGAGAGACTAAAGGACTTGCGAATCTCCCGAATCTCGCTCCCGGTCAGAAGTCCATCGATCCCACGATGCTTGTCGCGAATGCGGGATTCGTTGCGGCGACTCTGATCGGGTAGAACCAGATCGAAACCACACTCCTTGCAGAGAGAATATTCAATTCCGGAAAGCGCGAACTCCTCGCCCTTGTAGCAGTACGTCACATCATGCTGGGTGGCCTCCCACGCGAAGGAGCCACAGAGCGGGCAATTTGGATCATGGGACATCTGTCTACCGTTCGAGATGGAAAGAATGGATGGTGACGAAGCCGTTTCCGAAGTGGAGCTTCACGTAAAGACTATCGACCACGTCGTCAGAGTTCTGTTGCCGAATCAGGTACACGTCCAAGTACACATCGACAGTCCCGTGCTTGTAACACTCGGTGCGGTGAAACTTTCGATTCTGTGAGTTCAAGGAGACATCGGCAGAGGTCTTCTCGAAAATAACCGAGATTGGCTGCGTCACGCTCAGCCCCGGCCCTGAGGTTGACCCGACCACGGGCCGCCGCGTTGCGAACTGACTCAAGCGGGTATCTTGTGGTCGAATCAGGCAATTTTCGACCATTATGGTTAGTTAATGCGGCACAAGTCGCAATGCACAGAGATTCCAGATCGCGGGAGAGCGCAAGCTATTGGGCCGTCCGACGAGCAACGGGGCAAGATGTTGTGGTAGAGCTGCTGCCCGAACGGAGTGTAGATCGGCCTGAGTACGAGGCAAAAGTTCTCGGCGGGCCGCCGCGACACTGACAGGGGCGCCAAGCTTGGCGAAAATCCATCAGGAGTGTTCGGGCGTGCAATAGCATCACGTGGCCCGACTAAACCACCGCCTTATCAATCTCTTATGAAATTAAATCGCGGAGAGTAGCGGGACTGACGCGGCGCTGCGGCGCCGCGCCCCTGCGGGGCGAAGCGGTGCGCACTTCGTCCAGATTCGCTTGCCGCGAATCGGTCGCACCCGGATTGTCCATTGCCACGTGGATTCGAACCCCGGACTCGGCAGCGGCTGAAGATATGGCGGATAGGGTGTCTGCTTGCGCAGAGTCCAGCCCCGTCCACGACAGTCCAGAAATGCATCGCTTGATCAGCTACTTAGAACGCGCTCACGTCTAGCATAGTCCGGCATCGTCCGGCACAATCCGCGCTTCCGGTGTAGGTAGAGGTGTGGGTAGATGGCCAGACAGATTGATCGACTTAGTGCTCGCCGGGTGGACAGCATCTCCGAACCAGGTCGCTACGGGGACGGTGGCGGCCTGTGGCTGCAGGTGAGCCGCTGGGGCACGAAGGCTTGGCTCTTTCGCTACCGCCGCGGTGATAACGAGCACGCGCTGGGCCTCGGGCCTGTCTGCGACGTGTCCCTGAAGGCTGCGCGGACCAAGGCCCGCGAGTTCCGCGCGATGCTGCGCGAGCACCGGGACCCGCTCACCGAGCGCCGCAAGCAGCAGCAGGAGTCGCGCTTGCGGACCGCCGGCACCCTCACCTTCTCCGAAGCCGCCAAGGCGTACGTGGGCGCCGTGTCGAAGCAGTGGCGCAATGAGAAACACCGGGCACAGTGGAGTTCGACCATCGACACCTACGCCGGCCCGGTGATCGGCGACCTCGCCATCGCCGATGTCGACACCGCACAGGTGCTGCGCGTGCTCGAGCCCATCTGGGAAACGAAGACCGAGACGGCATCACGACTGCGCGGCCGGATAGAACACGTCCTCGACTGGGCGACCGTGCGAGGCCTGCGCACCGGCGACAACCCCGCGCGCTGGCGCGGGCACATGGACAAGCTGCTGCCAAGTCCGCGCAAGGTGACACGCGTCACCCATCACCCCGCCCTGCCCTACGTCGAACTGCCCGCCTTCATGCAGGCCCTGCGTGAGCTGACCGGCATCGCCCCGCGGGCCCTGGAGTTCACCATCCTGACCGCGGCGCGCACCGGTGAAGCGCTGGGGGCGCAGTGGGACGAGATCGATAAGGCAGCAGGGATCTGGACGGTGCCGGCCGAACGCATGAAGGCGCGCCGCGAGCATGTCGTGCCCCTCTCCACCGCTGCGCTCCGCACGCTCGACGCCGTACGCGGTCTCGACGAGGCGCTCGTCTTCCCGGGCATGCGCCGCAACCGGCCGTTGTCGAACATGGCGATGCTCGGTGTGCTCAAGCGCATGGGTCACGGCCAACTCACCGTGCACGGCTTTCGTTCATCGTTCCGCGACTGGGGCGCCGAGACCACCGCGTACCCTCGTGACGTGCTCGAGATGGCGCTCGCCCACACGATCAAGGACAAGGCGGAGGCGGCATACCGCCGCGGTGCGCTGATCGAGAAGCGCCGCCGGCTGATGGAGGAGTGGGCGCACTACTGCACAACACCACAGATCCCGGCGGGTGTGACGGCACTTCACTCGGCGCGAGCCATGGATGCGGGATCATCCGGATGAACGACGGGGAATCGGCTCAGCTCCCGAAGTCTTCGATCACGCTGTTCGAGTTCCTCGACTCGGAGGTCATCCGCAAGCTTTCAACCGGCGAGAGCATCTTCGAGGCTCTCTCGCGACTGGTGCATGTGGAGAACGTCGAATTCTTCCGTCGCAGCGGCGATTCCGCATCCATCAACGTCACCGCTCTTGTAGCCCGGTGGGCGGACCTATGTGTTGAGCTGCAGAGACGAATCGATGCACGCGCGGATGAAGAGATCCGTAGTCGCAGCACCGATCGCCGATTGAAGCGCGCAGCTTTCCGTATAGCATTCCGCCTCAGCCTCGATCTGCAACACGTCAGCATCGATTCTCACACACTCAGGCGAGCTCGGGTCGCCCTATACGATTCCAATGCCTCGCTTTGGCCGAGCCACGAACAGCTTAAGACGTCAGCCCACCGAATCGTTGCGCGCGCTGCCCGGGACGCACGCAATGATCGACAGGCCCTATACGAAGAGGCCGAGAACGAGGCCGAGCGCAGGCTACGTGATGGAGATGAGCGCAACCACGCGTTGATGGCCCGGTTACTTCTCGACCTCAACGAGCCTTCGACGCACCCAGGGGCATCACGGCCGAAGTATCCAGGGCTATCGCCGGCGACATTGCGAAAGCGAATCAGCGATCGCTACCGCGCTCTCGGCCGACCTGACCTGATATCAGGCACCACCGAGTACGGGAATCGGCGCAAGCGCGTCGAGTAATTGCCAGCTACCGCTGCAGAGACCCCCTCATCTCTATAGAAATAGGGGGCAGCAGAAGCATCAAAGCCGCAGCACAATCTCTCTCATGTCCATTGCGCGCAGCTAAGCGCGAGGAGTGCGAGCGGTGACGACGGCGACCAAGGTTGTCTTGCGTATATCTGATGTTCGAGCGCGCACTGGACTCGCGCGTTCGACCATTTACCTCTTCATGGAACGCGGTGACTTTCCCGCTCCCGTTTCACTGGGTCCACGTGCAGTCGGCTGGCTAGCCGACGAGATCGATGCATGGATAGCTGAGCGCCCGCGCCGCACTCGTGCCCCGGGCCTGGCGGTATAAACACGGTGAGCACGCCAACTCCGCCAGAGATCGGCGGGCACGCGTTCGATGTGCGAGAGCCGCGCCGGGTCGCCCACGACGGAACGCCTGCCCCCGATGCACCCTCATGCGTCACGACGGCGTGGCGAGGTCCGAGCAGCTCGCAAGCAGGTCCGGTGGTGGCGGCGCTGGGTTCCGAGGCGCGAGAAGTCCCATGGACCCGCGGCTTGGCTGCTGCCGAACCGAGGGCCGGCCCCGAAACTGAACGCGCCTCGCCGGCTGGGGACCGACGAGGCGCAAGGCAGATGTCGAGCGGGCAGCGCGACACCAACATCATACCCGACCTCACCGATATCTCCACACGGGCGCCAGCCAATCGCGTCCCGCTCCGTCATCGGGTGATCCTGTTCGCGGTCGCTGTGTGCGCATGCTGCGGCATCTGGTACCGCCCACTCTCGCGCACGCTGGATCGCATCGCTGAGCACAGGGAGCGGCGGCCGTGAGTCGGGCGACCACGATCGGTGATCTGCGACGCTGGTGCCTGGACCTGCCGGTCGGTGTGTACGAGAAGGCCGTGCTGCATTGCCTGATTCAGTACCAGCACAACGGACGGTGGAGCCATCCATCGATGGCGCGCATCGCACGAGAGTCGGGCATGTCCGTGCGCAAGGCGGGCAACGTGATCCGGAGCCTCGAAGAGCGCGGGCACGTGCGCGTCAATCACAGCCGAGGCCGTCGAGCGAATCGCTACCTCGTGTGCACCAACCCGGCACCACGTGCAGGGATATACGCACTCCAACCCTGCACACAAACGGGGGTTAACCCTGCACCGCGTGAAGGGTTACGAGAGCCCCAACCCTGCACGACAGGTATCCCAACCCGGCACGCTGTGCACCCTATTGGTAGGAGTGGAGAAGAAGGGGCTTTCCAGGAGGAAGTTTCAACACCTCCAGCGCACGAGGCAGCACGATGAGCGCGGCGCCTCGATCGCGGGAGGCGGGCGCCCACCTCACGGCGGGCGAGATCCATTCCGCCCTGGCTGGCCGCTGGCCTGCGGTGCTGGAGGCCCTGGGTATCGACGCGGCACACCTGCGGAACCGGCACGGCCCCTGCCCGGTGTGCGGCGGGAAGGATCGGTTCCGGTTTGACGATCGGCGTCAGCGCGGCGGCTGGATCTGCAATCAGTGCGGCGCCGGCGACGGGTTCCGGCTGCTGCAGCTCGTGCACGGCTGGAGCTTCGCCGACACCAGGCGCGAGGTGATGGCGGTCGCTGGCCTGCGCGACCCTGGCCTCGACGAGGAGCGCGAACAGCAACAGTCACACGCCCGCGCACCGATACCACGCGAAAGACCCAAGCCCGAGATCGCGCGCCCGCCCCCCCGCGTGCGCGAACTGCTGCGCACCAGCGCCTGTCCCGACGACGTGCCGGGCGCGATCGAGTACCTGCGCAGCCGCAAGCTGTGGCCACTGCCGCCCGGCTGCACCTTGCGCGCACACGTAGGCGTCGATTACTACCGGCCCCTGGACGACAAGGCGTTCGAGAATGTAGGCCGGTTCCCGACGCTGGTCGCCGCTGTACGCGACCTGGACGGCGAGCTGGTGACGGCGCACGTGACGTACCTGAAAGATGGCAAGAAGGCCCCAGTGGCCCCACCTCGCAAGACTCTGACGCCGATGACCGGGCGAGAGGGCTGCGCGGCGCGGCTGATGCCGCTGGCCGGGGAGGTGCTCGGCATCGCCGAAGGCGTCGAGACTGCGATCGCAGCGAGCGTGCTCCACGACAACGTGCCGACCTGGGCCGCGTTGAGCACCGCGCTGCTGAGCAGGTTCATCCCGCCGCCCGAAGTGCGCCGGCTGTTGGTGTTCGCTGATCGCGATGTGGCCGGGCTCAAGGCTGCATGGCACTTGCGCGACCGTCTGGGCGAGCGGTGCGCCTTCGAGTTGCGCCTGCCGCCGGCACAGTTCGGCGACTGGGCTGACGCGCTCGAGGCTCGGGCCCGATGATCCCCGACCTGTTCCAGCCCCCGCCAGCCGCGTTCACGCTGCGCGAGTACCAGCACCACGCGGTCTCGGAGGTCGCGCGTGCGTTCGCTTCCGGGGCGCACGCTCCGCTGCTGGTGGCGCCCACCGGATCGGGCAAGACCGTCATGGCTGCGGAACTGATCCGCCGCGAGGTGAACGCTGACGGTCGGGCACTGTTCATCGCCCCCCGGCGCGAGCTGATCCACCAGTCGAGTCGCACGCTACGCTAAGCCGGGATCGCGCACGGTGTGATCCTCGCCGGCGCCGACCACCTGCATGCCCCCAGCGCTGCTGTGCATGTCGCGAGCCTGGACACGCTCCAGTCCCGCATCGCGCGCCGCGGCCTGCTCGCCGAGCTGCCCGACTTCTCGCTGATCCTGATCGACGAAGCACACTTGTTCATCACCGGGAAGCGCGCCGCACTGCTCGAGCGCTGGCCGACCGCGCGGCGCATCGGGTTCACGGCCACGCCGATCCGCAAGGATGGCCGTGCCCTGGGGGTGCTGTTCGACCGGCTGATCGAGGTGGCAAGCGTTGCGGCGCTGGTCGAGTCGGGTTTCCTGGTCGGCGGCCGCTACTTCAGCCTGAGCGAGCCGGACCTGTCGCGCGTGCGAACAACCGCCGGCGACTACAACGCCAAGGACCTCGACGGCGCCGTGAACCGTGCCGACCTGGTGGGCGACATCGTGTCGCACTGGCTGCGTCATGCGGCTGACCGACGAACCGTCGTGTTCTGCACCAGCGTCCCGCACTCGATTGCCATGGCGGAGGCGTTCCAGCGTGCCGGTGTTACCGCCGAGCACGTCGACGCATCGACACCGACCGATGAGCGGGAAGCGACCTTCCAGCGGTTCACCAGCGGCGCGACGCAGGTGCTGACGAACTGTTTCCTCGCGAGCTACGGCTTCGACCTGCCGGCGCTGTCGTGTGTGGTCCTGGCGAGACCTACGAAGAGCCTGATGCTGTACCTGCAGATGGTGGGCCGAGGCCTGCGCCCCGCTCCGGGCAAGACCGACTGCTTGGTGCACGACCACAGCGGCGCCGTGCACCGTCACGGCTTCGCGCACGAGGATCGGGAATGGTCACTTGCCGGGCACAGCAACCTGTCGGATCCCTCGCGCGGTCGGCGCCGCGAAGCTCCTGAGCACAAGCAGATCGACTGTCCGGAGTGCGCCGCGGTGTTCGCCGGCACGACGACGTGCCCGGAATGCGGATATCGAATTCCACGAAAGGGGCGCGATGTCGAGACGCTGGACGGTGAGCTGGTCGAACTCGGCCAGCATGCCCGACCCGCGGTGGACCAGCGCGGCTTCTACGCCGAGCTACGCGACATTGCCCGTGAGCGGCGCTATTCCCCGAGGTGGGCCGCGGCGCAGTACCGCGATCACTTCGGCGCCTGGCCGCCGTTCGCATGGAACGACGATCCGATGCGCGTGCCATCGATCACGACACGACGATGGGTGAAGTCGCGGCAGATTGCGTATGCGAAGGCGAGGGCCCCCGCGTGACGAAAGCGAGGCAGCGCGGGCCCGATTCGGGCGTCTCGCCACAGTTGCGCGCACCTGCCGAGATGCGCGATGCCATCCGGGCAGAGAGGGACGTCCAACGTCGAAGTGGCGATGACTTTGGTTCACGTACCGGGGAGGAAACCCGGCTTATCCGGCTCAAGGTCGAGGACGACGAGCACGGCGCCTGCCGGGTCTACGAGGTACGCCTGGACCTGGACACCGGCGAGGAGGAGCGCCTCCACGTCGTCACCATGCACGCAGTCGGCACGTCGTCGTGCCGAGAACGGCTACAGGGTTCAGCCAAGCGTCACGGCGTCGTGCCGCGGGGTTGCTTTGATTCGAGGGGGGCAAGCTCCAGCGCAGGGCCACAATTGGCCAGCAGGAAAACACGAGACACCTCGAGGTACGCACCGCCCGCGCCCCGCCGCGACACTGTCCGCTTTCGTCGTGGGTGTGCTTCCAGCGCACCAGGAGACCGCCTGGTCGCGCGTCCGGCTCGCCAGTCAGCGGGCGCGAGGGTGTCAGTGAACGCCCTGTTCGTGCGTCAGCTTGCGTCGATGTTCTCCGCATCCTCGCGCAGTTCGCGATGATTTCGCCATCCCCCGATACCGGCCCGTCTTGGCCAAATGGGCGTTTCTTTTTACTATCCGCCCGACGCTGCACACGCCGACGTTGGCTCGAGATAGTGATGGCACCGCTCGGCGAAGGTCAGTGGGTGTAGCCGGGCTATGACATCATCAGCCCAGGCGACGGCCTGGTCGATCGAGCCTGGCCAGATTCGCACGGTGGCATCTTCGGCGTAACTCAGGATCCGTCCGTCGGAAAGCTGGAATGCCTGTCGGATCGTTGAGTCATGACCGCGAAGCACGGGGCCGGGACGGCCGTCGGGGTGAACGATCTGAAGGTCGTAACGGTTGACCGGCCAGACCAGGAAAGTGCCATCGGACAGCAACTGTGCACCGGATATGCTGCCGTCCAGAATCCGGCGACCCGCCTTGCCCTCCGCGCTCCAGATGCGCGTTCCCTCATTGCTCGTCGTTACCAGTAACCGACCATCTGCGAGCTTGAATGCCTCGTGCCGCCGGATCTGACCGTCCGGACCCGGGGGAAGCCGGATGGCGCGCGATGAGCCATCCGACTTCACGATGACGAGACTGCCGTCAACCCGGTTCAGCATCACGCTTCCGTCGCGCAGGGCTGTCGCGGTCTTTTCAGGCGGGTTCCCTTCGAGAGCAAGCGCGGGGCCCCGCTCTCCGTTCTCCTCCCAGATCCGCGGCGGCCCATTCCAGGAGGTCGTCAGGAGCCGCCCGTCCCCGAATGAGATAATGTTCCTCGGCGGACTCGGTCCGCTCTCGCTGATCATTTTTCCAGGCTCCCCCTCGGCGCTCCACAACTGCAACCGGTTGCCATCGCCCAGGGTCACGAACCGACCATCGCGCAGCGGAACAACGCGATGGAATTCCGTGGCTCCGGCCCCTTTCCGCCTGCCCTCCAGAAGCCCATCGGAACGCCAGGTCCAGACCTGGCCGGACTGTCCGAAGCCGACGATTCGACCTGACGGGGTGTCGGCGACGTGGAGGAACGCGGCGTCTGGTCCTGCCAGATCGTCGACGACCTCGCCGGCAGCCGTCCACATCCGCAACGCCGGTCCCGGCTGTCGATTGGCGTCGGTTGAGCCCCGGGTCAACAGCCGCCCGCCCGACGCCTCGACCAGATCGATGGTCTTGCGTGCGTCGTTGTGCAGTGACGGCCCACGTTCCAGATCGATGCTGTAGAGGTCAACCGAACCCGCGTCGGTGTGCACGGCGATGGAGCCGCTCGAAAGCTGCTGGACGTTCACGGCACCGCCTCCTTCGAGACGCAGGACGCTGCGCGGCCACGGCTCCCCACGCCAGATTCGCGCCGTTCGGTCCTGGAAGCTCCAGGTCAGAAACCGATCGTGCGAAAGTGGTTCGACCCCGGAAACGCCACCTTCATGGCCACGAAGCACCAGCAGCGGAACGCCGTCCCGACTCCAGATGCGGGCGGTGTGGTCAGCGCCGCGGGTGGCGATCCGCCCGTCCGGGAATTGCACGGCTTCGTAGGCGTGGTTCTCGTGACCGCGCAGCACCGGTCCACGCGTGCCGTCGGTATGCCAGATGGACGGGGTCCGGGAATTCGTTCCCAGCAGCAGCCGGCCATCATCGAGCTCCAATCCCTGCAACGGCGCATCGCTCGCCTCGATCAGCGGCACCGACTCGCCCCGCGAATTCCAGAGGCGCGCCCACCAGACATCGTCGTGATAGGCCTCCTGTCCCCAGGTGAAAAATCGCCCATCGCGCAGCGGAAACGCATCCTTCGGGCCGTGATGATGGACGTTCTCGATGTGTGTCTCGAGCTGGCCACTGGCAGACCAGACACGGACCACACGGCCGTTTTCCCACGTGACGATCCGTCCACCGGGCAGTTCGAAGCCACCGCGGATCATCCGCTCGTGGCCCGCCAGCAGGGGACCCGGCGTCCCTTCACGACTCCAGAGCATCGCGGTGTATGCCTGCCTGCCTGCTTCGCCGCCCGGGCCCTGCTGCCATGTCAGAAATCGGCCGTCGGCCAACAGCGTGGCGCCGTTCACCCACCCTTTCGGGCCGCGCAACACGACCAGTGGCTCCAGTCGAGCGCTCCAGACGCGGTATTCATTCCCGATGAGCGCGGCAATGCGACCATCGTCCAGCCGCTCGATCCGGATCCAGGACGTCTCGCGCAG
>Ga0214472_10007103_pt1 | contig 11736 bp, 12 predicted proteins | sample RVTome_6_FD_207662 | JGI IMG/M metagenome (GOLD analysis project Ga0214472, IMG submission 207662) | Soil microbial communities from uranium-contaminated site in the Upper Colorado River Basin, Wyoming, United States - RVT140D175 | ecosystem: Environmental > Terrestrial > Soil > Contaminated >...
CGGCGTTTATCCTGGCCGCGTGACCGCTCCCGAGATCGCCGCGCGGCTGCGCGAGATGATCCACCTGCCCCAAGACGTGGCCGAACTTGCGCATCGCTTCGTCGCGCGCGGCTTCGAGCTGTATCTGGTGGGCGGCTCGGTGCGCGATGCGGTGCTCGGCCGGATCCACGATGATCTGGATTTCGCGACCAGCGCGAAACCGAACGAGATTCTGGACGTGGTGCGTGGATGGGCCGAGGCGACCTGGTTGACCGGCATCGAGTTCGGTACCGTCGGCGTCGCGCGCCGAGGCCACCGGCTGGAGATCACCACGTTCCGCGGCGAGAAGTATCGCGAGGATTCGCGCAAGCCGATCATCGAGACGGTGTCCTCGATCGAGGCGGACCTTGCGCGCCGCGACTTCACGATCAACGCGATGGCGCTTCGCTTGCCCGAACGAGCGCTCGTCGATCCGCACGGCGGGATCGGGGACCTAGCCGCGCGCGTACTGCGCACGCCGCTCGCGCCCGAGGTGTCCTTCAGCGACGATCCGTTGCGGATGCTGCGCGCCGCGCGTTTTGCGGCCGTGCTGGAATGCAAGCCGGCGCCGGGGCTGGTTGCGGCGATGACCGCGCAACGTGCGCGGCTGAAGATCGTGTCGGCCGAGCGGATCCGCGACGAGCTGTCGAAGCTGCTCGCCGCCCCGAAGCCGTCGATCGGGTTGGATCTGGCGACCGAGACCGGTCTATCGGAGCTGTTCCTGCCCGAGCTGCCGGCCTTGAAGCTGCAGCAGGATCCAATCCACCGGCACAAGGACGTGTATCGGCACACGCTTGCGGTCGTGGACAAGCTGGCCGCCGGCGATCCCGAGCAAAAGCCGGACGTGCTGCTTCGCATGGCCGGGCTGCTGCACGACATCGGCAAGCCCGCGACCCGACGTTTCGACAAGGGCAAGGTCTCGTTCCATCACCACGAGGTCGTGGGTGCGCAGATGACGGCGAAGCGCCTGCGCGCGCTGCGCTATCCCAACGAGTTCGTGGACGACTGTGCGATGCTCGTCGAGCTGCATCTACGCTTCCACACGTTCCGGATGGGCTGGACCGACAGCGCCGTTCGTCGGTACGTGCGCGACGCCGGCGGCCTGCTGGATCAACTCAATCGTTTGGTCCGCGCCGACTGCACGACCCGCAACGCGCTGAAAGCGCGCGCGTTGTCGGATGCGATGGACGAGTTGGAGTCGCGCATCGCCGAGCTGGCCCAGCAAGAGGACCTCAAGCGCATCCGCCCGCCGCTGAACGGCCACGAGGTCATGCAGTTTCTGGCCGTGCCACCCGGCCCCGCCGTCGGCCGCGCATTGGATTATCTCCTAGAGGTCCGCCTGGATCGCGGCGAGTACTCCAAGGACGAGGCCTACGCCCTGCTGGAGGCCTGGCGAGACACGACGCTCCTGCCTTGAGGCGTTGACATCAGTGCTAGCACTGATAGTATGGTCACCCCAGGAGCATGCGAGGAGCGGACTATGGAAGCCAGGGAGGTTCAGGTCGTGACGCTGAGGGTGCCCAGGGAGGAGTACCAGGCACTCAAGAGTTTCGCTCAGTTGACCGGAGCCAGCATCAACGACGTCGGTCTGCGGGCCATCCGGGAGTTCCTCGCCGGCGAGGCACGGCAAGACGAGTTCGAGGCCGTGCTGCAGGAGGCCCGCGCCCAGTACCGAGTCGCGCTGGACAAGTTGGCCGACATGTAGGACTCAGCGTTCCTGGGGGGGATTTGGCTGTGCGGTATCTGACTGCCGCAGAAGTGATCAGAATCAACGAGGCCGAAGCCGGAAGCTGGAACCTACGCGACTTCGGCCTTGTCGATTCCGCGGTTCATCGTCCGCAAACAGTCGTCTTGGGCCACGAGGCGTTTCCCGATGTTCATGCCAAGGCTGCGGCGTTGATGCACTCGCTCGCGAAGAACCATGCGTTCATCGACTGCAACAAACGAACGGCGTTCCTGGCCTGCGCGATGTTCTACAGGCTGAACGGCTGGGATCTTCGGATGGGTGACGACGACGTCGTCCACCTCATGGGGGACATTGTCGTGGACAAGCTCGACGTCAACGAGATCGCCCGGGTGCTCGAACAGCACGCGATCCAATCGATCGTGGACGAACGGCGGGCAGACTCATGATCGAGATCGGTGTTGAGCAGGCGAAGAAGAGCTTTGGCGAGCTCATCGACCGCGTCGAGGCGGGCGAGTCGATCGTCATCACGCGTTGGGGCCGGCCGGCGGCTCTGCTGGAGCCGATCCGCCGGCGTCCGCGAGTGCTGGGTTCGCTCCGGGAGCGTATTGAGGTGAGCAACGAATTCGACGAGGCGCTGCCGGACGAGGTCGTCGAGCAGTTCGAAGGGCGGCGACTAGATAGTTGAAGGGCCCCGCGGGGCCCTTCAAGGTTTCGATGGTTACTTCTTGGAGTCCCAGAAGATCTTGTCGATCTCGTTGATGAGGTCGAGCAGCTTCTGGCCGTCGGCCGGGTCGAGCGACTTCTTGGTCTGGCCGGCCGCCTTGGTGGCGTCCCAGAAGAGCGTGTGCAGGTTCGGGTACTTGTCGAGGTGCTCCGGCTTGAAGTAGTCGGTCCACAGCACCCAGAGGTGGTGCTTGACCATTTCGGAGCGCTCCTCCTTGATCTGAATCGCGCGGGCCTTGAACTGCGCGTCGTCGCTTGCGTTGTGCTTCTCGATCGTGGCCTTGACCGACTCGGCCTCGATACGAGCCTGTGCCGGGTCGTAGACGCCGCAGGGAAGATCGCAGTGCGCCTGCACCGTGCGGGGCGAGAACCATTCGCGAAGAGCCATAGACATCTCCCTCCTTCTGTACTGTTGGTATACCATCGCGCGCCGTGGCTAAGCATCCCGCCCTCAACGCCGCCGTCGTGGCCGGGGTCTCCGCCGGGGTCCTGCTGTGGCTGAGCCGCCGCTACATCCCCGTCAAAGTCGCAGGTCCGAGCATGCTGCCGACTCTGCGACCGGGGGACCGCTTGGTGGTCGATCCCAAGGCCGCGCCGCGGCCCGGTGACGTGGTCGTGGTCCGGAGGACGGACGGCCTAGAGATCGTCAAACGAGTGCGGTCGATCACCGAAGCCGGAGTCGAACTCGCCGGGGACAACCCCGAAGCCAGCACCGACTCGCGCATGATCGGCCCAGTTCCACCGGAGCAAGTCATCGGAGTGGCCAAAGCCGTCTACTGGCCAACCCCCAGAAGCATCCCCTGACCGGTTCGAATCCGCTCACCTCCACAAGAAGCTTCTTTGTTCGAACCGCTCATGAGCCCGCGAAAGGTTCAGCGTGCCGGGACCGCCGGGTCGAGCTAGCAGCCGGGGATGAGACCCGCCGAATCAGGACGGGACTGCTCCCGGCGGCCGACGCGCCCGCTAAGTGCTCTGGACCATAAGTTCGGTAACGTATTTTCCGGGGATCATGCGGCGGCTTTGAGGTCGAGTTTGCGCATGAGTCGCGCGAGGTCGGCGCGTGTGAATTTCCATTCGAAGGGTTCGGCGGTCTTCTCGTAGGTCTTCTGGAAGGCGATGAGCCCGAAATCTACCGCGACGACAAAACGGCGGGAGAGCTGATTGGGACTTGAATCGAGTGTCCGCCGATATGCTCTCGAGCGTCGGAGCTACCGAGGGGGGAATCATGAGAGCACCGCGGGTATTGATCGCGGGGAGTATCGGCGTCGCGACCGTAGCGCTGATCGGGGTGGCGAGCGCGATTCCTGACAGCGATGGACGGATTCATGCCTGCTACCAACTACAGAGTGGCCTGTTGCGAGTCGTGGAATCGTCGCAGGAGTGTCGTACCTCGGAAGGTGCGCTCGCCTGGTCCGTTCAAGGCGAGCAGGGTGAGCCGGGTCAACCCGGCCCCGCGGGTGTCTCCGGGTACGGGATCGTCTCGTATGAGATGACAACGCCGCACGCCGATCCCGGCCAGTATCACTTCTTCACTCGACACTGTCCGCCCGGGAAGAAGGTGCTCTCAGGGGGATTCGATTTCACCGAGATTCCATTGCGATCCGCCACGGAGTTGCCACAGATCGTTCGAGATGACGTGACGGCGGATGGCAAAGCTTGGGAACTCGGCCTTCGGTTCCGAGTGTCATCGGCTCCGACCACCATCGCTATGCGTCTTGCCTGCGCCTCGGCAGAGTCGTAACGGTCGAACCCGCGTCCTGTTCGTAGAGCAGGACGCGATCACCTGGTGCGAGGTCGAAGGATGGTTTGCGCTCTGCGGACAAACGTCGGTTCGATCGTGCGGAGCGGACCCCACGACAAGTCAGGGCCGGCGCTTCGGGATCGATGGAGGCCCCCGCTAGAATCGCCTCGCTGTGGAGATCGATGCGCTTGTTCGGCAGGCCGGGTTCGCGTGGCTGGATGAGCAGACACGAAAGTTCGGGAACGCGCTTCCGTATCGCATTCTCAAAGAAGGCTTCTCCGTGGAGGGCCGGACGGTTCCGCTGGTCGGTCCTCAAGGGATCTTCAAGCCGGCGATCCTTCCCGAGATCCCGCTCACGATCATGACGGCGGCTCCGAAGATCGGCCGGCCCGCTCCCTATGACGACGAGCTCACCTCTGACGGCCTGTTGATCTATCGGTATCGCGGAACCGATCCGCGGCATCGAGACAACGTCGGGCTGCGGGGCGCCTACGAGACCGCGACTCCGCTCATCTATCTGTACGGAGTGGCGGCGGGGGAGTACGAGGCCGCGTATCCGGTCTACGTCGTCGGAGACGATCCGGCGGCGCTCACGTTCGTCGTCGATGTCGCGCCGGCCGTCTACCAGGCTGTCGTGGGCGAGGACGCGGTTGAGGAGATCCCTCGCGCTTACAAGAGGCGGATGACCCTGCAGCGGCTCCACCAAGCTCGCTTCCGTCGCCAGGTCATCGCCGCCTACGGGGATCGCTGCGCGATCTGCCGGCTCCGCCGCGTCGAGTTGCTCGACGCCGCGCACATCCTGCCCGACCGCGATCCCCGTAGCCGCCCGATCGTTCCGAACGGCCTGTCGTTGTGCACGCTCCACCATCCCGCGTTCGACCGACACGTCATCGGGATCCGCCCGGACCTGGTTGTCGAGGTACGAGCGGATGTTCTGACCGAGGAAGATGGGCCGATGCTGATCCACGGCCTTCAGGGATTCCATGGCGCCACGATCACAGTGCCCCGGACTCCCGATCTTCGTCCGGACACCGAGTACCTCGAGGAGCGCTACTCCCTGTTCCGGGAAGTTGGGTGACTCGACTCCGGCAAGAAATGTACGTTTGGACATAGCGGCCGTCCTGCCGTCGCGGTGTGATTGAGGGAATGGCCCCGACACGGGCACGCGTGATGTCCCTCGTTCTGATCTTGGCTTTCGGCTGTAGTTCGACGAGCGACAGTCCTCCGGTCACGCCAGCGGCTCGCATGCGAATCCAGTCGCGAACGCCGGTCGACTTCATACGGAGCTTGATCTTGCTCGACGGCCGGATCTGGGGTGTGGGGCAAGACATCGAATCATTCGGCGGCGTTGCCTACCGCATCGATCCGCGAGCGGGAAGCATCGAGACGTGGGCCGACTTGGATCTGCACGCGCTCGACGGGATCGCCATAGGAGGGTCGCAGATCTGGGTCACGTCAAACGTCACGTCCGACGGGGAATGTGACGGCGCGGGTGAGGATTTCACACCGCGGATGCACTCGGTCTACGTAGACGGCGCGCCGGCGATGATCTCGGAGTGCGAGGGAATCATCGCGACGATGGCCAGGCTCGACTCCACCGGCGTTCAAGTCGGTGAGACGATGCGGTTTGCCGACTGGAATCTTGCCGGCATCGCCGTCTCGAACGCGGATCTGTGGCTGTCCGCGACCGACGGCGAGCGCGGTGTTTTGGCGCGGCTGCGTCCCGGCTCGGATCGGTTCGAGCACGTTCGCCGGACCGACGACGGCATGAGCCTCCAGCTCGTCGCCGGATTCCTATGGGGTTCGCGCGGCGATCACCTCTACCGGCTCGATCCCTCGACCGGTGCCGAGCTTGCGCGCGCCGAGCTGCCCGGCGTCCACGCGATCTTCATCGGGCACGACGACGTATGGGTGGCGACCGACAACGCCGTCCACCGGCTCGACCCGGCAACGTTGCAGGTGCGGAACCACTTCCCGACTCCCGAACCGGGAGGCATCGTCGCCGACGCCTCGAACGTCTACATCACCGGTTTGGAAGACGGCCACCTGTACCGTTTGGACCCCGAAACCGGCGAGGTCGCCGAACGCATCGATCTGGGCCCGCACGCCGAAGACTCATACTTTCCTGCGACGACGGACGTGGTCCTGGCCGAGGGCTCCGCATGGGTCGTTCACGGCGCCGAACTCGTCCGCATCGATTTGGACTCGGCCTAGCCGATTTTCAGGACCCCGCCCCGCCAGCTCTAACCCATCGGAGTGCTTGTTTGCATGGTCTGCCGGGGGGGGGCGTCCCTATCTCTCTTGTCAAGCGGCTTGGATGGTTTCTTGGGGTGTGGGCGGGGGTGACCAGCGATAGAGCTCTTTGCGGGTGAGCATCGCGTGGATGACGTCGACGCGGCGCCTGGCGAGACAGAGGATGGCTTCGTTGTGTCGCTTCCCTGCGGCCCGTTTCCGGTCGTAGTAGGTGCGCGAGGGCGGGTGTTTGAGGCTGGCGAAGGCGGTGAGGAACATCGCGTTTTTGAGCCGATGATTGCCGCGTCGCGTGGGGACGGTGTTGCGGATCGAGGAGCCCGATTGGCGGTCGGAGGGGCCGAGCCCGGCGAAGGCGGCGAGCTTGGAGGGCGTGGGGAAGCGCACGACGTCACTGATCTCGACGAGCATCCTTGCTCCGGTGCGTGCTCCCACCCCCGGGAGGCTGAGCAGGATCTCGGCTTCCGGCAGTGCGAAAAAACACTGTTCGATCTCCTTTTCGATCGTGTCTCGCCGCTCCAGGATGCGATCGAGGTCCGCGGCGATCTCTGCGATGAGCGGGCCGACGGCGGAGGATCCGGTGATGATGGTCCGTTGGGACGCGATCGCGTCAAGGACGCGTGCGACGAACGTGTCGGCGTTGCGCAGCCGACGGTTGGTCAGGAACGTGATGAGTCGTGTCTTGCCGGCGCGCCGCAGCGATTCAGGATCCGGGTAGGCAGCCAGCATTTGAAGGACTGCACGGCTCCGAAATCGCTTATCCAAAGCCGTTTCGAGCGTGGGCCAGTGCGCTACCAGCAACGCACGAAGCCGATTCGTTATCCGCGTTGCGTCAGATCGCAAGTCTTCGTCGCGTCCGCAGAGCAACTCGAGTTTCGCTCGCTCCTCGACCGATGGAATGAGGGTGACGATTCGGCTTGGATGCGTGCGGGCAACGTCGGCGATCACGAATGCATCCTTGGGATCAGTTTTGGCTTCCCCCTCATAGAAGTCGCGCGCGCGAGCCATCGCCAGGCCGTGCAAGTAGCCAACAGAGACGCCGGCATCCCAGCAGGCTTGGATCAGAAGCGCCGCGCCGCCGGTGGGTTGATCGACTACGACGCTCCCGTCGTTGCTCGCCGCGAACGCGACGAGATCGTCGATCGCCGACTGCGTGTTCGCAAGTTCGTGCGCACGGATCTTGCTGCCAGCCTCGTCGAGAGCGATTACGTAGTGGCCGGTCTTGCCGATATCGACACCGATGCTGATCTGTCCCATCCCTACCTCCCGCTCGAACGGAGCCCCGGAGGGTGCAGCTCCCGCATCCACTTTACGAGCGCCATTGGATCGGCACGTCCCTATCGCGCGAGCGCCACACCGAAGCGCACGGGGGCAACACCCCCCAGGCCATCAACGGCAGGGGGCAAGGGCCATGACCGTGCGCTTCCGGTGACCGTCGGTCAGGTTATGAACCCGGCCTCAGGCTGTCGGGTAGGAAGGTAAAGGGGGGAAGTATGTACTTTCGGCCATAGCGCCCATCCGCACTGCCGTTGTCTCATGAGGGGATGCGCCGAAACGCCACGCCCTTGATCGTCTGCGCGCTGCTTCTCGGCAGTTGCGCCGAAGCACCGGTGACGGACCGCGCGAGCGGCGGCCGCCAGATGCGAATCGTGTCACGAACTCCACTGGGAACGCTGAACGCGCTTCGGCCCTTGGACGGGCAACTATGGGGCGTCGGCTCGCCCCATGTTTTGGACGATGGGTTCGTTGCATATCGCATCGATCCTTCGACAGGTGCGGTCGTCGCGAAGGTTCCCCAGGAATCTCTCTATTCTCTCGACGATATCGCCGGCCGTGGACCGGCCCTGTGGGGGATATCGAACGTGGGGTCCGACGGCGAGTGCGACGGGGCCGATGATCCCGACTTTGTGCCGGGGACGCGGCCGGCATACGTGGCGGGCGTTCCGGCGACGGTCACGCAATGCGAGTCGACTGCAGGCACGATCGCGAAGATCGACTCGAAGGACGGCCGCGTAGACGACAAGGTCGACTTCGTGGACTGGAGTCCCCGCGGAATCGCGACTACACACGCTGGGTTATGGCTCTCGATTCGCGAGAACGAGACGGCGTATCTGGTCCGGCGCTCGGCCGGGAGCGAACGCTTCGAGCGGATTCGGCAGGCGGACGTGATGTCGCTGCAGACGGGACATGGCTTTCTGTGGGGCGTCTTGCCGGCGGGATTGGCGCGACTCGACCCGGTGACGGGCGCGGAGCTGGCGCGGGCGTCGATCCCCGAGATCCGATCCGTCTTCGTGGATCAGGATTCGGTGTGGGTAACGACCCACGGTGAAGTTCAGCGACTCGACGCGCTGACCCTGAAGCTCGAGCGGCGCATTGCGATTGATGATCCGTGGGGGATCGCCGGCGACGACACGAGCGTCTTCGTTACCGGGTTCCGCGATCACCGGATCTATCGCATCGACCCGAGCTCGGGTGCAGTCACAGAAACAGTTGATCTCGGAGCGCCGCCGGCCGGCTCGCAGATGCCGGTCACGACCGACGTCGTCATCGCGGAAGGCTCCGCCTGGGTCCTGCACGGCCGCGACCTCGTTCGCGTCCAGGTCTGAGTGTTGCGCGGATCAACGCCGACCATCGGATACCAGAGGGAAAGGCGGCTTCGCTCCGCCTGCGAGGCGGCCGGCTATCGCGCATCCCGCCGGGTCGTCTCCCACGTCGAACCCGCCGACGTCCAGCCAATCCAGCCACCGCGACTTGTCACGCGCTTCCGCGCTTCGCCGTCGCTGGAACCGGCGGATGAGCACCCGCCACCGGGGACGCCGAACCCACTTCCGGCCGACCGTCCACGTCGTCGGTCCAGCCGTCACTCGCCTGGCCATCGCCTCACCTTAGCGAGGCGGGGAAATGAATCCTTGCTACACGCAGTCCGACCTGTAGTCCCCTTGTTCGGTTTCTTCGATGCCGACGTTCGTGCCGTCCACTTCCAGCGCCGCGTAGCCGTCGAGGTTTCCGGCACCATCCTGATCGAAGTCCAGGTAGGGGTTCTCGGGGTCGCCGTCGATCGAGGCGTCGCCGCACATGTTCTCGGCGTCGGCGTTCACGGTGATGTTGCCCTCGAGCGGGAAGTCGGCGTCGTCGTTGCAGATCGTGACCGTCGCCGCCTGGCCGCTCTGGATCGCGTCCACCGCGACCGGTCCTGCGTTGTCGTCGACCCGGCAGTTCTCCTGCGACTCGGGAACCGGCGTCGCCGACGAGATCCCCACCACACCCAAGCTCGCGACGAGCGCGAACAGAACCAATGCTGACCTTCTCATGACCCCTCCCCGAGCGGCCGCGGATCGGCCGCGTGACCTTTGGGAGGAATTGTTTCGACAAGCGGCCTCCGATTTCCTTCCCCGGAGAGCCGCCATGCGAGCGAATAGAGTGCGTGAACCCCGGTAAGCCCCTTGAGTTCCGCTTGTGTCGGACCCTCGAAGCTGAACTCCCGCGAACCTTCGACCAGATCTCGCACAAGCGACGACACGAGGACTTCCGCGCCGCGGGCCGTGGCGGCGATGCGTGCGGCGAGGATCACGCTCGTTCCGAAGAAGTCGTCCTCATGATGGATGGCCTCTCCGGTGTGGACCCCGATGCGGACACGAAGGGAGGGCTCGCCTGCCTGCAGACTCGCGAGCGAACGCTGGATCCCTGAGGCGCACCGTAATGCGTGGCCTGCCGATCCGAAAGCGAGCATGAATCCGTCGCCCTGCGACTTCACCTCGTATCCGGCGTTGGCGGCTGCTTGCTCGCGGACGATTGCATTGTGTTTGCGAAGCAGATCCATCCATGCGCCATCGCCGAGCGCCTGGGTCAACCGTGTGGATCCCTCGATGTCGGTGAAAAGAATCGTGACCGTTCCGTTCGGAGCGGCCACTTCCTTCATGTTCGGGCGTTGTCTCCGCACGTCATCAGAGACGCTGTCCAGGACGGCGGATAGGTCGAAACCCCAGAGCTCGTCGTCAAGGATCGCAAACGAACGGTGCGAGTGGCACAGCTTCCATCTGCCTCGCTCAAGATGGAAGACCGCCGACAGCCGGAAGGCGTGGGGTAACCGGTGGCCGTTCCACTCGGTATGGCACTCGACCATGCCCCAACCGACGCTGCCTTCTTGAACTCCCACGCATCGATCGACGACGTATCCGGCGGCCCCTCGCGCTTCGAACGTCGCGCTGGACAGTGAGGTGATCTGCTCGTGCTCCTCGTACCACTCGCGCGGATCACTCCCGACGGACAAGACACCGGATCGTCGCGACCAGAGTTGCGCCCAGCCCTGTCCATCCGCCTCCAAATGACATCGCGTCATCTCCAGGAGGGCTTCTTTGATCTCGTCTGAAGGCTCCACGAAGTCAAAGCCTACTGTGCACGATCCGCTCGAGGTTCTCGATCGCTGGTGCCGTGCTAACGAACATCCGTGTTGCCGAAGCGCGTGCTTCTTCGGTCATGTACTCCGCCGCACCGCGGAACGGGCTCAACCGCGTCATGCTCAACCACTTCTGCAGATCAGGTTCCGCCATCCACGAGGTTCGCGCTCGGAGCGTGATGAGCAGGTCGCGCGCGAGGTCGATCGCCTCGCCGGTCATCTGGTTCGGCGGGCATAGGCGGTTCTTCTCGGCATCGCTCCGGTCGCTCGACTCCACGACGCCGATCAACACGGCGCTGAATGGGTCGATCCCCGCCTGCACGCGCTGGATCGTGATGTGTCCCGGCTCGAAGATGGTTCGCGGAGGCGGCGTTCCAAGGCCTGATGCCGAGCAGTCGATGTGAACCTCGCCGGGTTGGGTGGGGAGCGAGCCTGCCTCGAGCTCGATCCGACCGGTGCCGACGTGGACCACGCGGCCGAGCCGGACGACGTTGGTGATGCGCGCGAGCGTCGCGCGCTCGGTCTCGTCGAGCGTCGCGCCACGGAACACGGAGGGTTCGACGCTTGGATCGAGGCGCCGGAAAAAACCGCTGGCTTCAAGGCGGCGGAGCAGGTCGTGGGCGTCGGTCGCGACGGCTGCGGCCTCGTTCTGGAGCGCGAGCCACTCGGCGATCGAGCCGAGGAGCTTCAGCGGCTGCATCCATCGACGGTCAACGATCCATGGGTCGCGCGGTCGGATCCACCTGATCGACTCCGGCGCTACACCTTGATCGACGAGCCAGCAGCACGTGTCCATCGAGGTCTTGCCGGCTCCGATCACGGTGAACGAACTCCCTGGGTCGGCGAGCCGCACCACGTCGTTGGGCGGGATGAACCGCGCGTCGGGATGCACGCTGAAGGAAGGCTTGTGCATCGACGGGA
>Ga0214472_10007104_pt1 | contig 11736 bp, 13 predicted proteins | sample RVTome_6_FD_207662 | JGI IMG/M metagenome (GOLD analysis project Ga0214472, IMG submission 207662) | Soil microbial communities from uranium-contaminated site in the Upper Colorado River Basin, Wyoming, United States - RVT140D175 | ecosystem: Environmental > Terrestrial > Soil > Contaminated >...
GGTCAAGTGGGCACCGTGGTGGAAATGCTCGCCCCGGACGCCTTTGAAGTGGAGTTTTGTGACAACGACGGCCGGACATACGCGCAGCTCTCATTGACCGCATCGCAACTCATGTTGTTGCACCACGAACCCGTCGAAGCAACCTGAGTCGTGACAACGCACTCGGCGGGATGACCTACTTGGTGTACGAGCTGTACGGCCTGACCGGCGACGAAATCCGCATCGTCGATGAGGCCACGGAGCCGAAAAAATGACCACACCCTTCGTGCCCTTCGTGCCTGTGGTGAGAGAAGGGATTACCACAAAGGCACGAAGGGCACAAAGGGAATTCGGAATCTGTTCGCGCGAAACGATCACGTCCGCCAGTAGCCGCCGCGGGCGTGGTCAAACTGGGCTTCATGGCCGCGGCGGGATTCGTCGAACTGTCCGTCGCGGAAGACTTCGTGCCCCATCACCCAGGTGCGCACGGGCCAGCCGGTCAGGGTGACGCCGTGCCAGGCGCTCCACCGGCACTTGGTTTCCTGTTGTTCATTGCGAATGGTCGCCGACCGGTTCAAATCGACCAGCGCCAGGTCAGCGTCGTAACCGGTCTCGATGCGGCCCTTGCCTACGACATCCCACACCCTGGCCGGCGCGTCGCACATCCAGCCGACGACCTGTTCCAAACTCACGCGGCCCAGGTGTACCTGATTGAGCATCAACGCCAGTGAGTTTTCGACCGCCGGCATACCGGAGGGAGACTCGGGGTATGGCTGCTGCTTTTCTGCTAACAGATGCGGGGCGTGGTCCGTGGCGATCACCCGAATGCGGCCGTCCACGAGCGCCCGCCACAACCGGCGGTTGTCGTCGGCCGTTTTTACCGACGGGTTCATCTGCACCAGCGACCCCAGCCTCTGATAGTCGTCGACGTTGAAGAACAGATGGTGAGGACAGGCTTCGGCAGTGATCAAATCGCGATGATCGGCCAGCAACTCCGTCTCCGCGCCGGTCGACACGTGCAATACGTGGAAGCGATGGCAGTGGCGATACGCCAGGTCGAGCGCGCGGCGCGTGGCCGTCACGGCGGCCTCTACGTCGCGAATCCGCGAGTGATCGGCCACGTCGTGCGTGCCCGCAAGCGCGGCCGCATTGGCCCGCACGGTGGTTTCGTCTTCGCAATGGGCCGTGATCGGCAATGTCGTTTCGGCGAAGATGCGTTCCAACGCTTGTTGGTCGTCGACCAACAGATCGCCGGTGCTGGAGCCGATGAAGATCTTGATGCCCGGCGTGCGGCGGGCAGACTTCAAGTCTTCGATGTTGTCCGGCGTGGCGCCGATGTAGAAACCATAGTTCACCAGCGATTTTTCGGACGCCAAGGCAAGTTTTTCGTCCAGACGTTGTTGATTCACCGTGGCCGGGCGGGTGTTGGGCATCTCCAGAAACGTGGTGACGCCCCCTTTGGCGCACGCCCGGCTGGCCGTATACAGGTCTTCCTTGGCGGTCAGCCCCGGTTCGCGGAAGTGGACTTGATCGTCGACCACGCCGGGCAACAGGTGCAGTCCCGCGGCGTCGACCGTTTGGTCAGCCATCGTGTGGATTGCCGCGTCCACGTCGGCGATCTTATCAGCCTCGATCAACACGGCGACCGCGTGAATCCCGTCAGGCAGGACTACCTGGGCGTTTTTGATCAGCGTCTTCATGCGATGCCGATGGTTTGAGGGACCGCTTGGTATAATCATCCTACTGGTTGCCTGCCCGATGCGCAAGGCGACAGGCGACGCCGGCACTGATCCTGAAATCCTGGTAACAAAATCGGGTGCCACTGCTGGCTTGTCCAGCAGTGTTTTCTGAGAAAATCGATGCTCTGCTGGACAAGCCGGCAGTGGCACACCGTTTATCGATCGATGTCTATTGCCACAGGCTGCTGAGATCTCTGTAAACATTACGGGCCGATCGCGATGACCGCCGGCGACGCGGGCAAACCGCCGAAGAGCGAGGAGCGCATTCAATCCGCTGTGCGAAATATCCACGCGGCGGTCGGCGCCCACTCGGCGCCCGGGCCATTGGCCGATGGGTTGGCGCCCGCGGACCGGGTCGAAATCGCTTCATTTGTCGATCCCGACGTCGGCCGACGTTTTCAAAAGCGGCTGCTGGCGGCGGGTATTATGTCGTCGATCACCGCCCGGCGGCGGCGTTGGCAAGTGGCGGTCGACAATGAGGATCGCCAGCGGGCGACCGAGATGTTGACGGCGCATCTGGCAGCGGATCCGGACCGGCGGCCGGTCGACATGCACCGCAATTATGACGGTATGATCCTGGGCGCTTTCCTCGGCGTGGGGCTGAGTTTCGTGATGGTGACGACGATGTTTGGCAACGCGCAGTTGACCGTCCCGCAGATGGTCGTCGCCGCGCTAGCCTGCACCGCGTGGGGAACACTGGCCGGCATGCTGCTGGATCGGGCCCGTCGTGGTCGTCACGGCGCGCAGAGGAATTGGTTCGGCACTCGGGCATTGTTGCTGTGGTTCACCTTGCTGATACTGACATGCTTTTTGGTCAGCATGTTTTGACCGAAAGCCGGCGCAGGCGTGCTTAATACCTTCCGTCGCGCACTTCGAAGTGCGTCGGCTGATCCAGCGACGGCTTGCCGGCGGCCACCCAAGCGGCGGTCCATGCCAGCAGCGTTTCCAATGAGGTCGCCGGCGAGCCCAGTAATTCGCAGATCCGCTCTGAGTTGCTCAGCAAAGCCGTCTCCGCTTCGCTCCCGGCGATCTCCACGGGCCGGCCCATCCTTTCGGCCAGCATCAAGGCCAGATCGCGCACCGACAGCGTGTCGGGGCCGGTCAGATTCAACACGGCCGCTTCCGGCGTGGCCAGCGACAAGCTGCGGAGGATCATGTCGTTGGCGTCGGCGAGCCAGATGCAGTTCAAATAGCCCATCGAGACGTCGACCGGCCGCCCCAGGTGAATCCAACGGGCAATGTCGACCAGCACGCCCCACCGCAGCTCGACCGCGTAGTTGAGCCGCAACAGCGCGATCGGCGTGCCGTTTTCGATTGCATGGTATTGAAAGATGCGCTCCCGCGCCACCGCCGCGCCTGCGTATTCGCCCTGCGGCGTGGCCGGATCGCTCTCGACCGCGCCGCCCGATGCGACGGGAACCAGCGGATACACGTTGCCGGTCGACATGGCGACGATCCGCGCCGCGCGGTATCGCTGGGCGATATGCGCCGGCGCCAATGTGTTCAGCGCCCAAGTGGTCGCCGGGTTTCGCGTCGTGCCGAACTTGAGGCCGACCATCGAGATCACGCTGTCCGCATCTGGCAGTCGCTCGACCTCGTCGCGTTTCATCAAGTCGGCGCTGATCGTGACGACGCCGTGGGACTCCAGTTGGCGGCGCGTCCGTTCATTGGAAAAACGGCTGACGGCGATGACCTGCAAATCACGACCAGCCATTTCGCCCGCCCGCCGGGCCATCCGCACCAGCGAAGGCCCCATCTTTCCGCCCGCGCCGAGTATGACCAAAGGGGAGGAAAGCGTCGCGGCAAACTCGACGGCCGCCGGACTGGGCCGCGAGAGGAGTTCTTCCAACTGCTCTTCTGATTCGATTTGGACGGGTAAGTCGTCAATTTGGCTCATCTTGCGGCGACTCGTTTCATCGGACGGAAAGCCGCGTGGTAAGGGTAACCACGAAGACACGAAGAGCACGAAGGAAGAATATGATGAATCGTCCTCAACGTAGATTCTCTCGCAAATTCATTGCGTCAATATAATCAATTTCGAGGGAGCCGCGAGTCAGGTACAGAGCAGCAACTTTGTGCTCTTTGTGTCTTAGTGGTTTATGTCAATCCCGACTCACTTTTTGTCCGATGGTTCACCCGGATTTTTTTTTACGCCCGATCGATCGGAAACGCCATGACTTCCGCTATGCTGCGGGCGCCGGCGGCCAGCATCACCACGCGGTCAAATCCCAACGCGACGCCGACGGCGGCGGGCAAGCCGGACTGCATGGCCTCCAGCAAACGGCTGTCTTCCGGCAGCGGCGGTTTTCCATCCGCGGCGCGCGCGGCGTTGGCGGCGCGGTTGCGCCGGCGCAGCTCTTCGGCATCGGTCAGCTCATGATAGCCGTTGGCCAACTCGATGCCGTCCACGTAGAGTTCAAAACGTTCCGCCACCGGCGGGTCTGCGTCGCGCACGCGGGCAAGCGCCGCCTGCGACGCCGGATAGTCGTACAGAATCGTCGGCTGCGATCTGCCTAGATGCGGTTCGACTAAATCGGTCAGCAGCAAATCCAGCCAGGCGTCCCGATCATTCGCCGAAAAGTCTAGGGGGGTCACAACGTCGTTTATTCGCGCTGCTGCGAACAGTTCTTCGACGTCTGCCATGTGCGGATCGACGCCGGCGTATGTGCTGAACGCCTCGGCGTAGCTCAGCAGGTTGGCCGGTCCTCGGCCGAGCAGCGTCGCACAAAGGTCGCTCAACAACTGCATGCCCTGCGGATACCCGTCGCCGGCGCGGTACCATTCGACGAGCGTGAATTCCGGGTTGTGCAGCCGCCCGGTTTCGCCTGCGCGAAAGGCCTTGGTGACCTGAAAGATGGCCCCCGCGCCGGCGGCCAGCAGCCGCTTCATGGCGAACTCCGGCGACGTCTGCAGCCACATGGGCCGGCCCACGTCGGGCTGGCGCACGTCCGCGGGCAACGTGACCGGCAGCGGATCCAAATGCCGATCCACCACCACGTCGGCCGACAGCAGCGGCGTCTCCACCTCCAGAAACCCCCGCTCGTCGAAAAACTCCCGCACCTGCTTCAGCATCCCGGCCCGCAGGCGGAGTGTATCGAGATCGGCGGCGGGGAGGTGTTCCGCAGGGGTCGGGTCAGCCATCATTTCGACATTGAACAGGGAATTCTGCAACCTACCGTTTCCGCCTGGACACGTATAACAGATGTTGTATTATATATCAACGCTGGGGATATGGGTATAACATGCCGCAGTACGACATCATCTGGAATGACGAGCCGGGCGGCAACGTAGAACACATCGCCGAACACGGGTTGACGCCAGAAGATGTGGAGGCGGCGCTGTTTAATCCCGTGGCGAATGACGTCAGCCGGTCTTCCGGGCTGCCCATCGCGTTGGGTTTTGCGTCAGACGGCCGATACATCCTCGTCGTTTACGAGGAAATTGACGATACGACGTTGTACCCAGTCACCGCATACGAGGTGGAAGAATAGAGAGATGGTAAAGAAACTTCGCAAACGAGTTCATCGCGCGGCGACGGATGACGAGCGATCGCGGCACGAGCAGATTCGACGACAAATCGAAGGAGAGCTGCCGGAGATACGACGCCGCGCGAAGCAGAAACTGAAAGACATCGAAACACGCAGCATAGACATCCGCCATATCGTCGCCGCATTGAAGCAAGAGCGGCTGCGGCAGGATTTGAGCTTGGCGGAAATCAAACGCCGTACGGGAATCGACCGCTCGGCGTTGTCCCGCCTGGAAAACACGGAGAATGCCAATCCGACCTTGAACACGTTGGCCCGCTACGCCGACGCCGTTGGCAAACAGTTGCTGTTTTTGCTGGCGGAAGCGGAGAACGGCTAACGCCCATTCAGTTGGCTGATTCCGTAGGCAACTCTTCGATACGGACGATGTGGACCAATTCGACATGGTCCACATGCTCCGGGATGCCGTTGGCTCCGCCCGCGGGTAGGACGGCACGGGAGCGGAGCACGATGATTTGGTCAGGATGACGGACGTCGTATGTTCCACCGGCGGTAATGTGAATGCGAAACGGCGCAAAAGGCTGACGCCGAACCAGTTCGAGAAGATCGTCGGGTCTCATGGCATCTCACTCCTCCTCCTTCGCCCGTTCGATGTACGCCCCGGTGCGGGTGTCGACTTTGATGTATTCACCCATCTCGACGAAGGCGGGGCAGATCATTTCGGCGCCGGTCTCGACTTTCACGGGTTTGGTCAAGCCGGTGGCGGTGTTGCCGCGCACGGCGGGTTCGCAATAGTCGATTTTTAGTATGACGTGATTGGGCGGAGTCACGGTGATCGGGCTGTTGTTGAACAGCACCATGTCGCAGTTCATGCCCTCCTTGATGTATTTCCAGGCATCGTCCACCTGATCGGCCGTCAGTTCGTATTGTTCGTAAGACGTATTGTCCATGAAGACGTAATTCTCGCCCTGCCGGTACAAGTACTGCGCCTGGATTTCCGTCACGTCGGCCGCCTCCAGCGAGTCGCCGCCTTTGTACGTGCGGTCCAGCACGGTGTTGCGCAGCAGATTGCGCAATTTGCACTTGTACAGCGCGTTGCCCTTGCCGGGCTTGACGAAGTTGCACTCGATCATCATGTAAGGGTCGCCGTCGATCTGTACTTTGAGTCCCTTGCGGAATTCGTTGGTGTTGTAGCTGGCCACGAGAACGCTTCCTGTTCTGAATTTGCAGTGAGTGATTTCTGGTCGGTGACGCGATTGGATTTGCGGCCGCCACGGGCTGAGCTTGACTACCTCTGGCGGATCGGGCCGCTTGGCCGACTCCGGCCGCGTCGATATGCTACCGAGGTATGACCATCTCCACCAGCGCCACGAACTCCCGCCACGACCCTGCCGGCGCAACCGCGAACATCTCCTGGCAGCAGGCCGTCCGCAACGCGGTGCGCGATCCTGGCGAACTGTGCCGGCTGCTGGCGCTGCCCGATGAATACGCGGCCGTCGCAATGCGCGCCGGTGCGTCATTCCCGTTGTTCGCGCCGCGCGAATTCATCGCCCGCATGCGGCCCGGCGACCCTCGCGATCCGTTGCTCCTACAGGTGTTGCCCGCGGTTTCCGAACTGGAAACCAGCGAAGGATTTACGCCCGATCCGGTGAACGACGGCGCTGCGGCGGTCGGGCCCGGGCTGTTGCACAAGTACCAAGGCCGAGCCCTCATGGTAACTACCGGGGCTTGCGCCGTCCATTGCAGGTATTGCTTCCGCAGACACTACCCTTACGGGTCGGCGCCGCGTTCGCTGGACGAGTGGCAACCGGCCCTTGAGGAACTGGCGGCGGATTGTTCGATCCACGAAGTATTGCTCAGCGGCGGCGATCCGTTGTCATTGACCGACCGCTGGCTGGGTCGGTTAGCGGAGCAACTGGCCGGAATTGAACATATCCGGCGGCTGCGGATACACACGCGGTTGCCGATCGTCGTGCCGCAGCGGATCTGCGAAGAGTTGCTCAACTGGCTGTGCGGCACGCGGCTAGTGCCCGTCGTGGTGGTGCACGTGAATCATCCGGCGGAAATTGATTCGGCAGTCGCCAAGGCCCTTGGGCGATTGATCGACGCCGGGGTGCCGGTATTGAACCAGGCGGTTCTGTTGCGCGACATCAACGATTCGGCCGACGTGTTGGCCGAGTTGTGTGAACGGCTGGTCGACTTGCGGGTGATGCCGTACTATCTGCACCAACTCGACCGCGTGAGCGGTGCGGCGCATTTTGAGGTGCCGGTTGACGTAGGCCGGCGATTGGTCGCGCAGTTGCACGCCCGCCTGCCCGGCTATGCCGTGCCCCGGTACGTACAAGAGGTGGCGGGGCGGACGAGCAAGGTGCCGCTTTAGTGAGTTGGAAGAGCGTCGGCGTTGGGGAAATGATGCAGCGGCGAGGCTTGAGGCGTGAGATTTGAGGCTCGAGGAGCCATCGGTCATCCTTGATTGCATCGCTGCAGTTATTACGAAACAGTGAGCTGGCAAAAGCTCGCGGTATGTTTCTACCTCGCGCCTCAAGTCTCAAGCCTCAAGCCTCGCGCCTTTGTTTTCACTTGAAGGTCAATGCCATGACGAACCGAATGGACAAACGCCGGCTGCGCGCCGAACACACGCCCGACGCCATCGCGGGGCGGTTGACGTCGGCCACGCGGCACAGTTACTTGGGCGACTTCGTGCTGGGCGCCGTCGACGGGGCCGTGACCACCTTTGCCGTGGTGGCCGGTGTGGCCGGCGCGGGGATGCCCAGCGGCGTGGCGATTGTGCTGGGCATGGCCAACCTGCTGGCCGACGGCTTCAGCATGGCGGTGGGCAACTATCTCAGCGTGAAGGCGGACCGCGAGCTGATCGACCGCGCGCGGCGCCTCGAAGAAGAGCATATCAAGCACTTCCCGGAGGGGGAGCGGGAAGAGATCCGCCAGATTTTTCAGAACAAAGGGTTCGACGGCGACGTCCTCGAACAAATCGTGGAGGTGATTACGCAAGACAACCGGCGGTGGGTCGATACGATGCTGACCGATGAGTTGGGGCTGCGTCTGGAGTCGCCCTCGCCGCTGCGCAGTGGATTGGTCACCTTCGCCGCTTTTGTGTTGGCGGGGATGGTGCCGCTGCTGCCGTTGTTCGTGTCGCGGGCCCGGGCCGATCACGTGTTTCTCATCAGTGCGGCGGCCACGCTGTTCACCTTCTTCGGCATCGGCCTGGCCAAGGGGCGGGTGGTGGACAAGCCGCTGTTGTCCTCCGGACTGGAAACCCTGGGCATCGGTGGGGCGGCCGCCGCGCTGGCGTATGTCGTCGGAGTTGGACTGAAAAGCCTGACGGGGCTGTAGCGTGACAGCTTCAAAAATGCCGCAAGTCAAGGCGGGAAGTCCGAATGTCGAAGGACGAACGTCCAATAAAGCACGAAGTTCGAAGCACCAAAGCGCCACCCTGTTCGTGCATTTGTGCTTCTAGCATTCGACATCCGTCATTTTCTGTGGTAACCGAACCATCACCAGCACTCGCTTGCCCGCGGCAGCCTTTACTCGACCGCCCCCATGTCTTCGCGCAATTGGCGGCGGTCGTAGTCGATCAGGGCGTCGATGACCGGCTGCACGTCGCCGGCCAGGATGCTGTCGAGCCGGTAGAGCGTGAGATTGATGCGGTGATCGGTCACGCGGTTGTCCGGAAAATTATACGTGCGGATCCGCTGGCTGCGGTCGCCCGATCCGACCAGCGTGCGGCGGGTTTCGCTACGGCGCTGGTGTTCCTGCTGCCGCTTTTGCTCGTAAAGACGGGTCTTTAACACGCGCAGGGCCTTGGCCAGATTTTTATGCTGGCTTTTCTCGTCCTGGCAACTGACGACGATGCCGGTCTCGTGGTGCGTGAGCCGGATGGCGGAAGCCGTCTTGTTGACGTGCTGTCCGCCGGGTCCGCTGGCGTGGAAGATGTCCTTGCGGTAGTCGTCCGGTTTGATGTCGATCTCGACGTCCTCCGGCTCCGGCATCACGGCCACCGTGGCCGCCGAGGTGTGGATGCGGCCCTTGGTCTCGGTCTCCGGAACGCGCTGCACGCGGTGGCCGCCGCTTTCATATTGCAACTGGCGAAACACGCCTTCGCCTTCCAGGCCCAAGAAGATTTCCTTGAAGCCGCCCAGTTCCGTGGGGCTGGCGTCCAGCACTTCGACCTTCCAGCGTTTCGCTTCCGCCAGACGTTTGTACATTTCGTACAGGTCGCGGGCGAACAGGGCGGCTTCGTCGCCGCCGGTGCCGGCGCGAATTTCCATCACGCAGCGCGAGCGATTGGCGTCTTCGCCGCCGATGGTCATGTCCAGCAGTTCGTCCCACAGGGCTTCGCGCTTACGTCGCAGTTCGGGAAGTTCTTCCTCGGCCAGATGCCGCATATCGGCGTCGGATCCCTCGGCCCACTCGAGCGCTTCGGCCACTTGCTCGTTGAGCTTTTGGAAACGGCGGTACTTAGTGGCCAATTTGGCCAACGATCCGTGTTCGCGCGCGACGGCCGCCATGCGTTGGGCATGGGTCTGCACTTCCGGGTCGGCCAGTTGCCGCTCCAATTCCTCGAACCGGCGCAGTTTTTCGTCGAGCAGTTCTCGCATGGCAACAATTTACGGGCTGGAGAAAATGAAGGACAGCGGCGCGCAAGTAGAGCGCAAAATTCTCGTCACGTGAGGGTACGCATCGCGGCCGCGCCGCGCAGTGAGCGGCTCAGCTAAGAATCGGCCGCGGCCGCGGCCGGTTCGGCCTTTTTTCCCCGCTTCAAGCTGGCGTAGCCGGCCTTGGAGAACTTCTTCTTGAATTTTTCGATGCGGCCGGCCGTGTCGACGTATTTCAGCTTGCCGGTGTAGAAGGGATGGCAGGCGTTGCAGATGTCGACCTTCAGTTCCGCCACCGTGCTCCGCGTCTGAAACGTGTTTCCACAGCCGCACTTGACGACCGTTTCAACGTATTTCGGATGGATGCCGTCCTTCATGGTCACATTCCCCGCATCTGGCACACGCGTGGGCGGACCGCCGCAGAGCACAGCCCGTCCACTCATTATGGAAACCATGAATTCTAGCCCTCTATAATAATGTCCACAAGAGGCGTTCAAGCCGATTCGCCGGCGTCGCCAGCGGGCCAGGCTTGTTGGCCGACGAGTGGGACGAAGCGGCAGCCGCAGAGGTGTTCGACTTGTGCCCGGCCGGCGGTTTTGTGGATCACCTCGAGCATCTGCGAATCGCTGTCGCCCAGCGGCAACACCAGACGGCCCCCTTCGGCAAGCTGCTCAAACAGGGCTGGCGGGCACGTGGCCGCGGCGGCAGTGACAATAATCCGCTCATAGGGCGCCGCCGGGGGCCAGCCCAGGCTGCCGTCACCGACGATCGGTTCGACGTTGTGGATGTTCAAATCGGCCAGGATTTCGGCGGCACGGGTCGATAGCTCCGGGTGCCGCTCCAGCGTAATCACCCGCGCCGCCAGCCTGGAGAGAACGGCCGCCTGATACCCGCTGCCGGTGCCGATTTCCAGCACCGTCTCATGGCCGCTCAACTGCAATGCCTGCGTCATCAGGCCCACGATGTACGGCTGGCTGATGGTCTGGTCGCAGTCGATCGGCAGCGCTCGGTCCGAATACGCCTGTGCTTGCCACTCCTCGGGCACGAACCGCTCGCGCGGCACGCGGGCCATGGCCTCCAGCACGCGGCGGTCGGTGATTCCCCGTCGCCGCAACTGCTCGCTGAGCATCTCGCGCCGGGCCAGTTCGATTTGGAGCGGACTTGCCATCACTGGCCCAATATGGGGCATTCGGCCGCGTAGCTCAACCGTCGGTGGTGCACGGTGGAATTGCGGGCAAACCTCGAATTACAATGCTGATGGAGAGCCAATCCAGTGTATGTGGATCGATCTACGTTTGAATCGGCCGCCATCTTGGCGACGAAATCCCTAACATATGCCAATTCAGTGAACCCTACCGCCGTACGTCGTGGCGGCAAATCGGAATGACTCCCAGGAGACGACAACATGACGATTGACGCCGCCGTGGTGCCGGTGGCCGGACGGGGGCTGCGGCTCTTGCCGTTGACCAAGGCGCAGCCCAAAGAACTGCTGCCGCTGGGACAGAAGCCGGTTGTGCAGTACGTGGCTGAAGAACTGCGGCAGGTGGGCGTGCGCCGGCTTTGCTTCGTCACCGGGCCGGGCAAAGCCGCCATTGAGAACCATTTTGACCGCGACGACGCGCTGATATCGCACTTGCGCGAAAAATCCGACAAACGCGACCGCGAGGAGTTGCTGGCAAAGCTGGATTTCGAGCGGATGGGCCTGGAATACATCTACACGCGGCAAGGCCGACAGTTGGGGCTGGGCCACGCGGTGCTCTGCGCGCGGAGCGTGATCATGGACGATCCGTTTGTGATCGCCTTGGGCGATTCGGTGATCGGCCTGCGGCAACGATCGCAGGTCGTAGGCGAGATGATCGGACTTTTCGAGCGGGAGCATCCCGAGGGGATCATCGCCTTTGAGACGGTGCCCGCCGATCA
>Ga0214472_10007105_pt1 | contig 11735 bp, 3 predicted proteins | sample RVTome_6_FD_207662 | JGI IMG/M metagenome (GOLD analysis project Ga0214472, IMG submission 207662) | Soil microbial communities from uranium-contaminated site in the Upper Colorado River Basin, Wyoming, United States - RVT140D175 | ecosystem: Environmental > Terrestrial > Soil > Contaminated >...
CACGGCGGGGCCGGGACGACGGCGCTCGGTCTGCGAGCCGGGGTTCCGAACGTCGTGGTGCCGCATTTTTCGGACAATTATTTCTGGGGGCGGCGGGTGGCCGAGCTGGGCGCCGGGCCGGAGCCGGTGAGCCGGGAGAAGCTGACCGCCGGAAATCTGGCTGACGCCATCAGATTGGCAGTCGAAGATGAGGGGATCCGGACCCGGGCGAGGGAGGTTGGGCGGAGAATCGCTGCCGAAAATGGTGTTCAGGCTGCCGTGGAATCTGTATCCCCCTTCAACCTTTAGAAAAACCCCACCTCATTAAAAAACCTCAAATAATGCCCCAACAGCTCCTCCCCCACCGGCGGGCAGGAGATCCCGCTCCCTTCCAACCCTTTCAACGTATTTGAGACGTCAAAGGCCGGCATAAAGATCTGCTCGACCTCCACCTCCTCGATGATCGGCAGAAAGGCGCTCCATTCCCCCGCCTCCCCCTCCATCGCCTTCCGGAACAGCGCCTCCCGCCAGTCGTCGAACGGGACCGGGTCCGCCGGTAATCCCAACCGCTGGATCAGGGCGACCATCTCCGCGTACGGGTAGGTCTCCGGGTTGCCCAGGTGGTAGACCCGGCCGTCCGGAGTCTCGTTCAATGACAGGTGTACGATCGTCCGGCTGACGTAGTCAACCGGCACCACGTCGACCCTCCCCTCCAGCTCCGGGATCTTCCCCAGCGTGAAGCATGCCCGCGCCAAACCCCAGACCAGGTCGGTGTGGTTCCAGGCCCCGGTCTCGCTGTGCCCGGAGATCACGCCAGGACGATAAATTGCAGCAGGGATCCCGCGCCGGGCCGCCTCCTCCACCATTTTCTCCGCCACCCACTTGCTCTGGGCATAGCCGCCCAGCGGGACCCCGGTCTCGACCAGGTCTTCGCTCTCCTCGTAAACGTGACCCCCGCCGTGGTCACCGGTGTGGAAGACCGACAGGGTCGAGACGTAATGGACCGGCTTCAGTTTCCCGGTGGAGGCCAGCCGCAGGATCTCGGCCGTCCCGCCGACGTTCGCCGGCTTGTGGCCGTCATAGGTCTGGATAAAACTGACCAGCGCGCCGTTGTGGAAAATGACGTCGATCTCCTCGGCCAGCCAGGTGAAATCCGCTTCGCTCTGCCCCAGCCCCGGCCGGTCCAGGTCTCCCGGCAAGGCAACGATCCGGTCATGGAAAGCCTCGTCCCACTGGCCGTACCCCTCCATATTGCGCCGGATGCGGTCCATAGCCGCCTCGGCGTTATCGGCCCGCACCAGGCAGGCGATCTCTGCCTCCGTTTCGTCCAGCAGCTCGCGCAGCAGGAAGGCACCCAGGTAGCCGGTGGCGCCGGTCAGCAGGATCTTCCCCAGGGCGGCCGGCTCCCATTCCCGCCCCCCCGCCGTGATCGAATCATCCAGGACGACGTCGGCCAACAGTTCTTCGATCTTCTTTTTCTCAAGGACTCCATACCCGCGCCCCGAAAGCTCCAGGGCAGCCTCGATTGCCGCCGCCAGGCCCTCAACGGTCGGGTCTTCGAACAGGCTGCGCAGCAGCACCTGGACCCCGAACGCCTCCCGGACCTGGAAGACCAGCCTCGTGGCTTGCAGGGAGGTCCCGCCCAGGTCGAAGAAATTGTCCCGGATGCCGATGCGGTCGAGCCCGAGCGACTCCGCACACAGGGCTGCCAGCCGTTCCTCGATCTCGTCCCTCGGGGCGACGTATTCGGTCTCCAGCACGGGACGGGCTCCGTCCGGCTCCGGCAGCGCCTTGCGGTCGATCTTCCCGTTGGGCGTCAGCGGGAGCGCCTCGAGCGCCACGAACTGGGCCGGGACCATGTACTCCGGCAAATACCGCCCCAGGTGGCGCCGCAGGCCGGCCTCGGGAAATTCACCGGTCCCGTTCTCCGGGACCACAAAGCCGACCAGCCGTCCGCCGCCGTCTCCGCCCGTCTGCACGGCTGCAACGGCCTGCCGGACGCCTTCGAACCGCGCCATCACGCTCTCGATCTCGCCCAGCTCGATCCGGTAGCCGCGCAGCTTGACCTGCGAATCGATCCTCCCCACAAATTCGAGCGTCCCGTCCGCCCGCAACCGGGCCAGGTCGCCGGTGCGATAAACCCGCGCCGCTTTTCCGTTCGTATGCTCCCCGGCCGCCGGCAGGTCGATGAACTTCTCGCTGAGGGTGATGAATTTCTCCCTCGTCAGCTCCGGCCGGTCGAGATAGCCGGCCGCCAGCCCGTCGCCGCCCAGGCAAAGCTCCCCAAACACACCGATCGGGACCGGACGCAGCGCCGCGTCCAGGATGTGGACGGTCGTGTTGGCAATCGGCGTCCCGATCCCGACCGGGCCATCCCCGGGCTCAACCCGCTGCACGGTCGACCAGACCGTCGTCTCGGTCGGGCCGTACATGTTCCACAGTTCGCCGACCACCGGCAACAGCGCCTCCGCCAGCGACCGCGGCAAAGCCTCCCCACCGCACAGGGCTTTCAGCGCCGGGTCCCCATCCCATCCGGCTTCCAGCAGCAGCCGCCAGGTCGACGGCGTGGCCTGCATGACGTTCGCCCCGGTCCGTTCGAGATCGGCGATCATCTCGGGAGCGTCCCTGGCCGCCTCTTCAGCCGCGATCGCCACCGTCGCCCCGACTGCCAACGGCAGGAACAGCTCCAGCACGGAGATGTCGAAGGAAAGCGTCGTCACAGCGTACAGAACGTCGTCTGCCGACAGGCCGGGGCGCTCTATCATCGCCATCAGGAAATTGGCGGCGGCACGATGCGGGATGCGGACGCCTTTCGGAAAGCCGGTCGAGCCGGAGGTGTAAATCACATAGGCGAGGTCGTCCGGTGATTGGTGCCGGGTGCCGGGTGCCGGATGACTGCCGACTGGCGACTGAGGACTGTCGACTGGCCACTGGCCCCGGGGATCGATGGTGCGGACGTGGTCCGGGAATCGGCCGGTGAATTCAGCATCGGCGAGGACGAGGTCGAGGCCGGAGTCGGAGACCATGAAATCGATCCGGGCTGGCGGGAAGGCCGGGTCGAGCGGAACGTAGGCGCCGCCGGACTTGAGGATTCCGAGCAGGGCCACCGGCAGCTCGAGCGAACGCCGCATGTGGACCCCGACCAGCCGGCCGGGCCCGACGCCCAGCGACTGCAAATGTGCCGCCAGCCGGTCCGACCGCTCGTCCAGCTCGTTGTGGGTCAGCGTCCGGCCGCCAAAAACGACGGCCGTTTTCCCTTCGCCCTTCTCCAGGCCGGCAGCGACCAGCTCAACCAGGGTCAGGCCGGGCGGGAAATCCCGCCGCGCCGCCCGGTTCCAGGCCGCCAGCTGCTCCCGCTCAGCGGCGGGCATGAGCGGGTACTCGGCGACCGGCCGGCCCGGGTCGGCCGCGATCCCGGCCAGCAGCGCCTCCAGGTGCGCCAGCAGCCGCTCGACCGTATCCTTCTCGAACAGGGCCGTGCTGTACTGCAGCGACGAGAGCAGCGTCCCTTCCGCCTCGGCCATCATCAGGGTCAGGTCGAACTGGGCCGGGTGGCCCTCCAGGGTGTGGATCTCCATCTCCAGGTCCCCGATCGTGACCCGCGACCCCGGCAGGCCGATCGCAAAGGCAGCCAGCCCCGCCTCATCCATCACCTGCGCTTTCTGGAAAATGAACATCGTCTCGAACAGCGGCGGCCGGCTGTGGTCGCGCGGCAGGTCGAGCCGCTCGGCCAGCAAGGGCGGCGGGTAGTTCTGATGTTCGAAGGCCCCCAGCACCGTGGTCCGCACCTGCGCCAGCAGTTCCAGGAACGTGGGCCCGTCAGAAAAATCAGCCTTCAGCGCCACCGGATTGATCAGGTACCCGACCAGCTCGTCCAGGTCCGGGTGGTCCCGCCCGGCCATGACCGATCCTACCAGCAGCTCCTCCCGGCCGGTGTAGCGGTGCAGCAGGGCCTGGAAGGCGGCCAGCAGCACGTTGAAAAGGGTCGTCCCCTGCGCCAGGGCCAGATCGGCCAGCCTGCCCGCTATATCCGCGGGGAGCCGCCGGAAAACGGTGTCGCCTTGATAGGTCAGCAGCGGCGGCCGCGGGCGATCGGCCGGCAGATCAAGGGCCGGGGGTCCCCCGGAGAGCCGGCTGCGCCAGTACTCCAGGTGGGCTTCCGACCCGGCTGCATCGACCTGGTCGTTCAGCCAGCGCGCCACATCGACGTACCGCAACTCGACCGGATCGCGCACCGCTCCGGCGGTATACGCCTCGATCAGGTCCCGGACGATCAGCGAGACCGACCAGAAATCGCCCACGATATGGTCGATGGCGAGCAGGAGCAGATGCGTACCGGTCTCACCCTGCCCTGCCGTCCTCAGGACCCGCACCCGGAACGGCGGGCCGGCAGCCAGGTTGAACTTCCGCCAGGCTTCCTTCTTAAGATACCCGTCGATCCGCTCCCGGCTCCAATCCGAGGCATCGACCTCCACCAGCGGAGCGGCCGCGCCCGGGACCGCCTCCTGTACCGGCTCGCCGTCAACGACGCCAAAGCGGTGGGTCAGCGCGGGGTGCCGCCTCATCAGGATCTCGAGCGCCGTCCGCAGGCGGTCCACATCGAAATCGCCCGCCACCCGGACCGCCCCGGCGATATTAAATGAGGCGTCCTCGCCGGTCAGCTCGTGCAGGAACCACATCGCCCGCTGCCCGTAGGTCAGCGGATGCGGCCCCGGCCCGGTGTCGACCCGGATGGACTCAGCCAACTCGTGCGCATCGAGACGGGCGGTGACCAGGGCAGCCAGCTTCTCAAGCGTCGGACCCTCCACTATCTCGACGATCGGGATTTCGACCCCAAAATGGCGTTCCACCGCATTGCGGACCTCGATCGCCATCAGCGAATCAAGCCCCAGCCGGTTCAGGGCCTGGTCCGGCCGGAGACGATCCGGCGGCAGTCCGAGCGTCGCGGCGACCTGCGAGCGGATGAACCCCTGCACGTCCGGCCCCGGCCCAGGTGCCGGCTCGGCCGGCCCGGTGGGGGTTTCGGCCTTCTCCACCGGAGCCCGGCTCGGGGCTGGACCGGTCCGATCAGCCCGCGCACCGGCCAATAGGACGCCCTCCGCCAGGTTACGCCAGGTCTCCCCGCTCCGCACGTGCAGGCTGAACCCGGCCTCGGCATTCTTCAGCAGCGAAAATACGACCTGGATCTCCGCCGGACCTTCAACCGGTTCTGCGGAGGTAAAACGAATCTCCCGCACCGAACTGCCTTCTGCTTCGAAGGCCTGGGCGGCGGCGGCGAGGACGAGCTCGAGGAGGTCCGGCTGGTTGATCCGGTCTAGGCGCGTCTCGAAAACCGGAACTGCGACCGGGAGCCGCCGGAGCGTAGAAACGGCTGCCCGGGCCGTGGAACGGTCGGCGCTCCCAGGCCGCGGCCCGGTTGAGAACCAGTGCCGCTCACGCTGGAAAGGATAAGCGGGCAGCCGGACCTGCTCAGCCCGGACACCGCGGTTAAACGCCACCCAATCCACGTCGACGCCCAGCTCGTAAAGGCTCCCCAGGCTTTCCAGCGTCACGCCCCAATCGTGCTCGGTCTCCGAAGCGGTGGCCAGCATCTCTTTATCCAGGTTATGAGACCGCAGGACCCTCCGGGCCATTCCCAGCAGGTTGGGCTTCGGGCTCAGGTCGAGGAAGACGTCCACGTTCCGGTCGATCAGGGTTTCGATCCCGGCAGAAAAATCGATCGTGTTCCGGATCTGGTCGACCCAATAGTCCCGCTCAAAGGGGCGCTCTGGGCCGCGCAGGTCGCCGTCCGAGTTGGCCGCGATCGGGATGCCCGGTGGGTACAGCGCCACATCCGACATCAACGGCCGGAATGCGGCGACCACCGGGTCCATCAGATAGGAATGGAACCCATGAGCGACGTCCACGGCCCGGTGGGCCCAGCCGCGCGCCGCGAACAAGCCGGCGGCCTCCCGGATCGCATCGAGGTCGCCCGAAACGGTCAGGCTCTTGCGGCTGGTGATATCCGCCACGGCGAGCCGGTCACCTGAAGGCGCGATCGCTGCGACAACCTCCTCCACGGGGCCTACAACGGTCAGCATCCCGCCTTTCCCGGGGGCTGCCTCCATCAGCCGGCTGCGGCGGATGACCAGGCGGAGCGCGTCTTCCAGGCTGAAGACCCCGGCAAAACAGGCCGCGGCCCATTCGCCCAGGCTGTGCCCGAGCAGGTAATCGGGCCGGATCCCCCAGGCAGCCCACATCCGTGCGGCCGCATACTCGAACGCAAACAAGGCGGGTTGGCCCCGGCTCACCTCGCGGATGCGGGCATCGTCTGAGAGGAGCAGGTCGAGCAGCGGCGTATCAAGCTCCGGCTCGGCCGCCGTCGCACAGGCTTCCACGGCTTCACGGAAGTGCGGGTCGGCCCGGTAGAGCTGGCGGGCCATCGCCGGATACTGGGCCCCGTTGCCGGAGAAGAGGAAGGCAATCTTTGGAGGGACTCCCGGGATCTCGCCACGAGATTCGACAAATGCCTCGAGTTTCTTTTTTGCCGTCCCAGGATCTCCGGCCGCGACCGCAAACCGGTGGTCGAAATGCGTTCTACCAACCTGGCTGGTGAAGGCCGCGCCGGAAAGATCGGGCAGATCCGATTCGACGTACCGGGCAGCCAGGTCGCGCAGTGCCTCCGGCGAATGGGCGGAGATGGCGAGCAGCGCCGCCGGGCGTTCCGGTTCGTCCTCACGCTCCCCCTTCGGCCATTCCCGGAGGGGCGGCTCGGCGATGATCACGTGAGCGTTCGTCCCCCCGAACCCGAAGGAACTGACCCCCGCCAGGCGCTGTCCTTCCCGGATGGGCCAGGCGGTAAGCCGTTCAGGTACGCGGACCGGGGAACCGTCGAGTGAAATATACGGGTTCAATTCGTTAAAATGCAGGTTCGGCGGGATCTCCCCGCGGTGGACAACCAGCACAGCCTTGATCAGCCCGGCGACCCCGGCGGCGGATTCCGCGTGGCCGATATTGGTCTTCACCGAGCCGACGAACAGCGGCCGGTCGGGTGCGCGGCCCGCGGCGAGGGCATCCCGCAGGGCGTGCATCTCGATCGGGTCGCCCAGCGGCGTGCCGGTGCCGTGGGCTTCGACGTAGCCGATCTCCTCCGGTCCGGCGCCGGCCCGGTTGAGGGCGCGCCGGATCACGTCCACCTGGGCGCGGCCGTTCGGGGCCGTCAGGCCGTTTGTGCGACCGTCCTGGTTGATCGCCGAGCCGCGGATCACGGCCAGGATCGGGTCGCCGTCGCGCTGTGCGTCGCTCAGCCGCTTGAGAACGACCATCCCGGCGCCTTCGGACCGGACATAGCCGTCGGCGCGGGCGTCGAAGGACTTGCAGCGTCCGTCGCTCGCCATCGCCCGTCCCTGGGAGAATGAAATCGTCAGGTGCGGGGTCAGGATCAGGTTGACCCCGCCGGCAAGCGCCAGGTCGGATTCCCCGCTCCGCAAGCTCGTGCAGGCCAGGTGGGTGGCCACCAGGGACGAGGAGCAGGCCGTGTCAACCGCCACGCTCGGCCCGCGCAGGTCGAGGAAATACGACAGCCGGTTGGCGGCGATGCTGTGGGCGTTGCCTGTGTTGGCGTAGATGTCGAGCTGGTCGAGTTCGTCGAACTGGCCCTGGGAATAATCGTAGCTGCTGATCCCGACGTAGACGCCGGTCGGGCTCCCCGCCAGCCGGTCGGGTGGGATCCCGGCTGCTTCGAGCGCCTCCCAGGCCACTTCCAGCAGCAGCCGCTGCTGCGGATCCATCCGGGCAGCCTCGCGCGGCGAGATCCCGAAGAACCCCGGATCGAACCGGTCGATGTCGCGCAGGAAGCCGCCCCAGCGAGTGTTGAGCTTCCCGGGTGTGGCAGGGGCCGGGTCGTAGACGGCCCCGGCATCAAACCGATCCGGCGGGACCGGTTCGATCGCGTCGATCCCATGTGTGAGCAAATTCCAGAAGGCTTCCACGTCCGGGGCGCCGGGGAACCGGCAGGCCATCCCTACCACGGCGACGGGCTCGTCGGAGGACATTCCAGGATTGCCGCTGGCCGGCGGAGCCGTGCGGGAGACAGGCCCTCCCGCCAGGAATGCCGCCAGCTGCCGCGGGGTCGGATAATCCCAGGCAAGCGTCGGGGAGAGGTTACGGCCGAGGTGCGTCTCGAGGTCGCCGGTCAGCGCGACCGCCTGCGCGGAATCGATTCCGTAGACAACGAAGGGCTCGTCGGGATCGATCCGGGCCGGGTCCAGGTTCGCTGCTGCGGCGATTTTTTCCACCAGCCAGGCCAGGATCGGCTCGGAGTCCGCCGGCGGGGTTTCGCGTTCACGTGTGGGAGCCATCGCCGGATCACCCCGGGCCGTCCACTCTCCCACGACGATCAGATCGGCGTCGAGGAAGGCCTGCCGCGCCGCGTGCCGCTTGATCTTCCCGCTGGACGTCTTCGGGATGCTGAGCGGCTTGACGAGAAGGAAGGCGTCGAGCTGGAGCCCGTGGGACTCGGCGACGGCCCGCCGCAGCGCTGCGGCAACAGCGTCCATATCCGGGTCGCGGTGCCGGCGGGCCGCCTCGGCGACGATGGCGAGCCGTTCTTCCCCGTCCCGCTCGTAGGAAAAGGCGGCCACGGCGCTCCCCTCCACGGCTTCGTGGGCGGCCGCGGCCGTCATCTCAATGTCCTGGGGGTAATGGTTCCGGCCGCGGATGATGATCAGGTCTTTCAGACGGCCGGTGATGAAGAGTTCGCCGCCGGATAAAAAGCCCAGATCGCCGGTGCGCAGGAAGGGCCCTTCGCGGGTGTCCGCGATGACCGCTTCGAAGGTGGCTGCGCTGGATTCGGGACGCCCCCAGTAGCCGGCCGCAACGTTGTCTCCTTGGACCCAGATCTCCCCGACGGCGTCTTCCGGAAGGATGTTGTGGATGTCAGGGTCGACGATGACGATCCGCTCCCCGGGCATCGCCTGGCCGGATCCTATGAAATCCTGGCCTGGCGCGCCGTCCCCGACCGGTTCGGCCCGGTCGGCCTGCAGGGCTTCCCGGTCGAGTCGGCGGTGGACCAGCTTGCCGGGTCCGTCTCCGCCGGAAACGAGCAGGGTGGCCTCCGCCAGCCCGTAACATGGATACAGGGTCGCTTTTGAGAAGCCGTGTGGGGAAAAGGCCGCGGCGAACCGTTCCAGCGTGGCGGTCCGGATCGGCTCGGCGCCGCTGAAACAGAGTTTGAGGCTGCTCAGGTCGAGGGTCTCTTTTTGTTCGTCCGTGATTTTATCGACGCAGAGATCGAAGGCGAAGTTCGGCGCGCCTGTCGTAGTAGCCCGGAAATCGGTGATGGCCTGGAGCCAGCGGTATGGGCGCTGTAAAAATGCGATGGGGGAGATCAACAAGGAAGACCCCCCGAGGTACAGCGGCTCGAGGATCCCGCCGATCAGTCCCATGTCGTGGTAGCTGGGCAACCAGAAAGTGCCTCGAGCGGTACCGTCCAGGTGGAAAGCCCGCCGGATCATTTCGAGGTTGGCGATCAGGTTGGCGTGAGTGACCATGACACCCTTGGGGGTGCTCGTTGAGCCGGACGTGTACTGCAGGAAGGCCAGCCGGTCCGGGCGAATGTCCGGTGCGGTCCAACCTCTGGCCCGCTCGTCCGAGGTCAGCTCGGTATTGCGCCAGCGGAGGGTCTGGAGCAGGGGTTCGTGTTCGAACCGCTTCTCAACGCTGTCGAGGATCTGCCCGGTCGTGAGGGCGAAACGGGCGTCGGCGTCCCGGACGATGGCCTCGATGCGCGGCATCGGCCGGTTCAGCCGCGGCGGGTAGGCGGGGACTGCCGTTACCCCGGCGTAGAGGCAGCCTAAGAACGCGGCGATAAAGTCCAGCCCCGGCGGGTAGAGGAGCAAGGCCCGTTCACCCGCTCCACCGGCCTCGTACAGCTCGGCCGCGATCGCCCGGACCTTGTGGTCCAGTTCCGAATAGGTGATTGTGACGTCTGGAACGTCCTCGCCCTCGCTGAACGCGTAGGCAAGCTTATCCGGGTGGGTATCCGCCTGCCGGAGGAGCAGGTCGACCAGCGTCCTGGGTTTTTCCGTCATCTGGGCTGTGTATGTCTTGCTGTCGGGGTCACGTCGGATATTGTAATCGACCGGACCCCCTCCCCCGATTTATGAAACCTTTAGAACCTATCAGGGCCAGGGGATCGTCACCGGCTGGGTGTATCCGGTCGCGGCGACCCCGTAAAGCAGACCGCCCGACGGGCCCGGGCAGGTGTTCGCCTGGTCGGCGATTGCGATGTGGTTATCTTCGGGATTGGCGAGATAGTGAATATAGGCGCCCCCCTGGCAAACGAAGACGTCGACCAGGTACCCGCGCGCGCCGGAGGGGGAAACGACGATCGGGTCCCAGGTGATCGTCACCGTGCCGCCGTTGCGGACGGCGGAGACATTGTCCGGCGGGGCAATGGCGTCGGTGATCGGCAGCAGGGCGGCGTAGTCGATGATCAGGAGCGTGCTGAGATCGATGGCGGGGTCGACCAGCGAAGCCGCGATCCAGCAGCTCCGGTCAACCTTATCGGGCCTGACCCACAGCCAGCCGCCGTACTGGTAGCGCCCGTTGACGACCATGGTGTCGCCCTGGAAGATGTCGACGTTGGGAAGGAAGGCCGTGCTCGGGCCGTAGCGGCAGAAGGCCTGGCTCTTTGCGGTCACGATGAGCGGGGCCTGGGTCGGAGGTGACGTGATGGTCGGCGAGAGAGTCGGGCTCGGGGTTGCGGTCGGGGTCGAGGTCGCCGTGGGGGATGGAGACGGGGTTGCGGTCGGGGAAGGTGGAACCGGGGTCCCGGTCGGCGCAGGTGTGGCGGTGGGAGATGGGGTACCGGTCGGTGGGACCGGGGTGAAGGTCGCCGTGTCCGGGAACAGGCTGATCGGGACGCCAAGGCGTGGGAGCAGGAAATAGGCTCCGGCAACAAGACAGACCAGGGCAACAGCGACGGCGGCAAGACCGATGATCAGCCTCGTCAGGCAACTGCTCCCGGCGCTGTTGGCTTCACGCTCGTTCGTTGGACTCCCGGCAGCTGCAGCGGGCACCCTTACTCCACGATCACCTTGTTTACGCTGAGTTCGAGGGCTTCGTCCAGGCGGTGCTCGGCCTCGTCTCGTGCGAGCCCGGCGGCGATCACCCATTCGTCGATAAAGCGCTTGCGGATCCGGTTGTACGTGTCTTCTTCGCTCATGTTGAGCTTGTCGATCCGCCCCCGCCCGTAGAGGTCGCGAATCAGGCGAGCGATCCGGATCAATGCCCCGGTCTCGAGCTGGGCGGAGATTTCCCTGGCGCGCACCTTGTGGTCGCCGTTGAGCGGCTCGGGCTCCTTGCGGATGGTCGTCATCGCACCGCGGAAGGTCTCGCTGGAAGCGACAGGGCGGATGTAATCAACGTCGGTCCGGTCGCTCGGGAGCCAGTACTCCCCATCCAGAGTTTTGACCCTCAGATAACGCTTCTCTTCCCCGTTGAGTGATTTTGAGTCGACCCCCCGGACTTCACCGACTCCGTACTGTGCATGGACAATCCAATCTCCCTTGGAATACAAGATCTCTTTCATGGTCCTTTTGCTGCCCAAATGGTTTGCCTGCTGATTGACGATTTTGTGAAAACCCGGCCCCGCGGAACGCAGATCCTCCCCCCGTCACAGCCCGTCCGCGGACTCCCGCAGCGCTCCCTTGACCTCTCTAAGAACTTATCCGAAAATTCGGGGATTTGGCGGTTTTGGGGCGTGCGCCGGTGAA